>Ga0310690_10002999_pt1 | contig 26290 bp, 38 predicted proteins | sample AusTroGonzalo_MG_2_FD_207661 | JGI IMG/M metagenome (GOLD analysis project Ga0310690, IMG submission 207661) | Bovine rumen microbial communities from tropical cattle in Woodstock, Queensland, Australia - Gonzalo_04 (v2) (version 2) | ecosystem: Host-associated > Mammals > Digestive system >...
CTTATTAATGAAGGCTTAATTGATTACGTAGCGATGGATTTTAAAAACTCTATTAACAAATATGAAATGACCGCTGGAGCGACAATAAAAGAAGAAAAAATCTTAAAATCAGTGGAAATATTAAAAAGCGGTGTAATCGATTATGAATTTAGAACCACTTTAATAAAAGAATTTCATACTGGATTAGATATAATTTCCATGGGCAAAACCTTAAAAGGGGCAAAAAGACTATATTTACAACAATTTAAAGTCTCGGACGGGGTTATAAACAAAAATCTCCATCCAGTGGATGAAGATTCTGCAAAAGAATTTGTGGATATTCTTAAAGAATATATTGATGAGGTTGAACTTAGAGGCTATTAATATATTTAACAGCGCTCATTGCTGCAACGGCCCCATCGTTACAAGCGGTAATAACCTGCTTGTTTTCTTTTTTTCTAGTGTCTCCGGCTGCAAAAAAGCCTTTGACGTTAGTTTCCATTAATTCATTAGTCACAATGAATCCGTGATCTAATTCTAATAAGTCTTTAAAGACTTCATTTTGAGGAATTTGACCAATAGCAATAAATAAATTATTAGTTTGGAATTCAGTGATTTCACCGCTAATAGTGTCTTTAAAGACCGCGGCTTCTAATTCTTTATCGCCTTTTAATTCTGTTAATAAGAGATTATGTCTTATATCGATGTTTTCGGTTTGTAAAACACGGTTAATAAGAATGGAATCACCAAATAATTTATCAAATAAAGTGAGCATATGTACTTTTGGGCAATATGAAGATAATAATAATGCATACTGCAAAGCAGTATTTGCGTCACCCACTAAATAAATTTCTTTTCCTTTATAGAAAGGTCCATCACAAACCGCACAATAAGAGATACCTTTTCCGGTAAATTCATCTTCTCTTGCAATACCCATTTTTCGAGGTTGAACTCCATTCGCGGCTATTACTGCTAGACATTCATATTCATTATAGTTAGTAGTAACTTTAAAGCCTTTTTCGAGCTGTTCAATTTTAATGACTTCTTCTAATTCGAACTCCGCTCCTAAATCGGTGATTTGTGAGAAAACTAAATCAGACCATTCGCTTCCGGAGATAGAAGGTATTGTAGGATAATTCTCTAATCTAGGACTGGTAGCGATTTGTCCACCAAAAGATTCCTTTTCTAAGATTAAAACTGTCTTATCGTTTCTTAATGCATAAAGGGCTGCTGTCATTCCAGCAGGCCCTCCACCAACGACAATAATATCGTAGTTTTTCATTATGCTTTACATCCTTCAATGTAACCTTTGATGTTGGAAGCATTTTCGTAAACTTCCATGCCATCTTCAGTAGGAACAATTAAAGTTGGTGCTTTCTTAACTCCTAAGGAGTTAGTGAGTTCTACATCTTCTTCAGCGTCGACCCATTTATAAGCGATTCCAGCTTTATCAAGAAGCATTTTTGCCATCTTACAGTTAGGGCAAGTCTTTGTTCCGAATAATAGAGTTTCGGTTACAACATTCTCTTGAGCAATGCCTTCTTCATCGTTTTCATCTTTAATTCCGTGAGTTAATTTGGAATGTTTGATGTTATAAGTTTGACGCATTTTGAATTCTTCACTCTTACCATCATTCCAGTTTTGAACTGGACGGTAGTAACCAGTAATACGAGAATAAACTTCAGTTCTAGCACCACACTTTGGACAGACATATTGCTCACCAGTAATGTATCCATGATCCTTACAAACAGAATAAGTTGGAGACATTGTGTAGTATGGTAAGTGATAATTTTCTGCAATCTTTCTAACAAGATTCATACAAGATTTCCAAGTAGGAAGTTTTTCGCCTAAGAAAGCATGGAAAACAGTACCGGAAGTATATAATACTTGTAATTCATCTTGAATATCTAAAGCTGCGAAAATATCTTCGGTATATCCAACTGGTAAATGAGAAGAATTGGTGTAATATGGAGTTCTTCCTTCTTCACTTGCGGTGATGATATCTGGATATTTTTCTTTATCGTGTTTTGCTAAACGATAAGCAGTAGATTCAGCAGGTGTTGCTTCTAAGTTATATAAATCACCATATAATTCTTGATAATCAGAAAGTTTTTCTCTCATGTGATTGAGAACTTCTTTTGTGAATTCTAACGCTTCTGGATTAGTGAGGTCTTTTTTAATCCATCTTGCATTTAAACATGCTTCATTCATACCGACTAAACCGATAGTGGAGAAGTGGTTATTGAATGTGCCTAAATAACGTTTTGTATATGGATATAAACCAGCATCTAATAATTTGGTGATGGTATTTCTCTTAACTTTTAAGCTTCTTGCAGAAATATCCATAATCTTTTCTAAACGAGAATAGAAATCTTCTTTATCGGTTGCTAAATATGCGATACGAGGCATATTGATGGTGACAACACCAACAGAACCAGTAGATTCTCCACTTCCGAAGAAACCACCAGATTTCTTTCTTAATTCTCTTAAGTCAAGACGTAAACGACAGCACATACTTCTGACATCACTTGGTTCCATATCACTATTAATATAGTTAGAGAAATATGGTGTACCATATTTAGCGGTCATTTCGAATAATAATTTATTATTTTCAGTTTCAGACCAGTCAAAAGTTCTAGTAATGGAATATGTTGGAATTGGATATTGGAAACCTCGTCCATTAGCGTCACCTTCAATCATTACTTCGATGAAGGCTTTGTTAATCATATCCATTTCTGCTTTACAATCTTTATATTTGAAGTCGCATTCTTTACCACCGACAATAGCTTGGAGTTCCGCTAAATCGTTTGGAACTACCCAGTCTAAAGTAATGTTGGTAAATGGTGCTTGAGTACCCCATCTAGATGGGGTATTAACCCCATAAATGAAGGATTGAATGCATTGTTTAACTTCTTTATAAGTTAAGTTATCTTTTTTAACAAATGGTGCTAAATAAGTATCAAAAGATGAGAATGCTTGAGCGCCAGCCCATTCATTTTGCATGATACCTAAGAAGTTAACCATTTGGTTACATAAGGTTGATAAGTGATTAGCAGGAGAAGAAGTAATCTTTCCAGTAACTCCACCTAAACCTTCTTGAATTAATTGTTTTAAAGACCAACCAGCACAGTATCCGGTTAACATTGATAAATCATGAATATGAATATCAGCATTTCTATGAGCGTTACCGATTTCTTGATCGTAAACTTCACTTAACCAATAGTTAGCGGTGACCGCTCCACTATTAGATAAAATTAATCCACCAACAGAATAAGTAACTGTAGAGTTTTCTTTAACTCTCCAGTCATTGACTTTGAGGTAATTATCCACAGTTTTCTTATAGTCAAGTTCGGTTGCTTTTTGTTCTCTAATATTCGCGCGTGCTTTTCTATAAAGAATATAGCTTCTTGCTACATCAACGTATCCGGCTTGAATAAGAACAACTTCTACTGCATCTTGGACATCTTCGATATCAATTACATCATTATTGACCTTGCTATTCATTTGAGCGGTAACTCTTAGAGCAAGCATATTGATGATGTCATCGTTATAAAATTTGTGTTCTGCCATGAAAGCTTTTTCGATAGCCTTTGCAACTTTTTCAAGATTAAAGTCTTCGATTCTTCCATCTCTTTTTCTAATTTTGAGCATAACAATAAAACCTTTCTATGATGTATTTTTTCTATGATGTTATCTTCACCCCTCAAAGGGGTAGTGTGTTTATACTACCTAAAATCTATCATTTATGTAAAGCAAAAAAATAAGATTTTTATTAAAATTTAGACACTGTCCAAATATGATGAAAAAGTGCTTTACATTTAGATTAAAAAACACTTTTGAAAATAAATATAAAAATTAATAATTTTTGCACAAAAAAGGACCAACTTGTGGTCCAATTATGTTTGTTTAGTCCACTCTAAATTCTAGTAATATCTATTGCAACCTTAGTGAGAAGTTCGAGCTCTTGCACATCAAGATACTCAAATCTCCCATGGTGGTTATAACTTCCAGTACCTAAGTTTGGAGTAATTAAGCCATTTTTAGACATTGTTGCGCCATCAGTTCCACCTCTAATGCGACCTATTTCAGGTTTTAATCCATTCATTTCAAGGGCTTTTTTAGCGCGTTCAACTACTTCTATTTTTTGATCAACATATTGTTTCATATTCTCGTATTGATCTTTATATGAGTAGGTTAATTCTATCTGTGGATACATCTGCTTAATTTGCTCAATAGCTTCATTAATTCTATTCACTCTATTTTCAAGCTTATCGATATAAAAATCACGAATTATTAGATTAATATCCGCTTCATCAGAAGAACCACTAAGTCCAGTTAAGTGCCAGAATCCTTGATCACCTTCCGAATGGAAAGGATTGTCATTTTGAGGGAATAAAGAAATGAGTTCTGTAGCGACTAGTGCAGCGTTAATCAATTTATCTTTCCCTTCTCCTGGATGAATAGAAACTCCTTTGATGTGTATCGATAAACTCATTGCGTTAAAGTTTTCACATTCAATAATATGTGGGTGAGCGCCATCGAAAGTATAAGCGAAATCCGCACCCATTTTTTCATAATTAAAATGTAGAGGACCTTCACCAATTTCTTCATCAACAGTGAAACACACACATATTGTGTGATGTTCGACTTCTGGATGATTATGATAAAACTCTAAGGCGCCCATTATAATTGCAATACCAGCTTTATCATCAGCGCCTAATAATGTATTTCCGTCAGTAACGACTAAATCGTGTCCGATATGGTCTTTTAAAGTTGGGAATGATTTTGGGGACATTTCTAAACCATTTGTGAGTTTAATAATTCCACCTGAATAACTTTTTACCAAACAAGGTTTCACATTTTCTCCACTGACTTCTAATGCGGTGTCCATATGTGCATTTAAACCAATTTTTCCTGGTAAATTACCTGGTAAATGTCCGTAGACATTACCCCATTCATCCATATGTGCATCTTTTAGACCTAATTCTAAAAGTTCTTTCACTAATAGATTGCCAAGGTTTTTTTGACATTCAGTACTAGGAGTTGTGCCAGTCGTATCATCTGATTGTGTGTTGATACGAACATATCTTACAAAACGATCAAGTAATGCCATAAATTAATTCACTTTCACTTTGTTATAAAATTCTTTAATTGCTTCAAAGGTTTCTTTAGAAATATCATGTTCAATTTTACAAGCGTCGATTTCTGCTTGCTCAGAACTAACTCCGAGATGTATTAACACTTGTGTTAATATAACGTGTCTTTCATAAACAGAAGTTGCGATTTTATAGCCTTCTTCCGTTAAAACGATTTCCCCGTTTTTCTTAATGGCAATAAGGCCACTATCTTCGAGTTTGTGCATTGCAACGGAAACACTGGCTTTCGTAAAGCCTAATTCTCTTGCAACCTCTACGGCATGAACCTTATTGTTCCTCTCTGTTAGAACAAGAATTGTTTCTAAATAATCTTCAGCAGATTCGTATAGTTTCATATAAATAGTTTAAAACAAGAACAGGTGAAAATAAATATGTTGTTAAAAACAACGATGATGGGTCTAACTTAAAAATGTTAAAGTATATCATGAGTGAATAAACAAAAAACAAAACGTCATTTATATAATAAATAGCAAAAAATAATTATAAACATACACTTTTGTGTATAATATAACTGCTGACTGTTATGGAACAAATCAAAGTTAAATTTAAAACCTATGATGTCATTGAACATGTCTCCGATGACACTTTTGTCGTTGAAAGAAAAGGCAAAAAGTATTTTGTTAATAGATTTATTCCAAAGTCAGAAGAAGGTGAAGAATTAGCCTATCTCATTAATCGCGTATCTAATTCTGGTGTTTGCACCCCTAAACTCATCGCTATTGATAAAAAACAAGGCTTGATTATTAGAGAACATGTAGTGGGTGAGAATATGATGGAGAAACTCGCTAAAGAAGATTTAGAAGAGAAGATTTATGAACTACTTTTCTTTAATGCATATATGGCGAAAATTAATCGTATCACCCTTAATTACGAGCCAGATAAATGGGTATATTCTGATAACAAGTTATATTATATGAGTCCAGACTTCATTATTTATAATGATGAGAAGGATTTAGTAAAAAAATACCTTAGATTATGGTTCCCAACAAAAGATCTACAAGTGTTTTTAAAGAGCCATTCTTTACAAATGGATAATAAAAGAGTTAAGGATGAATATGCGGTTAATAAAGAGATAGTTTTAATGACCTGCAAATACTACAAATAATTATGAAAGATTTAATCGTTTTCACTCTTATTTCAAATAAGAAAGTTGCCAAAAAAGTCGCAAAAATATTAGATGCTGAACTAGGCGAGGTGTCTTTTGATTATTTTGCTGATGGTGAAGTATTAGTTAAGACTTTAAGCAACGTTGTCAATAAAGATGTAATTCTAATTGAAAGTACTGCCAAACAAGCACAAGAAAGACTCTTCGAGTTACTTTTATTAATTGATTCAATTAAAAGAAGTGGCGCTAAGTCGTTAAAATTATATATTCCATATTTTGGCTACTCTAGACAAGAAAGAGTATCTTGGTATAACGAACCTGTATCTTGTGAAGTGGTGGCTAAGATTTTAGATACCGCTAAAGTGGATATCATTTATACACTTGATTTACACCACGATATTATTGAATCTTTCTTCCAAACACCTTTTAAAAATGTTATGACTACACCTTTATTTTCTCACTACTATAAAGAGTTGTTAGCCAAAAGAAACATCGATTTAAAAGATGTGGTAGTTGTATCACCTGATCATGGTAGTAACTTTAGAGCGGAAGCTTTAGCAAGAGAGCTTCCTGGAAGTTCGATGGTTATCTTAAATAAATATCGACCAAAACCAAATCTTGCTGAACATTTACAAGTAAAATATGAAGAAGTAAAGAATAAATACTGCATTATCATTGATGATATTATCGATACTGGTGGAACGATTATATCTGCTGCTAACTTATTGATGGAAAACGATGCAAAGGCTGTATTCGTGGCTGGTTCTCATGCGGTGTTTTCTCAAAGAGCGGTGGAGAACTTATTGTCGGCACCAATCGAAGATATTGCGGTTACTAATTCAATCGAAAAACGATTACCTAAACAAATTAAAGTGTTAGATATATCGACACTCATAAATTAAGATGAAAGATTTTTATTTAGAAATAAAACATATTGATAAAAAAACAGGAGCAAGATATGGCATCTTACACACTCCACACGGAGATGTTGAGGTGCCTATGTTTATGCCAGTTGGAACACTTGCAACCGTTAAATCCCTTTCCCCAGAAGAATTAAAAGAAATGGGCTCGGGAGTAATTTTAGCAAACACCTATCATCTTTCTATTAGACCAGGAGAAGATATTGTCGCTAAAGCTGGTGGCTTACATAAATTTATGAATTATGATGGACCAATTTTAACGGATTCTGGTGGTTTTCAGGTCTTTTCACTTGCTGAAAAAAGAAAAATCACTGAAGAAGGTGTTCATTTTAAAAACCATTTAAGTGGTGACAAATTGTTCTTTTCGCCAGAAATTGCAATTGGTATACAAGAAAAACTTGGAGCAGATATCATCATGTCTTTTGATGAATGTATTCCTTATCCATCAACTTATGAATATACCAAAAAATCCACTGAAAGAACTTTAAGATGGGCGAAAAGAGGAAAAGATGCACATGTTAGAGAAGATCAAGCTTTGTTTGGTATTGTTCAAGGTGGAGATTATGAAGATTTAAGGAAAATGTGCGCTGAAGAACTAGCAAAAATGGATTTTCCTGGTTATTCAATTGGCGGTACCTCCATAGGAGAGCCAAAAGAAACCTGCTTTAGAATGATTGATTATGCGGTTAAATATCTTCCAGAAGACAAGCCACGTTATTTAATGGGCGTAGGCTCTCTTGATTATCTTTTAGGTGGTGTAGCTAGAGGAATTGACATGTTTGATTGCGTCCTACCTACTAGACTTGCTAGACACGGCGCTTTAATGACTTCAATTGGTAGAGTCAACATTAGAGACGCCAAATACAAGGAAGATTTTACTCCGCTAGATCCTAATTGTGATTGCTATTGCTGCAAAAACTACACAAAAGCATATTTAAGACATTTATATATCTGTGATGAAATATTTGGCAAAAGATTGTTGTCCATCCATAATATTCGCTTTTTGATCTCGATTATGGAAGGAGCAAGAAAAGCCATCCAAGAAGATAGATATCAAGAATATGTTGATGAGATTTTGACAAGATTTGGGGATGAAAGAGGCTTCTAAATGAATATATATTTGTTTGATTTTTATCTCCCAGAAGAACTAATTGCGCAAAAACCATCAGACAAAAGAGACCACTCTCGTCTTTTAGTTATTGATAAAATCAATAAAACATATGAAGATAAAATGTTTTATAACATCATCGATTATCTTAGACCGGGTGATGTTTTAGTAAGAAATAATACAAAAGTTATACCTGCTAGATTACATGGTGTAAAAGAAATAACTGGCGCCCATATCGAAACTTTGTTGCTAAAACAATTAGATGGAGATGTATGGGAATGCCTCACAAAACCTGCAAAAAGTTTAAAAGTTGGAGCAAGAATTAACTATGGTGACGGCAAACTTTTTGGTGAAGTAATCGAAGAAAAGGATGAAGGCATACGACTAATTAAGTTTATTTATAATGGTATTTTTCTTGAAGTTTTAGATGCTTTAGGCAAGATGCCACTTCCCCCATATATCAAAGAACAATTATGCGAAAATGATCGCTATCAAACCGTGTACGCTAAAGAACTTGGCAGTGCTGCTGCTCCTACTGCGGGATTTCATTTTACAGAAGAGTTATTTGAACAGATAAAAAACAAGGGAATTGAGGTTCTTGATATTACCCTACATATCGGTTTAGGAACTTTTAGACCAGTAAAAGTTGAAGATACCAAAGATCATATCATGCACTCTGAATTATATGAGATTAATGAGAGTGTTGCAGATGCACTAAATAAAGCCAAAAAAGAAGGCAGAAGAATCATTGCAATTGGTACTACCTCTACTAGGACATTAGAGGCTAATTATACCGAGTTTGGCGAATTTAAAGCTGCAAAAAAAGAGACCAATATTTTTATTGAACCCGGATATACATATAAGGCGATAGATTGCCTCATTACAAACTTCCATTTACCTAAGAGCACTCTTATTATGCTTGTTAGTGCTTTTATGGGTCGAGAATTCACTTTGGAAGTCTATCAGCATGCGGTAGAAGAACGCTACCATTTCTTCTCATTTGGAGATTCAATGTTCATTCATGGAAAATAACAAAAATTATCAAAAATTGCTGCAAAAAGAACTTATTTTGCTAGAAAAATCGAATTTTAAGCCAAAATTATTGCTCCATGCTTGTTGTGGCCCATGCTTTACTATTCCCTATGAAATTTTAAAAGGATATTTTGATATTACCATCATATATAACAATTCAAATATTTATCCAAAAGAAGAGCATAATCGTCGTTTAGATGAGCTTAAAAAATACCTTTTAGATATCGACGCTAATATCAAAATAATTGAATTTCCTTATGATAATGAGACCTATAATTTAGACCTCGAACCTAGAGCGGATGATAAGGAAGGTCATGAACGATGTAGAATCTGCTTTAGAAAAAGATTATCTCAAGGCTTTGAATACGCCTTTAAAAACGGTTTTGATTACTATGGAACAGTGATGACAATCTCGAGATATAAGAACGCTCAAGACATCAATAAAATTGGTGAAGAACTACAAAAAAATTATCCTACAGTTAAGTGGTTATATGCTGATTTTAAAAAGAACGATGGCTATGAAAAATCGCTAATAATTATTAAAGAACATGAGATGTATTTCCAAGAATATTGCGGTTGTAAATACTCTTATGAAACCTATCTCAAAAAGCAAAAATAGATATAAAATAGACCAGAATTGACTATGTGTTCCAAGTATAAAAATCTGGTCTTTTTTGTGTATTTTAGTTAAATTTTACTTTAATTTCTTCTAAATTTGGTATTTCTATTTGTTCATTAAAACGAGAATAAGTGACCACATAATGTTGTTCACATTCTACTGTCATTTCAAAAAGTACTCTTTTCGTTGCTAGATATTTAGAGTTGAGTTCAAGGCTAACAGGAGTAAAGTCATCCTTAACCTCAATTTTCATTTTGATTGAATTAAATGATGGGTAATCAATTAAGGAACCAAATTCTCTCATTTGGATTTTTACGTTATTTGTGGATTTCTCAATATCGAACTCTAATTCAAAAGCGTAATTGTTTTCGCTATCAACTTTTTTGATGCTTAAAATTGATCCTTCATTAATCGTATAACCTTCAATAGCGTTATCAAACGGATAAGTTCCGTATTTATTGAGATAATCTTCTAATGTGTATTTTGAATAATCTCCCCCATCACTAGCGACCGCTAAATCGTGATGATAGTAAGCTGTATGAACTGTATTTACAAAAGTGGAATGAGATTCATTTTTTAGATATGAATATTCACCTTTAATTGCTAAAGTTTCGATGCTTTGTTCAATGCCAAGAGATGTGGTTTTGCCGTTAGTCTCTAACATAAAAGAGTCGTAAGAATTTAACTTTTTTACAAAGTAAACTGGAAAATCTTTATATTCTTCCTCGCTTAACTCAGAAACCTTTTTATCTTGCTGAGTAGGTGGTTCAATATTTCCTCCATCTCCATCTCTATTTTTGTCTTTTGGTGTTTCATTACAACCAGTAGTTAGTAACAATAACGGGATACAAATCATTAGCGATTTTGCTATTTTTCTCATCTATTTTTTTTACTCCAGCGACTAATACTCTACATCGTTAGAAGGGTTCCTTCAACTTTTTTATTTCCACTCCATTATTTTGGTGGCAAAAAGGCAAAAATGAGGTAGTAAAAATACATCATCCACTCAAAAAAGCAAAAAAATTTCAAAAAGTTTTGGAAAGAAAAATCGCCTCCCTAATATCTATTAAATAATTTTTTAAATATTTTATTGACACGTACGTATGAAGAGAGTAGTATTTGAACGTTGACGGCTTTCCGTGACGTGCGAGGTTGCGGACACACCCACATTCGTTGTCATGAAGGTGTATCCGGGAATTCGTACTGAGAAGGTAGCGTCAAAGCCTGAAAGTGATATAGGAGGAAATTTCATGGCAAAAACTACTAAGATAAGAGTTCGCCTTAAAGCTTATGATCATGTCAATCTTGATAAAAGCGCTCAACGAATTGTCGAAGTGGCGAAAAACTCTGGGGCTACTGTTGTGGGCCCAATCCCTCTACCAACAGAAAAACAAGTGTTCACAATCTTAAGAGCGGTCCACAAATATAAAGACTCTCGTGAACAGTTCGAAATCAGAACACACAAAAGAATTATCGACATCACCAATCCTAAAAAGGAAACAATCGATGCTCTCAAAAATCTCGATCTTCCTGCAGGAGTTGATATCGAACTCAAGATTTAAGGAGGTAAGACATAATGAAAGCTATATTAGGTCGTAAAATGGGCATGACTTCTGTCTTCGCAGAAGATGGAACAATGTATCCAGTTACCGTCGTTGAAGTCTTACCAAACGTCGTCACACAAGTGAAAACAATTGAAAAAGATGGCTATGCTGCTGTGCAAGTTGGCTACGAAGATAAAAAAGAATCTCGCGCCAATAAATGTGAAAAAGGTATCGCTAAGAAAGCAAATACTGTCCCACACTATGTCAGCGCAGAACTTAAAGGCGATGAAATGGGAAGTTACCAATTAGGTGATACCATCACAGCTGATATGTTCAAAGCCGGTGATATTGTTGACGTCATCGGAACCAGCAAAGGTCACGGTTATAGTGGTGTCATTAAGAGATGGAACCAACATATCGGTCCTAAAGGTCATGGTTCAGGTTACCACAGAGGACAAGGTACCTTCGCTAATAACGGTCGTTACAATCACGGCGTTATGCCAGGCAAACACATGTCCGGTCATCACGGTAACAAATCTGCTACAATCCTCAACTTATTAGTGGTTAAGGTTGATGCAGAAAAGAATTACATCTTAATTAAAGGTGGATTACCAGGCTCCAAGAAGAGCATCGTTAAAATCCGCTCCGCAGTTAAGACAGTGAAAAACCCAGAAAAAGTTAAACCATTAATCGACAGAACTCCTGCTAAAGTGGTTGACGAAGCTCCAGCTGAAGAAGCTAAGAGCGAATAATTGGACGAAAGGAGAATTACATAATGGCAGAAAAGAAAACCATCAGCGTCAAAGTTTATGACATGGCTGGTAAAGAAACCGAAAAGAAACTCTCCTTGGCGACTTCCGTCTTCGCGATTGAACCTCATAAACAAGCGATGTTCAATGCCGTCCAAGTAGAACAAGCTAACTTACGTCAAGCAACAGCTAAAACTAAAGTTAGACACGAAGTCTCTGGTGGTGGCAAAAAACCTTGGAGACAAAAAGGAACTGGTAGAGCAAGAGCAGGTAGCTCACGCAGCCCAGTTTGGGTAGGTGGTGGAACAGTCTTTGGTCCAGTTGGAACCCAAAACTTCAAACTATCTCAAAACAAAAAAGAACATCAACTCGCTCTTAGAAGCGCATTATCACTCAAAACTCCAAAAGATTTAGTGGTCGTTGATGAAATTAAATTCGGCGCTAAGAAAACTAAAGACTTTGTCAATATGCTCGCAGCATTAAAAGTCGATACCAAAACCTTAGTGGTCGTCAGCGAAATTGATGAAAACTTATTCGCCTGTGCGAGAAACGTCAATTACGCTAAGGTCGTCACTTCTGATAATGTCTCCGTTTATGACTTATTAAACGCTGACAAACTCGTTATGAGCTTAAGTGCCGTCAAAACAGTTGAGGAGGCATTGAAGTAATATGGCGAAGAAAAAAGTTGAAGAAGCACCAAAAAAAGCAGGCTTCCCTAAACCAACTGAAAGAGACTTTGAAGTCATTCTCAAACCAGTGATTACTGAAAAGAGCATGTCTGAAATGCAAAATGCTAACAAAGTCACATTAAAAGTTGCTAAAGACACCAACAAGACTGAAGTCAAATTAGCGTTCCAAAGAATCTTCCAAGTCAAGGTCGTTAAAGTTTCAATCTTAAACGTCAAACCAAAAGCAACAACCAGAGGAACCCGTTATCACGGCAAAATCCAAGGTTATAAGAAAGCGGTTGTCACTATCGCAAGTGGTGAAGCAATCGACTTATTCAGAGAATAATTAGTTCAGATTCTCAAATTATAGGAGGAAATAGTAATGTCAATTAGAACTTACCGTCCTACTTCTCCAAGTAGACGTAGCATGACAAACTCGACATTCGAAGAAATTACAACCAGCACTCCTGAAAAAAGTTTATTAGTCAGTTTACCAAAAAGTGGTGGAAGAAATAATCAAGGTCATATCACCTGCCGCCACATTGGTGGAGGTCATAAACGCAAATACCGTATTATTGACTTCAAACGTAATAAGGACAAGATCCCTGCTGTTGTAAAAACTGTTGAGTATGACCCAAACCGTAACGCCAATATCTGTTTAGTGGCTTACGCTGATGGTGAAAAGAGATATATCATCGCACCAAAGGGTCTAAAAGTTGGGGATAAAATCATATCTGATGAAGCCTGCGATATCATCGTAGGTAACGCAATGTGCTTAAGGTCCATACCTGATGGTACATTCATCCATAACATCGAATTAGTTCCTGGGAAAGGCGGCCAATTATGTAGAGCTGCTGGAGCATCTGCTCAAGTCTTAGGTGCTGAAGGAAAATACGTTATGGTTCGTCTCGCAAGTGGTGAGATGAGAAAAGTCTTAGGTGCTTGCCGTGCCACTATCGGTACAGTTGGCAATGAAGACTGGAACTTAATCAATTTCGGTAAAGCAGGAAAGAACCGTTGGTATGGTGTAAGACCTACCGTTAGAGGTTCCGTCATGAATCCTTGCGATCACCCTCATGGTGGTGGTGAAGGTAAATGTCCTGTTGGTAGAGATGCTCCACGTACTCCTTGGGGTAAACGCGCAATGGGTGTCAAAACCAGAAAGAATAAAAAACAATCTACAAAACTTATCGTTCGTAGACGTAATGGCAAATAGTGAAAGGAGAGCGAAATTATGGCAAGAAGTTTACGTAAAGGCGCATTCGTTGATGACCATCTAATGAAAAAAGTCGAAGCTTTAAACGCTTCTGGCAAAAAAGAAGTCATCAAGACATGGTCCCGCCGTTCCACAATTTATCCATCTTTCGTTGGACACACATTTGCAGTCTATAACGGAAGAGAACATATCACAGTTTATGTGACTGAAGATATGGTCGGACACAAACTCGGTGAATTCTCTCCAACTAGAAAATACACCGGACATACTGGCCACACCGCTGAAGATAAAGCAGCTGCCGCCAGCAAGAAATAGGAGGTTATAATCGATGGCTAAGAAAAAAGAAGCACCAGTCGAAGAAAAGGCTGTAGTCGAAGAAGAAGCTCCTAAACAAACAAAAAGAGCCACTAAAAAGGCTAAAGAAGAACCTAAAAAAGAAGTTCCTGCTAAAGAACCAAGAACTGAAGCAAGAGCAACTGCCACTAACGTGAGAGTCACTCCACGTAAAGTGAGATTAGTAATCAACTTAGTAAGAGGAAAAGATGTCGCAGAAGCATTAGGCATTCTTAGAAATGTCAATCGCGCTGCTTGCGAACCAGTCACTAAGCTCATCAAATCCGCTGCTGCTAACGCTGTTAACAACTTCGGTATGGATGAAAAGAGCTTATACATCGATCAAATTTGGGCTAATGATGGTCTAAAGATGAAAAGATACTTACCAAGAGCAAAAGGTTCAGCCTCTGGTTTAGTGAAAAGAAGCTCCCACATTACTGTGGTCTTAAAAATGAGATAAGGAGATAGATACAATGGGTCAAAAAGTTAATCCAGTAGGTATGCGTGTCGGTGTCAATAGAGATTGGAATTCTCGTTGGTACGCTGATGACAAAGACTTCCCTGTCTACTTAAATGAAGACATTAAAATTCGTAAATATCTCGAAAAAACCTTAAAAGAAGCAATGCTTTCCCACATCGAAATCGAAAGATCTAAATCCGATAAAGGCAGCAGCGTGGTTGTTAAAATCTTTGCCGCTAGAGTTGGAATTATCATCGGTCAAGAAGGTAAAAACATTGAAGAATTAAAAGGTAAGATTGCAAAACTTATCAATTGTGATGATGTAAGAGTGGATGTTGTCGCTGTCAAAAATCCTGATTTAGACGCTAATATCGTTGCTTATAGCATCGCAAAACAACTCGAAGAAAGAGCAAGCTTCAGAACCGTCCAAAAGAAGGCGATTCAAAGAGTGAGAAAAGCAGGCGCTAAAGGTTGCCGTACCGTCGTCTCTGGTAGATTAGGCGGAGCAGATATCGCTAGAAGCGAAGGTTATAAAGAAGGAATTATCCCACTACATACCTTAAGAAGTGATATCGACTACGCAACTGCAGAAGCCGCTACTCAATATGGCCGTTTAGGCATTAAAGTTTGGATTTGTAGAGGCGAGATTCGTCCTGAATTAGAAAAATCCGAGAAAGGAGAGTAAACATGTTACAACCAAAACGTGTGAAATATCGTCGTCCACATATCTTGAGATATGAAGGACATGCAAAAGGCGGTACAGAACTCTCTTATGGTGAATACGGATTACAAGCTTTAGAAGGTACCTGGATCACCGCAAGACAAATCGAAGCCGCTCGTATCGTATTAGCAAGATACACAAAGCGTGGTGGACAGATTTGGACAAGAATCTTCCCACATCTCGCAAAAACCAAAAAACCTGCAGAAGTTCGTATGGGTTCCGGTAAAGGTTCACCAGAAGAATGGGTCGCAGTCGTCGAAAAAGGACGTATTATGTTTGAAATCGGTGGTGTAAATGGTGAAATCGCGCGTGAAGCATTAAGATTAGCCGCTTACAAACTCCCAATCAAATGTAAAGTTATCAGCAAAGAAGGAGAGTAGAGACCATGAAAATTAGTGAAGTCCGCGAAATGTCAACGAGTGATCTTAAAGAAAAGCTCTACTCGTTAAAAGAACAACTCTTTGAGTTAAGACGTAAGAAAAGCGTCGGCACACTCGAAAGAGGCGAAGATGTCATCACTGTTAGAAGAGACATCGCTCGTGTCAATATGGTTCTCCGCGAAAGAGAACTAAACGAAGCTAAATAAGGAGAATTACCATGGCAGAAGAAAGAAACTTAAGACGTTCCATTCAAGGTGTCGTAGTGAGTAACAAAAACGATAAGACCATTGGTGTCCTTGTTGAAACTCACAAAAGACATACCAAATATGGAAAGCGCGTTAAATATAGAAAGAAGTATTACGCGCATGATGAGAAAAACGAAGCTAAAATCGGTGATCTCGTCACCATCATGGAATGTAGAAAATTATCCGCAACTAAATGTTGGAGATTAGTAAGCATTGATAAAGCTGCTGATGTCTCCCTCAAAGAATTAGAAAAAGAAGTTGCACAAGAAGAAGAAAGAATTGTCGAAGAAGTCGAAGCTAAGGCTGAGAAACCTGAGGCAGAGAAAGTTGAAGACAATACTGAAGAAGTAGAAGTTAAAGAAGAAAAGGAGGCCGAATAATTATGATTCAAAAGGAAACAAACCTTGTCGTTGCTGATAATAGTGGCGCTCGTAAAGTTCGCGCTTTCACCCTCTACGGAGGAAGTAAGAGAAAAACTTCTTATCTTGGCGACATCATCCAATGTTCCGTTAAAGAAGCTGTTCCAAATGGAAAAGTGAAAAAAGGTGACGTGGTTAGATGTGTTATCGTCAGATGTAAAAAACAAACCCAAAGAGCGGATGGCTCAACCATCTCATTCGATGACAACGCAGTTGTTATCATTAATGATGATAATCAACCAATTGGCACTCGTGTGTTTGGCCCAGTCGCTCGTGAATTAAGAGAAGCTGGTGTGGAAGGATTTACTAAAATCGTTTCCCTCGCTCCTGAAGTCTTATAGGAGGATAGACGACTATGGATTTAAGAAAAGGTGATAAAGTCATCGTCATTGCTGGAAGAGATAAAGGCAAGACCGGTGAAATTCAAAAAGTCTTACCAAGAACCAACCGTGTCGTGGTTGAAGGCGTCAATCTTCGTAAGAAAAACAAAAAACCAACCCAAAATAACCCAGAAGGCTCTGTTGTTGAGATTTACGCTCCAATCGATGCTTCTAACGTCATGATTATGGACCCAAAAACTAAAAAACCAGTCCGTATTGGTCATAAAGTTGTTAAGGGTAAAAAAGTTAGAGTCACTGTCGGAAGACAAGCAAGTGGCTCCGTGATCTAAGGAGGAAATTATGGCAGAAAGTAAGAAAAAAGCCGCACCTGTTGCGGAAGAAGAAGCCGTTAAAGAAGCTCCTAAAACCACAAAGAAAGCCGCTAAAGGTGGCAATAAAAAAGCCAACATCACTCCACGTTTAAAAGAAAAATATGATGGTGAAGTGAGAAAAGCATTACAAGAAAAATATAATTATTCTTCTCCAATGCAAATTCCTGGCTTAAACAAAATCGTCATCAATATCGGTGTCGGTGATGCAATTCAAGATGCTAAGAGATTAGAATCCGCTGTTGCAGAATTAACTCAAATCACTGGTCAAAAACCAGTTATTACAAAGGCTAAAAAATCTATCGCAAACTTCAAATTAAGAGAAGGTCAATCCATCGGATGTAAAGTTACTCTCCGTGGTGTCAGAATGTGGGATTTCTTCGATAAACTCGTTTCTATCGCTCTCCCAAGAGTTCGTGACTTCCGTGGTGTTAGCAAAAACGCTTTTGATGGAAGAGGAAACTACACATTAGGTGTCAGAGAACAATTAATCTTCCCTGAAATTGATTACGATAAGGTCACAAATGTTAGAGGTATGGACGTTGTTATCGTCACTACCGCTCAAACAGACAAAGAGGCATATACCTTATTAGAATTATTAGGTATGCCATTCAGTAGATAAGAAAGGAGTCCGTATTCATGGCTAAAACTAGTATGAAAATTCGCTGTGCTAGACCACAGAAATTCAAAGTTAGAGAATATACCCGTTGTGAACGTTGCGGACGTCCTCACGCTGTCTATTCAAAATTCCATTTATGCCGTATCTGCATCCGTGAATTAGCTTATAAGGGTGAGATTCCAGGCTTAAAGAAATCATCTTGGTAAGAAGGAGGAAATAAGTAGTTATGATGACAGATCCAATTGCGGATATGCTTACCCGCATTAGAAACGCTAACGCACTTAAACACGAATCAGTGAAAATGCCTTCCAGCAAGATGAAAGTTGAGATTGCTAAAATCTTAAAAGAAGAAGGATTCATCGTTGATTACAAAGTCAAAGGTGCAACCAAAAAAGAACTTACGATTACATTAAAATACGCAGCAGATGGCACACGTGTTATCTCTGGCTTAAAGAGAATCTCTAAACCAGGTCTTCGTGTTACTGTCGGTTGTGAAAAGCTCCCAAGAGTCTTAAAAGGCTTAGGTATTGCAATCATTTCTACCTCTCAAGGTGTTATGACTGATTCTAAAGCTAGATCACTCGGTATTGGTGGCGAAGTAATCGCTTGGGTCTGGTAAGGAGGAAGTTATGTCACGTATAGGTAATAAACACATCACTATCCCTGCCGGAGTCACAGTTACAGTCGAAGATAATAAGGCAAAAGTCACTGGTCCAAAAGGCACATTATATGTCCCAATTAACCATGGCATTACCTTAGAAATCGACGCAGGCGTCATCGTTTGTAAGAGAGAAAGTGACGTCAAACAAATTAAACAAAATCACGGAACTACTCGTGCTAACATCAACAACGCTATTATCGGAGTTACTGATGGCTACAAAAAAGTGTTAGAGATGAGAGGTATCGGTTATAAAGCTCAAATGCAAGGTGAAAGTGTCATCTTATGGGCTGGATATAGCCACACCATCACCATCGTTCCAGATGCTGGAGTGAAAATTACTCTTCCATCTGCTACTGAAATTGAAGTATCAGGTATTGATAAACAAGCCGTTGGACAAACCGCTGCGAGAATTCGTGATGTCCGTCCACCAGAACCTTATTTAGGCAAAGGTATCCGTTATAAAAACGAATATGTTGCGACTAGAGAAGGTAAACGTGCTGGTGGTAAGAAATAATAGAAAGGTAGGGACAAGATATGATTTCTAAACAAAGTAAAAACGTTTCTAGAGTTAGAAGACATGCCCGTGTCAGAAATAAAATCTCTGGCACTCCAGAATGTCCAAGACTATGTGTCTACCGCTCTAACAAAAATATCGAAGCTCAACTCATCGATGATGTTAATGGAGTGACATTAGTTAGTTCCTCATCCATGAGTTTAAAACTCGAAAATGGTAGCAATATCGAAGCCGCTGCTAAAGTTGGTGCTGATATCGCTAACAAAGCTAAAGCAAAGAAAATCTCTAAAGTCGTCTTTGATAGAAGTGGATACATTTATCACGGACGTGTTAAAGCTTTAGCGGAAGCCGCTCGTGAAGCTGGCTTAGAATTCTAAGGAGAAGGTTATGTTAGAAGAAGAAAAAGTAGTTAAAACTGAAGAAGTTCCTGCTGACGCTAATAATGAAGCCGAAGCTCCTAAAGAAGAAAAAGCTCCTCAACACGGAGACAGACGTCCTCGTGGTGATCGAAAAGGAGGCCATAACGACAGAAAAGACCGCAAAAACGTGCGTGAACAAAAAGATGATTTCGAAGAAAGAGTCGTCTTCATCAACCGTGTTTCTAAAACTGTTAAAGGTGGTCGTCGTATGAAATTTACCGCTTTAGTGGTCGTTGGAGATAGAAAAGGACATTATGGTTTTGCTTTAAGTAAAGCCGCTGAAGTCCCAGATGCTATCAAAAAAGCAACTGAAGCAGCTAGAAAGAAACTTTACAACCTTGAATTAGTCAAAGGTAACACCATCTCCCACGAAGTTGTTGGTAAATTTGGTGCCTGTAATGTTTACTTAAAACCTGCTCCTGAAGGTACTGGTATTATTGCTGGTGGTCCTGTTAGAGCAATTCTCGAACTTGCTGGCGTTCAAAACGTTTGCTCAAAAGTTTATGGTAGCCGCGCTCCAATTAACATTATTAGAGCTACACATCACGGCTTAAGCAACTTAAAGAGTTATAAACAAATGAAAGCCTTACGTAGCAAGGAATAATGGAGGTGCATTATGAATTTAAACGAACTTCAAGCAACTGAAGGTAGTAGAAGTAAGCACTACCGCAAAGGAAGAGGCGTTGGATCCGGCAACGGAAAAACCGCTGGTAAAGGTCATAAAGGACAAAACTCCCGTAGTGGAGGCGGTGTCGCACTTGGCTTTGAAGGTGGTCAAATGCCTTTATGGAGAAGACTACCAAAAAGAGGTTTCAAAAATGTTAATCGTGTCGAATACGCTGTGGTTAATGTTCAATCATTAAACAGATTCGACGATGATACAGTAGTTAATGCCGCTTTACTCAAAGATAGTGGCTTAATCGGCAAAGAATATGACGGACTTAAGATTTTAGGTTCTGGCAAATTAGAGAAGAAATTAACTGTGCAAGCAGATAAATTCTCCGCTTCTGCTGAAAAAGCTATTACTGAAGCTGGTGGCAAAGCTGAATTAATTAAGAGGTAATCACTATGAAAAAGATTGCTTCGATTCTTAAAAATAAGGAGATCATGAACCGTATTTTGTTTACGGTCTTAATCCTCTTTATCTTCCGTATCGGAGCACAGATAACAGTCCCTGGTGTAAATCCACAAGGATTGGAGGAATACCTCGATTCAGGGTCTGCTCTATCACTCATGAACTTGTTAGGTGGTGGAACCTTACAAACGTTCTCCATCTTCGCCCTTGGCGTTTCCCCATACATCACCGCACAAATTATCGTGCAACTATTAAGTACTGATGTATTACCAGCGTTAAGCGAATTAAAACGTCAAGGCCAATACGGAAGAAGAAAAATGGAATATGCTACCCGTTACTTAACTCTTATGTTAGGCGCGGTACAAGCATATGGTATTATCAAGACTATTGAAAATACCTCAGAAGTTACTCTCAATCTTAATGGTGATTGGTTAACTTATGTCTATATCATCATCGTCATGTTAGCAGGTACAATGCTAGTGATGTGGTTAGGAGACCAAATCTCGGTTAAAGGCATTGGCAATGGTATCTCTATGATTATCTTTGCTGGTATCGTTTGTTCCTTACCAAGACAATTCGCTACCGCCTTTACCACTTATGTATCTGTTACTGCTGGTCAACCAGAAGCAACAGTTATCGCAGGCGTATTGAAATTTATTCTCTATGTCCTTGCCTTCTTGGTAATTATTGCGTTCGTAACCTTTATCGAACTCTCACAAAGAAAGATTCCAGTTCAACATTCTGGTAAGAGTGGTGGACAAAATCCAGGTATGACTAAGGCTAGCTTCCTACCTATTAAAATTAATAGCGCAGGCGTTATTCCAGTCATCTTCGCTAGTTCAATCATGATGGCACCAAGCGTTATCGCAGCCTTCATTGATAGCAATTCTAGTGACGCTCAATGGTTAAAGATCTTCTCTACTAGTGAGATGTATGATATGGGTGGATGGTCAATGCCTTGGGGATTAATTATTTATGTAGTTCTCACCATCGCATTCACATTCTTCTATGCGAACCTACAAATCAATCCAGAACAAATCGCGGAGAATTTCCAAAAGAATGGTTCTTATATTCCAGGCATTAAGCCAGGTATTGAAACCGAAAGATACGTTAGAAAAGTATTAAATAGAGTAACTGTTATTGGCGCTCTTGCCTTAGCACTTATCGCTGCTCTTCCAAGTGTCTTAACTCTTACTGGAGTATTCGGAGATAATAACAGCCTCGTCTTAGGCGGAACTGGTATGATCATCGTGGTTGGTGTCTGTCTTGAACTTAATAACCAAATCGATGGTTTACTCGCTGGTAAATCCTTCGAAGAAGTGGTGGCAAGTGGAGGAAGATAGTCTTTATGAAAAAGAATATCATTCTCATGGGCCCTCCTGGGGCTGGAAAAGGCACACTTGCTAAACAATTAAAAGACGCTTTAAATCTCGTTCATATCTCTACTGGTGATATGTTTAGAGACGCGATTAAAGCGCAAACAGAATTAGGAGTCCTCGCTGCTCAATACATCAATCATGGTGATTTAGTTCCTGATGATGTCACAATTGGCTTAGTGAGAGAGAGATTAAGTCAAAAAGACTGCGAAAAGGGCTTCTTATTAGACGGATTTCCTAGAACTCTTCCTCAAGCGGAAGCGTTAAGTGAAATGGTCAAAGAAATCTCTCGTGAAATTGATGTCGTTGTTAATCTTGACTGCGATAACCAAGAACTTATTAGACGAATTTCTGGTAGAAGAGTCTGTAGAAGTTGTGGCGCTCCATTCCATGTTGACACTATGAAACCTAAAGTTGAAGGTGTTTGCGACTTATGTGGTGGAGAATTATATCAAAGAAAAGATGATAACGAAGAAGCATTAAAAGTGCGTTTAGAGCACTACGTTCATGATACCAAACCTCTCTTAGATTATTATTCTAAACTAGGATTATTAGAGTCATTTGATTCTCTTGTTGGTAAAGAACAATTATTCGATGAAGTTTGTGCATATCTAAAAAAATAAAAAAATATGGTAATTAGTAAATCTCCACGTGAAATCGCTTTAATGAAAGAGGCAGGACGAGTTGTTGGCTTAGTCTTCAAAAACTTGTTAGACGCTATTAAGCCCGGCATGTCCACCTTAGATATTGATGCGATTGTTGAAAAAACGATGCTTGAAAATGACTGTATTCCCGCTGAAAAAGGGTATTACGGGTTTCCTGCAAGCGCCTGTGTTAGCGTTAATGATACGTTAATACATGGCATCCCTTCTAATAAGATTATCTTAAAAGAAGGAGATATCGTCAGTGTAGATATTGTCGCTAATTACAAAGGCTATATGGCGGACGCGTGCCGAACCTTCTTGGTCGGCACCGTCACCGATAGAGCTAAAAGGTTGGTACAAGTTACAAAAGAAGCCTTCTTTGAAGCCTTAAAGTATGTAAAACCTGGTAACTATATTGGTGATGTCAGTGCCGCTATACAAAGATATGTAGAATCTCATGGTTATAATGTGACAAGAGATTATACCGGGCATGGAATTGGTGCAAGCATGCATGAAGATCCTTCCATTCCAGATTATGGAAAGCCAGGAACAGGCGTGAAGCTGATGCCAGGATATGCCTTAGCCATCGAGCCGATGGTCTTAGAAGGTAGAAAAGACACGAGAGTGTTAAACGATGGTTGGACGGTTAAAAGCCGAGATGGAAAATTAACCGCTCACTATGAAAACACAGTCATTGTCACAGAAGATGGTTATGAAATCATCACCATGTATGAAGGAGAAGAATAGAATAAATGTCTAAAGCAGATGTCATCGAAGTGCAGGCGATCGTTGTGGAAGCGTTACCTAACGCTACATTCCGCGTAAAACTTGAAAACGGTAAGATAATCTTGGCCACCGTTTCTGGCAGAATCCGAATGAACTACATTCGCATTCTTCCGGGTGATAGAGTTACCGTCGAAATCTCGCCTTATGATTTAGAACGGGGCCGTATAACATTCAGGTTTAAATAGTCCTGAGACAAAACTATTATTCAAGGAGGAAAGAATTTATGAAAGTCAGACCTTCAGTAAAACCTATTTGCTCAAAGTGCAGAGTCATCAAAAGACATGGCAAAGTCATGGTCATTTGTAGCGATCCAAAGCACAAGCAAAGACAAGGTTAATTAAGGAGGAATAAAGTAATATGGCACGTATTGTTGGTGTTGATATTCCTAATGACAAACCAGTTGGTATTTCCCTTACCTATATTTACGGTATTGGTAGAACTACTGCATCAAAAATCTGTGAAGCAGCAAAAGTTAATCCTGCTATCAGAGTTAAAGATTTAAGCGACGATCAAATGAATGCAATCAGAAATGAAGTCGCAACACTTAAAACAGAAGGTGATTTAAGAAGAGAAGTCGCCTTAAATATCAAGAGACTGACCGAAATTGGTTGTTATCGTGGTTTAAGACATAGAAAAGGTTTACCTGTTCGTGGACAAAGAACCAAAACTAATGCTAGAACCCGTAAAGGTCCACGTAAGACCATCGCCAATAAGAAAGCAGCTCCAGGCGGTTAATGAAAGGAGATTAGAAAAATGGCTAAAACTACTACACGTAAAAAGAAAGTCAAACGTTCATTTACGAGGGGCGTTGCACACATTCACTCAACTTTCAATAACACAATTATTACAATCACTGACACTCAAGGAAACGCTCTTGCGTGGTCAAGTGCTGGTGCATTAGGATTTAAAGGCGCGAAAAAATCCACTCCATTTGCAGCTCAACAAGCCGCAGAAGCAGCAGGAAGAGCCGCCTATGATCAAGGCATTAGACAAGTTGATGTCGATGTTAAAGGTCCAGGTCCAGGTAGAGAAGGAGCAATCCGTTCCTTAGCAGTCGTGGGCTTACAAATCTTAAGCATCGTTGATACTACACCAATCCCACATAATGGATGCCGTCCACCTAAGCGTCCACGTGGTTAATAATTAGGAGGGAATAAAATATGAAACTCGCAAATCCTTTTGAAAGATTCGGAGTTACACAAGCTGACTATGATGGTAACGAAAATTATGGTCGTTTCGTCATTGAACCACTCGAAAGAGGCTTTGGATTAACTCTCGGTAACGCATTAAGAAGAGTGCTTTTAAGCGCTTTACCCGGTGCTTCTATCTATGCGATTGAAGTTGAAGGTGCACAACATGAATTTACCGCCTTAGCAGGCATTGAAGAAGATGTCACATCTATTATTCTTAATTTAAAAGATGTCGTTCTTAAAATTGATGAAAATGAAGAAGGCAATAAGAGATTAGAAATCGATGTCACTGGCGCTAAAGTCGTGACAGGTGCTGATATCATTTGTCCTACTGGTGTCGAAGTTGTTAATAAAGACGTCGTCATCGCTCACGTTACTGAAGAAGGTTCACTCCACATGGTTCTCCATGCTAGAAATGGTAGAGGTTATGTGACTGGTGAACAAAACAAAATCTTACATCCAAACTTTCCAGTTGGTGTAATTGCTACAGATAGTAATTATTCCCCAGTGAAAAAAGCAAATTATATCGTTGACAACACCCGTGTTGGACACGATTCTAAATTTGACAAACTTACTCTTGAAGTCTGGACCAATGGTTCCATCCTTCCTCAAGAAGCAGTGGTTTGGGCTAGTAGATTATTAATCGAACACCTTAACAAATTCTTAAATCTTGCTGAAATCACTCAAGATATCAATATCGAAAAAGAAGAAACCAAGGTTGAAGAAAACAAATATGACAATATTACCATCGAAGATCTCGATTTATCTGTCAGAAGTTACAACTGCTTAAAGAGAGCGGGAATCTCTACTGTTATGGATTTAACAGAGAAGACTGAAGAAGAAATGATGAAAGTCAAGAATCTTGGTAAGAAATCCTTAAAAGAAATCAAGGAAAAACTTGCTGCTTTAGGATTATCTTTCAAAGATTTCGAATAATTGGAGGTAATAAAATATGCCAGCACAAGGTCGTAAAAATGTTCATGGTAAGACCGGCGTAAGATTTAAAGCCGCTTACACAAAGAGCAAATATGAAAATATGCTTCGCAATGTTGTTACTGATTTAATTGTCCACGATTCTGTCAAAGTAACAGAAGCAGTCGCAAGAGACGTCGTTAAAGAAGCTGATCGTTTAGTGACTTTAACTAAAAAAGAAGACGTTATGAATGCGAAAAGACAAGCCGCTAGATTCGTCCGCAATGTCGAAGCAAGCGAAGGAGTTAAAGCTTTAGATAGATTATTCAACGTTATCGGTCCTAAAATGAAAGATCGTAATGGTGGATACACTAGAAGACTTAAACTTGAAAATCGCCGCGGAGATAATGCACCAGTCGTCTTAGTGACCTGGGTTGACTAATTAACTTAACAGCATCTAAAAATGGCCGGAAACGGTCATTTTTTTGCGTTTAAAAGGTATTTAAAGTTTTTGACTAAGCATATAACGCTAAAAACCTAAAATCATAGATATGATTGTGGTATACTAATTAACGGATTTAAAAGTGAAAAACAAATAGATTATTAAAAAAATAATAAAAGAAGTGTATGATACAATTTGTCTTAGACAAATAGAGGGTAGTTTATATGATTGAAAAGATTAAAGCATATATAAAATTCATGGAACCAGATTGGGATGATTTATTTTTACT
>Ga0310690_10003002_pt1 | contig 26275 bp, 26 predicted proteins | sample AusTroGonzalo_MG_2_FD_207661 | JGI IMG/M metagenome (GOLD analysis project Ga0310690, IMG submission 207661) | Bovine rumen microbial communities from tropical cattle in Woodstock, Queensland, Australia - Gonzalo_04 (v2) (version 2) | ecosystem: Host-associated > Mammals > Digestive system >...
GTGGTGGATAAGGAGATACACCTTTAAAATATAAGAAAGAAAAGAAAGCTAAACTTGTTCTTTCTTTGCGATGCGTCCGTCTGAAACGTTTGTCGGTTAAGTTTCAGTGCGCGATGCATCGCTTTTTCTTTATGTTTGGATAAACCTGATCTTGCGACGATTCTCTTGCGATGGCGGACGGACGGCGAAGTGGAGCCAGAAGGTGCCGCGAGGCGAACGTTCCAACAAGAGTTCATCGAAGTCACGCTGGCTGCCGTCGGCGATATCGAGCAGGATACATGCATAGCGAATGGCCTGTTCCATACCTGCGACGTGGATATCCACTGCGCAGCCCGTCAGATGGTTCGAGCCTTTCACCCCGCCAATGGCCTTGTTCACGGCCTCAGAGCGGAAACCGCTATTGATAACAATAGGCTTTACGTTCTTCGATGTCTCATAATCCTCGCCTGGCTCCAGATGGTACAGCGTGTTGTAACTGTATCTCAGATCCTCCAGCCAGTTCTCACAGAGGTTCTTAAGGTTCATCACTGCCGCATGCGAGGGTGTATTGTCAATCCCTTTCGCACTGGTCTTTGTCATCTCTCCCAAGGTAAAATGCGCGGAGAGTCGCGCGTTCTTATTTATCATTACTTCCATAATCCAAAATACTAAATGAAACAGTGAAATAGCGTCATAGTGTCATAGCGTGAAAAGGGTGGTGGCTATAGAGCCACCTTTCCCGTTTTCTTGTACTTGGCCTTGGTGGTGCCGTTCTCCACGTACTCACCCGACTTCTCTGCCAGCCCGTCCTTCATCAGTCGATAAGCCCTGGAACGAGCCCCACTGATGCTATTTATCACGAAGCAGCGCATCACATCGTCGATAGTGTACTCCTCAGGCAAGCGGTTAAAGCCCTCGATGGTCTTCTGGCGACGCTGCACGTTAGCTGCGGCATCCTTCAATTTGTTGTCGAAATAGGCTTCAGCCATGGCTCCAAAGTAGTGGCGCTGACAGGCGTACTGGATGTTCACAATCAACTCCGTCAATCGCCAATCTACCTCATCCGTCTCAAACTCACCACACCAGAACTCACCATCCTTCTTCAATAAATCCCAGTGGCGCATCATGATAAACGGTGCAGCGAAGTTCAACCCATGATAGGCGCAGCGTTTCAGCAGCATCTCATCTGCCCGTGAGTCGTTCTCCTTGGCGTCCATCATGCGACGGGCCGTCCACTCGTAGAGTTCGTCCACGATCTTATCCAGCGAGAGGATGCCTTTGGTACGATCCAGTTTCTCTGCCCAAGACTTCAGACGCTCATCACTCTCAAGATCGACCTTCTGCTCACGCTCCATCATCTCGAAGTTTGTGTCAGGCAGTGGGATGCAGGTCAGACGGGTAGCCAGACCGCTTCCAAAGTTCTGCTCGTTCACCTTCTTCTTCAGGGCGATGGGCGTACCCGTGTAAATGAAGTTCCAGGTTACGTAGAAGTCCTGTAGGATAGAATCAGTGTTCGAATAAGCCTGACCGTCCTCCTCATTGTGAAAGGCTTTCAGCTCCAGCGATTGCTTGTCGATCCACGAGCCGCCCTTCTGAACGGTCACCGTATTATCCAGCTCCGTATCAAACGTCAGCATGTGCAACTGCATCATCTGGCCGTCAACCTCTTCTACACTATTCACCATATCTTGGATAAACTGCGCATTTGAGGTACGAGCCGGGTGCACGCGGACGATCACCTTTGGCTTCTTGGGCTTCTCCTTGTTCGCCCCTTTGGTTCGCATCTGCTCGCGATAGGCGTTGATGGCATCTTTGCCCACCTTGTCTGCCGCCACAATGGGCGCAGCCAAAAGCTTAAACAATCGCGTCGCAAAACTCTTACCTGAAGCAGGATCGCCAATGATCAGCGTCGAGTTATTCAGTCTTCGCAACTCCTCAGGACGGTGGTAGAAGCGGTAGGTGCATCGAGTCATGAGCGTCATTAGCAATCCGCCACCCACGAACAGGGCCGCTGGATACTGGTTCCGCTTCAATCCCTTGCATATATCCTTCAGCAGCGGGAAATCCCCGCTCAGCGCCTCGATCTGCGTGCCCCAGTCCCACAGCCAGCGCGCCATGTCGGCCTCTGCGGTCCCTGAGCCTGTCGAAGGGCCAAGTCCGATAATTTCGCGCAGGGTTTTCGAGATACCCTTCACAGGTTCCTTGCAGGCCGACTCCACGATGCTTTCCACCTCGCGCTCGTCCAGTCCCAGTCGTGGCATCACCTGTAGCAGCAGCGCCTTGTTATTGTCGCAGATCGCCCGCAAGTTCACCGCCAACTGATACAGTTTCACATTTCTCTCTCCCTCCTGTGGTTCCCCGCCATTCCGCTTCCACCACTCCTCTATGATCTCGCTATACGCTCTCCCCTTAAACGCGACACACGGGGACTCAGCGACACACGGGGACTGGCTCCCATCTGTGCTCCGCTCGCGGGGCACAGTGGTGCCTGTCCCCAGTGTGTCGCTCTGCTTACTACCCTGTGAATGACCGTCCCGATATAGATCATTATATCTCTCCGCAAATTCCTTGTTCTCATACGTAAACAACTCCTTATTAATATACAATATATCCTCTTCCTTGCAGATGAAGCTCATCCGGCTCGCATCCTTGCAACTCTCGTCAACCTCCACGCCCAAGACCTCCGCCATGGCGTGCTGGTTGTCGATGAGGTTACCCTTCTTCACGTCTGCCTTGAACACGATCTTCAAGCCCTTCCCCGAAGGAGTAATATACACGAGCAGAATCCGTTTGCGCAGCTCATTATCAATTGTCAATTGTCCATTATCAATTAGCTCCCACGTCTTACGTGGAGCGTCCACATGGTCGATATCCATCACCACCAATCCCGTCAAACGGGTGGCCGCTTGCTTGCGCCAGGCGCCTACTTTTCCCTTTGGCGATGTCGTCTCGTCAAACGTCGCCTGAAAGATGAACGCAGGCAGTCCGCGCTTTAGCTTCTGGTCGCCCGTCTCGCGAAACCTGTCGATCGCCTCTTTCCATTTCGTCGCCCTGACGAGCGCATAAAACTGCGCTTCGTCCACGGGCAACGTAGGATTACCAAAATTCTTCTGATAACAAAACATAATTTTCAATTTTCCGCTCGGCTTTGCCGCTTGGCTCGTCCAAGAATTATCAATTGTCAATTAGAATTTTGTTCAACAAAATTCGATGAGGTCCAGTTCCTTCTCAATGAGCGCGTTCTTCGCGTTGCGGGTATGCTCTTCGAGCAGTCCCATCACACTGGCCGTACCCACGTCCTTGGGGAAACTTCCGAAGACCTTGACTCGCTCCAGCGACTCCTTCACCCAGCCCCAGGGCAGTTTCTTCACGAGGTGGTCCTTCGGCCTTACATAGCCCGGCTCCCGTGACAGGCGTTTGTACGCCTTGAAAGTTAAACGACCTGTGTTCTCGTCTACAAACAGAACACCTTCCACTCGCTTGCCATCCATGAGCCGCTTCAGCAACTCGATGGCGTTCATTACAAATACATACTTTTTCTGCATAACTTTGTCTGATTTGTGAGCATTGGAAAGCGAAGTGTTTTTCAGTTGAGCTCAATTTCCATCCGGATACTTTCCCACTCGCTCATTCCTCCGACTCGGTTCGTTTAATGTTTAATCTTTAATTTTTAATGTTTAATATTTCTTTCCTGCGTTCCTGAGTCCGTCGCTCAGTCGCCACTGGCTGCATTCGAAGCCTTGGCTCACCTTGATCCCCATCTTCGTGCAGACTCGGGTACCGTCCTTCATCACCTCCTTATAATGGCAGGATCCACAGCAGATTCTTACCCTGATGCCGTTGGCATTAATCATCGTCGTCATAATGTAATCTCCTTTTTCATAATACCTTATTTATTTTACGTCGCCCCCTTTCAGGCGACCTTTATGGTTCGTTTTTAGAATTGAATAAATGTACGCGTGCGCGCCCCCCTTGCGCGTCATCCTCGTCGTGTGTTCCAGCATGTCAAAGAGCACTGCCAGCCGCGGTTTCCGTTCGCTGACAGTGCAAAGTTAGGCATAAAAAAGAGGTGCATGAAACAACGACATGCACCTCTGTAGGTTTTTCTGTAGGTTCTGTAGGTTTTTCTGTAGGTTTTATATCTGCGACGCCTCCAAAACAGCATTTTGGTACGCTTCCACCAGTTTCATTACGCGTTCCTTGGCCCCGTTCTGTTCCCACTTGTCAATAGGCAGACGCATATAGGCATTGTTCCTAAACGTATTCGACAGTAGGCCCTCAGCACAGTTGAAGTCCCTCTCAAACTGGCTCATGTTATCTGCATAGTTGAAACAGTCACGACACACACAGAAGACCACGGCCATCGAACTGTCGCTCCAGAAATACGGCCTCACGCGATCGACACAGCCCACCATCGTGGATAGTTCCACCTGTAGATGCTGGTCAGCCTCCAGCCTCCCTCTGTTGTCATTATATGTGATACTTCCACTGTTCTCCACGATCAGCTGTCCCACGCTCATGCCACCCTTCGCCAGGGCCTCCATCATCTTTACTTTCGTCTCGTCATCCATACATTACCCTTCCTTCATTAGATACGACGATCTGATCTGCCAGTTTCGCAATACGTGGACGCTTCAGGATGATGCGCATAATCTTCATGATGCCAAAGACGATCAGCACCAGGACAATGGCCGCGACCACCAAAATCAGAATCATGCTCTCTTGCTGTTCAGATTTTTCAGCCGTCTTCTTCGCTTCACGCTGGATTCTCGAGTAATTATAAAGCCTCTGCATCTGCTGCATATTCTCTTTGCTCTTTTCAGCCAGCGCAGGAATCACCTGCTCATACTGCAAATCCGCATACTTCGCCATCGAATCCGCCACCTGCGACACACGGGGACTGGCTCCATCCTGTGCTCCGCTTACGGGGCACAGTGGTGCCTGTCCCCTGTGTGTCGCCCAGAGCGTCCGATAAAGCAAAAACAACCCCCTATACCCTGCCTCCAACTGCTGAGCATTAAGTCCCGGCTTTATCAGTTTTCTGAAACAGACCTCTGCTGAGTCTATCTGATTTATCGCCAAATAGTATTTCCCCTTGGCATAATAATGCACCAGCTTGCGAGGCAACAACTCGCCATCCTTATAAAAACTCTTCGAACTCTCATACCTCTCGATGCACCGTCTGGCCTCAGCCGTATCTCCACGATCCACCAGCGGCTCGATGCAAGGGCCCACTGCCAGGGCTGCCTCTTCTGTAAACCCACACTGCTCATACACCTTTGAGGCCTGCATGCGAAGGGATATCACGGAGTCAGGTTTGTTCAACAGATAATAAGCATCCGCACTACGCTCCAGCGCATTAATGGCAGCCTTCATATTTCCCGCCTTGATGGCATAGCGTCTTTGCGCATCCAATTCCTCCAGCATTTCGTAAGGTAACAACTGACTCTTAAACAATTCTGCTGACTGGCTATGCACCTTCATCAACTGCCCATAGTCGCAATCCACACTCGTCGTATCAGCGCAATCAGCTGCCTCATGATAAGCCTCCAGCGCATTCATAGCCTCGCCAGCATCACGATACGCGCAACCTAACAGATAATGCGCGCGTACCTTTTCATTACTACTACCATGCCGATCCACATACATCACGGCCATCTGAATCGAGTCAATCCCCGTGATCGAATCCCAATTCTGATTCTGCCTCTCTGCACTGTCAAGCACCCGGGTGTACTCTCCACCGCCCCCGCAGCCCAGCACCAGCCACGCTGCACTCATTAAAATGATTACATTTCTTTTTCTTTTCATTTACTTTCTTACCTTTATATTTTAAAAGGGCAAGAGGGCAGAAGAAAGGAAAGCAGGAACTACCACGATCCATCAAACCTTCATAAACTGCCCTTGCCCATATTCCGATTCGGAACATGAACTTGGCAGTCTACTTTTACAGTTTGATTCTGATTGTGGTAGTTCAGCTTTCCTAAAAAGCGACTGTAGCCTTATTTTACACGGATCTCTCTCCGCTAAGTATGTCGAGTGCAAAGATATACATATTAATTGACACTTGCAAATTTTCAATAAAAAACTATCAGATTTCTTGGATGGAGTCCTTTTTTGCTATATCTTTGCAATATGTTCAAGGGATATAGGCTAACATACTTCGCCATAGTGGTCTTTGCTGTCATTATTACTATTGGCATCTGTAGCGCAGCGAAGCAACAAGATATGAGTGAACAGAGGATCGAGATTCCTCTTCCACTCAAAGACACGCCTGAACAGATCTTATTCAGAAAAGGCTATACAGTATCCTACAATAAAGAAACTAAACTGCCCAACTGGGTGGCCTGGCATCTGACAGCAGAACATACTACTGGCCCATATCGGCGCCCAGGCAGTGCTTGGCATGAAGACATGCAAGTGCCATATCCTCGCGCTATTCTTGCTGACTATCGTGATTGTGGATGGACTCGAGGTCACATGTGTCCAGCTGGAGATAATAAGTGGGATGCTGATGCTATGTATGATACCTTTCTACTTACCAATTGTTGTCCGCAGAATGGCAATCTGAATAGTGGTGACTGGAACCAGATAGAGATGTCTTGTCGCAGATGGGCAGAGAAGTTTGGTGACATCTATATAGTCTGTGGCCCTATTCTCTTCCGTCAGGAGCATGAGACAATTGGCCCCAATCGTATAGTCGTACCAGAAGCATTCTTTAAGGTGGTGCTCTGTCTGAATGGCAAACCTAAAGGTATTGGCTTCATCTGTCGCAATACAGATGGTGACAAAGAAAGAGATTTCTATGTAAACAGCATCAGTCAGGTAGAACGTATCACTGGGATGACCTTCTTCCCCAGTCTGCCACAGGAAATATCTGAATCTGTAAAGTCTCAGGCCGATCTGAAGGCATGGGACGGCAAGGCACTCAGACTTCAATAAACGACATCAGATTCAGCACAAACGAACAGTCGAATCCTTGAAATACAAGTCTCTTAGCATTAGTTCCATCCTGTTGCACACCCATGCCATCCTGATAGGGATTCAGGCCAATAATCTTCTTATAAGGAATCTTGGTGCTCCTCATCGAAGAATGGAAGATGATGTTTTTGTTCGTGATATAAAGGCTACCAGTCCCAGCATTGTCCATATAACTATGCTCCACAGGATGCCCCTTGAAACCACCTGTGCGATAGGTAACACCTTTCATCACCCTGAATGAGAAACCACTATGACTACCCACCATCTCGCGCTTCACCTTCTCCTGCCACATCGTCACACCATCATAGCACCATAGCACAGCCTCATCCTTACCTAAAAGGATTGGCGCTGCGATATTTGTCTGTGGAATGATTCCCCTCTGAAGCTGTTTCAGCATTTTGGTTTGCCCAATCCTGCTAATCTCCGAGCCTTGATATTTGGCTGGTAGATTATTGATTGACAGACCAAGCATAAAGATGTATTCATCTATTCTCTTTTCCTCATCATCAGATAGCAGACCGTCCTTCATATAGTTCTCTGAAGCCTGATTCAGCATATAGAAATACATATCCTGCTTCTGCTCGCCAGACAGGGGCATGACAGACATGATCTGTTGGCTGATCTGCATCACCCTCTGTATAGGCTTTTGCCCTGTGAAATACTCTGCCAGGAATCCACGCACCATCTTCTGGCTGAGTTTGTCAAACGAACCATTCACATTGATACTCTGATAGGACACACCAATCTTATTGATATAGTCCTTCACCAGATCCAGCTGATGAGAGTGGAAGGGCCAATGTGTCTTCTCTGTGAACTCATCGATACACTTCGCTGACGAGATGGCGATATCCGGATCTGACAGATAATTCTCCCCCCTCAATTTAGCCACCAGCCCTGTCAGGTCATTGATCTTTATCGCATCCCTGAGGTACTTACTAATACCCTCTTCAAGAGCCGTCACCCCCTGATCATGCTTCTCCTCACACTCCTTATGTACGTGCGAGAAAAATCCAGCGTCCTGTCCACAATACTTACACGTTCCCATCCTGTTTGTTATATTCTTTAGCAATGAGTATGGATCTATTCAATTTATCAATAAACCATTGTTTGTCAGGCAGACATGTTAGATACTGTGCCACTTTGATTCGGTCTTCGTTTAACATCATCACTTCAATATGTTCAGTATTGCCCTCACTGCACAACAAAAGACCTATGGGTGGATTCTCATCTGGCTGCATGTCATGTATTTGCATGTACTTAAGATAGAGTTCCATCTGTCCCTTATATTGAGGCTTGAATTTCCCTAACTTCAGGTCGATGGCAACCAAGCATTTCAACTTCCTGTGATAGAACAATAGATCGAGTTTATAATCCGTTCCATCAATAGTAAAACGTTTCTGACGTTCAAGGAACGCAAAACCTTGCCCCAACTCCAGAATGAAAGATTCCAACTGTCTGGCTATAGCATCTTCCAATTCTTCCTCAGAATAGTAACCGCTTAAACCCAAGAAATTTAGTACGTAGGAATTGCGCAATACGACATCAGGCTCCATATGCGTAGGCGTTACTTTCTCCAACGTCTTGACTATCTCATCTCCTGGCTTAGCTGCAATAAACGAACGTTCATACGCCATCTCGTCTTGTTTGTCACGCAATTGTCTTACACTCCAATGTTCTGCAATGCTCATCTGCTGATAAAACAAGCGCTTGGTACTGTCCTCGATAGTAACCAATTCTATAAAATGACTCCATGTCAATGTTTGCGACAGTGTCGCAAACAAATCTTCATCATGATAAATACGAGCCACCTTCATCATTCTCGTAACAGCCGAGTATGAATAACCTTTGCCATAGCGGGTTGTCAATCTTTGCGACAGCGTCGCAAGAATCTTGTCACCGTATGCGGAGTATTGTTGATAGCCCAAGTCCTCGTTGATATAATGGCCGATATGCCAAAACATCATATTTGCGTGCTTGTTGACATATACAACAACTTTCTGTCTAGCATCATCGATAATCCCAGCAACACCTTGATAAAGGTTGTCACTAACTTGCTTTATGGTTTTCGTATCAATAATCTCGTTTTCCATATCTTATTCCTTTCGTCTGCAAAGATACGACTTTTTCTTTTATTATAGTATGCAAATCTCGAAAATGTTACATCGTTCTACACTAAATCTACTGAAACTGTTCTATTCTCACTTTGGTACTGCCTTTGAGGATGTTTGATGACATCAGTATAGATTTCAAAGATTGCATTTAGCGCGAATTTGCACCCTTCCATGGTGTAATTCTTTTGTCTGACTGTATCTAAGAGATTAGAATAGTCATCCACCTGATATGTCTGTACGATCACGTCCACCACCTTCTGCAACTCCCAATAGGCCTTTTCATATTGGCTATAGCCAAACAAAGCCTCGAAACTATTGAGGGCATGGAGCATATATACCTTTGAAGAAGGATTTGCCTCGTGATTGTCAATATAGCGATAGAAATTGTAGCACAGAGAGTTGATTTGTATCGTTCTCTTCTGTGGCTTTGTGTTAGTGGGAGCCCCCACATGGTTATAGGCCCTTACCTTATCAAGAAAATCAAATATCGAGTCATCTGATATGATGTCACTATAGGTCACAGGCTGGGTTAAATAAAGTCCTTGAAGCGATTTTGCACGACTCAAAGCCACATACAACTGCCCTGGCGCAAATATATGACTATTCAAATCCAATATGACTTTATCATAGGTCTGCCCCTGAGCCTTATGAATTGTGAAAGCATAGGCTAACTTTACTGGAAATTGTTTGGTTTTCTGAATATAAGGTGTTTTTCTTACAAGCTTATGACTTGTTGGATCGTATTCCATCTCGTAGCGATACTCATTCATCTGATTGAACTTATAGTCATCTCTAGGGTTGGGGCAATAAATGGTCGCATTATTCCTTTTCAGAACAATCGTAAAGTAATCACCATTAAAATTCTCAATAACTCCAAAGTCGCCATTTAAATATCCCCATTTTTTACTGCTCTTACATAATACAACCATTGCTCCACGTTTAAAAGTCAGTTGTGAGTCATAGGCTGAAGGAAGAACGATCTCACGGATATCTTCATTCGATGGCAGCTCACTATGCATGATTGTAACATGGTCTGTACCATCTTTCTTCAATATGGTATATTCCGCATCGAGTGTGGTCGTTTGCCCTGGCAGCTCTGCTAGCTTTTTGGTATTTACTTTTCGCACTTCCTCGTTCGACGAAGCTACATATACGGCATCATTGGGTACACTATCTGTAACCCTGCTGTTGATGGCATCCATGATCTCCACTTTCTCTTCAGGGCTTAAAGGCCGTCTGAATGCATCGAGTATCTTAACAAAACCAGGATCATTGGCCTGTCGATATGAGTGCGTTAATTCAAAGAACTTAATATTCTGGATTTCCTTCTGGATAACATGGCTGTTAAAGAAATAAATACCACCATATTCAACTTTCAGATAATCCATAACAGCATCATCACTCACGATTGGTGGCAATTGGAACATGTCGCCTACCACGACGACAGGAATACCTCCAAAAGGTTTGTTGTTTTTAAACGCCATCTGACATATCTGATTCATCATCTCAAAAAGATCAGCCCGAACCATGGAAATCTCATCGATAATCAGCATCTTGACATCTTTTAGCTTTATGGCAAACGCTGCCGTTTTCCCAGGAGTGAGATTATCTGGGTTCTGATAACCTTCATCTAGGTCATCCAACGCCCCATAGAAGAATGAGTGTATGGTTTTCGCTCCCTTATACAAGGATGAAGCCAGATTCGTAGGTGTCAATATCTGGCAGCCCAAAATCCCAGACTCTAGTTGCTTTATTAGATAGGTTTTTCCACATCCAGCCTTTCCATGTATAAATGTGATGCCAGATGGTATGGTTCTCAAATAATTGAGAACATCATTCTGCATTGTATTCGGTGTAGTCATATTGCATTATTGGTTTTCGTTTTACAATACTCCAAAATCCTCTTCCCTCTCTTCTCTACGAAGTTTAGTTCCTTTTCGATCCAATCCTTATACGCCGCAACTGTCTCTGGCACAGGATCACTTACCCATAATGGTGTATCAAGCCAGAACTTCACGTTGTAGTCCTCATCCACGCAATCCTGCAGCAAAAAGAAATCCACATAGCCCTTGAAATCCACAAAGAGATTATAGAACTCTGCGTCAATCCCCAATACATTATCTAATGGTGAAGATTCACCAGCATAGAATCGACGGATACACTCCAGTGTTAAATCCCATCTGTCGCTGATCTTTCTGTTGCATCCTCTTTCTTGGTTCATACTTCTTATATGCTTGGGGAATATTATAGAACCTGCTATAGTATATGATCTCTTCAAATAATCCTCACGATATTCTTTGAAATTTGGGATACTATTTTCTATATATTGTCGATGCTTATAACGACCATTCATAAAACTGACTATGATAGAATCGCTTCCAAAGTACATGTCGTTCCATCTTAGATAAGAACTATTCTGTGTTGTCAACTCCATCGCTTGACCATTCGGCAAAGGCTTACTCCACAGTAACTGATGATATGCCTTCAATGTTGCACTTGCAGAATCAGGATCCTTGCCATGACTGTCAGTCCTTACATCGTATGTAATATCTATATTATTCAGGTTCATCATCAATAATTCTCTTTACATAAGACTATTTAACAGATTATTCAAACTCCACTCATCCTGAATCATCACTTCACGGGGCTTTGAACCCATTGCAGCACCTACGACACCAGCCTTTTCCAATTGATCCATCAAACGACCAACACGATTATAGCCTATAGCAAATTTTCTCTGTACAAGAGAAGTTGAGCCACTTTGCTCTCTCACTATCAATCGAGCAGCATCTTCGAAAAGTGGATCCAAATGTTGCATGTCAACATTGTTAAAATAATCATCATAATTAAATACGTCCAATTTTGGCAATTCGTATGCTTCAGAATAACCCTGTTGGTTGCTAATAAATTCATTAATCCTCTCTACCTCCTGGAAATCCGTATATGCGCATTTTGATTTATGAACCTCAACACCATTAGTGTAAATCATCTCACCAGATCTTTGCAATTTCTCTGCACCACTGATTCCTAAAATATTTCTTGAATCATTGGCAGATGTAACTCTAAATGATATCCTTGTTGGGATATTAGACTTTATTCCAGCAGAAATGACGTTTGCAACTGGTCGCTGTACTGAAATAATGAGATGTATTCCTGTAGTTCGGCCCATTCTAGATATACTATCAAGAAAGATCTCTACTCCCTTTCCACATAACCTGATCATTTCGTCATATTCATCAATAACGACTAGAATATATGGCATAAAGCCATGACCGTTAGTTGGTGCTATTTTGCGTTCGCAAAATCTCCTGTTGTAACTCTTTATATCCCTAACACCAGCCTCCTTAAATAATTCCAATCTATTATTTAACAACTTATCTACAGAACACAATGTGCTATATGCCTCGCCCATATCCGTCACAACAACCTCTTTATCAAGCAAAGCAGCAAGGAAATATTTTTCAAGAGGTGAATATGGAGAGAACTCTATTTTCTTCGGGTCTATCATGACAAACTTCATCTCTGCAGGATGTTTTATGTAGAGCAGAGACGTAATCATCGTGTTGAAACAAACAGACACGCCCATGCCACTGGCTCCTGAAATCATCAAATGTGGAGCCTCTGCCAAATCAAACATCAACAGGCTACCATCTTCTTTCTTTCCAATAGCACAGGGGAGTTCCATTGATGTGTTCTGGAATTCTACTGATTGCAAAACCGACTTAATGGAAACAATATCTGCTCCAACATTATCATCCAGTAAATCCAATGGCGGATATTGGTAGTTTTCCAAATCAAGTTTGGGATCATAAGGTCCTAAGGGTTGGGGCTGTTGTGGTTGGGGTTTATTCTGAGATGGTGCGTTATTAGCAGGCGCTTCAATACTCGTGCTGGGCTCAATATATACAGGTTTTTCATCTGAAAACTTCAAACCATACCCAATGCATTTAACGATATATCCAACAATATCTTCCCTTGCGCCAAATTCATCTGCATACTTTATTGAGATGCTTTTCGATTCCAATTCCCAATTCTGGATTAAAGTTATCTTTTCCATATACCCATTTGCTTGCATATTAGTGATGATATGCTTCGCTGCTGGTATATCTTTTAGTACCTTGAAGTCGTTAAGAATATTGATAAAGCCACAATCCAGTAAATAATCCTTACCCCATTTATCAACCACATAGCGTATAGCCTCTGGCAGAGTTTCTGGATTAGCATCTATCTTAGGAGAATTGTCAGGATTAGATGCTTTCTTGAATCCCACCACCTGAGTAGCAGGATCATCAAACACCTTAGGATCTTGCGACAGAGTTTCATTGCTCTCTGTCTGCTCTTCATCCATCTTCTTTGATCCAAATAATATAGAGAAAATGTTCATAAGGATTCTTTTACTTTACAGTTTCTATTGACAGTCCAAATTTATCTGCAATTTCTTTCCAACGCTTACTTACCTTTTCTTTGTTGGTGTAATAATCAGGCTCATCCTTTATTTTCTTTTCATACTCTCTCAGCGATTTCAAATTATCACACCCAATACGTCTATCACCATAAAGATGAGAAATGTATAAGTAGTAAATAGGAACTTCATCATTTACAATACGTTCTACGACATTTGTATTTATATTATTTGGATCATAAACATATATTTTCGTAATGGCTCTTTCGATTGGCAGATAATCCAAAGTATCCGATATAATACGATATTCATTTTCATGCTCCCAATGTTTGTGCTTGGTAAAAAACAACATTTTTCTATATTTCTTGACAAATCGTTGCAAATACTCCTTGTCTAAGAGTTCCTCTTTATCAAACCTTATAGCAGGAACATTATAAGTATATTTTACCTTTGACTGATATATGCTCTTAAGTTTAGGAAGTTTATCACTATCAAATTCTATGCACACCCCGTTTTCATTATGTGCATACTGCCCCCACATCATCGAGGATTTATTACCACTTATTTCCTTGTAATCAGTAGCGAAACTTATTTGTTTATATTGTGCCAGTACATCTGAAAAGGCCTTGGCAAAGATATTAAATGCCTCTATCAATGTTGTTTCTTTTTCTGTTGGAATAATACCGCTGACAAACTCCCACGTCTTTCTTTTTTCAAATAAATCGTTCGTATTCTTGCTTTCTGAGAATTTCATCTGTTTAGAAACCCAGATCTTTGCAAATGCCTCAATTGTGGTGTAGTGATAAAGTCTCATTTCAAAATGATTAAAAAACTGCTATAGGTAAGACAAGAAATTCTTTATTTTTTCTCTCAATCATAAATTTGGTGCCAGTAAAGCAAACAGCATTCTTTTCGTCTGCTTGAGTAGAAGTCCAAAAAAAATTAAAAGTTCTAATAGGAAGATGACCTATTCTTTTAAAACAATGGATACTAGGAAGGAACCATTGGCTTGCATAATGAAGAGGCATCTTTATATGGAAATCTTTAACAGCCAGAAATGCAGGGAAATCTTTATATTTTTGAATTTTAATATAGTGCTCCGATTCTATTTTTTCTATCTCACTCCAGTGATTTATATCATCTATTGTATAGTGAGTATGGGGGAATGACAAATCAAGAAAGTCAACAGACCACTTAAATAGATGCTCTGTGTTAATAAAACTGACACTGTAATTTTTGCTTCCAAAACGTCCTTCTGCTGGTTTTAATGGTACGATATACCCATGCGTCCATCCTTGGGATTTTTCATATGCAGATGTATCTGCTAAAACAATTTGCGCGATTGCTTTCTTCGTGCTACTGTTTTCATGTGCATAGGTACCATCTTCATATAGGTAATCCAAATTTTGGATCATATTAATATCAGTGAAGTAAATATCAAAGTGATCTTCCACCGGGTTAATCCCATTATCTGCACAATATCTTATTGCATCCATTAGACCAAATCTTGCTTCAGGCTTTACAAATTGTAGCCACTGAGCATCGTTCATCCTTTTTGCTGCATATAGACAGAAGAAATAGCAGAACATCATATTCTCATAGCCCTTTACCTTATGTTGTTTTAAGGACTCTCGTAATTGGTCTATGGTGCATCGTTCTTCTTTTGCCTTTTGTGTAAAGCACTCATTGTAACACTTGATTGCTTCTTCATAATCCCCCATTTTCATATAAATATCCCCCAATAATCTGAGATGGTGAGATAGAATGGAAGCATTTGGTTGAGTATTAATGGCTTTCTCTATGAAGCCCTTTGCTTGCTGGTACTTACCTTCATTATAGAAAGAGAGCGCAATCGTATAAAGGTCTGTTGGGTCTGCTGTCTGCCTATTTGAATTCTGAGGATTCGCTGGCTGTTGAACTTCCACCTCAGGGATATCAAAGAACGAATCTACATTGAAACTAGGCTTAATTGCAGGCTCATCATTCCCACCAGCATTCAATCCCAAAGCATAGGCTATAGATTCAAAAACGTATGCAGCCAGTTCCTCTTTATAGCCACAGGAATCAATAAATTCATGCTCATATTGTTTGAACTTGGTTTGCCAACCCTGCACATTCTGCAAAGCCAATATTGATTCACCATAACCCGCATTAATTACATCTCGAAGAATCAACTTCGTTGCAGGCTTTTCCTTGAAAGCCTGATAATCCAGTAGAAAGTTGATGATCTGGATGTTGTTAATCATATCAACTCCCTTCTGATCCATTATTTCTTTTAGTGCTTTATGTAATTCCATCTTTATTCTCCTTTTTCTCTTTTCTATTCTTTAACTCATCCATGTATCCAGCAGTTACGATACCTGACGGGAGGGCAATGATGGCAATTCCTACCATAGCAGAGATGATACTAATGACACGTCCTGTGTCTGAGATGGGATAAAGATCGCCATAACCCACAGTCGTCAATGTGCATGCGGCCCAATAGAATGCATCGAAGAATCCGTCGAATAGGTATTTACCTGTCTCTGGATTAATCTGCTCTTCTGCATTAAACATAATAAGTGCAGTTATAAAGATATAGAATACAGCCAAAGAAAAGACTGTCAACAGAATCTTACTTTGTTTGCGAATGACAGACATGATGATTTCCAATGGCTCGAAATATCTGATGACCTTGAAGATTCTTAGTATCTTTAGTAATCGAGATACACGGAAAACTTTGAACGTTGGCCCTAACAAATTGAAGATTGGCAAAATTGATAGCAAATCAATAATTGCCATCGGGGTGAGTGGGTAAACTGCGAAAGCTACAACTTTGCTCCTCTTGGAATCATAATCAGCAGTAATCCAACGAAGGATATAATCTATAATGAAGCATAGACCAGAGATCAGATCAAAATACCAAAATATTTTGTACTGCATCCGAAACATTAGTGGCAAAATGCCTATAGCAATCGCTATCAGCATCACGAAGTCATAAACCCGAGATGCATAGTATTCCTTATTCCTGGGCTCAACAAGCCTGTATATTACCTTACGTATTTGCATGGTTTTCAGTTATTGACTATGCAAAGATATGAAAAAAAACGAATAAATAATAGCAAAGAACGGAAAAAATAGTAATCGCAGCCTAATTTCTCTGAAATTAGACGTTTTGAGTAAATGGTTTTAATCCCAGATAGGTCTTTTGTGACGTAGCAAAAAGCCCACAGCATTTTTCTTTCAGAAGACAGTCATTACATATTTCAAGATATTTTGTCTTCCAATCGGAGATACTTTGGGCTGCAAAATGATGATATTCTGGCGAGAGAAGACACAAAGGGATATTGAAAATTGCGACAGGGATACCCCATCCATCCAAAATATCCACTGCTTTACACAATTGGCTGGTATAATCTTTCGGCTCAACCCAAATATGATTAGTATTCTTGGTAGCATAGCCAGTATCTTCCATTCCCATCAATGCCACCCAGGAAACAAAGTAGAGATTCTTGAAGATATACTCAGCCATTTGGGGTAATCGCTGATAGTTTATTTTATTGATAACTACTCGCAACTCTGTAGCGATTCCCTCATCAGCCAGATTATATAGACCCAGCATTGTCTCATTGAATGCACCTTTACTGCCAGCGATTTTATCATGATCGCCCACATAATCAGAATGGAGAGGAACACCTACAAAGATCTTTTCACCACCAACATCTTTCAACTGGTGCGCGAAATCATAATCTCTGAATGACCTACCATTACTGAGTATCTGTATATCTGTGTCAGGCAGTTCTTCTCGAACTATTCGAACTAATTCTATGATTTTATCGCCAGCTAATGTAGGCTCGCCTCCTGTAATACAAACTACTTTGGTTTCTTTAGGAGCAGATTTGATGAGTGCTACATTCTTTTTGAAATAATAATCGAAGTCATCCTTCTGCTTAGGAGGCTGACAGCACATCACGCAATGGTTGTTACATTGATCTGTAACAAACAGTATGTTGCTATTCGACTCTATTTCAAACTGCTCTTTCATCTTAACCAACTCCTAAAAATGGGCATAACTTCATCTTCCCTTTCAATTATCAGAGATATCAGATGTTCGATGATCGCTTTATTTTTCTTACAGACAAAGGATGAGGGACGGAATCCATACATGTCACCCTGAGTAGAGTGATGGCGCACAGGATCAGCACCACAATAAGCCTTCACTGGACAATCTGAGCAACCAGCCAAAGCCTCGTTAGCCCAGACCTTTCCTATCTTGCGAACCTTTTCGCCATAAACAATTTCCTCATACTTATCTGAGATCCTACCTAAACGGAATGTATGATCGCCATTTTCTGCCAACATTCTCGATTCGTCTGAGGCATACACGTATCCATCATAATTGTAGATTAGAACAGAATTAACAGTACCAGCTGGAGATTGTAGATCTACGAATCCTGTAGTATAGGGTGTCAGCATCTTGCGAAGAATGATGGCAGCATATACCTCCCTGAAGAATGTACCTTGCTTGTTGATTTCAATAATGTAATCAAGCGCAGTTTTGTAGAACTCTACAAAACGCTCATTGTAAAGATCCCAATTCTCATTCTCTGTTGCCAGTCCATAGGGATTTAATGCTCGTAGAAAAATATCTGTGAAACCATCTTGTACATACTCATCAACAATTTCTTTTGGATAGCCTAAAGCCAATTCTGAGGTTGTCATCAAGGCTGAAACGGCATCATTACCCAAAACTTCACGAGCTTTACAGATGCCGGCCATAGTCTTCTCATAACTGTCTTCTCGACCTCTGTTTTTATTGTGGATATATGAAGGACCATCTAATGATGTAGAAATAAGTACATGGTATTGCCTACACAATTCAAGCAACTCATCAGACAGACTGCGACAGTTAGTACAAAGCACATAGGACAGGTTCCTGCATTCTGTCTGATTGATTTCCTCCGCCTTTTCAATTCCAAACTTGATAAGTTTAGGCTCCAGACTAGGTTCGCCACCCTGAAATTCCATGGTTAGATGTTGAGATGTAGAACGAAACATCAGTTTCACAGATGCTTCCATCATATCAAATGTCATAGAGCAATGGGCACTACCCTCCTCCCTACTTGAAGCTTGACAATAGACACAATTCTGATTACAACGAAGTGTTAATACAAAGATATGCAAAGCTGCCCTATCATCCAAGAAACTTTTCTTTAGCCTTAACCTTGAAGCATAGATATCAAGAAGTGTGGGCAACAACTCTTCTGAGATAAAAGAATTGGCAACAAGAGTTTTATAGAGATCTTCATCATCGAGGGTATGGTCAACAATCTTCTGCACTGTTCCTATTGGAGATATCAGCATATCTCCCAATTCATTTATCAGGACTTCCTTTCCTGAAAGTCTGGTAAAATTGAATGGTAACAACGCATACTTTTTCATTCTGTGATTTCCTCTTCCGTTATATCATCGAAATCACCAAAAGCTTTGGCATAAAGAATGGTTCGGATATCTTTGGTTTCTGCATTGATAACCTCACGCAGTTTGAAATCATTCAATTTTTCGAAGAACATTTTCTTAAATAACTGTTCATTAGTAACTCCTTCAATGGTTATGATTTCATTATTGCCCTCTAAACATCGATCAATAGTATATTGGTCGCTAAGCCAATACACTACTTTTGAAATGCAACTGTCTGGATATATTTTTCTGTCTATCTGAAGAGTCATTTATTCTTGTATTTCTTTAGTTTGGCAATAGTTGGTGTATCAGGAATGCCTGTCGTATCAAGGTTATTATATGCCTGGAACATTCTGATAGCAGTAGCCATCTCTTCATTAAACACAGCATTGCCATTCTTGTATTCTACCTTGGAGGGATCAGGGGCATATCCTGCAGCGGTTAAGAGCTTTAATAGAGTAGTAACATCATATCCACTCATACCATCTGTGAAATCACGGAATCCTAATTCTACAGTTGTTTTATTCTCATCCCACGATTGCAAAGCTACTTGTGTTGCATTGTCTGCATTTCCAGAGCCCGTTATACCAGCATCATTTTGAAAATGCTTAATTGCTGCTACCATATTGGCATCATACAAGGCATAGCCAGATTTGGTATTAATTTGACTTTTCTTCAAATAATGCTTTGATACCAACAAGTCTGCTAAAGTCTTAACATCAGCACCATAGATTCCTGATTTAATAGTTCTATCTCCCAAAGAATAATCCGCAGGAGTTTTGGCTTTTGGTGCTGCTGGCGCAGAATATAATCCGCTGATGCCTGAAGACGAAGATGTACTTCTGGTAGAACTGCCGCTCGAACTCGAATAATGAGAGGAATGGGAACTAGAGTAATGAGAGGAATGGGAACTATGACCACCGTATCCTGATCTGTGTGAACTATGGCTTCTATGCGAGCTGTGACTTCTGTGCGAGTCAACCATTGACATCCTGCCAGAAGGGGCTACCTTTACCACATGTTTCATAATCTTACGCTTGATGGCTCCCACCTCATCACTTTCTTCCTCATCCAAATTAAAATCAGGGAGGAATGAATTCTGTGCCTTTGCCTGAGAATGGAATAGTGACAGTGCAGAGGTCAACAGTATTGATCTAATTATTTTCTTGGTAATTTTACTCATAACTCTTCTTCTTTATGAAGTTTAACCAGTAATCGTTAGGGGCTAAAAGAAGCAAATCGTCTAACAGTTTTTTTCCATTCTCGTCAAGTTTGCCATTGTTTGCAGACAAGTTTGTAATAAGAGCGTTACGTCCATTGTATGTACGTCCATTTATAGTATTCTCCAGATCGTTCAATTTGAAGGTGATTCTATCTCTATCATCATTGCTGAGGTCCAACTGGAGTTCTGATTTTAAAACTTTCTGGGCTTGAAGTAAACACTTACTATCCGTTTCACCCTCCTTTATCAAACGATCAGCCAAATCATCAATTTTCTCAAGAGCATCTTTCTTATAGCTCCCGCCATTATAAGCTTCCTTGTAGTTATCTACAGCATTTTCGTAATCACCACTATTGAGAAATGAATTCCCTGAGAAAACATGTTTCTCATATTGTTCTTTATCTGCAGCAGATGAAGATAAATAGCGAAATCCACCAAAAACAACTGCGACTAACACAGCCACACATGCAGCAATAGACTTGTAAGGGACTGTTCTTTCCTCAATTGTTTCTTCTTCAGTCTCATTCTCTGGTGACAATTGTACTTTTTCTTCTTGTTGGTGTATATCACGGTTCTTCAAATAAGGTTCTTGAAGACAGATTCCAACTCCAAAAGCAATCGAAAATAATATGTATTGCACAATCACATCCTTATACCCATGGGAATCTGAGATTTCCTTTGAGAAAGCTTTTATTTTCAATCGAAAATCATCTTTTGGGGTTATAGATAGAATCTTTCCTCCATACCCTAATCTAACGCAATCTTTGAGTATGGTTTTGACAGCATTGGGGTCTTCCAAAGAAACCACGTCGTTCATGATGTTCACCATTCGAACATCTTTCACAACGTCTTTACCATATATGCCAACAAGTATTCTGATGGCCTGTGGTAGTGTCTTTGGTTCCTTATTCATACAGTTTTACTCTCTTCTTTTGCGAGTTGCTTCATTAGCGCATCATATTTATAGAGCAGTTTCTCTCTATTCTCATTAGCTCGTTCTATATCCATTCGGGCATAGTTGGCCTCTATACGCGACTTCTCGTCAGAGATAATAGATATCGCACCAGCTTCCTTTAGCTTTTCTTTGAGTGATTCAATTCGCTTGTCTGTCTGGCGGATGCTGTCTGTCACGATGTCTATCTGGTATTGGATGAAGTTTGTAATATGGGACTTTAGTTCATCCAGATTATAGATAAAGGCTACAGACATATCATCCTTACTGCCTATCTTGCTGAGTTGGGGCAGGTCGGACTCGATGGATTGGATGGTAGCCTCTTTGCCCTCCGTCACCAGCATTTTGACCACTTGAATATAAAAATTCACCAGATTGGCATCTTCACCAAAAGAATCGTCCATTCCATCAGAGCCCAGGAAAACGGCCCATGGATATTGTCCATCGCCCTCATAACAATAGCGGAACTCATTGATAGCATTGGAATCACAAAGAGAGGTGGTCTTGTTGAGGAAGCATCGATCATCCCAAGGGATAGGCTCATGCCAGAATGGATCCTGTTGGAAGGAGATACACTTGCCATCACCCAAATGGAAAGCAAACCAATAGTCAGGCGTTTGCACATATACCATTAGTGTGCAACCATAGAGTTTCTCAAAGGTCTCACTGGTATTGAGTTCGTCCAAATATTTCTGAGGGACATGTTCCTGTTCCCACTCGCTGATAGTTGTATTTGCTGCATGGTCTGCTATCTTCTCATTCCACTGGTAGATAATGGAAGAGAAGAGCTGTCGTAAGGCTTTATCGATTGGATTCTGTTTCTTGATGACCTCCTCTGAGGTAACTGCCTCTTCTGCTGTGTAGGGTTGTCCTACAAACATACCCTTATCCACATTCTCCACAAAGGTCTTGACAGAATCGCGAATAACTTCTGTAGCCATGCGCGACCCCACATCACTACGGAAATAACGTTCTCCTCCATGACCATCACACACGATGGCCATAGCCAGTCCATCATCATAGACTGCACTGAAGGAGGCATCCTGACAAGGCTTATCATCAGCCTTGTGGCTCTCTCCCTGGCAGGAGAAGTTAAAGCATTGGATCATCTATTATCCCCAATCGTCAACGTATTGGCTGCTATCAACAGTTGAAGTAGAATCAGCGGAATCTGCACCATCGATATCTTTAGCAGCATCTTGCACATCCTTGATGACCTGGTCCTGCTTGGTGACATCCCCAGCCGTGCTGCTCTTACTGCCAATCTGAGAAGAAGTAACAGCCACCACACGGATAATCTGCTTCAAGGCATCGATGTTATGTACTGTGATGACGGCCTCTGATGAGCCGGTGAAATCTTTAAGCACGTCCTTGTCTGCATCATCGCCAATAGCAATAGCAATCTTAATGGCTGACTTGAACCAGTTATTAGCCTTCAACTTGGTCAGTCCACTCTCATAATCATCTGTAGGACCACCATCAGAAAGCAAAATGATGGCAGGAGCAAATGATCCACTGGCAGATTGCATGAAGCCACCACTACGTGAGAGTTTGGCGGCCAACTCTGCACAGGCACCTCCCAATGAGGTCAGACCACCAGCAGAAACATCCTGCCAGATAAAGTCGCTTGCCAACTTTGGCTCATCATACAACCAACTAACACCACTGGAGAATTCCAATGCAGCCACCTTGATCTCTGCATCTGGATTGGTCTCTGAGATATCATTAAGAAGAGGTAACACATTGACAACAGCATCATTCACTGCTCCAATCTTACTACCTTCCATACTACCTGATGTGTCAATCAGGAAAAACAATGTCATCGTTCTACGAGGAACACTTACGGTTTCGTCTAAAAGTCCCATATTCAATATAGTTTTAAGTTGTTATTATGCTATGATTTCGCCCTTGGCGCCTTGAGCTCCTTTGATGCTGGTGCCAAAGTTGATCTTTAGTCCGTTGAGTATAGGCAAGAATTCACCAGGTGCCACCACTTTTACCTTACCACTTGGGGTATCAACATGCCATTTGTCTTCTGATAGATTGCGGATTACCAAAAGATTCTTGTCTGTGGGGAAGAAATCGACCTCTGCATCAGGGATATTGTCATTGTCAATATAGAGCTTCGTGCCTGCTGTAAGTATCTGGGTACGTGTACCTATCTTCATCTGCTTGCTAATATCGATATCCTTGCCACAATTGATACACTTCAGATTATTGGCATTGGTATCAATAAAGGTCTCTTCTTTGCAATGAGGACATATCACCAGCTCATCACGCACCTTTGAGATCACGCGTTCCCACTCCTGTTCAATCATTCGCTTGTTGGGATTGCGCAGCTTCTCTTCGCTAAACTGATCGATGAAAGTCTGCTTCAACAATGAGGGGAATACAGGCCAGCGCTTGATGACATTCTGATGCACACCACGAACGGGTAGGTTTGACTTGTCATCAGGATTATAGATAAACAAGGCCTTGCTGCCATAGAACTCCTTCTCAAACTTCTCCGTCATACAAGGGCATGCCACCACCTTAGCACCTTCGAAGGGATGGTTAGCAAAGAAGAGCATGAAGAGAATCACTGACAACGAGAACCTATCACTATACTTATCTGGAGTGCCTCCAGCCACCACTTCAGGTGCCATATAGCGAGCTTTACCCATAATGCCAGACTTCTCACCCTGTGCCATCACGTTGTCATTATCGCAGATCAGCACATCACCATCTGTGGGACGGATGAAGAAATTACCGTCGTTCAAGTCCTGATAGCTGTATCCAAAACGGTGGAGCATCATAAAACCATCGCAGATCTTCATGGCTGCTGCCATCATGGCATTAAACGACTTGAAATTCTTACGTGCCAGCAGGTAATTGCCAAACTCGAAATAGTCGTTGGGGCGCAGTTTCATGATATAGCCATAACTGCCATTCTCTTTCTTGGTCAGATATTCTGGCCAAATAAAGGCATCTGAAGGGGCTCCTGCTGTGATGTTACGCTCCAGATTCTTATAGAAATTGTTGTCAGGTGGATTGATATACCATTTGAGGGCCATCTGTTGGCCACCCAACTCCACGAGATAGACAATGCCTTGTCCACCTCGACCCAATTCCTTAATAATAGTCGCCTGACTGCCAATTGTCAGATTGACCTTCTGTCCTTTCTTCAGCTCCATCTTATAGTAGGTTTAATAGCCACCGCCTTTCAAATTGAATGATTCAGCAGTGCTTATAATTCCAGTCTGGTGGCAGTGAGGACAAGTTACTCGCTCCTGACCATGCCAACAGACCACAGTCTTACAGTTATCACAGATATAAAAGCGCTTGGATCCACAATGTGGACAGCCATTGAAATGGGCATCAAGGGAGATCGTACCATTCACAGAATGACTGGCAAATCCTTCTCTCTGGGCTTTACTCCTATCTATCTTGAAAGCCCAGATAAAACGCAGGTTCCTACCCTTTGGATCGATGGTGATGCCAAAAGGTTTCCTTGTTTCTTCACACTCTGCCAATACAGCGAAGGCTTCTTTACTTATAGGCGTTATATCCATTTATAGTAGGTTTTATGTTGCAAAGATATGTAAAAGATTTGAAACCACCAAACTTTTTCTATTTTAATTTAATAATATCCCTCCACCTCGTGGTGGGGTTAGGACTCCTGAATTCGTGCCTGATGGCATTGGCGAAAACATTGGCCTTTCCCTTGCCGTCTGGTACGCTGCTTCGCTATTTCACTGCTTCTTTTGGTAAATTGAATATGAAGCAGGTAGGGGTATGGCTATTTCTATATTTTATATATATTATAATATATATAAAATTAATAATATATATAATAGAGAGATTGAAATAGTGACGGGAGCAAATGAAGCAGCGAAGCAGCGAAGTAGTGTCATAGCGTGAAAGAGGCAAAACAAGGGGGAGGGGGCTGACATTTGAGGAGATTACGGCAATCTCGTGCGTTGTAATATTGAATCTGGGAGATTGAACTAATCTCGTCGCGCGGGGCCAAGATCAGCCAATTTTGACTTCGTCGAAATCTGTTCGCGACTCGGCCATTTAAGCAAGCTTATGGCGCTCGCTGCTCCAGATTTTAACATTTCAAACTATTTTGAAACAAAGTGGAAAAAGGCTTGCATATGTGCGGAAAATGTTGTATCTTTGCATTGTCAATCATGAGAGACACACAAGCGGGAATCGGCCACCCGATGTAGCTGGCCGAATATGTCTGATACCATAATAGAAAAACACAAGAGTATGGCGAAGATTTTTTATGAATTGAAGCAGAACAACAATGAGGACTCGAAGGTCTTTGGCAAGTGGTTTGCCTATGGAAAGACGGTTGAGACCCTGAACACCCGCAAGCTGGCGCAGCACATCGCAGAGCACGGTAGTATTTACACCCCCGACGTCGTCTATGGCGTACTGGAGAAGTTTCGCAGCTGTCTGGTCGAGATGCTGCTTGAGAGCAAGCGCGTGAAGATCGACGGACTGGGCATCTTCTACACCACCATCGAGAACGAGAAGGGCGGTGCCACCAGCGAGGAGGACTTCAGTGTGAACTCGAACCTGAAGGCGCTCCACATCCGATTCCTGCCCGAGCAGGCTCAGGAGCAGAACATCTCCAGCCGAGAGTTCTTCAAGAAGGCCGAGTTCGTGAACGTGAAGTCGCTCACGGAGAAGAAGAAGCCTTCGACGGAACCAGAGATGGGTAACGGCAGTGGCGGTGACGCACCAGGCGAGGGTGATTAATGTATAACCTTAGTAATCTAGTACTATGAAGAAACGTATGATTGAGATTGCGGTGAAGGTTGTAGTAGCCGCGCTCACGGCCTTTTTGACGGCCATTACGACCACGAGTTGCATGGGTGCGGGTCCAGTTTATCTCTAATGATTAGCCGCCGACAGGCTCCAATAACGGGGTGTGTCGGCGGCTTTTTTCGTGTGTCAATGGGCTAATACCAAACGTATGGTATATAATATGCCACAAAGTCGGGATTGTGGGTATGTGGAAATCGCCGTACCTTTGCACCCAGAAATCAAACATTAAATTTCAGAAACATTAAGGAATAAAGATTATGAAAGAGCGAATGTGTAGACAGATGTCAGACTGTTGCTGTTGTCAGATGATGATGGCAATGACAATGAAAGGGAGTGTATATATAATAGGTATAAACAAAACAAAAACGAAACAA
>Ga0310690_10003005_pt1 | contig 26253 bp, 16 predicted proteins | sample AusTroGonzalo_MG_2_FD_207661 | JGI IMG/M metagenome (GOLD analysis project Ga0310690, IMG submission 207661) | Bovine rumen microbial communities from tropical cattle in Woodstock, Queensland, Australia - Gonzalo_04 (v2) (version 2) | ecosystem: Host-associated > Mammals > Digestive system >...
CCCCGACGGGTCAGAAGATGTACCGCGAGAGCGACCTCATCGATGTGTGGTTCGACTCCGGCTCCATGCCGTACAGCCAGCTGCACTACCCGTTCGAGAACAAGGAGTTCTTCAAGACCAACTTCCCCGCCGACTTCATCGCAGAGGGCGTCGATCAGACTCGCGGTTGGTTCTTCACGTTGCACGCCATCGCCACGATGCTGTTCGACAACGTGGCCTTCAAGTCCGTGATTTCCAATGGTTTGGTGCTCGACAAGAACGGCAACAAGATGTCGAAACGTTTGGGCAACGCCGTGGATCCGTTCGAGATCATCCACAAATACGGTCCGGACGCCACGCGCTGGTACATGATTACTAACGCCTCTCCGTGGGACAACCTCAAGTTCGACGAGGCAGGCATCGGCGAGGTGCAGCGCAAGTTCTTCGGCACGCTGTACAACACCTACAACTTCTTCGCTATGTACGCTAACATCGATGGTTTCACGTACAAAGAGGCGGAGATTCCGTTCGCAAAACGTCCTGAGATTGACCGCTGGATTCTTTCCGAACTGAACACGTTGGTGAAACATTGTCAGGAGAACTATATCGATTACGAGCCGACCAAGGTAGGCCGTGAGATTCAGGACTTTGTAGATGCTTACCTCAGCAACTGGTATGTGCGTCTCTGTCGCCGCCGTTTCTGGAAGGGCGAATACAGCGAGGATAAGATTTCCGCTTACCAGACGCTCTACACCTGCATGGTGACCATCGCCAAGATCGCTTCGCCGATCGCGCCGTTCTTCATGGACAAGCTCTATCAGGATCTCAACACCATCACCGGCAAGGAACCGTTCGAGTCTGTACATTTGGCAGATTATCCCGAAGTGCATGAGGAATTGATTGACAAGGAGTTGGAAGAGCGTATGCAGCTCGCACAGCAAATCTCTTCTATGGTGCTTTCCTTGAGAAAGAAGACCAATCTGAAGGTGCGTCAGCCGCTGGCCAAGATTATGATTCCCGTGTTGGATGACCATTTCAAACAGCAGCTTTCGTTGGTGCAGGATCTGATTCTGCATGAGGTCAACGTGAAAGAGCTGGTGTTCGTCAGCAACGAAGACGGCGTCTTTGTAAAGCGTATCAAACCAGATTTCAAGAAGTTAGGGCCGAAGTACGGCAAAATCATGAAGCTGGTGGCCGCCAAGATCACCGGTTTCTCGCAGGCCGAAATTGCACAGTTGGAGAAAGAGGGCGTCATGAACTTCGAAATCGAAGGTCAGCCCGTAGAAATCACCGTTGATGACGTGGAGATACAGGCTCAGGACATCCCCGGTTGGGTGGTGGCCAACTTCGACGCACTGACCGTCGCCTTGGACATCGAGGTAAGCGACGAGCTGAAGAACGAGGGTTACGCCCGCGAGTTCGTGAAGCTGGTGCAGACCTACCGCAAGGAGAACGACTTCGAGGTGCTGGACAAGATCGCCATCACCGTGGAGAACCACGAGGTGATCACGCCCGCGCTGAAGGCCTTCGAGCAGCACATCTGCAACGAAACCCTCTGCACATCCCTGACCATCGCCGACACGGTGGAGAACGGTGTGGAAATGGAGATGGACGATGTGAAGGTGAAGGTGCGGATTGAGAAACAGTAATGAAATTCCTGTAGGGGCGAATAATTATTCGCCCCTACATGTTGTATATCGTTTATTTTGTCGGAACTTGCCAAAAATAATCGGCGTCATGGGTGATAACAGCCCAGTCGCTGGATTCTTCGTATCCTGTTGGTGTCTCGTATGTTGATGGTGTTAAAACCACATGTTTATTCTCAACGTACCTGTATCTACTCTCTGGATTGAAGCAATAATTTGTTACGCAATCAAACCAATATAGGTTTTTGGCCATGTAGTTTTCCAGATAATACTCTTTTGTCTGCTTGTTCTCATAATTCCAGTTGGCATCCTCATTCAGGAAAAGAGGCCGTCCTTCAATGAGTCTATCCCGCACTTCCGGAATGCTCAACAGATTGCCGTTCTCGTCTTTCACGTAGGCTTCGAAGGTGGGGTCAATCCAAATCCATTTCTGATATTGTGACGACCAAACCGAATTTATGACGTGGCAATCCGGATCTCTCGAGTCGTATGGCATACAAGTCACATATCGCGACGGTATGCCCATCGAAAGATACATTTCATTCAAAGTAATAGCCAGATGACGGCAATTGACACCTTTTCCCGTTGATTTGTGATAATTGTAGATATCGATAGCATCAAATTCACACAGCGCAAAATTGCCTCCATCGTGTCGGATAGTGCTATGAACGAAATGAAGGATATTGAGAATCTTGGAAATCTCATCACCGTCACCAGCAACTGAATCCAAATTAAAAAAGTTCCTGACATTCTTTAAACGATAGTTTCCAGAATCTTGATAAACAAATTGCGGCAGTGTATCGTTGTCATCTTTAATGTAAACAGAGGACTTTTGTAAAATCGCCAATCGGTCAAATTGCTTAATTTCTTCAAGTAAAGATTTGAATTTCTTGTCTTCCCTAATATTCTCAAAATCTTTGTCGTTAAGCATATTACGATAGTCCTTATAACCTAAAAGTATAGATTTCTCCAGTGTTTCCAAAGCAAGTTTCTTTTGTGCCGTCAATGAGTAGCAACAAGCAAGATTATAATACACATTGGCTGTCATTTCTTCCATGTAGATCATAGCATCCACCCACTGGCTGTCAATTGCTGTTGTATCAAACAATGTGACAAGTTCTTTTAGCGGATTAATCGCCTTGTCGAACTGCTTGTTTTTGTAAAAATCATGATACACATCGTAAATCTCATCATGTTTTTCAAAAAACATGTCAATCTCCTTTTGAGTCTTCAAGATATGCTTATTTGAATGTTGAGACATGCAAACGTGTCCACACATCAGTAAAAGTACAAGAAAAATGGTTGTCAGTCGTATATCTTTCATATTCATATAAATAACGTTCATTTTTTATTAGACGCAAAAAAACAAAAAAAGTGCCACAAAATAAAGACAAGACGGTCGTGTTCGTAGCCGCCCGGAAACCTGTGATTCTGCTATCGTTGTCCATAGTGTGTTTCATCTAATCTCTTCTTCACATTGCCGCCGACTCTGGTACAAAGTCTGTTAAACACCAGGATGGTTAAACAACGCGGCAAAAATAATCTTTTTTGACTGATTTGAATTTTCGTGTTGCATGCCTCTGGCACGCCCCGTCCACGTTCCGATTACTTCAATGAAATATTCCTTAGCTCATTCGTCAGCATACTCATACTCCTATGCGGTTTTCACAGGCCCATTCATTTCGCAAATCGGTGCAAAAACACTGTATTTTCACGAATTATCGGCTCAAGTTGAGCTGATAATTCGAGTGTTTTATGGAAATTTGAGCCGATTTTCTAATTAGAAAAAATCTTATTTTTGCCTCTTTGCCCAAGAAAGTGAGACATTTCAATGCTTCGACCAACGCTATGGAAACTTGGGGCATATCCTTTATTTGGAATGGAGTTTGTTCTGAAAAAGCCAAAACTTTCTTTTCAGATAGATCTCAGGGCTGGGTATTGTGCCTTGCTCAAATCGGCTAATGCAAAACCGCCCGTTTTTGATGACTCTTCTTTGAGTCTAATGGGTTTCTATATCAACGTACCAACTGTATATCCATATCATGGATACGACGTTTCCCTGAATTTCGCCGTCAGATTTTGTAAGATCAAATAATTTTTTCCCTGTAGAGGCGCAATGATTGCGTTTCTACAGCATCTCCAAAGAAATATTGCGTTCGTTTTTTTTGTATTTTTGCACCCCATTGAAAAAACCACTAACCATTTATGTCAGAATACAAAGACGATGCTATTATAACCCTGAACTGGGATGACCATATCCGCACGCGGCCCGGCATGTACATCGGCAAGGTGGGCGACGGCTCCTCCCACGACGACGGCATTTATGTGCTGCTGAAAGAGGTGATGGACAACGCCATCGACGAGTTCATGAACGGCTACGGCAAGGCTATTGAAGTGACTATCAAAGAGAAACGCGTCACCGTGCGTGACTACGGCCGCGGAATTCCTTTGAACAAGGTGGTGGATTGCTACTCCAAGATGAACACCGGCCGCAACTTCAAAGGCGATTTTGCCTCCATCGGTATGAACGGCGTGGGTGTGAAAGCTGTGAACGCCCTTTCTACCAGTCTTTTGGTGCAAAGCGTCCGCGACGGAAAGATCAAGAAAGCTGAATTTTCTAAAGGTAAGCTGATAAAGGAATACCCGATAGAGGACACCACCGAGAAGAACGGTACCATGGCCTCTTTTCTGCCAGATGATACCATTTTCGTCAACTTCGATTGGTACACTGAATACATCGAAAACCTGCTGTGGAACTATGTCTATCTGAACCGCGGGCTTACCATCAACTTCAACGGCCAGAAGTTCTATTCCAAAAACGGTTTGCTGGATTTGTTGAACAAGGAAACCGGCAGCGACCGTCTGTATGAGCCTATCTATCTGCACGATGAGAATTTCGAGTTCGCCATGGTGCACACCACTCGCAAATATGGCGAAGATTACTATACCTTCGTGAACAGTCAATATACGATTCACGGGGGTACACACCAACAGGCTATGCGTGAGGCTATCGTGAAAACCTTCCGCGATTTCTACAAGAAGAACTTTGAACCCAGCGATGTGCGCAACTCCGTGTGCGCCACCATGTCGGTGAAAATCAAGGATCCACTGTTCGACTCCCAGACCAAGACCAAATTGGGTTCCGACTACATGGAACCCGGAGGCCAGACGGTCCGTTACTATGTGAACGAGATGATTGGCCGGTTGTTGGACAACTATCTGCACAAACACCAAGAGGTGGCGGACATTATCTTGAAAAAGATTCAGGAAGCCGAAAAAGAGCGTACCGCGATTGCCAATCTGAAAAAGCAATCAAAGGAACTCCAAAAGAAAGTGAGTCTGAACAACAGCAAATTGCGCGATTGCCGCTACCATTTCAACACCAACGATCCGCGCGGGTTGGAGACCACCATCTTCATCACGGAGGGTATTTCCGCTTCCGGTTCCATCACTCAGTCGCGCGACGCCAATACGCAGGCAGTGTTCAGCCTGATGGGAAAACCAGCAAACATTATCAAGAAGAAGAGTGCTATTTACGAAAATAAAGAATTAGCCTTGTTGCTGGCCGCATTGAATCTGGAAGATGGTTTGGAAGGTTTGCGATACAATAATATTGTAATTGCCACCGATGCCGATGTGGACGGCATGCACATCCGCCTGTTGTTGCTGGCCTTTTTCCTGCAGCTGTTTCCGGATGTGGTGCGCTCCGGGCACGTGTATGTGCTCCAAACTCCGCTTTTCCGTGTGCGCAACAAACAAAAAACGCATTATTGCTATTCGGAAGAGGAAAAACTTGCAGCCATCAAGTCGTTGGGCGGCAAGCCGGAAATTACACGATTTAAAGGTCTGGGTGAAATTTCCCCGAAGGAATTCCAAGGATTTATTGGAAAAGCCATACGTCTGGAACCGGTAGTTTTGGACCCGAAAGCCAACATTGATGCTATTATAGAGTACTATATGGGAAACAACTCCATCGAGCGCCAGAATTTCATCATCGAGAACCTGCGGGAAGAAATTGACAATTTTTCGGAAGAGTCTTAATAAAACATAATTTTTTCCGAAATTTGGCCGCATAATAAAAAAAATGTATATTTGCAGGCTCTTAAATTAGAAGCAAAGAAACTTTAGTATAAATTAAATCTTAAACAAATGAAAAAAGTATTTACATTTTTAATGGCCATGGTGATTGTCATGGCAGCATTTGCTCAGCATGATAATGTTGGCAATGTTACAATGAAAACTGCTTCTCACAAATTTCCTTCCAAATTCGTGAAGAAAACTACGAACAATCAGGACAAAAATGCTGCTTCTTCTTTCTGGTTTGAATACAGTGAAGGTCTTAGCAACATGATGCAGTTGCCTGATGGTTTGGAAGCTGCTGGTTATTACATGTGTAAAGACACCAATGCTTATGTTAACTGGGATGGTGGTACACCGTCACCTGCTCAGTTCCTGTCAACAGGTCATGTGACAGACTGGACACACTCTTGCTGGGAGTCTTTCTACTATGGTTCCACTTACTCCAATGTTCCCGCTTTGTGGGCTACCGACAATTATTCCATCGACTCTATTGAGATTGTCTATGGTTATTCTGACGGCGACGAAGATCATATTGTTCCTGCCGATATTGTAGATACATTGAAGATTATGTACCTCATCAACCTTGACAATGAGGGTGTTCATAATTATTTAAAGATAGATGAAGCCACTCTTGATACTCTTTGGCGTGGTGGTGTCCTTTGGTTGCCTATGGATCCTACTACCTGCATGCCGACTATGTCCAATACTGCATGGGGTGGTTCTGACAACTTGGATGCCAACGTTCAAATTTTCGAACAAACTTTCCTGTTGCATCAATCCGACACTTCTGTTTATTGGCAAGACAAAGTGATTGCCACACCTGAAGGAATGTCCAATATCAGCTGCAAAAGATTAGCAGTGTTCTACACTTTCATTCCTGGTACCACCGGTCATACTACTATTGGTGAAGACTGTCGTGAGTTTATTTGCTACGCACATAAAGATCCTCGTGGTGAATATGAAAATGGTGGAGATCTTCCTAAAAACGACTTAAACATGAACTACAGCGCAAGTGATTGGACTATTGATCCTACACATCCTTGGTATGTTACGGCTATGCCTGATATTTTCTGGATTCGTCAAAGATATCATACCTATATTGGCATGCACGTCACCTGCAACGATTGCGCTATCGTGAATGTGGAAGAAATGGACAAGAACAATGTTACCATTTATCCTAACCCTGCCACCACTGAAATTACAGTGAACAACCCCACCAATGAGAGAACTCTCGTTGAAATGTTCAACCTGGTTGGCCAAAAGGTTTACAGCGAGCAATTCGTGAACACCACCAAGATCAATGTTTCCAACATGAAGGCTGGCGTTTACATGCTGAAGGTTAACAATCACACCACGAAAGTTGTGGTTAGATAATCCACACATTCGGATTCCTATATAAAAGAGACCGGAATTCCGGTCTCTTTTTTTTGTGCCTCGAAAATCCAAACACTCCTGCTTTTTTTGTACTTTTGCAACCCTAAACACAAATAGTTATGCCAGAATTATCCGAACAAGAAATCATCCGCAGAAAGAAATTAGAAGACTTGCTTAACCTCGGCATTGATCCTTATCCTGCCGCTGAATATGAAGTGAATGCCACTACCGCAGAAATTCTAGAAAAATTTCCAAAAGACAACTCTCTTTTCCAGGAGGTGAGCATAGCCGGACGTATTATGAGCCAGCGCATTATGGGTGCCGTTTCGTTTTACGTGATTCAGGATGCCGTGGGCAAAATCCAAGTCTATGCCAAACGTGACGAGATTTGTCCCGGGGAGGACAAAACCATGTACAACAGTGTGTTCAAAAAGTTGGACATTGGCGATATCATCGGCGTAAAAGGTTTCGTGTTCGTTACCCAAACGGGTGAAATCAGCATCCATGTGAAGGAATTTACCATCCTTTGCAAGTCAGTGTGTCCGTTGCCTATCGTGAAGGAGAAGGATGGCGTGGTATATGATGCTTTCCAGAATCCTGAACAGCGCTATCGCCAGCGTTACATCGACCTTATCGTGAATCCGCACATTAAGGATACGTTCATCAAGCGCACCCTGCTTGTGAACACTATGCGTAACTATTTGAATGAAAAGGGTTATTTGGAGGTGGAAACACCGATTTTGCAACCGCTCTATGGTGGTGCCGCTGCCCGTCCGTTCAAAACCCATCACAACACATTGGACATGACGCTTTACCTGCGTATCGCCGATGAGTTGTATTTGAAGAAATTAATTGTGGGCGGCTTCAACGGCGTGTATGAGTTCTCCAAAGATTTTCGCAACGAAGGTATGGACCGTTTCCACAATCCGGAGTTCACCCAAATGGAGTTGTATGTGCCGTATAAGGATTATGAATGGATGATGAATACGGTGGAGGAGATGGTGGAGAGAATCGCGTTGGCGTTGCATGGCGACACCAAAGTGCAAGTGGGGGAGAACATCATCGATTTCAAACGCCCGTGGAAGCGCTACACCATGTTCGAGGCCATTGAGCATTTTACCGGCACGGATATTTCCGAAATGGACGAGGAGCAATTGGCTAAGTTCGCACAGTCGCAAGGTGTGGAAGTGGATAGCACCATGGGCAAGGGCAAGCTGATTGACGAGATTTTCGGTGAAACTTGCGAGTCTAAACTCATCCAGCCGACCTTCATTTACGACTATCCTATTGAGATGTCGCCGCTCACCAAGAAGCACCGCTCCAAGCCGGGCCTCACCGAGCGCTTTGAGGCGATGTGCAACGGTAAGGAGATTTGCAACGCGTATTCCGAGTTGAACGATCCGATTGACCAGCGCAAGCGTTTTGAGGATCAGCTGGAGCTCGGCAAGCGCGGCGATACGGAGTCTATGGTGCTGGATGAAGACTTCCTGCGCTCTTTGGAAATAGGTATGCCGCCGACAGCCGGTCTGGGCATCGGTATCGACCGTCTGGCTATGATTATGACCAACTCGCCTTCCATCCAGGATGTGCTCTTCTTCCCGCAGATGCGTCCGGAGAAGAAACAAGAGGTCAGTAAAGACGAGGATTTCATCGCTTTGGGCATGGATGCCGCATGGATACCCGCATTGAAAAAGCTCAACATTCTCACTGTTGACCAACTCAAGCAGGCCAATCCAAATAAGCTGTTGAACGACCTTGGCGGTATGCGCAAGAAGCTGAAATTGGATGTCCCCGCTGCTACGCTGGAGACCATCCAAGGGTGGATTAGTAAATAGCGATAAAGACGCACGGCCGTGCGTTTCAATAAAAAGAGTAAGAAAAAATCGGAGCAAAGCAAAAAAAGTGTATTTTTGCCGCCGATTTGAGCCGAAGTGGCGGAATAGGTAGACGCGTTGGTCTCAAAAACCAATGAGGTAACACTCGTGCCGGTTCGATCCCGGCCTTCGGTACAAGAAAAGACATTCGCAAGAATGTCTTTTTTGTTATCTGTTCTCACCTTTTTTACGCCTGTTCTGGAAACACCTTTAACTTTTTGTTTTTCAAAAATTTTCCCTGTTTTGAAGGGGTGATATTGACAAATATATTTTGTATCTTTGCCACGGTTTTCAAAAAGAGAATATATAAACAATAACATAAACACAATCAATAAGTTATGAAAGAAGTACATAATTTTAATGCCGGACCTTGCGTCCTCCCGAAAGAAGCTGTTGAATCCACCATCAACGCTATCCGCAATTTTGACAACACCGGTATCGGTCTGATGGAAATTTCCCACCGTACTCCGGGTTGGGAGCGTATCATGGCTGAGACCCGCCAACTGTGGCGCGACTTGCTCAACATCCCCGACAATTATGAGGTTCTTTTCCTCGGCGGTGGTGCCAGCACACAGTTCTTCACCGTGCCCGCTAACCTTTTGAAAACGAAAGCTGCTTACCTGCAGACTGGCGTTTGGGCAAAGAAATCTGCCAAAGAAGCCAAGAACTTCGGTAAGGTGGAAATCGTCGCCTCTTCTGAAGACAAAACCTATAACTATATTCCGAAAGGCTGGACTGTTCCCGCTGATGCTGACTATTTCCACATCACAACCAACAACACCATCTACGGTACGGAAATCCGCAAGGACTTCACCGCAGAAGAGTGCAACAATGTGATGCTCGTGGCTGATATGTCTTCCGACATCATGAGCCGCCCGGTGGATGTGACCAAATACGGTCTTATTTACGGTGGTGCTCAGAAGAACGTAGGTCCTGCCGGCGTTACCTTCGTCATCGTTCGCAAGGACATCCTGGGCAACATTGGTGACCGTGCTTATATGAACCCGCTGCCTACGATGGTTGACTACCGCACGCACGCTGCAGAGGAAGCCAAGAACATTTCCATGTTCAACACGCCTCCAGTACTGCCTATTTTCGTGATGCACGAAACCCTCACTTGGCTGAAGAACACCATTGGCGGTGTGTCTGAGATGAACAAGATCAATATGAAGAAATCCAACTTGCTGTACGAAGAAATCGACCGCAACAGCATGTTCGTTGGTACTGTGGCTGACAAGGCTGACCGTTCCATCATGAACCACTGCTGGGTGATGGCTCCGGGTTACGAAGACAAACAGGATGCTTTCATGGCCTTCGCCAAAGAGCGTGGTATGGTGGGTATCAAAGGTCACCGCTCCGTGGGCGGCTTCCGCGCTTCCCTCTACAACGCTTGCACCGTGGAAGATGTAGAAGCACTCGTTTCTTGTATGCAAGATTTCGAAAAAGCTAACAAATAAAAACGAAAGAGATGAAAGTTTTAGTTGCAACCCAAAAACCTTTTGCAAAGGCAGCCGTTGATGGCATTCGCGCTATCGTGGAAAAGGCTGGATATGAATTGGCATTGTTGGAAAAATATGAGACAGCAGAAGAACTCTACGCTGCTGTGGCAGATGTGGATGCTTTGATTGTCCGTTCCGACAAAGTGACGGCCCAAGTGGTGGATGCTGCCAAAAACCTGAAAATCGTGGTCCGCGCAGGCGCAGGCTTCGACAATTTGGACTTGGCTGCTTGCACCGCCAACAACATCGTGGCAATGAACACCCCTGGCCAGAACTCCAACGCCGTGGCTGAACTTGCCCTCGGTATGATGATCTACATGGCCCGCAACACCTTCAAACCTGGTACCGGTTCCGAGCTGAAAGGCAAGAGAGTTGGTATTCAGGCTTACGGCAACGTAGGTCGCCTCGTGGCTGAGAAGGCTCGCGCCATGGGTATGGAAGTCTGGGCTTTCGATCCGTTCATCCCGAAGGAGAAGATGGAAGCCGAAGGCGTGATCGTTCCTGACTCTTTGGAAGATCTCTACAAGAACTGCCACTACATTTCCCTGCACATCCCGGCCAACGATCAGACCAAGAAGTCCATCAACAAGGCTTTGGTTGGCTTGATGCCGAAAGGTGGCTGTGTGATCAACACTGCCCGCAAGGAGGTTATCAACGAGGAAGAACTGATCGCTTTGATGGCAGAGCGCGAAGACCTCAAATACTGCACTGACATTGCTCCCGATGCAATGGAAGAGTTCAGCAAGTTTGAGAAGCGCTTCTTCGCCACCCCGAAAAAACAGGGTGCCGAAACCGCCGAAGCTAACATCAATGCCGGATTGGCTGCTGCCAACCAGATTGTCAACTTCTTCGTCAACGGCGACAAGAAATTCCAGGTTAACAAATAATCGTATAACCACGGGATTTATCACTAACAGAATAGGGTCGTTGTGCGCAACGGCCCTATCTTATTTTAAATTCAACTTTTGATTATTATGACCTTTTCCGATTTTTTTGACATCCTTTGTTCTCTTCCAAAGACGGTGCGCTTCAATTTGCATTACTTTCCGCTAAAAACGGCGTTGAAATTGCCAGTTTTTGTGTCGCGCCGCACTTATTTGCGCGAATTGGGTGGCAAGGTGATTCTTCCTGCAGACATTTACCCTGCCATGGTGAAAATCGGATTCGGAGATGTGGGACATTACGATCGTAAGCGTTCCCGTAGTATTTGGCAAGTAAGCGGAGCCGTAGAATTTGTCGGGAAGGCCAGTATCGGACATGGTTCAAAAATCTCTGTGCGCGGAAAACTGACGCTTGGTGAGGAGTTCAATATGACGGCAGAAAGCACTATTGTTTGCGCAAATGAGATCACTTTTGGCAAAGACTGTCTTTTAAGTTGGGATATCCTTGTGATGGACACGGATGAACATCCGTTGTTTGACAATGAGGGCAAACGCATAAACGAGGACAAACCTATTGTGGTGGGCAATCATGTGTGGATTGGCTGTAAATGCGCGTTGTTGAAGGGGGCAACAGTGCCCAATAACACAGTAATTGCTGCTGGTACAATGTTGAGAACGAGATTAACTGGTGAAAACCAAGTTGTCGGAGGAACCCCGCCTACAGTTCTTAAAAACGAGGTTCGCTGGGAACACTGATATATTTCCGCGAATTACACGGATCTGCACGGAAAAATATCCTTGTGATACGTGCGATCCGCGGAACAAATCATGAAAGCCTTTGAAAACAAATATCTTGCTACAATAGGAAATATTTTGTACTTTTGCAATCCTTTTGGGCCCCGTAGTTCAGCTGAATAGAACGTCAGATTCCGGTTCTGAAAGTCGTGGGTTTGAATCCCGCCGGGGTCACTTTTTTATCGATAGACCAGTCAAAACGCATGAAAATAGCTGTTAATACAAGATTGCTGCTGAAAGACAAGCTGGAGGGAATAGGCTGGTTTACTTACGAGAGTTTGAAACGTATCGTTCTGCAACATCCGGAACATACGTTTTATTTTATATTTGACCGCAAACATGATCCGCAGTTTATTTTTGCGGAGAATGTGATACCTGTGGAGATATTTCCCCCCGCGCGCCATCCGTACCTTTGGTACATCTATTTCGAGTTTTCCATCCCCCGCGTGCTGCGCAAGATCAAGCCCGACCTGTTCCTGTCCACCGACGGATGGCTCTCTCTGCGCACCAACGTGCCGCAAGTGGATGTCATTCACGACCTTAACTTCGAGCACAGGAAAGATTTTCTGAAATCCAAATATCAGAACTACTATACCCGTTTCTTCCCGAAATATGCCCGTAAGGCAGCGCGCATTGCCACTGTTTCCGAATTTTCCAAGCAAGACCTACAACGTTTCTATGGGATTCCTGAAGATAAGATTGATGTGGTCTATAATGGCAGCAATGAGGTTTATCGTCCGTTGCCAAAGGAGCAGCAAAAGACTGTAAAACAACAATATGCAGAAGGCCATTCCTATTTTCTGTTTGTCAGTGCCATCCACAAGAGAAAGAATTTGGCCAACATTCTGCGGGCTTTTGAGCAGTATAAGAAACAGACGGGCGCTGATACCCGATTTGTGGTCGTGGGTGCGCGCGCGGGCAAGCAGGATGAGCTGGATGAGGTGCTCCGGAGCATGACCTTTGCCCAGGATGTCCGCTTTGTGGGCCGTCTCTCCGCGCCGGAGCTGGCGCAAGTGATGGCCTCGTCGCTCGCGCTGGTCTATGCCACGCTCTTCGAGGGCTTCGGCATCCCCATTGTGGAGGCTTTCAACGCGGAGACAGCCGTTATTACCTCCAACGTAACTTCTATGCCAGAGGTGGCTGGCAACGCTGCCCTGTTGGTAAATCCTTATTCGGTGGATGAAATTGCCGGTGCCATGGTCCAAATTGCCACCAATGAAACCCTGCGGCAGGATTTGATTGCCAAAGGACGCGAACAACGCACCAAATTCAGCTGGGACCAGACCGCTGAACACCTGTGGGATTGCGTGATGAAATCAATTGATTTATCGTAGAGACGCGCCATGGCACGTCTCTACAACCAATAAAAATAACGATATGAATATCGAAAAATATCATCAAATCAAAAATACCATTCCAGGTAATGTGCAACTGATTGCCGTTTCCAAATTCAAACCGGCAACGGACATCCAGATACTGTACGATGAGGGCCACCGTGCTTTTGGCGAGAACAAAGCCCAAGAGATGAAGGCCAAGCACGAAGTGTTGCCCAAGGATATCAAATGGCATTTCATCGGGCATTTGCAGACCAACAAGGTCAAATACATCGCGCCGTTTGTCACGCTGATTCACAGCATTGACAGCGAAGCCTTGCTTCAAGAGGTTGATAAACAGGCTGCCAAGAACGATCGGGTGATACCTTGTTTGATCCAGTTCCATATTGCCAAAGAGGATACCAAGTTCGGTTTTTCGTTGGGCGAATGCGAAACGATGTTGCAAGGCGAGGTTTTCCAAAACCTGCATCATGTGAAGATTTGCGGCGTGATGGGCATGGCCACCTTCACGGAGAACATGGACCAAGTACGTCGGGAGTTCCAGAAGCTTCATAATATCTTCAACACTCTGAAAGAGAAATACTTCCAAAACAATCCAGACTTTAAGGAAATCTCCATGGGCATGACCGATGACTATCCGATTGCGATAGAGGAGGGGAGCACGATGATTCGCGTGGGCAGCGCCATCTTCGGCCCTCGCGACTATTCGCAAATGCTCTCGCCGGAGATATAGGGAATTGAGAATTGAAAATAATCCCCTTCTGTTTTAGATTTGACGAATGAGCGAGTGTAGAGGAAAAACTTATTTTTTCTCTGCCGAACGAAGAGGAAAAGCAGGCTTGCCTGCAACAGGTGGCCGAAGGCCAGGGTAGTAATATGGAAATTGAGAAATCAAAATTGAGAATTTATAATGGTAATTGCAAAACCAAAATTATTCCTAATAGACGCGATGGGCTTGATTTTCAGAGCCTATTATGCGATGATCAAGAGCCCGCGCTTTACCTCCAAGGGGCTGAATACTTCGGCCATTCTGGGCTTTACGAACATGTTCTATGAGATTATCAAGAACGAGAAGCCCACGCACATTGCCGTCGCATTTGACACGGGTGCGCCTACGTTCCGCCATGCGGATTTTGAGGACTACAAAGCCAATCGTGAGGCCACGCCCGATGACATCATCAATTCGGTGCCTTATATCCAGCGCATTTTGGACGCTTTTCGCGTAACCATGGTGGCTATGGACGGTTACGAGGCTGACGATATTGTGGGTACCTTGGCAAAACATGCTGAAATAGAGGGGTTTGATGTGTATATGATGACCTCGGACAAGGATTATGGTCAGCTGGTTTCTCCGAATATCAAGATGTACCGGCCGGGCAAGTTCGGGCAGCCGGCGGAGATATTGGGGCCCGAGGAAATCTGTGAGAAGTACAAGATACAAAATCCTGAGCAGCTGATAGATATGCTGGGGTTGTGGGGCGATTCGTCCGACAACATTCCGGGCGTGCCTTCTATCGGACAGGTGCGTGCGCAGAAGCTGTTGGCCAACTACGGCTCCATCGAGAATATGTACGCCTGCAATCTGGACAAGGACAACGAGAAAACGCGCAATTTGCTGTTGGAGTACAAAGAGCAAGCATTGATGTCGAAGCAGTTGGCCACCATCATGATTGATGTGCCCATTGAGTGCGATTTTGAGGAGATGGCCTATAAGGGTCCCGATCCCGACAAGCTGCGCGCCATCTTCAACGAGCTGGAATTCAAGGCATTGTCGCAGCGCATCTTCACGGACTTGTCGCTGAAACAGCAGCAGTCTGCGCCAGAGATGGACTTGTTCCATCAGGGCATGGAGCCGACCGCCGAAGCACAAACCGACCTGTTCCAAGAGGAAAATATTCTTCTTCCCAACATTGTCCAAATAGAATCCCTCGACCAACTCCTGTCCCCTGACTCCTGTCCCCTGATTACTGACTCCTGTCCCCTGACCCCTGTCCCCTGTTACTTCGATTGGATCCTGCAAGACGAGAAAATTGCCGGTTTTGCCTTTGCCTTGGATGACAAGACCTGCTATTATCATTTTGTAGAAAGCGAACATCGTCATTATCAGCAGCTTATACAGTGGATTTTTACGGGAAAACATACGGTGGTGACTTACGAAAGCAAGCCGACCTACAAGTATTTGAAGGCCTTCAAGGTGGAACCGACGGCCAAGATTTTTGATTTGCAAATTGCCCATTATCTCATCCAGCCGGAAAATCAACATGGTCTGGATAGAATCTGCCTCGCTTATCTCAACTATACTGTGAAATCCTCTACAGCAGCACTGCAAGATTCAGCCATTGAGCGCGTGAGTGCGTATGTGAAGTTGTATCCTATTTTGCAGAAAGAATTGGTTGATAATCAGTTGCAAAAACTGTTTGACACGGTGGAGATGCCGTTAGTGCCAGTGTTGGCCGACATGGAACGTGCGGGTGTGCGCGTGGATGTGCCCACCTTGCAGAAGAATTCGGAGACAATGAAAGCGGAATTGCAGGAGTTGGAAAACCAGATTTACGACTATGCCGGCGTGCAGTTCAACATAGGTTCGCCTAAGCAGCTAGGAGAAGTTCTTTTCGAGCGGCTGCGGATTATTGAGAATGCCAAATTGACCAAAAGCAAACAATACCAGACGGGCGAGGAGGTGTTGCTGAAACTGGCGCACAAGCATCCCATTGTGCCGCTGATTCTGGAATGGCGCAAACTTTCCAAATTGAAATCCACCTACATTGATGCATTGCCGCAGTTAATCAATCCGAAGACAGGACGAATTCATACCACTTTCACGCAAACCATCACCTCTACAGGCCGGTTGAGTTCGGTGAACCCCAACTTGCAGAATATTCCGGTACGTACGGAGCGAGGCCGCGACATCCGCAAGGCGTTTGTGGCCTCCGATGATGAGCATGTAATGCTGGCTGCTGACTACTCGCAGATAGAGTTGCGCATCGTGGCGCACGTGTGTGGCGACGAGCGCATGATTGAGACTTTCCGCAAGAATGAGGACATTCACGCGTCTATGGCCGCCCACATCTTCGGCGTTCCGCAGGATGAGGTCACCAAGGACATGCGTCGCTCAGCCAAGACGGTGAACTTCGGCATCTTGTACGGCATTTCCGCGTTCGGGCTCGCTGACCGCTTGCAGATCCCGCAAGGCGAAGCGCGTCAGCTTATAGAGGATTATTTCAAAAGTTTCCCGAAAATATCGGATTATTTGAGTGATACGCTGGAGTTTGCCCGTAAAAACTTGTATGTGGAGACTTTGTTAGGTCGCCGCCGCTATATCCGAGACATCAACGCACAAAATGGCGTGTTGCGCAAGGCTGCCGAACGAAACGCCATCAACGCGCCCATACAGGGTACCGCCGCCGACCTCATCAAGATTGCGATGATCAACATACACCGCGAAATACGGGAACTGAACCTCCGGAGCAAGATGATTTTGCAAGTGCATGATGAGTTGGTGTTTGATGCACGGAAAGACGAACTTGAAGTGCTAAAACCGCTGGTAGTGAAGCACATGAGTGGCGCTATGCAGTTGTCGGTGCCGTTGGATGTAGATATCAATGAAGGCACCAGTTGGTTTGAGGCGCACTGACAATAAATGGAGATTGCTCACAAATTTTTTATACTTTTGCGGCCGTTTAACGCAAGGATTGTTAACCATTAGCTCGCATTTATGAAAATCATTGACGGTAAGGCATGTGCCCAGCAGATTAAAGACCAAATCACCAAAGAGGTTGAAATGATTAAGGCCATCGGCTTTCGCGTGCCCAAGCTGGCCATTCTTCTTGTGGGCAATCGGTCTGACAGTCTTTCCTACGTGCGCAGCAAGGAGAAAACCTGCAAATCGTTGGGTATGGATTGCGACACTTATCTGTTGCCCGCCACCACTTCTGAAAGGGAGATTTTGGATCTCATCGACCGATTGAACAATGATCGTACCGTTGATGCCATCTTGATACAACTGCCGTTGCCAGATCATTTTGACAGCGCCAAGATTCTGGATTTCATTGATTATAAAAAAGATGCAGACGGTCTGCACCTCATGAACGTAGGTTTGTTGCACTTAGGCGAACCCTACGTGATGCCCTGCACGCCGAAAGGCATTATCTCGTTGCTGGAGACCAACAACATTGAGGTTGCCGGCAAGCACGCGGTGGTCATCGGGCGCAGTCAGCTGGTAGGCGAACCCACGGCCCAGTTGCTCATTCGCCAGAATGCTACCGTTACGCTTTGCCATTCCCACACGCAGCATTTGTCAGACATCACGCGCATTGGCGACATCATTATCACCGCTGCTGGTCATCCTAACCTGCTGAAGCCCGAAGATTTCAAAGAGGGGGCCATCCTGATAGATGTGGCCATCAACCGCACCGACGAAGGGCTGGAGGGCGACGTGTACAGCCCGCGCACGAAAGAGGCCTTGGAGAAACGATTGAGCGCGGCCACGCCCGTGCCTGGCGGTGTAGGCCCCATGACCATCGCCATGCTCATGCAGAACGTGCTGGATATGTACAAAATTAAGAATGCGTAATGATTTGTAGGGGCGAGTGATTATTCGCCCCTACAGGGTATTATCGTCCGTTCGGCAGGTGTATATCCAGGCATTTCCTCTCCCACGTGCGCACCTATATAGGCAGGATCGCAAATCACATATTTGAGACCGTTGTATTCTACGTATTTTCCTGGAACATTGTCATGAAAATGCACAGCAGCTGCAATATGGCCCGGATATTCCACCAACACCACCTCCAAGTTCAGCAAATAACGCACTAGGAATGAGAACAGAATTGTCCTGTCATCGCAGTCATTCTTTGGATAATAATAGTTTTCCTCATAGAAAAAAGGTTTTTCATACCCGAACTGGACTTCATCTGTGGCATAGTCAAACCCATAATGCATATAGGACAACAAAAATGCTACAGCATCGTATTCCGTTCGACTATTTACTTGATTCGAAAAAACATGGTCAATGGATTTGCAAAACACCTCACTCGGACGCGCGTTGGCATAAACCTCAATATCAACCTGTGGATAGGAACTGAATAATTCTACCATATTCATGCTGAACAAAATAGCAGTATCGCTCATGTCAGTTGTATTGACAGATTTTAACGGTTTGGGCACATTCATGTCCAATCCCTGTGTGTGTTCTGGAAAAGCGATATCATACGTGCTGAATGAATACGTGTTCTCTCGATTCAAGTAAGTGGAGTCTATTTCAAAGATATAGTATCGGGAATTTGCAATATCTACAAAGGATAATCCATAAAGTTGTTGCTCCACGGCCAACAGACAAAACAGGCGTGCATCCCCAAACCCCACTTTGGCTTCCATACCGAGCTGGTTGAGCAGGAACACCACTGTCACAACTTGCTCGTTATATAAGCGCGGATAGATTTGGTGCGCCAATTTCAGGACCAATTGATAAGTTGCCCAATCATTGAAATCATCCTCGGTTCTGGCCATACGGCACACCTGCAACAACGGTTTATAGTCGCATTCCGACAATTGTATCCAAAAATCAGACACATCTTTTGCTGCAATTCCGTTTAACTTTTCAGGAAATGGAGTACGGGCAATCCGAATTTTTTCTCCAAACAGGTTGAAATCCAAAATGTTGAACTCTTCAGCAAGTGGAGTCTCCATGTTTCCCAATGGAGATTCTGATTGTTGTTCAGGAAGTATCGGAATTGTTTCTTGCTCCGGTGCACGATGACTCGGTTTAGGCAAGTTGACAGGTCTATCGCTGCCTTCCACTTGAGGTAATTTGTCCGGCTTTGGTTTGGAGTTTCTGATTTCAGGCTTTTCACCCGTGAAAGCTCGCATATTGGACTCCATCAACGCTGCAAACCGCCGGTTGATGCTGTCCGAAAAAAGATTGAAGGTCTGCTGGTTTTGATTGGCAAAGGCATTGAACACTGCATCAAAATCCTGCGCTCGCACTCCCTGCGAAGCAACCATGAAAATCAGCATTATCAAACCCACAAACCAATTCGTTTTCATAACACAACTTTTTGATAAACAGGCACAAGTCCTTCTTTCAAAGAACTCATGCCTGCTTTACAATAAATTCTCAAATTTTAAATCTCAATTCTCAATTACTCTGCCACTTCATCATATTGGGACATTTCTTTAGCCACCTGATCCAGCAATTTGTCCATACCGAGCATCTTTTCAAGTTGTTCTTTGTTGATTTCAGAGGCTTTCTTCAGCTCTTCCATCATCACTTCGCGGGCGATGGTGACGGCAGACTTCATATCATAGAACATGGTTGAGCGTACACGATAATTGCCGTTTTTGAACTCTTGGTAAATCTCCATTGTCTTGAAAGTGCGTCCAAGTTTTTGTGCAACAATTACTTTGGCGTTCTCTACTGTTTTGGTGATAGAAGCGGCCTCCTTGGCATTAATCTCCTGATTGGCCAAAGCCACATCCGTTAGAGCAGCTATGCTACTACTCACATGAGAGGCAATCCGAAGTTTTGCCACGTTGTCGGCTTGGGATTGCGCGGCAGCAAAAGAATTGGCTGTTGCCATTTCCTGTGCCCAAATGTAGCGCGGATACCCATTGGGCTCACGGTCGGCCATTCTCATCCAAGTCTCTTCTTGCTGCTTGGCAATGGGCAGTCCCATGGTCTTCCAACCCTCCTTCTCCAATTTTTTGGCTTCCTTCACAGCATCTTTCGGGGCTTTTTTAAAAACGGCATCATGGATTTCTTTTTGATTCTTTTTCTGTTCCTTCATTTCCTTTTTTTCCTGTTTTGCGGTTTGGGCGGAAATGGGTTGGGCCATCAGAATACCAGCGGCCATAATCATCATGCTGAATAATTTGATTGTGTTTTTCATTTTGTGTGTTTTATTGATTAATAATTTTTGATTTGTTCGAATCTTATACCTATTATAGAATTCTGAGAGCTAAAATCTATCAAACAAAGGAGATTTTTTTTAAAGATAAATCTATTTAACTATATATCAGAATATTAAATTCCATCCAAAATCTATTTCTTAATTATATTGATTCCTTGCCACAAAACTCTTTTCTCGTTTTTTTTGATTTTGGACAACCAGGATATGACATTTTCGTAGGTGACATCTTTCATAAAAGGATAGGGGTTCTTGAGGGCAATAATCAGCAAGACCCCTTGCTCCAATGTTACGGTCTCATCATCGATCCCCATTGTGAATTCGAAAGGTTGATCATAAATAAACCGATATTCATTGGGAGGAAAAGTGACGGGTTGGTCTGCCTTGAGGGGAGCGTCCTTGAAGACTCCTTCCTTGGGGAATATCTGCATATTGCTGGAGGCGGTTTTGCCAAAGAAGAAGATGCGGAGGTAGCAATTCTCGGATGGGGTGATGGAGAACGTCATTTTCTCACCCGACAGATAGGTGTTTTTAAATCCATCTGCCTTGAATTGGAAGTTGAGGTCTTCTTCGGCTTCCTCAATCACCACCTCAGCGCGGATAGTGGTGCTGTATTTTATCAGGTGGTCAGCTGTAAACTCAGGGGTTCCATCCATCTGTTCTTTCACGCGCACACGGCCTTCGAGTTCAATACGGCTCAATTCGGAGGAAATCTCTCGGAAATCACTTTCCGAGCCACCCATCACAATAATAGCGGTGGAGGAAATATCCTCTGTTGCGCCAGCTTCACGCAAGGCTTGCTTTTTCGCTTCAAAGAGAGCCTTTGTCTGGCCTTCTGCCGGTGTCTCGTATTGGCCTGCCACATAAATGCCTGTGGCGGTCACGGTGCGGGTACGCTCGCGTTGGGCGGAGAGTGGAGTTGCAACGCATAGCACCCACGCCATGAGGATTCCTATTCTGTATATATTTCTCATTTTGAAAGTATTATTAATTCTTATTTCAACAGCTGCCATTCTCCTTTTATCTTTGCATGTTCGGGGTCAATGTATCCAAGTTTCTTCAAATCCGCAATAGACCTTTTTATAGTAGCTTCGCTTACTCCAAGATTGTCCTGAAGCCATGAATACTTGGCTTTGCGATTCAATTTCAGAGCTTTATAGACATCTTCCACTATCTTTGACGAAAACTCTGGAATCTTAAATGTTGACGACTTTTTTGATGGTTTTTTGTCAGAAACCGTCATATTTGACCTTTTTTCGTGACCGTTTTTTTGACCATTTTTTTGACCATTTTCTGTTAGGAAGCCATTTTTAACAGCCTCTGCCATAGCTATTTCTCCGCGCACAGACTTCTTTTCCGTCACTATCACGGAGGTTTGATAAGTAAAGTCAAAAACAGCCTCGCCATTTTCATTTTCTTTCAGGTCTTTTTGCACTCTTAGTACACCACGACTATGACGATTTACAAAGCCTAACACTTTCATCGCCTCCGCCACCACGATGTTTCGGTAATCATTCACTCTTGGAAAGTTTGACTCATTGGCGCGACCATACAATCCGCCATGATTCATGATTTCTATGCGGTCATCATATTGGTAGAATTGAATTGGCCCATTGCTGGTGTAATCCCGGTGGCAGATAGCGTTCATCAAGAGTTCACGCGTGGCCCAATAGGGATAATCCACAAACTGATCTTCCCGTATGGCGCTGACCGGTATCGGGCGGCGATTGGTAATGGCTGTTTCAACGAATGTATCCAATTCCTGAAGTACTTCACACAGATTATCTTTGAACTCATGCTCCATCAAGATTTCACCCGAACGATCGTTCCCCGCAAATCGCACATACTGGATATATGCGCCCGGGATAAACCGTCTTAATCTCTTCGCGAAAAACAACACTCCTGCATTCGTGGGACGGTCATATCGAGTGTCGAAAAAACCGAAAGAAGTCAGTTGATCTTTTATCGTCCGTCCTTCTTTGCGGTCCTCTTCAATCTCATCATCCGTCATAGCTTTAGGCAGAAAGTAATGTTTGAATTTTTGAAGATCCAAGTCATCAATTTTGGCATTTAGGCAGGGGGAAGAATCAAACGAGGAAACATTCGTCCGACGTTTTTCCATCAGAATGCGCTCATCCTCCTCGTTAGCCACACCCCTACGTGGTCCGATTCTTATCCAGATTCGCCCTTTGTATTTAACAGGTGGAAACACCGATGGTTCCACTCTCACCATCACGATATCGCCATCCGTCATTGCTACTTTTTCCACGGTCATGGAGGGTTGGGGCTGTATGTTTCCGTCCGTGCGGATAGCCGCCACATTTTTCAGCAACTCGTCAGACACATCTATACCCTTGATTTTACCATCGTCCTCCACGCCCAAGAACAGATATCCTGGCAAACGGTGATTGGGCAAGTCATTGGCGAACGCACAAATTGCCTGTCCGAACTTATCCGTATTCGTGGTGGATATAGTCCGCTCAACTCTGTCACTTTCCATGTCATGGAGCATTGCCTGTATTTCTTCTTTTGTAATCATAATTACGTTTTGTTTTTCAAGGTTTTCAATCTGTAAAATATTGATTTAAAAATTTTTATCTGTATTTTACTTTAATTTTTAGTATTCGCCCGCCGCAAGGCGGGACTTTCCGGCAGACCGCAACAGCGCAAAGCGCACAAGCGGTCTGCTCTAATCGCGTACGCAACGGACAGAGTAACCGTAGTACTTTTCAAAGTAGTTCCTGTACACGCATGCGTTGTTGAAGCCCAGGTACGGTCTCCACGCGTCGTAGCTACCGCTCTCCCTAGAAGACCAAAAGCAGGCGTTGTAACCGGAATTGCCGTAACTTCCGTTGTAGAGGCCAGTGGGAAAGGCGCTGAATCCTGTGGCGTTATTGTTGCCCGGCGTGTTGCCCACCGCACAAGTGTTCGTGCTGCTGTTCCAGCCGGTGGTGGCGGCCAACGCCTTGGCAATGTAGGTACTATTGCCTCCACAAGTGTCTTCGCTTTGGGTTCCCACGTATGTGGTCAGCGTTGTCCACTCCGCATAGCTCGGCAGGTGCCAGCCTGATGGACAAATGCCCCTACGATTCTCCGTGAATCTCACCGACACCGCATTGCTGTAGCTTGTGTTCACGCTCGTCTCCCCATACGCCGTGTTGAATGTATCCACCGCCGCGTTCCAGTTGTAGAGCAGGCCGTAATTCATCGGCGCATACGTGGTGGAGTCGTCGTTGTACCAGCGGGCTTGCTTGCCCGTGTAAGTGTAGGTAGTGCCTGCGGCAGGAATGAGATACGTCCCCGTGCTCGGTGAGGTGGTGGTGCGCAGGTTGTCGCGCATCCAGCACTGGCTACCGATCTGCACTGTGGCATACACGTTGCCCTCGTGGTCGGTAACCGTGGGCGCGGCGGGGCAGGATTTCTCGTCAATGACGGCAGTACCCGCATCGCGGAGACAACGAACTGAATAGCCGGCGAACTTAGCGTTGGCGGAGATGTACACGGTGGCGGAGATGTCGTTCAGGTTGCGGGTCCACGCAGTGTTGCTGTAGTTCTGCGTAGAAGACCAGAAGTCGGTGCTGCCGCCCGCGAGGTAGAAAAACGAGTCGGCACTGCCTGCCGGAACGGCGGAAAAGCCCGTGGCGTTGTTGGTGGTTGGGTCGTTGCCAACAGCACAGGTTTCATCACTATCCGTGTTCCATCCTGTGGTGGAGGTCAACGCCTTGGCAATGTACGTGGAGTTTCCGCTGCACTGGTATTCGTTCTGTCCGCTCACATAATTGGTCAGCGTTGTCCACTCATCATTGCTCGGCAAGTGCCAGCCCGCAGGACAGATACCCCTGCGGTTGCCCGTGAAGCTCACATTCACCTCATTGTTGTAGCCAGTGGTCACGCTGGTCTCCCCGTACGCTGTGTTGAACGTATCCACCGCTGCGTTCCAGTTGTAGAGCAGGCCGTAGTTCATCGGTGCGTAGGTGGTAGAGTCATTGTTGTACCATCGGGCCTGCTTGCCCGTCCTGGTGGCTCCTGTGCCGGCGGCTGGGATGAGGTACGTGCCCGTGGAAGGAGAGGTGGTGGTACGCAGGTTGTCGCGCATCCAGCACTGGTTGCCGATCTGCACCGTGGCATACACATTGCCCTCGTGGTCGGTAACCGTGGGGGCGGAGGGGCAAGACTTCTCGTCGATGATGTTAGTTTTAGTTGTTGTAAAGAAATTCTGCGCACCGTACGCCGTTCCCATACTGTTCGTGGCGTACGCCCGCACATAGTAGGTTATGCCGGCGGTGAGACCTGTGATGCTGCTGGTGAAGCTGCCTGTGCCGTTACCGTCTGTGGTGTGATTGCCGTTTACCGATGGGTTCTGCGAGGTGCTCCAACACACGCCGCGAGCGGTTACCGTTGCACTGCCATCGGCAGTCACGTTGCCGCCGCAAGTAACCGAGGTGTCAGTGATGTTGCCCACCGTATTGGTTGTCACCGAGGGCAAAGAGTTCGTTCCCCCACCATTATTATCGCGGAGACAGCGGACAGAACAACCGTATTGCTTGGCGGTGATGTCGCTGTTCACGTCGGCGTGGGTGGCGGAGAAGTAGCGGAAGTAGGCGCTGCTGTTGTTGTACTGCGTAGAAGACCAGAAAGTGGCGCTGTAGCCCACGTTGTTGAATCCGGCGTACCAGACGCCGGCGGGAACGGCGGAAAAGCCTGTAGTGTTATTGCCGCTTTGGTCGTTGCCCACGGCGCAAGTAGTTATACTTGAGCCCCACCCCGTGGTAGAAGCCAACGCCTTGGCAATGTAAGTGTTGTTGCTACCGCACACATATTGGCTTTGGCTGCTTACATAGTCGGTGAGTTGCGTCCATTCAGCATCGCTCGGCACATGCCAACCATTAGGACAAATGCCCTGAACACCGCTCGGGTTTGCACTGCTTGATGCCGCGCTGTGCACCGCCGCCGGCCAGTTGTACTGATAACCACGGCTTGTCAAAGAAATACCTGAGGACGAATTATTATAGTAGTAAGGACTGATAGAACTTGTGCATGAACCGCAGGCAGGTATAGCCGTGCCGTCCGCATAATGCGTAGTGCGAAGGTTCTCCTTCATCCAGCACAGGTTGCCGATTTGCACGGTGTTATAGGTGTTGCCATCGTAGTCCGTCACCGTGGAGGCGGCGGGGCAGGGCTGGCCATCTTGCGCGGTGGTGAAACTCACCTGGCTACCATACGCCGTCCCAGCACTGTTCGTTGCGTATGCCCGCACATAATATGTCGTATTCGGTGTGAGACTGGAAATGGAGCTGGTAAACGAGCCTATGCCTGTTCCATTGGTCGTATGTGAACCGTTAACTGTCGGATTCTGCGAAGTACTCCAACAAACACCCCTTGCCGTGACGCTGGAACCTCCTGTGGAAGTGACATTGCCGCTGCAGGATGCCGTGGTGGTAGTGATGTCTGTCACATTGCTCGTAGTGACCGTCGGAGCGATCGGATTCACCGTCATAGTCTTGCTTGCCGTGGCCGTGCAGCCGTAACTGTTCGTACCCGTCACCGTGTATGTGGTGGTGCTCGTCGGGCTGACCGTAATGCTGGCCGTGGTTGCACCCGTATTCCAGCTGTAGTTATCGGCTCCCGATGCCGTAAGAGTTGTGCTCTGCCCGTAATTGATTGTCGTGGTACCACTGATGGAAACCGTCACGGTGTTGCAGCTTGTCGTGAAGGTCTTCTGCTCGCCGTAGTTCGTCCCAGCACTGTTCGTTGCATACGCCCGCACATAATATGTCGTATTCGGTGTGAGACTGGAAATGGAGCTGGTAAACGAGCCTATGCCTGTTCCATTGGTCGTATGTGAACCGTTAACTGTCGGATTCTGCGAAGTACTCCAACAAACAC
>Ga0310690_10003006_pt1 | contig 26246 bp, 37 predicted proteins | sample AusTroGonzalo_MG_2_FD_207661 | JGI IMG/M metagenome (GOLD analysis project Ga0310690, IMG submission 207661) | Bovine rumen microbial communities from tropical cattle in Woodstock, Queensland, Australia - Gonzalo_04 (v2) (version 2) | ecosystem: Host-associated > Mammals > Digestive system >...
AGGCGGAGGGGGGAGTGGGGAGGGAGGTATGCCCCCACCAAAAAATTATTTTGCTTTATATTTTTTCCAATCATTATGCTGCTCAAGCACTCTATTTGAAACTATTTTATTTTCATCAACATTAGTCTGTGCGTAAATCTCTCGCACAAGCTTGTTGCTCTTCTCTCTGTTACAACATCTGTGAGCCAACTGCAAATTACTCAAATCAGATGGATGACCACCTTTGTCTAATGGAATTATATGGTCCACTGTAGCACTCATAGGGTGAGGAGACTTCAGAGTTTTATCCACAGGCTTACCACATATACCACATATATCCTGGGTGGCTAAAATCTTACGGCGGGCGGCTTCATAGGCGGGCCTATGACCTGGGGCCCTATCTAATCTAGTAGTGGCCATCTACCCTATTTCCTCCTCATACTTGCAAGGCTCATTAAATGTTTCTCTTATATAATCTCCCACTAATCCATATCTGAAACTGGAATCTTTTGTGGATAAGAGTGGTGAGTCTTTATCTGGCTCATCTCCGGAGTTATATATCTTCACATCATCCATCCGGATCCCACCGACTTTGTTTACATTCCCATACAGAGATCTAAACATCTTTTGGTTAGGATGTTCTTCTAATGTTTTAGCACCCAGTTCCCTATTAATGAGCATGGGTATATGCAGAGCATAGTTCAAAGTATCATAGCCGTGCTTTACTAAATAATCTTTGATACCTTTCTGTGCTCGGATGTATCCACCGCTGGGCCCGTGATGAAAGTCCAAGTCATTGACTCGGTATTCTATAGTTCCACCAAAAGCATAAGGGAATTCATCCACCGGCTTCATGATAAAGAAATCATCATTGAACAGCCAGAAGTTTTCAGTAAGATTATCATCAGCAAATATCTTATTGAGTGTGTAACTTACCTTCTCATATCTATCATAACCAACCTGATTCACCTCAACATAGATATCAGGCTCAATGCCTTTAGGCTTACCACCATAGAATACTATCCGGTTATAAGGGAAGTTCTTTACTACAGACCTTACTGAGTATCTGATCTCATCCGACTTAATACCATTAGCCAGCACATATACTACATCTAACTTTTCCATGTTATTCTCCACATAAGAAAAGTACCAGGCTATTGACCTGATACTAATCTGAAAGGAACCATAACGAACAAAAAACAACAGAAGAACCAAAGTTGTTTTCTTATATAATTTCTCACTTACTATATATCACGCACCCTGGGTGACATCAACTGACATCGACTGACATCGACTGACATTTTTATTTTACTCTTTAGGCAACTCCTCCACTATCCTGTTATGTATCCGGAACACATGCCGTTCAGCATAACTCAACAGGTTGGCTATCATCTGCCACTCATAACATTCTATGTACCGGAGATGTATCACTCTGCCGGCAGTTGGATCCTCAATAGTTTCTACAAATGCTTTTACTTTAATCTGCAAATCTTCCAGTTCAGACCGCTCCAAGTCCATCAGCTCACTTAAATCTGCGGCAGCCACAGCGTATTTATTACCACTTGGAGGTAGTGAATTTTGAACATGAAGATTATTAGTTGGAATACTGGCTGTGCCCTCAGCCATTTCCCTGAGCATATAAAGTTGCTCTGTATCACGCTGCAGCTGCCTGTTCAGACTTATTATCCTGTGCAGATCATATTGAGTTAGATTTATCCTTCTCATACTTCTTAATCTCCTCAACCCTTTTCACTTCTAATAATATCCACAGTGCCAATACTATCAGTGTTATCACGATCAATAACCCTGTGGCCATTATCATCAATAACAACATACCCATGTTCCCTCCTATACTTATCTAACCTTTGCAGAGCGTAGTCCGGATCCACGCTGGTTAATCTGTGAAACCTTTTGCTGTGAAAAAACTCACGGATCCGTTTCAGTTCCACTTGCGTAGTGTACTTGGCCTTATAATCTTTGATAGCCTGGTGGACTATTTCAGATCCGAGAGCCTCCCATCCAGTACGCTTGGCCAATGCAGTTTCCGCTGCTTTCTGTCGGCCTAGTACATAGTTTATGTTCTTATTCTCATCCATTTTGTTAACTAACTCTCAAATACTTAGTTAACAGGCTCAATCATTGCAATTCCAATGCCTAGAGCAATCTTGTTAACTAACTCGGTCAAAAATCCCTATATATTTCTTTTTTTGTTATATATTCTTTTATACTCTTTTATATATATATTTATATAAGTTAGTTAACAAAGGGGAGTAACCGTTGGTATTTCAACATTCTTGTGTTAACTAACTTGTTAACTAAGTGTTAACTAAGTGTTAACTAACTCATACTTAGTTAACAAAATTTGCACATTTTTGCCTAAAATGGCACAGTTTCCGCATCAATTTCTTCAAAACCTGGTGGATAATCTCCGGACCTCTTAAACGCTTTTTGCAGTCCATAATTACCACACCTTTGGTTGCCGGCAAACTCCCATCCGGATATCTCGTTTCTCATTATGCTTAGGATCCTACCACTGTCATATCTCTTTGGTAAGCCAGGCTGATCTAAAGCGTTCTGCCACAGATAAGCTGCACATACATACTTCTCCATACAGTGATCTAAATGCTCTTGGATCATACCAACCCACGCATCCTCCTCAAGAAAATTCTTTTGTATGTTGAGTGCGTGTTCCTGAATCTCATTTGAAAGTATCAATGCCGGATGTTCTGTCTTATAAATGTAAAGAGCCTCAGCCCAGCACTGCTCAAAGTATTCTCTGACATCAGAGCCAAATAGATCTCTGGTGGCACGCTCTTTGTGTACTGCTACAGGTAAGAATCTTCTATTGCCTGTGCGGTCTGTTAAGAAGTTATAATCATTTGTGGTGGCTGCAAATACGCACGCTCTCGGCCTGTCTGTAGTCCGTCTTGCGTAAGGCTCACGATAACTATCTACCTGAGTGGTTACAAATGCTTTAATACCTTCTACTTCTTTTTGTCTCTTGACCGCTAACAACTCTGCCAGCTCCAGGATCCATTTACCTCTCAACCGCTCTACTGCCTGTGTGCCTTCTACTGTATTCAAGTTATCATCAAACCACACATCATTTACTGCAAGTCTCCGGAGAAACATTGACTTACCGCTACCCTGTTCACCTACCAGCACCGGCATATAGTCAAACTTACACCCAGGTGTGTATGCTCTATTGATTGCACCTTGCATGAATACATGGATAACTTCAGAAGTGTACTGATCTCTATCAGCTCCAAGATAATCAGCCAGCAGAGTGCCTACCCTCTTGATACCATCCCAAGGTGGTAAAGCCTCTAACCAATCTGTAATGGGATTGAATTTATTAGTCTCTGCAACAATAATGAAACCGCTCTCATAGATATCTGTACCTTTAAGGCCATAATAAGTATCAAGATAAGACTTCAAATTAGCATCGTCATAATCTCTCCAATCACCATAGGTATCACCTTCAGGTCTCCACGGCAACTGGCCAAAGTATTTAGGAACATACCCAATCACATCATATCTGATCTTACCAGCTAACTCTTCATCCTCCTGGAGCACAGTAACCACATTATTGATTGACTGCTTATTGACCATTATCGGATTGCCGTTGTTATCCTTCTTGGCTGTTGGCTTTTTTTCCAGAGTGATGTACTGTTTAGCCTTTGGTGCCAGCCTGTTGGTAATGTTCATACTACCCTTTGGCAGTCGCAGAGCTGACTCCACAATCTTCTCCACTTCATCATCTTCAAGTGGTGGTACACATCTGCTCTGATTCTCTGCCTTGACCGCTGCAATAATAGTGCTGTCTGCCAAGCCTCTGCCTTGGAAACTGCACGCAATCTTGAATAGAGTATCATTCCTGGTACCCTCACTCACCTTTTCTGGTAAGGATCCTAATAACTCTTGGCTCTTCTCCGGAGATGTTTTACCTTCATTCAAGAGCTTGAATACCACCTTATCAGCCTTTGCTATTGGCACTTCATCAGGTGGATACTCCCACATATACTGGTTACCATTTGAGTGGATACTGGGAGGGGCTACAATGTAACCACCATCAGCTCTCACATCCACACCTTCAAGTATTCCAGTACGGCACTTGACACTTTCAGAAGTCTTAAAAAATAAATGGTATCCTCCTCTGCCTGTGATACTGTCTGCTGTATCCGGTAACTCACCATTGACACGCTGCCAGTCTCTTAAAGAGTCATATCCATTTATCCCTTTGTTATCATCCACATCAAGATCAATAACGACAATACCGCCTGACCTCTGCCCTGTGGCTATTCCTATATTAGCTGTTGGTGTATCCCTCCACCACTTCTCTATCTGTCTCTGATCCGTGGTGGCAATCTTAAAACCGCCGGCTTGCATTGGAGTTTTGTTTCTTGGTTTAAGTGGGAAAACTGCAAAGCCCTGTTTAGCATATTCTATTGCAGCATCCCTGAGTTCATTCTGCATGGTTACTCTCCAATATATCTATCACTTTTTCAGCAGCCTGTTTACCTGGGCAAAAGATAAACTCTACTCCATATCTCTCACTCATCACGCTCATGGCTCTAGCCACTTGCAATCCTGGTATATACTGACCGCTTTTCAGTGCTATATTCCTATCAAATAAATCTTCTAATTCCTTTACCTGTCCAGTTTCAATTAAGAATACTAACTTACAGCCTATCTCCTGAGCCTTTTTACACTCAGTGGTAAACCTTCTCTTTTCCTGAATGGATCCGCACAGATTCTGTGTTATCTCCATCAGTGATGCTTTAGTATCTACTGAAACACTTGGTGGAAAGCTATAATCTCCTACAACCAACTTCGACCTAATCACCTTCACACCTTGAGCTTCCCACCATTTATGCTTCAGCTCATGTTTACCAGGCTGTTGCCTTGTATCCTCTAATATAATCATTAGAACGGTGTTTCTTCAGAGGCATCTACCACACCAACTGCAGCAGTAGTGGTCTCAATCTTAATGTGATCCGGAATGGTAAAGTTACCATCTTTGATATCTGCCACCGGCACAAAATCAGTAACTCTTGGCCGTGTCTTGATTCTCCCATCATTACCTATGTAATCTTCCAAGCCAATGATTATACCTACTGAAAGGTTTATTAGATCCGTCTCGTACCAGTTCCACTCAAAGCCACTATTAGATTTACTTACCGCTTCAATGAAAGACTTAAAGAAACCTCTTGCTTTTGGTTTATAAGAACGGTAAGAATTCAACCCCCAAAAACCGGCACGCTCAAAGAGATCTTTGTAATATCCGGCAAATGCACCCTCTGCTATATCCAACCCTAACTGCAGATACTGTTTTTCAGGGTTATCCACAGCAGTTACGATGATAGCCACATATCCTCCAGCAACAGGGCCCTTGTATGAAACGCTGGTGCTGTTTACTTCATTCAGATCAAACTTTTCCATATTAACCTCCTACTCAAATATCCTATTGATTGCTTTCTTAACCTCATCCATGCTAATAGCCCTTCTATCAGCAAACTGGCACTCAAATTCAAATATCAGCTTGGATGGAGTAAGCTCTTTTTTAGGCTCCACCCTCTCTCTGTTGAGCCACATCAGAATACCTGATATACAGTTTTTATCCTGGCATTTCTCTTTTAAATCCTGATAGTAGCACATCCGGCATGGATCACCCAGCACAGTGGCCAAGTCTTTACTGCCAAGTGTGGTTAACCACTCTTTGTTAGTCATTTGATACCTCCTTTGTTTCTATCCCTAAGCCATCGCAAATCAAATCAAGTTTTTTTATAATCGTATTGAGAACATCGACAATGATATACAAAATTTTATCTTTTTCGGCTAAAATCTCGTCTTTTTGTATAGCTATCAACTCTTCTACTTTACAATCAAGTAAAAATGCGATTTTACTCATTTCATCCTTTGTAATAGGATAATCCGGCTTATATAGCCTATTATGGAGCCATTCTTTTTTACCATTCACCTTACGGCTAAAATCTTCTTGCGTCCATCCGAAGATCTTAAGCTTTTCCTTTATAAACTCTTTATTGAGCTCCTGTGATACTGTATTATCTTTCATCTTTCCCTCCGTCCATCTTCGCTCCGCAGTTAGGGCAGTAATGCCAGCCAACGTCTGCGCCAAGTCTGTGTTCTAACTTATACGGAACACCGCACGCCGAACACTGAAAACCAACCTTGCCGTATTGCGTCGTGTGCATTTCATAAACTTCCCACTCCCCATGCTTTACTGGCTCTGCTTGTAATGCTCCTATTGCCATGTCAATCGCCACTTCCATATATGGCGAGCGTATAAGTTTTAACCTATCAATCGCTTCTTGATTTGTCATCTTATCTGTCATGGCTCTCTCCTTTCTCCGTAACTGCAAAAATACTCTTCCTTATGCCAACTCATTTGTTGTTCGCAATGGTAATGTGTTCCCATCTTTCGCCCAGCGTTCTTACAATCTTTACACCTCACTATTGGCATAAAATCATATTCACATTCATGGTCTGCGTAATGAGCGCCAAAGCCTAATGTGCATCCGTACCGTGGCGGGCTACTTGTAAGAACAACGGAACGGTCTAACCATTTACATTCGTAGCATTTCATTTCTCTCTCCTTTCTCCGAAACTGCAATAATCTGTCGGTTTAAGGTGTTCGCCGTCTTCCATAGGGCAGTAAGCGATATATGCAACATTTGCTTCTGGATTGTAGTGTTCACAATCTTTACACCTTACTACAGGCTCTGCATCTATTGTGGGAGCGTTACGCACGATGTCAGCAAATGCCTTTCCTATATCCTCGCCGTATAAAACTCCCATTTGTATCCACATATCCATGCCGAGTGCGTCAGCATCTATCAGCCTCATTTCTTCTGCTCCTCCTCCACTAAGATCTCCGCTATGATGTTCTGCAATTCTTTATACTTTGGATTGTTCCGGATACTCATGGCTGTGCTCTGGATCGCTCTGTTGGTTATCTGGTCTAATTCATCAGCTATGATGCTTTTGACTGATAAGGTGATAGCATCCTTTATCTCAAGGTTGATTGCATCCAGTCCTGCAGCCTTATAAGGATAAGTATCTGAAACATACCTGTAATCCTTGTGCACATAATCTGTTACAAAAGCTTCAACTATAGACCTGATATCTTCCTGAGTAGCACCCCAGGTAGCCTCTCTAATCCCTTCTATGGTTTTTATAGCCTCATCTCTGTCTATCAGATCACCCATAAAATCACCCCACTAATAAATCATCATACTCAATCGGTGCAGTGAGAACTTTAGTCTGCCGGCACCAATCGCATTTACCACACTTTTTAGGTGGTCTTACTCCACGCTTTACATCATCAAACTCTTTAACATAGTGCTTAACAATGGCCTCAGCAGCGTTTATCTTCCACTGTGGTAAGTGGATAATCTCAAGATCAGTAGGATCCTCTTTAGTGAGTACCGCAAAGTAGAATGGTAACTCTTTGCCAGTGTTGTACTTCACCACTTGCTGGTAAATGTATGCCTGGATATCATAACCCCATGCATCAATAAATGTTTTCCACTCTCCGCTCTGATAAACCGGCAGCAATGAAGCCATTACTTTCAGATCTACTATCAGCTGGCCATCGTGGTAACTATCCATCTTAATCTTGAATGGATAACCAAATATCTCACCGGTCATAATCTGCTGTGGATCTCCGCTCATGTACTGCATAAACAGCTCATCACGCTCTGCACGCTTAATAATCTGATCACACTTCACATATTCCATCCGTAGTGAGCCATCTTTCTTAAAGATCTCCGGATGCTGGTCAATAAACTCAGGCATCTCATTTGAGAAGTAAGCATCTACATAACTACCCATAGTGAGAGCTTTAGAAAATGGTCTTTTATAATCTCCCTTTATCTCTGCCATAGCCTTACTCTCACACTGGATAAAAGACTTAATCTGTGAGGCTCCAAAGTACCTCAGCTGCATATCTTTGTCAAAATAGTTGGCATTGTTTAATTCCATGACTACCTCCTACTTATCCGGAGCAAAATCTCTGACTCTTACTGCCGGCCCAGTCTCACCAAATGCAGTAACTATCTCCTGATAAAGTTGAATCTTCTTACCAACCCACTCATCCACCCAGTCTGTGGCACATGCTTTAGCCACATTTTTCTTATTGGTGGTATTCAGGATCATAGGCTTAAAATCACCCTTGAAATAGAGAATTAAATGCTCCTCTGACCCTTGCTGGTTTTGTACCATCTCCCTCTTTACATCTTCGATGGTTACAATCATATCCTTACCATCATCAGGGAGATCCCAGCTCCCAAAATACTTCTTGTTGGCTGTTTTCTGCCATTTAATGTGTTCTGCCATGTTTCCCTCCTATTCCATTGCTTCAAAAACATCACTTATTGCGTTCATAACGCTTATCCTGCTTGGCACTACACCATTCATTCTGTGCATACTCATTCCGTGCTCAATCAATCTCCGCAAATAAACTGTGATTAGATCCTCACACTCCTGGCACACATAATCTGCACTCCAATTGCCACAAAACTCACACCTATGTGCATCTGTTATCAAATCTTCACCGCATTTAGGGCATCTTGTTACATCAAAACTCTCATGATAGCCCTCAGAGATAACTCCTGTGTACTCTGTTTCTCTTATCGCATCCTCTTCTCTGAAAACATGCCCACAGCTCTCACATGCCAGCATTGTTTAACCTCCTTATCTCCACTACTTCACCAGCAAACTCAGGGATACTACCCACGCTGCCACTCTGCCTAACTGTAGGTGGTAAAGCTGGTGTATCTACCACAAACTCTATGACCGCACCACCATAATCTCTGGTGTTATCCGGAGTGGTGTGCCGGTCTGCCTTCTGATCCGCAAGTATCACCGGCACTTGGTTACCATTCCCCAGCGTGATAATGTACCTTGCTCCTATCTCAGAGCCAAATGCACTACCCATAGCCACACAGTAAAAATCATCAACTTTTCTCAAGCCATATTCATCTGTGTATGCTTCTTGCTGGAGCTGGTACTGTGGAGATCCTGTGCTGGTTATGGCTCTGTAGTCCATGTAGCACTTGAATTCTCCACCGCCTGGATACCATACCGAGGATGATACTGTTATCAGAATTGCCACCGCTAATTTACTTGCTGTTGCACTCAACATGGCTATACTCCATACCCTGTTATAAACAACATCGCAAAGGCTATAAGCAGTGCCCCTGTTACTTTCATTACTTCTCTCATCTTTTCTACCTCCATTTGATTTTTCCTCCATCTGCAAGGTGGAACACACTCAGCGAAAGGGGTTTATTGACAGGGGAACAACCGCGAATTATTGGAAGTTATTTATAAAAACTAAGTGTGCTCCACGCTGCAGACAGAGGATGTTTAGATGTTTACCACAGCAATAGATCAGAATCCTCAATGACATCTACTGCATTTTGTTTGACTTGCTTATAGAAAAACTCGCAAGCTTCATGATTTTTATGAGATAAACCTGAGCTGGCATATTTGCATTTGCCCCATTTAACTCTGCGATCATCCGGTACTTCAAGATAAGGACAATTTCTGCAATGGTAGTAAACACCATCCAGCCGGAATTCATCTCTTACTGTTTTGACTATGACTTTGATTTTTTCTCTTGGATAAAATTCAATTCGAGCACAGAATTTATCTAAGAATGTAACTTTAGGCTCAAACTCAGCTAGTTCTTCTACCGCCTGATTCAACGCATCATCAAATTCTTTTGCTGATTCTTCATCAATAGTGCGGTACTTCGGAATCTTTAACTCTTCCATAAAAAAACAGCACTCCTTTCTTTTAGATGTGCTGTATTGTACTCCCCTTCGCTTTAGTGTGCTAAAATTATAGTCCTATTCCGATTCTCATAATTTAGGGAATAAATACTGCACATTTTTTTAGGACCATTTAAGGCCCTATCCCTGTTGACATAAATATAAACCTAAAAAAACGGAATTGCAACACTTTTTTTACTTAGATCTAAAGATTTTTCAATGATTATAAGATACTAACACGCTCAAACCCAGTATTTTCAACGCTCACAGGCTAAAACGCTCTAATTTTCGATTTAAGCGACTTTTTTTGACTTTAGGATAAATACTACCTACAAAAACGCAAAAAAGACAGAGCCGAAACTCTGCCTAGTCTGCGTATCTATATAGTGGAGGTAAACACGACCTCACAAAGTGAGGTTAAAGTTATTTATCCTCTTCTCCGGATCCAATCAGCTGTGCAAATACCTGGTGCAGTCCAACCGAGGCTAGACCGGTTACCATTCCAGCTGCTATGTGGTCAATTGAGATGCCCTTGCAATAAATGCACGCAATTACTCCACCGAGGATCATCAGAGTAAGAGGTATCCATTTATTGTCTGTTGGTAAAAATTTGTGCATAACAAATCCCACGCAAAGACAAATCACCATTACCACAGGAATATACATATTGATAATAAATTCAAGATCCATGTTATTTCTCCTTTTCCTTATTCTCCACCGCAGTCAACCTGATCTCATGCCCTGCTGTGGTTTTCTCAAGCTCATCTATCTGCTCTCCATGTTTACTAATACGCTTATCAATGCTATAGTGCTCTTTTTCAGTAGCCTCCTGAAACATTTTGAGAGTGGTATTGAGCTGAGAGATATTTGTGTTCAGTTTTATTATTGGTGTGATTATAGCTATCAGTGAGGCTATAAACCCTACTATAAGCATGATAGTTGTATCAGTCATTTTCTCTTACCCTCTTTACTTCAGCATACTGTTTACTATCTTCTGAATAGCTGCATAGTCATATCCAGCAGCCTTTAACTTTTTCTTGCGTGTTTCTCCATTTCCCCATTTACCGGCTAATACTTCTTTTGCGATCTCAGTATTAGTCTTTTTCTTACTTGTTGCCGGCTTGGTGGTACTTGGCTTTTTGACTGGTGTGGCTGTCTTATTGCTCTCACCGAGATCATCCAGCAACTTCTGCCACCGCTCATATCCTACTGTGCCTGGACCGCCTGACATTCTGCCTGGACACTGCTTACCACAGATATCCCAGTGCCTTACCAACTTGGTAGCATTTTTGCAATATCTCCGGATGTATTTTATAGCCTTCTTGATTGCCTTTATCTGTGCCTTACTTGGATCATGTTTAGCACAGTCGCACATCTCAATGCTCACTGTATTGTAGTTGTTGAGTTCTCCCCAATACTTGGCAGCCCCACTTGCCTTGGTGAAGAAGATCCCCACGCTCCATGCCGGTCTGCTGAGTGGTACTGACTTGCATATACCCCCTGCTCTATCCACGAATATGTGAGCTCCAGCCTGCCTGGTATTACCATGTGCAAAGTAGTTACACTCATTGACTGCTGTATCGTTTGAGATGCCAGTATAGTGGATAACTATTGCCTTTACATTTTTATAAGGCCTCAGTGGGCCATAACTGATTGACTTTGCTCTAATGAATTTCATTATCTCACCTCTAATAAACATACATAAGCTCATAAGAGCCACTATAAAAAGCACCAGGAGATGCAGATCTACTGGCTGCACTTGAAGTTATCGTTAAAGTAGTGCCTGAGTAACTCCAAGAGTACCCTGATGTAATATTATCCACTCTTCTTGTACTGCCTATTCTGAAGCAGTTACCATGTGTGGTGGTACCATGTGAAGTAATATCCACTATGTAATAGTAGGTGGTACTGCCTGAAGATGATACTTGAGCATTTAGCCTCACAGTAAACATTTTAGGCTCACCCTTCATGCTGGTAAACGAGAGTGATGTAGGATAGTTAGAGGCTGTAGTGGTTTTTGTATCTGTTGAAACACTGCCACCACCTGGTACGTTTACGCTGACTGTTGCATACTGCGCTATGTCTATATTATTTCCGTTACTTGTAATTGCATAGTTGCCAGTAGGCACAATGTACTGTGATGGTATAGGATTTACTACTACTTTTTTAAGAGCCGTATATCCAGCATCAGCAGTTATATCTTGTGTGGTCTCATCCGGAGTAACTGTCTTAGTCTGTAAAGTTTGATCTCCAATACCATAAGTCAGCTGATAATACCCTGGCTGGTGAAAGTATCCACCATTATTGGTACCAATGGATGTAATAGTTAGTGAGCCACTACTGTAAGAATACGACCATGATGCCTGTGCTCTTGCTGCAGAATCCATTGAAAGGCCACAAGTATCATCATCATCTGCTACCACTGATATTACACGCTGATATCCACTTGAAGTGGAAAAATCGCTTTTGAATATCAGAGAAAAATAAGCCGGCTCATCTGATAAATCAGTAAATGTTATTGATGTAGCACCCGATCCAACCTGAACATCAGCTGTGCCTATATTTGATGCGGAACCACCATAAGTATAAGTGAGCCTATAATCATCTGCCTGAAATGTTGCAGAGCCTGTTACAGTAAGTGTGCCGGCATTGTATGTATATGAAAAACCACTACCATCATAAGTAACTTGTGAGGTAATGGTCTGACCGATTGTATTAGTGCCATCATATACGACTGCGGCCGCCTTAGTACCGCCTGTGGTTATATCCGCAGCAGCCAGTACAATAAACGATGTAGGCTCTCCAGCTAAACCGGTAAATGAGATGGAATTGGATGCAGAGCCTAGTGTAGTCCATTCTACCGCTACTTGCATACTGCTTCCACCACCACCAGAGCTGGTACCAGCCGTTCTTACTCCAGCTGCTGTATAAAAATATTTACCACTAGCAACATCACTAGCACCCGCTGTAGTATCTGTAACATCAGTAAATGTTGCTGTACCTCCACCCTGTTTTGGCACTGTTAGAGCCGGCACGGCGGAGTACACGGCACCCCACAAGGATACATTCTGAGCCATATACTCACCCCCTATGAGATGCTTAATACATGAGTTACACTATCCTGTGTGATAGATGGTATCTGTGCTGATCCAGCCACTCCAAATATGTTTTTACCAGCGACTATATTGCCAGCGACTAAATCTGCATCACCCTGAATAGTCTGAGCACCTGTCAAATATGTACCAGCGGCAATTGTCTGATTGCTGGTGCCTGGAGTGATTGTCGCTGCAGCCTTAGTGGTTACTGATGCTGTGAGAGATACACTTGAGCTCCCAGCTGTACCACTGCTAATATATCCAGCAGAAACTGTTGGTGTATTTGATACACTCTTGGAAAGTGTCAAAGTATTAGTTCCTGTTGAAACACTTGCACCAGTTGCCGAAATTGTTGAGGCTGGTGATGCTGAGCCACTTGCTACCGTACCGGATGCCGAGCTTGCATAAAAACCAGCTGGTACTGTTACTGTTGCACCACTAATGCTCAAATCAGAGCTATCATTTTCTGCTGCAGTTCCAGTGTATTTTGTAGCATTAGCATACGCTGTAACTCCTGATGGTAAGTTCCCGGCATCGTTTAGTGTCGCATCCGATGTGTCTACGAATACAGCGTTGCCTGGACCTGGATCGAGCGGTACTTCAATAGACGGAACATCCTGGTAAACCGTTGAACGAATTACAATATCTTGTGCCATGTTTTTCTCCTTTATGAAACAATTAAATTACTACCCGTCCATGTAATTAACCCATAATTACTCGGTATCGGATTTATAACTACGTTATGAGCCATTACTTTATCTTCTGACGGAAGCGTCTGAGTATACTCTGTTGGCGTGATTTCATATGGCCCATCGTAAGGTTCTACATCTATAGCGGTAAACTCTCCGAATGAAACGACAGCGTTTAATGGTTCCTCAGCGAATGAGACCGTCATACCGTTACTTTCGGTAAATATCGCTCTAAATGTTGCTGCTATTTCAGCCATTAGATCACTCCCTCTTTGAGGATTTTCTGCGCCGTTGTAGTGATGACGTTAGATGCGATCGCCTCGCCACCAATTAACAGCGCACGTATCTGTATCTCTACGCCTTTGTTGATGCTGAATGATAATGTCTCTTCCTGTGTCAGCGTTACTATCAGTTTGGTCGGTGTTACTGTGATGTCCGGAAGTGCTTTCTCCAGCTTCACAGCTCCGCCCTGCTTATAAGTGATGTAGATCTTGTCCGCTGTGGATAAGTCTATGTCAGTTGTGAACTCATGAGTTGGTGTTGTTCCTCTTCTCATTTTTTATCCCTTTCTATGGTGTGCACATCCACAGGATGTAAATACTTACGTTTGTGCTCAGCGCACTAGATCCGTCATTATGCAGTCCAGCAAATACGCTGGCGTTTCCGTCTATGTAACATGATGAAAATCTCACGTTGTGCTGGTTAAATGACCAACCGGCTATTGCTATCGCCTTCCAGTTATGCGTGTTATCCGGTTTCGTCAAACTGTGCGATGAAGCCGAAACATATCCGTTGCCCGGAACTGATTGGCTCGAATAGATCGCAGTGCTGTTGACTGCCAGGAATGAACCGCCTACTGTGAAGTCTCCGCCTATAGAAACATCACCGCTAACTGTCAGGTCGTTCAGGACAGTAAGGTTGTTAAACGTGTCGCTCGTCCTGTCTGCGTTGTTAGTCAGTCCCAGCGCTTCTGATAAGGATGTCGACAGGCTGCCGAGTTCCATCTCATCATATCTGCTGGTAAGAACGTTCCAGACAGTCTTTACTATCTTGAACTGTCCCTGCGTGTCGTAGTCCGGGAATATAACGTTGATAGTGTCGCACAGTCCACAGCGCAGTAAGTTCTGATAATCAGCATACTCGCCCATGTCCTGAAGCCGAACGAATGATACGTTGATTGTCTGTCCTGGTAAATACGTATTGTTGCTACTCATATACGACTTGGCTGCGGTTGTCAGCTGTGCCGTAGTAGGTTCGTTCGCGAACTTGTCCGTAAGATCCAGCGGAACGCACTCTCCTCTTCCGGTTATAGTCGTGCCGTTGGCGTCTGTCTGATTGCCTATCTTTATTACTTCGCCGTTTGCCCAGTATGGTATGCAACTGGAGTAAGTCCCCTGGCTGTCAGTTTCGTCGCTGTACTCCAGCATATTCACGCCGTATCTGATACTGAAGTCTCTGAACTGACCTCGCGCTTCATGGAGGATGACATCCCACTTGTCCCACTCATACTCGCCGCCGTATGTGTCCAGTACGGAACCTTCTATGCCGCCGAGCATTTGTCTGACTGTATGAGGCAGTCCGTCAGCTGCAGCCATCCAACCTAATTTGACTGGAAAGTTATACGAGAACGGTGTGCTCGGTGTAACGTGCGGATCGGTAAACCAGTAGATTGCATCCGATGTCGTTCCGATAACTCCTGCGCCCGGTGTCGTTACTATATATGACTGGCGGTAACTGATGTGTACTGCATGAAACGTAACCACTCCGTCTATCGGTTTCGTGTATGATACGATATCGAATGGCTGTACGTCGCCTGTATCGTCATGCGTTACGCCTATAATACGGCCTATACGTATCAGGTCGTAATTGGCGCCGTCTACAGGATACTCAAAGTCAGCCTCGTATATGCCGTTTCGCTCTTCGGTAACTATGCAGCTGATACAATCTCTTAACCGTCCTATGCCGTTACTGGTAAAGGCTGTTTCGTTGGTGTCGTAAAGAATTGGTATCATACTTTCCACCACCTCGGAATGATGTCTAGTTTAGTTATCGTATTGTCGTATGTGATATTTGTGTTGCCTGGTGCCAGTACAGGTAACTCAGGTGGTATTACTACTCCGTTATTTGCCGATGCCACTTCTCCGCTCTTTATCACATATGCCTCGCCGATATCAAGGTCGATGTAGACCGGTGGGTTGCCTATTAGCGTTTGTGAACTTGATAGCACAATGTCCCCTATAAATAAGACGGGATATTTTGAACTAAAATGATTTGGTAGCGTTACGGATCGCGATAACGTGAATGTACTATTGCCGTCGTATGCAAGAGTAACTGATACGCTTCCTGACAATGTCCCATAGTTTGAAGTGTTTATCGATATAGAAACTGTTATAGTTTTCGTTGCCGGTGTGCCATATGCGAACTCTCGATCTCCTAAGTCAGCGCTAATTTCTAATTGATCGGGCGTCATTTTTCGCGCTTTTCCTGTGCCGTTCCCTGATACCGTCACAGATGCGCTTGTAACTGTTCCAGATGCTACTGTCCAATATGCCTGATAATCTGCCGACGTACCTAAATATTCGACAATGATCCTGTCCCCGTTATTTGCATATTGTGTATCGATTGTTATTGTCCGTGTAGTGCCGCTGTCCCATTGTTTATGATTATACAGTACGATATTGCCTACTGGCTCGTTATGTACTTCTATCTCGTCTGTGCCTATGTTTATATTGCCGTAGCCTGTAACCTCCAGCAACGGATGAGAATCGAACAGCGTTGGGTTGGTAACATCATCGCCACTGGTGACTGCTATCTTGCTCTCACCTGATACAAGGAACCTCTGCGGTTTGCAATCGAACACTATCTCGAACTCTCCAGCCTGTAACATTGCCGGAGTAACTTCGAGACCGCTCTTATAAACAGCCATTCTGTATTCGCCTGAGTTGTAATCGTCCGTCAACCTGCAGTATCCCTGTTTCGAGCACAGCAGATTTCTGAAGTCCGATACAGCCTGTGCAAAGTCAGCCTCGTTGTCCGCAAATATCCCAGCCGGATAAGTAACCTCTATGTTCTGGAACCGTCCGCGATCTAACGCGAATGCTCCGTTACGTCCGGGGATCTCAATCATCTCCACGTCTTTTTCAGGTGCGTTATATACTGCTTCACCGGTAATGTATACGCCGTACGTTCCTGAGTTCGCATTATCGAACGTCAGCGTCTTATAGATTGCGCCTGTAGGTGCTATTGCCATGCGAGTGTCCTCCGTTTCTGTGCTGCTATTATCTTACGTTGTACTGCGTTTGCTAATTCGTCCACGCTCATATTACTGGATCCGTATACGTTGACTACCAGTCCGCCACCGCCATTACCGTACAGCTGGTCCATCTTCTGCCATAACTTGTTCAAAGGTACGACCGCCTCTGATCCGGCTTCACCTACGCCGATAACGGATGGGTTATTGAATATACCGCCCTTCGCGTACCATTCGATTCCGAGCTTCGGGATTTTGCCTTTAAGTAAGTCTTTGAACTTCCAGCCTTTTGGTGTGATGCTGAAGTGTGGCAGTTTGATTTTCGGCAGTTCGAAGTCTCCCTTGAAGAAGCTCCGGATTGTGTTTATGATCTTCTTAATGATGTTCTTTGCCGTCTGTATCGGATGTGTTATGGCGTTCTTGATGCCATTCCAGATAGTCGACGCCGCTTTCTTTAAGCCATTCCACACAGCCTTTATAGCGTTAGCCGCATTAACCCAAATAGTCTTTATTATAGTGGCGACAGTACGTATGTATGTGACAATAGCCGTCTTTATTCCGCCCCATACAGTTGTAGCTGCCTTCTTGATTCCGTTCCAGATGGCTGTTAGTGTGTTCTTTATTCCTGTCCAAACTTTTACAGCTACAGCTTTGATTGTGTTCCAGATAGCTATAAGCTTTACTTTGATTTTGTCCCAATTTTTCCAAACGAGAATTGCCAACGCAACTGCTGAAGCTATTGCTATACCTATTGGGCCGAACGCTGTCGCAAAAGCTGTACGTAGCATAGGTAGTATCTTTATTATTGCGCCTATTGCTGTAGCGAATTTGCCGAAGATTATTAACAATGGGCCTGCTGCTGCTACTACTAAACCTATGATGGTAATTATCTTTTGTGTTTTAGGATCAAGTTCTCGGAACTTACCAATCCACTCCGCAAATTTTTGAATGATAGGCGTTATTATTGGAAGTAAGTTTTGACCAATCGCCGTTGCCACATCCTGTATTGCCGCTTTGAACTTTTTAATTGAGTTCGCTGTGCTATCACCTGTCCGTGAAAAATCGCCTTGGGCGTCTTTTGTTTTACTTAAAACATACTTGTAACGCAACGTCGTTTTTTCTGACTGCGACATTTCTTTCCAAACAAGTCCTTGATCTTCCGCGAATTTTTCCAAGTTCGTGTCGTTCATGACAACACCGAATTTTTTTAACGCTTCGCTTTCGCCTGTAAATATACCCTCTAACGCTTTCGCGGCTTCTTCTTCGCTTGTATTAAAATATGATCCAAGATCTGCGGACAATCCGGTTAATGTTGTTGACATGGATGCAGCATCTTTTTCAGATAATCCAATGCCTTTGCCTAATGCGCCGAATGCTGAAGCCATACCTGTCGCTGCGACCTGTGAAAGTCCAAACTGTTTACCAGCTGTTCTTGCCCATTTTTTTACCGATTTACCACTCTTGCCGAACGCAACATCGATTTTGTTTATATTCTCTTCGTAGTCAGATGCAGACTTACCAGCGTATGTATATCCAGCCACAATTGGCCCTGTAACATACATAGACATAGCGCGTCCTATAGTTGACATCTTGTTGCCGATTTTCTGTAAGCGACCACCTATCTGGTCAAACTTAATATTGTTTAGTTTTTTAAGATCGCCTTCAAAATGATTTAGCTTACTTTCGGTCGTGATAATCTCTCGCCGTAATTCCATATACTCTTGGGATGTTTTATCGACTGCCGGATCATCATCGAGTTGCGCCTGAGTTCTTTTAAGAGCGTCAAGTCTCTGTTTCGTCTGGTCAATCTTCTGCTTCAGGAGCTGTTGTTTCTGTGTTATCAGCTCAGTGTTTTTTGGATTGAACTTCAGCGCGTTATTAACTTGTTTTAAGCTGCTATCAACGCTTTTGGTCTCACTATCGATTTTCTTTAACGCGTTCCCCAGTTTAGTGGTATCGCCATCGAACTCGATTGTTATTCCTTTGACTTTCGCGCCTATTGCCATAGTTTTCTATCCTTTATCATCCGAAGAACGCATCCCAGTCTGCCTGAGTTGCCTTTCTTCTTGTGTCTTTCGGTTTTTCTTTTTCGCCGCCGACTTCTTCACTATGTACGTTGTTCCACTCGATAATGTAGTCTACGAGCTGGCCAAGTTCCATGTGTCGGATCGCATCGAATGTCAATCCTCTGTCGACTGCTGCGACTGTGATTCGCTCGATGTTAATGGGATCGCTTTTCCCAGTGTCGTGCGTATCGTGTCGAATTTTTTTTTACTCATACAAGCTTCTAATGCTGCCGATAGCGCTTGCGGAACGACGATGTCCCAGGGAAGTATGTCAAATGAGTTAACCCACTCTTGCGGTGAAGCGATGTCATGCTTCGCGTTCTTAGCCATGCTCCATACGATGTTCAGTACTGTCGTCAACTGCATACCAGAGAGCGTTATAAACATATCCGATAAGGTATCGCTATCAGCCGCCTTCAGAATCTCTGTAACATCCTCGGTTTTTTCGTCCATGCCTTTCATCAGGTCAGCAAGTGCCTGTATGATAGCTTCGACCGCCGGAAGTAATACCGGCAGCACGTCATGTCCAAATTGTTCCTGATAGATGTAGAGCCAGCCGTTTGAGCTGTTAATCTCGAACGACTGACCCTCACCCAGATTGATTGTTTTTATCATAACTTACCTCCCACTCTCAATTAGCTCGATGATCCAGCAGGCAGTGCCGGTGTCGGTGGCGTTGTGAACATGGTCTCATAAGTCGCATCTCCAGGTGCGTATGATACCTTTGTGATACCAGTTCCGTTGTCGCCATTAACTGTGAACGGCAGGGTTGCTGTCTGTGGCTCGATGCTATCTTCGATAGTTGCATATTCGCGATTGATCTGTCCGAGTGCTACATTGTAGACGATCATGCGGCGGTTTTCCTGATCTCCGTCAGACTGGAACATCATGTAGACAACCTTGTTCTTCTTGCCCTTGATCTGAGCGATTCCGCCATCATCCAACTGGATGTAGTTCATGAATGTGGTCTTGAATGTGTCATTGAACAGAGCATTCTCGATCTCGCCTGTATATCCGTTGTCAGAGTATCCTGTCCAGTACTTGATGTTGTCAGCATAGAAGGTGCTCTCTTCTGATTCTGCTTCCATCGTGATGTTTACTGTTCCAGGAACTTTCATCGGAGATCCGAGCGTAACTGTGCCGTCATCAGCGACGTCATAAGTCCCGATGTGCAGCTCGCTTACGCCGAACATAACTTTATTAGCCATTAAGAAGCTCCTTTCTTATACCATGTAGTAGATGACAAAAACGCCTTCGCTTTCGATATAAACGTCCTCGCTCTTGTCATATAAAAAGCCGTTATCGAGTAATAACTTTTCGATGGCGGCTTCCTGTGTTTCGTCTTTTCTTGTGAAGTAGTACTCTATCTGGTACTGATTCCGATTCCAGTGGTAGGTGTTATCCGCTGCGAAGTCGAACTGACCTGCGCCGATATACGCGATATACGGAGGGCTGTCCGGCAGTGTGCCATCTTCCTTCCGGAAGTGCGAATATACGCATGGTATCCCTACTCCTGTATTCGGATCTGATAATATCTCGTAAAGTGTCATCTTGATAGTTTCCTTGTAATCATATTTGGCAACTCATCAGCTGCCCAGTCTTCAACTGGCGCGATGTGCTTTATCGGTTGCGTGCGGCCATACTCTCCACGGCCATTACTTATAACATGACCATTTTCTAATAAATGAGTAAGATAATAGACCTTGTTATGCACTATTACAGTATCGGTCTTAAATGAATTACCTTTTTCGGTAGTCGTTGTCCATGACTTTGCGTATTTACCACCTTTGACTGTTCGTCTCGGTGATGTGTTTTTTAATTTTTGTACCGCTTCTTTTGAAGCGCTCTTAAACGATTCATTTGTATCCTGAACAACTTCTTTACTGTAGTCAGTCAGTATCTTATTCATCTGCTGTTCTACTGTCTTTCCCATCAGGATCCACTCTCTTCTGGACTTGGCGCGATCGGATTGTTTTTAGCCCTTTCCTCACATACGAGAGACAGGCCATCACGCTGAGCGTTCCAATCGACACGGATCACATCATAATCAACGCCCTGGAACTCGACTATCTTCTGTCCGCTATAATCAGCCCGGTTGGTCATCATCAGTGTTACTGACGGTTTAATTCCGAGCTGCGCAGCATCGTAAAACTCTGAAGAGTACACGCCTCTAGGCTGAACGAATACGGTTACCTTCTCCAGCGTCTTGGCCGGATTGCCGTACTCATCATATCCGGATGTCGTATATCTCTTTAATACAGCGATGTCATCATACATTCTCAACACTCCAGTCTGTGTAGCCTGTAGCATTGGAGAGCTGTGCCTTCTGCTCGTCATACGATGCTTTCAGCTTGTCATAGTCCTCCGGAAGTCCGAATGACATTTTGCAGTATGTGATAATCGCACGAGTTACGATAGCATCGGTGCTATCATCAGGTATCACTCCTGCAATGCCGAGATCCAGCGCTGCAGCTGATATGAGATCGTTCAGTTCATCATCGAACGCGTCTGTTGTTATCCGCAGTGCCATTTTTACTTTATCAAGCATAGAATATTACCTCACAATTAAGGCGGCCATATTTCAGACCGCCCTTTTAATAGTGTTTCTTTAGATTAGCTCTCAGCCTCGCCGATTCTAGCAAGGAACTTGTTGCCTACTACGCCGATAGCGGATGGCAGTCTGCCGAGGATCCTTACGATGTCGTAAGTCATAGCTGTCTTGTCGTCATACTTAAACTCAACAGCTTCGCCCTTCGGGCAGTTCTCCATAACGCCAGCCAGGTCGCCGATGATTGGAACTGTAACTGTGTCGTTGAACAGTACCGGAAGTCCATCGAACGGATCTACGCCATAGTAAGCAGCCATCTGCAGGCCTTTGTATGTAGCATACTGAGCCGGTGTACAGATGATTACCAGATCACGAGCTGCGGATGAAAGCAGTGCGCGAGCATTTACGAAGTCGTCCAGAGCCGGTGTGGTAGCGGTTCCTTCTGCTACTGCCGGAGCTGTTGCTGTAGCTGTGGTCGGTGCAGCAAGGATAGCAGCTACAACTGCGTCTTCTCTTGCCTTTATGATTCCACGAGCAACTTCCTCATAGATGTAGCTCAGATAAGCCTCACCGCTCATGCTGTCCAGAGCCTCGTCAGATACGGATACCCATTTCTTCCAAGTGGTCGGTACGAGCGTAACGATTCCCATCGTCAGTTCTTCTTCGGATACTTCGCCGTCGCCCTCAGCGTGTCCAGCAGCTGCAGGAGCTGAGATCTCGAATCCAACTTTAACGTTTCCAGCAGCTTCCATTCTTCTTACTCTTGAAAGAATCTCTGACTGCTCAAGCTGTGCTGCTACGATGCCAGCTACGAAATCAGGAACTGGAATTGTTCCCGGAACGCCACTGTCTACATAGTTATCTGAGAACAGAGTTCTGCACTCTTTGTCGTTCCCTGTCTTGACATACTTTGCAAACGCATCGATATACTCAGCGCTGTTTCTTATTTCAGTATTTGTCATTTTGTGTTCGCCCTTTCTTTCTTCGATCACTTCGCCTTCGCCTTTAAGTACGGCTTCCTCGGCGATCTTTCTCTCTTCGATCTCGATATTTATCTGTGCTTTGCGTTCTTCAATCGCATCAAGTTCTGCGTTCAGAGTTTCAAGCATCTCGCTGTCAGCCTCAGCGGTCTCAACTGCGATCTCGCCAGCTCTTGTTTCCAGCGCTTCCATATCGAGAGCCATGATCTCTTCTCTTGTCATGTTTATTTACTCCTCTCTGTCATTGCTTTCGCTCTGACTTCTGTCCGACGCTTCTCAAGTTCAAGTTTTTCCGCTTCAAGTCTCTCCGCCTGAATTGCCTCGATCGCTCCGTCGATTTTGCTACGTGTGGATACCGATATACTCGTTCCATTGTTAGCCGGAATTGATACTGCTGATACGTCGTATAATTTTGATATACCGGTTATCGTTCTCTCAATAAGAACACGGCCGTCTTCTGCTTCTCTCCGGAGCTCTTCGTCCGTATCTACTGTGAAACCGAATGACATCTTATCGGTATATCCTCCGGCGATCTCATCGTACAGCTGGCGTCCCAGTTCTGTTCCTCCGAGATTTGCCTCTATGTACAAGCCCTGCTCGTTAGGTGTAACGTTCAAGGTCTCGTTGCTGATCCTAGCGAATACGCGTCCTTCATGGTCGTACTGCATAATAACGTCGCTCATATCCGTATTGTCGAATGCGTTGGCATCTATCTGCTCTGTGTAAATGATGTCGTCATTCTGATAAAGCACGTACGGATCGTTGAACGTGCTCGCGTATCCTGCGACTATCTTGCGCTCTTCCTGTTCTTCCGCCTGGTCGTCTCTTACGACTTCCATCGTCATATTTCTATATTCTCTGTTATCATTCTTCGGCATTGTCATTCTCCTCGCTTTCTTCGGTTAATGTATCCGTCGCCTTGTACTCGCCTCTTATCGGTGCAACCTGTCCGGCACCATCAGGAAGCGGTGCATAGTTGAAAAGTTCTCTGATTTCATCTATCAATATCGCGCCACGATCTCCCAGCTCTTTAGCCATCTGAACTTTCTGAGATGTGCTCATATACTGAAGTCTGTTCGCGTTGGCTATTAAGTAGGATCCCTGTGCGCGTTCTCTTTCGCTGAACAGCATCTTTGTCATGCTTTCGCTGAACTGAATAGCAAATGGTTCTATTGCTCCGTCGAAGAATGCCTCCAGGTCCTCAGCGTGTGCCTTATTCTGAAGCACGTCCTCACTAACTCCGAAATAGTTGAACACGTTCTCCCGGATCTGTTTCATCTGGTCCGCATCTACTGCGTAAGGCTTAACGTCGACCTGTTTGATGTCCTTATAAGTGTTCGGGAATAACAGAAAACCGCCGGCTTCAGATTCTGTAGACAGATTTGCTTCTCTGAACCTTTCGCGTTCTTTAGCAAGATCCGCAGCATTACTGAAGTTATTGAGCGTGGCCATGAAGCGGAATGTCGCTGCATTTTTTACGCCTTCCTCTATGCCCTGGTTCTGTATGTGCATCAGCTGCATAGTTTCTTTGAGCGGATAGTTACTGTCTCCGAAAAAGTCGCTCTTATACTGGTGCTTTGTAAGCAGTGCGCATTTACGGAACTCGACAGCAGCATATTGTCCACTGCTGAACTGATAACGCAGCCATATCTCTCCGTCATATTCGACCAGCTTGCATTGTGCCGGAAGTACCGGGAATACTCCGGTTATTATCATCCGCTCATCGAATACCGGAACTATGAATGCTGTGTTGTTGACATCCAGTATCGTTGACGTCCTGTAAAGGAACTGCGACCATGTCTGCCACTGATTCGGTCCCAGCGCAAGCTTTGACTGTAACGATGGATTCGCTGATCCGATTGTCTCGACTTTCAGCTTTGACATGTGCCGAGCTCTTGCGTCGATGGAAGCTCTTACGATCTCACTCTCGTAGATCATGCCTCCCCAGTTAGTGAATACCGGCTGATATGCAGTTAAGGTCTGAAACAAGGCCTGAGCCTTTGCCAGTGCATCATCCGATTTCTTCGCTTCTGCCGGTCTGAATATTTTGTCAAGTAAAGACATCTAATTCTCCTCGTTCTTTAACTGTTCGCCGATGTCGCCATACCACTTCTGCCGTACTGTCATTGCATCCAGTAACGCGGCCATTCCGTCGATGTGCGCCGTCGGTTTAATCTTTACTAATTTAGATTTGCCCTTCTCTGTGCTTACCTTTACAGCACTATTAAAGAGATGGATCTTCAATAGGTCGTTATCCCCTATGTGTATCTTGCCGTCTTTCAGGAGCCCCTCCACTTCCTGTATGACAGGATGTAGATTGTAGCCCTGGAAAACATCATCCATGTGAAAGCCGTACGATGACATTTGCTGAACCAGGTACGTGGCCGAGTATTTGTCGTATCCGACTTTTAACGGATATATCTCATATTCCTCTACCAGCTCGCGGTACCAGTTGAAAACATCGTTGTAGTCGATGATGTTCGCTCCGGAAGGATATAACAGTCCGCGCTGCAGGTATATGTTGTACGGAACGCCATCGGTCTGTGTGGCTTCCTCAATTCGTTCTGCTGGTAGATAAAAACGAGCCAGTACATATAGCTCGCCTTGTTTCTCTATTACTACGCACGCTGCCGTTAGGTCTGTGGTTCTTGATAGGTCGAATCCTGCGACTGCGTAACATCCCCGGAACTGTTCCGGATCTAACGGCTCTCCGGTTGTCTGTTCGATAACGTTACTATCGAGCCACGCAAGCGAAGAGTTCTGTTTCATATTGCAGTACTTCGTAATAAACTCAGCACGCTTCGACAGAGAGCCTTCTGCTATGGCTATCTCTTCGAGCATATAATCGACTGATACGGAACTGCCCAGATTGGGATTCGCTTTGCGCAGCTCATTGATATCGTTCCATTTGTCGATTTCATCTATCATGTAGATAAACGGCAGCAGCTTTGTCTCTTTGCTGTCCCCTCTTAAAAATCGAGTGGACCTCTTAAAGAGTTCGTCATAGATACTGTCGTTGATGTATCCGGAAGTAGTGCAGCTTATAAGTAAGCCTTCTGGTCTTGCGCCCATACCGGACTTCATGACCTCATACTGCTTCAGGCCAGCGTCTCCCTCCCAGCTCGCAACCTCATCGCAGATACATAAGCTCGGATTGAAACCGTCAGACTTCTTCGCACTGAATGCGATCTTCTTTACTGTGCTGTTCGTCCCCGGAATCGCCAGGTCGCTCATACGATGTCTCGGCAGTTCGCTGTCATCATGAATCTTCTTGTTATGCTCGTCCTTCTCGCTCAGGATCTCTTTCAGTTCCTTATACTCAGGATCCAGCGTAACCATCTGCCAGATGTCATTGTATACGAGGTCTGCCTGATCTAACTTTGGTGCCAGGCAAAATACCCTGGAACCATATCCGCCTTGCCGAAACTCATAATCACCCAGCGCTGAAGCCAGTTTAGTCTTGCCATTCTTTCGTCCGACTATGAGTAGGATCTCACGGAACTGTCTCTTGCCGTTCTCGTCTACTATCCCATACACGCACGAAAGAAAAGCCTTCTGCCAGAGCTCTAATTTGATCGCGCCCGGTGCCAGCTCGCCCTCAGTATGAAAACAGTGTCCCTCTATCCAGTCAACTACGTCATTTGCCTTCTTTTGGTCAAAATAAAAGCGCTTCTCCTGAAGGCCCTTGATGATATAGTCGTATATTCGTTCTATCCACTCGCCTACTGTAAAAGTCCCATTCTTAATACCTTGATAGTACGAATAGATATAGTTATCTGTGTCCATTGTCCGCATTACTCTGAACTTACCTCTTGTATCTCTCGCTATCTCTGAAAAAGTAC
>Ga0310690_10003007_pt1 | contig 26242 bp, 18 predicted proteins | sample AusTroGonzalo_MG_2_FD_207661 | JGI IMG/M metagenome (GOLD analysis project Ga0310690, IMG submission 207661) | Bovine rumen microbial communities from tropical cattle in Woodstock, Queensland, Australia - Gonzalo_04 (v2) (version 2) | ecosystem: Host-associated > Mammals > Digestive system >...
TAGTTGATATATGTTTGATAATCAAAGAAATTAGGCCGATACTCTCCAGTGGTTTCTAGTGAGCCTAAGAGGTAACGGTTAGTCTTATAGCGCAGACCATGACTCATGGCGAATTTCTTGTTGCTCATGCCCAGGTATCCGCTGGCACCCAGCAGTGAAGCTGTGGCTGATGCCTCAAAGCGCTTAGGACGGCGGTAGGTGATGTCGAGAGCCGACGACATTTTGTCACCGTATTTCGCCTCGAACCCTCCGCTTGAGAATCCGATTTTCTCAACCATGTCAGCGTTGATGATCGACAATCCTTCTTGTTGCCCGCTGCGTACGAGCAGGGGACGGTATATTTCAACATTATTGATATAGACAGAGTTCTCGTCGAAAGAGCCGCCTCGCACATTGTATTGCGACGATAGTTCATTATGCGATGAGACACCTGCCTGCTGTTGGATTAATTCCTCGACAACATTACCTGTGGTTGACGGACCTTGTTTGGCATCTTCAATATCCAGTTGTTCGGTTGTTGTGGTCTGTCGCCGCTTCTCAGTGATGGTTACTTCGCGCAGGGCTTCCATAGGTCTCATTACGATCTGGACCGTCAGTTTACCCTTAGGGCGACGGAACACTCGCTTCCTTGTGGCGTAACCAATCATCGAGAAGCGCACCTCCACCGAGTCTGCACTGTTCAGACTGATCGAGAACTCGCCTTGCAGGTTGGTCATTGTCACTTTGCCTTGCTCGAGGCAGGACACCGTTACCAGTTCCAGTGCATTGTTGTCTTCGTCGATTACCTTGCCTTTCAGCGTGAAGTCGTCGGCCCAAACGGTCATGTTCATTATCAGCATGACTATTAATAGGAGATATGTCTTCGTTCGCTTCATCAGATATTATAACGCGTTTTTCCACTGATTTGTTGTGCTATAGAAGAAAAAGTAGGTAAAATGTTTGGCTTTCTCGCGAAATATCCGTATCTTTGCCAAACATATTAGCAACAACAGAAACCAACAATTTAAGTACGATATGATCCAAAAGCTTTTCAAAGCCGTCATCGTGGGTACTCTCCTGATGACAACTGTTCCAGCAGCAGCTACCAAGGTCCTCGGTCTCAAGGTGATTGACAAGAATTACCTCATGGTTCATTTCCGTGATGGTGAAGTGCACTATCGCGATGACGGTACGGGCCCTAGTGCCTATCTGGGTCATTCCTTTGCTGAGGGCGATGACACCCTGCTCGTCTTTGGTGAGCGACTGAAAACCGACCGCGTCCAGCAGGTCTCTCTCTGGCGTATAAGTTCTGCAGATGATAAGGCATTTGGCTCTATCCGTCCTCAGCATGTGTGGCGGAAGTCGAAGCCGATGAATACCGACCACACCCTAACCAGTGAACTCGATCACTGGCTCTTCCTTCAGCTACCCAAAGCCATGAAGCAGGGTTGCACCTATACTGTTTCTATTCCTAAGGGTATTGGTGCCGATGTAGCCTCGCTCTCTGTCTGTTTTGACATCTGGAATGTGCAATCGGAGGCCGTGCATGTCAACATCATTGGTTATGTGCCCTCTGAGCAGACCCATGCCGCTGACCTCTATCAGTGGCTTGGCGATGGTGGGCAGCGTGACTATAAGGACTTCGAGGGTCGTCAGGTCTATTTATATAATGTAAAGACGAAGGAGAAGTTGAATGCGGGCACAGTGAAGTTCTGGAAACCTGCTTCTGCTGCTGAACAGGAGGCTGGCAAGAAGGACCTCATCGGCACCGACGTGTGGAACATCGACTTCTGTTCTGCCGCTCCAGGCCGTTACCGTCTCGTGGTCGAAGATGTGGGTTGCAGTATGGACTTCGACATCTCGCCTGATGTTTACTATCAACCATACCGCTATTCTGTGCGCGGGTATTACTATATGCGCCTCGGCGAGCCTAAGGATCCTGCCCATGTGTGGCCTGTTCCCCGTCAGCCACAGTTCATTCCTGATACAGACCCGAAGGAATTTACAGTTTACAAGACCGACCTCACTCCATGGAGCCCTGAGTGGCGCCAACTGCGGACTGATGTGTGGGACGAGCCTCATTTCAAGAAAGCTGAGGCCTCTATTTTCTGGAAACATCGTTTGCCTGGCAACCCTGTGAATACTATTGTGAAGGGTGGTCATTCCGATGCCTTCGACTGGGATCGTCATCTGGCTCATGTCAGCAATATCTACGACATGTTGCTTCCCTATATTCTTTCTGATGGACGTCTGGTTGACGATAACCTTGGTATCCGTGAGAGCGGGAACGGCATTCCCGACCTGATTGACGAGGCTCGTAATGAGGTCGATTTCTTCCTCTCCATTCGCGACGGTGAGGCCTATTCTCAAGGCGTCACCAATCCCTGTTCCGACTGGACTGTTATGTTCCAGGCTGGCTGTACCACGATGGCTGCCTGGGCAAATGCCGCCAACTGCGCAGTACTTGCTGAAGCCTTCCGTCTTCAGCATAACGATACCCTTCAACGATATTATACTCACGAGGCCATTACTGCATTCCGTTTCGCTGAGCGGCAGGAGAACCAGCAACTCGACGATCTTCAGGACATCGGCAGTATGCAGATGCGCGGCCGTGACTTCCGTCAGTTGGCTGCAGCCTTCCTCTACAATCTAACTGGTGAGCAGGAGTGGGAAACCGCATTTGCTGAGGAGAGTATGATAAAATCTCCTCAATCGCCCCTTTTCAGCAAGGGCCGTCAAGGTTTCTTTGGTATCGGAGTTACTAATCAGTTCGGTGCTCGTGATGTGCCATTCTGCCAAATCTGGGCTGCTGCCGCCTATCTCACTTGTCCACATCCCCGCCATCATGCTACACTTTACGACAACCTCCGTTCGAGTATCATTGCTCAGGCCGAGATCTACAACATCAGCCACATGGCAGAGCGTCCCTCACGCCGTAGTGCCAACGACAGCCGCTGGCAGGTGTCGCAGAACCTGCAGCTTGTGATGCTGGCCCATTATTTGGCTGACGCTACTCGTAAGCGCGAACTTGAGCATGTCATGTTTACTGAGGCTGGTTGGGCATTGGGACGTAATCCTGGTAACATTGTTGAGATGACCGGTTTGGGTGAACGTCATATTACCGACTGCTACACCACGGGCCGCAATGATGGTGCGTCAGAGTGTCATCCAGGTCAGACACCCTTCAATGGTACCGAGACCTGGTCGCCTGGTCATAATGGTGGCGACGCACAGGTTATCCTGAAATATTGTTATCCTGAATGGAATAACGGCTGGCCGCGTCAAGAATCCTATTTCAATCAGCGCTATTTTTGGGTCAACGGTGAGTTTACCCCACGTGAAACCATGCGCGGAAAGATGGCCCTGCTCGGCTATCTGAATGCGGTGAGCCAACAACAGAAGAGCATAGTAATACTCTTTGAGAATGATGTACACTGTGCCATTGACGGCTATGCCCGTCTGGCTGGCTTACGAGATGCGATTGCCGCTAGTGACACGGCAAGTGTTGCCCTCGTCAGTTGTGGTGACTTTCTTCAAGGTGGTGTGGCCGGTTCCATCTCCAAGGGCCAGTACATCGTTGATATCCTCCGTCAGATGAACTATGATGCTATTGGTTTGGGCAATCATGAGTTTGATTATGGTGTACCTCGCTTGCGTGAACTGCTTAACCAACTAAAAACCCCTATTGTCTGTGCCAACTTCTTCGAGTCTGGCTCGCCGATTCCTTTCTATGTGCCTTATATCATCCGACAATTCGGTGGTCGCCGTATTGCCTTTGTGGGGGCCGTCACCGGTGAGGCTATGCGTGCCGAGGCATACTCCTTCTATGATGAAAATGGTTTGCAGCTCTACGATCTTAAACCGATGGAGGTGTCGCGCATAGTGCAGCAGGCTGTTGATAAAGCTCGTAGTCATGGTGCTGACTATGTCGTACTGATTTCTCATCTAGGCGAGGAGCCAGTGACTAATAATCTCAATAGCCATGACCTTGTAGCTCGTACCCGTGGCATCGACGTTGTGCTCGATGGTCACACTCATTCTACCATTCCACATAGCGAAGCTCCCAACCTCGATGGCCGTATGATTCCTATTTCACAGACAGGCACTCAGCTGGCCAATATCGGTAAGCTGCTTATTTCGCCTGATGGGCGATTCTTCACTGAACTCATTCCTCTATCAAATACCATTCCTCAGAGTTCGCGCATTGTTGCCGTTACTGATAGCGTCAAGGCATTAATGGCAAAGGTTACTGCCCGTGAACTCTGTCGAAGCGATTTTGATTTGAGCATCTACGAGGCTGATGGCAAGACGCGTCGTGTGCGTACGGCAGAAACGAACGTTGGCGACCTTGTAGCTGATGCTTTCCGCACAATGCTTAAAACTGACATTGGCCTTCAGAATGGTGGCGGTATTCGCAATTCTATTATGAAAGGCGCTATTGCCTATGGTAGTGTGCTTGATGCGCTGCCCTTTGGCAATATGATGATTACGCTTGAAGCTACAGGCCAACAGATTGTTGATATGCTCCAGAAATGTGCAACCTTCGATGTTGAAGATGGTAGTTTCCCGCAGGTGTCGGGACTGCAGTTCAAAATTCGCCAGAGCGATAATGGCCGTAGTGTGAATGACGTTGCTGTGCTTGACACAATATCGGGTACGTTCAAGCCCATTGACTTGTCACGCCGCTATACCATTGCTACAACTGAATATACTATCAAAGGAGGGTTCTACGACACAATGAAAGCCGCTCGTGTGTTGACCACTACCTCGCAGAGTTATTGCGACTGTGTTGTTGATTTCCTTAGCATGTTCAGTGGTGGCAAATTGCCTGAGCTCTATGCCAAGCCGCAGGATCGCATTATCTATGTAAAGGAATAATGTAGATAGAAAAAGAATCCCGCATGAGCGGGATTCTTGGTGTTTATTTGATAAGGTCGACGGAACGTTTAAGGAAGCGGTCGAGAGCCTTACCTTTAAGCATGCCGTTCTGGAGTAGGGCAAGATCGATGAGCTGGTGAACAATAGAGTTGTCTTTGGCGTAATCGGCGATGATAGCTGTCTTCTTGTCCTTTTCTGCTTGCACGGCTTTTTCAGCCTCGGCTTTCTGGTCTTTCTCTTCCTGAGTAATCTCGTCGTACTTCTTCTTGTCCTGAGCCTGACGAATAGCAGCCAAACGGGCTTCTTGGCCTTTTAACTCAGCGATGATAGGTTTGAGAGCCTCGGCAGTAGCTGATTCGCTATCTTCGAGTACCTTCTTCACCAGTGGATGATCGGAATTGAGTACGAGGTTGAACGAATCGGGCATCTGTCCGTAGAAACCCATGCCGGCCTGGAACTTGCTCATATCTTTCATACGACGCATATATTCGTTTTGGATGATGATCACTGGACGGGCCTCGGTGCCGAGTGCATCGACTTGCACCATGAATTCGGTCTTGTCGAGTTTTGGCAGCTGCGTGCGGAACACGGCTGACAAATTGTCACTCTGCTCTTCGGAGAGGTTGCTTTTCGGAGCATCGGCCTTGACGATAAGACGGTCGATGATATCAGAGTCAACGCGGGTAAAACGGCTCTTTTCAAATTTCTGTTCGAGCGTTTGGATAGTGGGTACGTCGAGTTGGCCGTCAAGCAGTAATACGCTATATCCCTTATCTTGAGCAGCTTTAATATAGGAGTACTGTTCCTCCTTGTCGGTAGCATAGAGGTAGACTAGAGTGTCGTCCTTGTCTTTCTGGTTGGCCTCAATTAAGGTCTTGTACTCATCGAAGGTGAAATATTTGCTCTCAGTATCTTTCATTAGGGCAAAGTCCTTGGCACGATCGTAGAAACCGTCCTCAGACAAGATGCCATAGTTGATGAAGAGCTTCAAGTCATCCCATTTTTCTTCATAGTCCTTACGGTTCTCTTTAAAGATGCTGTTCAGACGGTCGGCCACCTTCTTGGTGATATAGGTGGAGATTTTCTTTACCTCGCGGTCGCTCTGCAGATAAGAACGCGACACGTTCAATGGGATGTCGGGTGAGTCGATCACACCGTGCAGCAAGGTAAGGAACTCTGGTACGATGCCTTCTACTTGGTCGGTGACAAATACCTGGTTACAGTAGAGTTGGATTTTGTTGCGTTGCAGTTCGATGTTCGACTTGATTTTTGGGAAGTAGAGGATACCTGTGAGGTTAAAGGGATAGTCGACGTTGAGGTGAATCCAGAACAACGGCTCGTCACTCATAGGGTAGAGGGTGCGGTAGAATGACTTGTATTCCTCGTCTTTCAGGGTAGAGGGGGCCTTGGTCCACAGCGGCTCTACATTGTTAATAATATTATCCTCGGCAGTGTCGACCATCTTACTCTCGTCTTTCGACCATTCTTGTTTCTTGCCAAAGGCGACAGGTACAGCCATGAACTTGCAATATTTCTGCAGCAGACCCTCGAGTTTGTATTTGTCAAGGAACTCCTTGCTATCGTCATCGATATAAAGGATAATGTCTGAACCACGATCTTCACGTTCGGCATCATCGATCTCGTAGGCAGGTGAGCCATCACAACTCCACTTTACGGCCTTTGATCCTTCCTTCCAGGATTTGGTGATAATTTCAACTTTCTTCGATACCATGAATGAAGAATAGAAACCAAGACCGAAGTGGCCGATGATATTGTTGGCATTGTCCTTGTATTTCTCAAGGAAGTCGGTAACGCCAGAGAAAGCAATCTGGTTGATATATTTGTCGATTTCCTCTTCGGTCATACCAATACCGTGATCGCTGATGGTGATGGTGCCTTTGTCGGCATCAAAATTCACACGGACAGTCAAATCGCCAAGTTCACCTTTGAAATCACCTTTCTCTTGAAGGGTTTTTATCTTTTGCGTGGCGTCTACTGCATTGGAAACCATTTCACGAAGGAAAATCTCATGGTCGCTATAAAGAAACTTTTTGATGACTGGAAAGATATTCTCAGTCGTTACACCAATATTACCTTTTTGCATAATCTTAACTTTTTATATTATTGTTTTTGCCAAGAATCATGCAAATACTGTGCCAAACTAAAAAGAGGCGGCATCTGTCATCGAACAGACACCACCTCACCTTCATGAAGTAGTATGTGGGAATTTTACTTGAAGATCAACTGAGCGAACTCAAAGAGGCTGCGACGCCAGGTGTGCCACTCGTGGGCTGTGCCTGGAGATTCGTAACCTACGGCGTTCATACCGAGTTGTTCCTTGATATTCTTGGCTGCCTCAACACAACCCATGTTCTCCTTGCCGCCGCCGCTCATAAAGAGCAGCTTGACGTTCTTGGCGAAACCTTCAGAATTCTTCACTTGGTCAACACTCCATGCACCACTGCTGAATGAACCAACATAAGCGAATTTATCAGGGTTGGCGAGTGTAATCTCGCGAGCCTGCATACCGCCCATAGAGAGACCGGCATAAGCACGATGCTGAGCGTCAGCAATCACACGATAGTTCTTCTCGACCATCGGGATGATATCGTTAAAGAGCACATTCTTGAAACCTTCTGAGAAACCACCAAAGCCACCGAAGCCGCCACGACGCTGGCCACCTTGTCCAGGAGCACCTTGCGGACGCTGACCACCCTGGCCTGGAGCGCCTTGCGGACGCTGGCCCTGAGGCATCTGCGGCATGCCCTGTGGACGCTGACCACCTTGTCCGGGAGCACCCTGAGGACGCTGACCGCCGCCAAAACCGCCAAAGCCACCCTGCTCGCCAGGACGACTTGTGTTCAGACCATTATCCATGACGATGATGCAAGGAACTGCCTTACCCTGGGCAATCAAGTTGTCGAGGATCTGAGCGGTATGACCCTGCTCGGCCCATCCGTACTCGTTCTCACCCATACCATGCTGCAGATAGAGCACAGGGAATTTCTTGGTGGGATTGGTGAAATACTCGGCGGGGAGATAGACATGGCAGCGACGCATCTTCTCAGTATAGGTTGACCAATAGAAAACTTCACTTACTGAACCCTGCGGTACATTCTTTACCTGCCAGAAATCTTGGTCGGCCGAAGGAATCTCGATACCGCTACCCCAACGGCTGGCGCCATAGTAGTAGAGGCTTCCTGGATCGGGCACACTGGCACCGTCGATGTTGAGCTGATAGTAGTGGAAACCCTCGTCCTGAGGCTCAGAGGTACCTGTCCATACACCATTTTCGTCTTTGGTCATGGAATAGATCTTACCAGCGATGTCGAGGCCTACAGCAGTGGCGTTAGGAGCCGAGATTTGGGCACGCACCATGCGCTGAGAGTTGACCATCGGGTACTGCTTGTTGTCCTGATTGGAGGATGCAGGCTTGAAGTCTTCAACCACGTTTTCTGTTACAGAAGGAACCGTGGGGTTCTGTCTGGGCGCGCCAAACTGTGCATACGCCGTCAGGCTAGCAAGAGCCATCAAAGAAAGAAAAATCTTTTTCATAAAGTGATGTTTAAGTTGTTAATATAATAAGTTGATTTATTTAAATTATAAAAATTTGACGCAGCCTTTACTGAAAAGTAAAAACTGCGCCATGAGACTTAAGATATATTAACAATATCTTACTTGCCGAGTGCATTGAGTTTGTTCTTGATCTTGTCGACGTAGGCATCGATGGTGGCCACAGCGACGATGTTCACTACGTCGCGCACGGAGGCACCGAAGTCGATGAAGTGGATGGCCTTGTTCACGCCCATCTGTATCGGGCCGATGATCTCGGCATCGCTACCCAGCATCTGCAGCATCTTGTAAGAGGAGCGGGCAGAGGTGAGGTTGGGGAAGATGAGGGTGTTGACCTTCTTACCCTTCAGGCGGGTGAACGGATACTGTTCATCGCGAAGCTCGTTGTCGAGGGCGCAATCCAACTGCATCTCACCGTCGATTGGCAGGTCGGGATACAGCTCCTGCATCTGTTCAACAGCACGTTTTACTTTCTTGGCACCAGCGCTGGTGGAAGAACCAAAGTTAGAGTGGCTCATCATACCGATGACGGGCTTCTCATTAAAGAAGCGCACGGCGGTAGCAGCGAGTTTAGCGATGTCGACAAGTGTGTCGGTATCGGGATTCTCGTTTACCAAGGTATCAGCGATGTAATAGGTGCCCTTGGGCGAGTTGATGATATGCATGGCGCCGAAGTGCTGGTATTCAGGACGGATACCGATGACCTCGTTAACAACCTTAATGGTATTTGAGTATTTCGTATAGAGACCTGTAATGAAAGCGTCGGCTTCACCAGTCTCTACCATCATCATGCCGAAGTAGTTGCGCTCGAACATCTTATCATTGGCCTCTTGGAAGGTGTAGCCGTCACGTTGACGCTTCTCAGTGAGGATGCGGGCATAGCGCTCACGACGCTCCTGCTCGTTGGGATGGCGCAAGTTCACAATCTCGATGCCTTCGAGTGATAGATCAAGGCTCTTAGCTAACTTGGTGATTACCTCGTCGTTGCCTAAGAGCACGGGGTGGCAAATTCCCTCGGCTTTGGCCTGGACGGCGGCTTTGAGCATAGTGGGGTGGATGGCCTCGGCGAAGACCACGCGCTGAGGATGGGCGGCGGCGGTGGCGTAGAGCTTCTGGGTGAGCTTGGTCTCCTGACCTAAGAGCACGCTCAGCGAGTCTTTGTATTCCTCCCAGTTGTCGATCTGCTTGCGGGCCACGCCACTCTCGATGGCGGCCTTGGCTACGGCTGCAGACACCTCGGTGATGAGGCGCGGGTCGACGGGCTTCGGAATGAAGTAGTCGCGACCGAAGGTGAGGTTGTTCACATGATAGACATCGTTTACCACATCGGGTACAGGCTGCTTGGCGAGGTCGGCGATAGCATGAACGGCAGCGAGCTTCATCTCCTCGTTGATGGCGGTGGCGTGCACGTCGAGTGCACCACGGAAGATATAGGGGAAACCGATGACATTGTTGATCTGATTGGGATAGTCGGTACGACCTGTAGACATCAGCACGTCTGGACGGGCATCCATCGCATCCTCATATGAGATTTCGGGTACGGGGTTGGCCAGTGCGAAGATGACGGGATCCTTGGCCATCGTACGGACCATCTCCTTTGAGAGCACATTGCCTTTGGAGAGACCTACGAACACATCGGCATCCTTCACGGCTTCGGCCAGTGTGTGGATATCGGTACGTGAAGTGGCGAAGAATTTCTTCTGTTCGTTGAGGTCTTGACGCTCGGTAGAGATGACGCCCTTGGAGTCGAGCATAACGATATTCTCCTTCTGAGCACCGATAGCCATATAGAGTTTGGTACACGAGATGGCAGCTGCGCCAGCACCGTTGACAACGATCTTCACTTTCTTGATGTCCTTGCCGATGACCTCCATCGCATTCTTCAGTCCTGCTGCAGAAATGATAGCTGTACCGTGCTGGTCGTCATGCATGACAGGGATGTCGAGGGTCTTCTTCAAGCGCTCCTCAATATAGAAGCATTCAGGGGCCTTGATATCCTCGAGGTTGATGCCACCGAAGGTGGGGGCGATGCGCTCCACAGCCTCACAGAACTTTTCGGGGTCTTTTTCGGCCACCTCGATGTCGAACACGTCGATACCACCGTAGATCTTGAAGAGCAGACCTTTACCCTCCATCACAGGCTTGCCGCTCATGGCACCGATATCGCCCAGTCCTAAGACGGCTGTGCCATTGGAGATGACTGCAACAAGGTTGCCTTTGTCGGTATACTTATAAGCGTTGTTGGGATCCTCTTGAATTTCGAGGCATGGAAACGCCACACCCGGAGAGTATGCTAAACTTAAGTCTGTTTGTGTTCTGTACGCCTTTGTCGGCTTTACTTCAATCTTACCTGGTCTTCCGCTCTGATGATATTCGAGGGCTGCTTCTTTTGAAATCTTTACCATTTTATGATGCTATTATTAATAGTGTATTATTATCCTTCGAAAATGAGTATATTTGCAAATCGACCGCAAAATTACAAAATATTTTTTTCTTTTTGCACATCTTTTAGTACTTTTCATTCTTTTTTTTGTAACTTTGTAGCCAAAATTGCAAGAATATGCAAGAAAAGAAGACAATCACAGCTTATAAGAAAGGTTTGCGCGAGGTGATTCTCAAAACGGCGATGAAAGCTTTCGCTGAAAAGGGCATCCGTGCGGTGAAGATGGATGATATTGCTGAGAGCCTCACCATTTCGAAGCGTACCATGTATGAACTCTATACCACAAAGGAGGAACTGCTCTATGAGTGTGTTAAGACTTTCCACGAACGACAGAAGGCGAAGATTGCAGAGCTAAAGAAAGACAAAGACCTGATGGATACCCTGGTGAAGTATTATCGCATCAGGGTGGAGGAGTCGAATACAACCAATCCGCTTTTCTATAACGACCTCATCAAGTATCCGCGAGTACTTCGCTACCTGAATCGTGAGCGGAAAGATACGCGTGAGAATATGCTGAAATTCTTTGAGCGTGGTGTCAGCGAGGGCTATTTCCGCGATGATATTAACTACGAACTGGCAGCTCGACTGTTTGATGGCTTGGGGCGCTATGTAATGGAGCAGCGCCTTTACAGTCAATATAGCATTGAGGAGCTTTTCAGGGGAATATCGTTTGTCTCGTTGCGGGGGCTTTGTACGGAGAAAGGTCAGAAGAGACTGGAAGGGCTGATGGGTTAGGAATAAAAGATTTGAACCACAAAAAAAATAGCCGCTGGATTTGTTCAGCGGCTATCTTATTATATGATAGTTTGTCAGCTTACATGAAAGCGACTGTGAGACCAGCCATCACGATGCTGACCATCGACATCAGCTTGATGAGGATATTCAGTGAGGGACCGGATGTGTCCTTGAAGGGATCACCTACCGTGTCACCTACAATACAAGCCTTATGGGCAAACGAACCTTTGCCTCCGAAGGCACCTTCCTCAATGTTCTTCTTAGCGTTATCCCAAGCACCGCCAGCATTGGCCATGAATACAGCCAGCGTGAAACCACCAGCCAGACCGCCAACCAGCAGTCCAAGTACACCGGCGACACCCAGCACACAACCCACGACGATGGGGATGATAATGGCAAGTACCGAAGGGATAATCATCTCGTGCTGAGCAGCACGGGTAGAGATCTCTACGCAACGGCCATAGTCGGGGGTGCCTGTTCCTTCGAGGATACCAGCAATCTCTTTGAATTGACGACGTACCTCCTGTACCATCTTCTCAGCAGCACGGCCTACTGCCTCCATGGTCATACCACAGAACAGGAAGGCAGCCATTGCACCGATAAAGGCACCAACGAGCACCTTCGGGTTCATCAGGTTCACCTGGAAGTAATTCATGAAATCAGGAATATTGGCATCGGCAGCCGAAATGAGGTCGCCTTTGACATTCTGCATCATCACGTCGGCTCGGGCCATTGCAATCTTGATTTCCTCAATATAGGATGCCAACAGAGCCAAAGCCGTGAGGGCTGCTGAACCGATGGCAAAGCCCTTACCTGTAGCAGCTGTGGTGTTACCCAGAGCATCGAGGGCGTCTGTACGGTGGCGTACTTCCTCGCCCAATTGCGACATCTCTGCATTACCTCCAGCATTGTCGGCAATAGGACCATATGCGTCGGTAGCAAGCGTAATGCCTAAGGTGGAGAGCATACCCACGGCAGCAATACCGATACCATAGAGTCCGTGCGACAGACTCTCGGAAGTCATTGAGAGGTCAAAACCATTGGCACAGAGATAGCTGAGCATGATGGCCACACCGATGGTGATCACAGGTACACAGGTGGAAATCATACCTGTACCAATACCTTTGATGATCACAGTAGCGGCACCTGTCTGTCCAGCCTCAGAAATTTTCTGTGTCGGCTTGTAGGAGTGAGAGGTGTAGTATTCTGTGGCCTGTCCGATAATGACACCGGCAGCCAGTCCGGAGATGACTGAGAAGGAAAGGCCGAGCCAGTTCTCGATACCTAAGAAATAGAGGATCCCAAAAGTAGCGATGGCGATGAGTACGGCCGAGACGTTCGTTCCGAGTGAGAGTGAACGGAGCAGATCCTTCATCGTGGCGCCTTCTTTCGTGCGTACGAGGAAGATGCCTAAGAGTGAGAGGAATACGCCTACGGCAGCAATCAGCATCGGTGCAACGACAGCCTTCAACTGGATGTCGATACCAGCCACTCCAAAAGCGGCAGCACCAAGTGCAGCGGTAGAGAGCACACTTCCACAATAGCTCTCATAGAGGTCGGCACCCATTCCGGCTACGTCGCCCACATTGTCACCTACGTTGTCAGCAATGGTAGCGGGGTTGCGGGGGTCATCCTCTGGAATGTCTGCCTCCACCTTACCCACAATATCAGCACCCACGTCAGCAGCCTTTGTGTAGATACCTCCACCGACACGAGCGAAGAGGGCCTGTGTCGAGGCACCCATACCGAAGGTCAGCATGGTAGTGGTGATGGAAATAAGTCCATCCTGATCGAAATGATTGAGCACTACGAACCATATGGCGATGTCGAGCAATCCCAGACCGACGACAGTGAGGCCCATCACAGCGCCTGAGCGGAAGGCGATCTTCAGACCGGCATCGAGGCTCTCACGGGCCGCATTGGCTGTTCGGGCAGAAGCATAGGTAGCGGTCTTCATACCGAAGAAACCTGCCAGACCTGAGAAGAAACCACCGGTTAGGAATGCGAAGGGAACCCATGGGTTCTGTACGTTGAGGCCATATGCCATGAAGGCAAAGAGGGCACAGAGCACCACGAAGACGATACCTACTACCTTGTACTGCTGTTTGAGGTAGGCCATAGCACCGTTACGGACATAGAGAGCAATCTCTTTCATGCGGGGCGTACCTTCATCGGCCGCCATCATTTGGCGGAAGAAGATGTACGCCATGCTCAGTGCTACAATCGAAGCGATAGGCACGAGCCAGAATACGGAAGGAATGTTCATTGTTTGTGTTGAATTAATGGTTTATAAATTGATGTTTATTCGTCAACGTAGTCCGACAATTGTGCTGCTTCGTCGTCAGGATCTTCCGAACCCAGATCCATCATCGTCGAGTAATTGTCTTCAGTGATTTGGTCATCGTCAGGATCTTCCACGGTGTCATCTTCATCGTCGTGGTTCTTATAATCGTCTTTTACCTCGAATTCCTCATCGTCGTCGAGCTCTTCGTCATCATCATCAGAGCCGAACTTCATCTTTGGCTTCTCCTGTTCGGGCTTAAGCTTAGCAAAAATAGCCTCTACCCAGTTGCCCTTTGGTATCTCGAGCACTTCAAAACCATCGTCTACCTTCTTTTCATACATGCCGCCCTTCTTATGCAGACGGTCCTTAGGCAGTGTGGTGGTTGAAATATCGAAGCCACTTAGAATGATGTCTTGTACTGACTGTGCAAGTGAGTCCCAGCCGCCTCCGAAGTTACGCTCTATCACTTCCAGCAGTTTGTTGGCGGAGATGTGGCGGATGTTTTCATAGGTCAGGTCGGTTACACGCAGGATGGGTTTTTTCTTGACGCCCCACGAGAGTTTTTTGTTTTCGTCGAGTTTCAGCGAGAAGACCTTATATCCTTTTTTCTCGTAGGCCTTTTTCACATTGGCGCCCTCTTCCTTAATCTCGATGATTTCAAAGGCGCTGCGTATCAAGTCTATGTAGTGGCGCAGGTTTTCACGAATCTCCGCATCCTTGATACCGGAGTCAAGCATACGGAACACGTCGTTCTCCTGAATATCCCATACAGAACTCTTGGTAAGTGTCTTTAAAGACACGACATTCGTGTCCTCTGTTTGTTGTTTTGTTCTTGCCATTTTCTTTTGTTTTTTGCTAATTTTCTGCAAATGTATTAACTTTATTTATTATTCACAAGTTTTTTGGCCATTTTTTTTGTTCTTTTGGCATTTTAGTGTAACTTTGCAACTTAAAGATGTCACAACCATTGGCTGAAAGACTCCGCCCTCGCACGCTCGATGACTATATCGGGCAGCAACACCTGGTAGGCGAGGGGGCCGTCCTGCGAAAGATGATCGATGCAGGGCGTATTTCCTCATTCATTCTCTGGGGACCTCCGGGTGTGGGTAAGACCACATTGGCACAGATTATTGCCCACCGATTGGAAACGCCTTTTTACACACTCTCGGCTGTGACAAGTGGTGTAAAGGATGTGCGCGATGTGATTGAGAAGGCGCAGAAAGGCCGTTTCTTCAATGAGGCTTCGCCCATTCTTTTCATCGATGAGATTCACCGTTTCTCTAAATCCCAGCAAGACTCATTATTGGGCGCTGTCGAACGGGGGGTGGTTACACTGATTGGCGCTACAACCGAGAACCCATCCTTCGAGGTCATCCGTCCATTACTCTCCCGTTGTCAGCTTTATGTGCTTAAGTCACTCGACAAGGATGACCTGTTGCAACTGCTTGACCGCGCCATCCATACAGATGTTGAACTGAAAGAGAAAGACATTGAGTTAAAAGAGACAGGGGCACTTTTAAGGTTCAGTGGTGGCGATGCCCGCAAATTACTTAATATTCTGGAACTTGTAGTTGATTCGGAGCCTGAACCCATCGTTATCACCGATGAACTGGTGAATCTTCGCCTACAGCAGAATCCTTTGGCTTACGATAAGGACGGAGAGATGCACTATGATATTATCTCCGCTTTCATCAAGTCAATTCGTGGTAGTGATCCCGATGCTGCCCTATACTGGTTGGCTCGGATGATTGAGGGTGGGGAAGACCCCGTTTTTATTGCCCGTCGACTGGTCATCTCTGCTGCTGAGGATATCGGCCTGGCCAATCCCAACGCTTTACTGTTAGCCAATGCAGCCTTTGATGCCGTCAATAAGATTGGATGGCCTGAGGGACGCATTCCCTTGGCTGAGGCCACTGTCTATCTGGCCACATCGCCTAAGAGCAATAGTGCCTATCTGGGTATTGATGCTGCCCTCTCGTTGGTGCGTCAAACGGGTAATCAGCCTGTGCCGCTGCCCATTCGCAATGCGCCCACTCAACTGATGAAAGAACTGGGCTATCACGACGGCTACAAGTATCCACACGACTTTCCAGGTCACTTCACCCCTCAGCAGTATTTACCCGATGAACTTGTCAACGAACGCATCTGGTATGGGCAGCATTCGCCTGCTGAAGAGAAACTGTTGGAGCGCATGAAGAACTATTGGGGTAAACGGTTTGAAGACTGAATATGGAACAGGATATCATCATCAAAATAATAGAACTCTTGGGCACATTTGCCTTTGCTATCTCTGGTATCCGTCATGCTGCAGCCAAGCATTTCGACTGGTTTGGCGGCTATGTCTGTGGCATTGCTGTGGCTATCGGTGGAGGTACCATACGCGACGTGATGCTCTCCACAACGCCATTCTGGATGACCACACCCATCTATATGATTTGTACAGCTTTCGCCCTGATGACGGTCGTTCTGTTTGGTAAGTGGATGGAGCCTTTGAAGAATGCGTGGTTTGTGTTCGATACCTTGGGTCTTGCCCTGTTTACGATTGCCGGCATCCAGAAAAGCCTCCTCTTCGGTCAGCCGTTCTGGGTGGCTATCATTATGGGTTGCATTACGGGTTCTGCAGGTGGCGTCATCCGCGATGTGTTACTCAACAACGAACCCGTCATTTTCCATAAGGAGATTTATGCGATGGCTTGTGTGCTGGGCGGCGTGGTCTACTGGGGTCTTGCTGAGTTTGGCTTGCCTGTAGAGTGGTGTGCCGTTACCAGCTTCATCATCACTTGTCTGATTCGTTTCCTAGCTGTTCGCTATCACATCTCCCTGCCTGTTCTTACAGAGAAAAAGTAGCCTTAACGCCGCTTCTCGGTGATGATACCGTGACGGTAGGCGTAGAGCAATTCCTTGAGGTCGCTCACCTGTGCGCGCAGCTCTTCTCCCTTATCGGTATCCGCTACCAGCATACGGTGTGCCGACATCTCCACAATCTGAATCGTAGACTTGATATCTGTCTCGCGGACGATGGCGTCACGGGCAGAAGTGAACGGCTCATGCTGTACGAGCTGAAAGCCTCGTGAGTGATAGACGAGCGTATAGCCGGCAATGCCTGTCTCCTTGTGATAAGCCTCTGAAAAACCGCCATCGATCACCATCAACCGTCCGCCAGCTTTGATGGGGTTCTCGCCCTTCGAGGCATGCACGGGCACGTGACCGTTGATGATATGGCGGTTCTCGCCCTTTACTTCGAAGGCGTCGAGGATCCGGTCGCACACGGCTTCGTCAAGTCGCAGTTTGAAATAGTTTCCCTTTTCTTCCTTGTAAGTCTCATCATCCTTGAGGAAATAGCGTTCGAAGGTAGCCATCTTCGATTTATCGAAGAGTGGAGAGTCCTTGCCGCACCAAAGATAGAGGAAATAGTCACGGGCATATTCTCGTGGGTACTCCTCGGGAGATGCTGCGAGCTCACCGCTGGCGCTGTTGGTCTGAAAAGCTGCACGAATCAGCATGCCGATATTGTGCATCAGATCTTTGCCCGCGTATTTCTTGCCGGGATAGATCTCCACCTCTTTCAGCGAACCGTCATCATTCAAGGGAATCGAGGCGTGGAAGAGCAGGTTGGAATTATGGATGGCATACATGCAGCCATGCGAGAGGATGGTGCGGATATGCTTATGGAGTTTTTCGGAGATACGGAAGGAGTGATGGAGCTTCTTCATGAGCATCGCCTCTTCCTTTGTGAGGTCGTTGGGTGCCTTGGGGTCGATGGTGGGGAAATGACAGGACCCCATCTCATAGGTCTTCCCGTCGAGCTCGCAGAGCCCCTTCTTATAGTCCACATGGTCGAAGAGACAACGGTCTTCCATCTGCCATTCCGGATGACGCTTGAAGATCTGGGCCTCCTCCTTGAATTGAATGACAGCGATGGCCTTGTGCATCTTTGCGGTCAACTGGCGGGTCTTCTCGTCCATCTCGTTGCCAGGCAGCAATCGGGGGAGGAATTCCTCGCAAGGGTCGTCGCCATAGACCTCGAGGGCGAAGGTGGCCAGAGGCACGAGGTTGATACCATATTCCTCGATGGTGCTCAGGTTGGCGTATCGCAGACTCAGACGCAGCACATTACAGATGCAGGCGTCGTTGCCGGCTGAAGCACCCATCCAAAGGATATCGTGATTGCCCCATTGGATGTCCCACGAGTGGTATTGTCTCAGGGTGTCCATGATCTTGTGGGCACCAGGACCACGGTCGTAGATGTCGCCGAGGATATGCAGTTGGTCGATGGCCAGACGCTGGATGACGTTGCAGATGGCGCAGATGAAGTCGTCGGCCCTGCCTGTGGAGATGATGGTGTTGACGATGACGGCCACATAGGCTGCCTTGTCGATATCATCGGTGCGTTCATGAAGTAGTTCCTCAATGATATACGAGAAATCCTCAGGCAGCGACTTGCGCACCTTTGAGCGGGTGTATTTCGAGGATACGTCGCGACAGACGCGCACCAGTTGATGGATGGTGATGCGGTACCAGTCGTCGAGGTCGGTCTCCTGCGCCTTGATCAGTTCCAGTTTCTCCTCAGGATAATAGATGAGCGTGCAGAGCTCTTTCTTCTCGGATTCTCGGATGGTATTGCCGAAGAGTTCGTTTACCTTTCGCTTGATGTTGCCCGAGGCGTTCTTCAGGACATGCTGGAAGGCTTCGCTCTCACCGTGAAGGTCGGCCAGAAAGTGCTCCGTACCCTTGGGCAGGTTCATGATGGCCTCGAGGTTGATGATCTCTTTGGCAGCATCGGCGATGGTAGGAAACGACTGTGACAGCAACTGCAGATAATGCTTGTCGAACTCGTTGTATTGGTGGTTAGATGTCATATCTTCAGGTGGTTAGTTAAACTTTCGCGGATTTTCTGGGTGCCTCGGTCGTCGATAGGTTCAACGGGCATGTACCCCTCGTCGAGAAGCGTCTGCTCTTGGAGCACCTGCATCAGACGGCCTGCGAATTTCGTCAGTCCTTTCTGCTCGATGGCCTCCACCAACGCGTCTTCGTTGACGGTATCGCGATAGAGTTCTCGGGTGAATTCAATCAGGTGCAACAAAAGTGGCTGTTTTTCTATCTGTCGGATCATTCGCAGCATATAGTCGGTCTCGTCGCCTTTGTATTCGCCAATCAGCTTCTTGATCGACTGCGGACGCTGATAGTGCTCAGGGAAGTAGGCGGGCAACTGCGCCGTTTCGAGGATGAGGGCAGATAAACCGAGGATATTGATGCCGTAGTCAACGTAGTTGCGGATGTTCTGATGCTCCGCATAGATGAGCATACGTCGCCAGTCAACAGCCTCTGGCATATGGAGCGCTGCCCAGCGTGTATCGCCTAAGATACCAGTCTTGATAATGGTCGCCATCAGTTGCTGCGTATCGTCGTCCATCTGCTCGAGCACATTCGAATCGAGCACTTTCTGATAAAGGGCGAAGGTCTGTGCACACATTTTCTCACGCGTGGTGCTGTTGGTGATGACGGCATTATGGATGACCTCGATGCGTGGATTCCACTTCAACTGCACCAGATACTGCTGTTCCATCTTGCCAAAGGCAATCAGCGCAAAAGCCTTCTCTACAAAGGGCTTTTGCCAGATGGCAGTCTTGTGGAATTTCTCTTGGAGCGGTTTCTCTTCAAGTACCCAAGGTTCCAACTGACCATGTGGAGAGAGTACGATTCTGGCCCCCTGTTTACGGGCGAAATTGCCTGCGTTGACGATGCTGTACTGCCAGCAGCCGTGACAATGCACGATGTCGGGCTGTAAACCCTTGCAGATGTTCTTGAAGTCGGCCAGGTTGCTCACGGCCTGCACCTCCGCACTCAACTGCATGCCCTCCACGAGTTGGGCGACGTGTTGTGCCACCATCTCATCGGCTTTCGGATAGACGTGCAGGATCTTCATGCTCAGAACAGATTACGGAACAGGATGCGCATGCGGAGACCAAACAGACGACCAAACCCTACAGGCTGCTCGAAATACTTCAGCAGTTCATGGGCCTCGTTGGCTCTGACCGCAACGAAATCATACTTGCCTCTCAGCGTTCTCAGACGGGTACCTTTGTGTCCGTCAGCCCGTTGGCGCTCCCCCTTGACGATATAGTCGCTCACCGCTTCAATATCCTCGAACAGGCGCGTCTTCAACTCGCCTTTTTTGTAGTAGCCGAGTAGGATGCCAGAGGTGTTTTCCAGATTGCTGGCGATGGTCTGAAGCCAGGTCTCGTCCTGCGGAGATGAATTGATATCTGAGAAGATAATCCACTCATTCTTAGAGGCTTTCACGCCAATAGTTAAAGCAAGCCTTTTTCTTACGATATGGATATCTGGCTTGGGCACAAAGGTGGTGTAGAGATGAGGATACTGTTGCTTCATGAGCTTCAGCACATCATCGGTATGATCAGTCGATGACTCGTCGACAACAATGACCTCATAGCCAGGCTCGTAGGCCTGTGTCATGAAGGCTGGCAGGTGCTCTTCCAAGTCGCTGCCATTGTCGAAGACAGTCATGATGATAGAGAATTTATTCATCGCTGAGATATCCTTTGGGTAGTTTCCTGCAGTTGTACTGTGAGGCCATAATCTCACCGTAGGCACCTGCGCTACGGATGGCCAGCAGGTCGCCACGACGGGTTTTGTTGAGGTCTATCTGCTTGGCGAAGACGTCAGTAGACTCACAGATGGGACCCACCACGTCGTAGGTCTCCTTGGGTTCTTCGCTGGTGATGTTTTCAATCTTGTGATAGGCCTGATACAGGGCAGGACGGATGAGGTCGGGGAAACCTGCGTCGACGATGGCGAAGCGCTTCGTAGCCCCTTCTTTAATATATAATGTACGCGTAATGAGCGAGCCACATTGTGCGACGACGGCACGTCCCAGTTCGAAATGCAGGGTCTGACCGTTACGCAGCTTGAGCTGACGGGCGTAAGTGTCGAAGTAGGCCTTGAAATCGGGGATAGGCAGACGGTTGGGATGCTCGTAGTCGACGCCCAGTCCACCACCCACGTTGATATGCTCTACGCGGATGCGATGACGCTCCAACTCATCCTGCAGTTCGTTGACACGGTTGCAGAGGGCCTGGAAGTCGCCCATGTCGAGGATCTGTGAACCGATATGGAAGTGGAGTCCCACAAACTTCACATTGGCCATTTTTGAGGCTTCATCGATCACGGTCAGCATATCGCGCATGGCGATGCCGAACTTGTTCTCTGCCAGTCCCGTGGTGATGTTGGCGTGGGTATGGGCACCCACATTGGGGTTCAGACGGAAGGCCACACGTGCCACCTTCCCCTTCTGACCTGCCAGTTCGTTGATGACCTCCAGTTCGGGGATGCTCTCTACGTTGAAGCAGAAGATGTCATTGTCGAGACCGAGGTTGATCTCCCAGTCGCTCTTGCCAACGCCTGCGTATACAATCTTCGAGGCGGGGAATCCGGCTTTGATCGAGGCTTCTATCTCACCGCCGCTCACACAGTCGGCACCCAGCCCTGCCTCACGGATGATGCGCAGGATCTTGGGATTGGCATTGGCCTTGATGGCATAGTGCACGACGAAGCCCTCATGCTTGCCTGCCTCCTCGTTGATGGTGCGCAGCGTCTGGCGCAGCACGTCGCTATCGTAGTAGTAGAAAGGCGTCTGGATCTCCTGAAGCCTCTCTATCGGAAATTTTCCTTTTCCCATTTTCTTTATTTGTTGAATATGGTGTCGCTGAGCTTCTGGAGCGCACGCTTCTTGTCTTCCTCACGGATCAGGAATGAGATGTTGTAGTTGGAACCGCCATAGCTGACCATGCGTACGGGGATATCCTTGAGGGCATCGAGGGCCAGGGTCTCAAAACCGATGTTCGACCAGTCGAGGTCGCCCACGACACAGATGATACACATGCCCGTATCGACGGTGACCGTACCGTATTTCTTCAGTTCGTCGACGATCTCTCCCAGATGGGCGGAGTTGTCGATACTCATCGAGACACCCACCTCAGAGGTGCAGACCATGTCGATAGGTGTCTGATAGCTCTCGAAGATCTCGAACACCTTGCGCAGGAAACCCGTTGCCAGCAGCATTCGGCTCGACTTGATCTTGATGGCGATGATATTGTCCTTGGCGGCGATGGCCTTGATCTTTCCGTATTCGGTGGTGTTGCTGATGGTGGTGCCCTCAGCATCGGGGTCCATCGTGTTCAACAGGCGCACGGGGATACCGGCATACTTGGCGGGCTGCACACAGGTGGGGTGCAGGATCTTGGCACCGAAGTAGGCCAGCTCGGCAGCCTCCTCGAAGTGCAGCTGGTGAACGGGCTCCGTGTGATCTACGACACGCGGGTCGTTATTGTGCATACCGTCGATATCCGTCCAGATCTGAATCTCCTCGGCACCGATGGCAGCGCCCACGAGCGAGGCCGTATAGTCGGAACCGCCACGCTGCAGGTTGTCGATCTCACCATAGGCATTCCTGCAGATGAAGCCCTGGGTGATATACACCTGTGCACCCTCGTTCTCCTCGAGGATGGCATTCAGCTTCTCCTTAATATAGACGGGATCTGGCTCGGAGTTCTTGTCGGTGCGCATGAAGTCGAGGGCATTCAGCAGCACGGCCTTAATACCGATCTCCTTCATGTAGTTCACTACCATGTTGGTCGACATCATCTCGCCCTGTGCCACGATGCTCTTCTCCTCGAAGCTGGTGAACAGCTCCTTGGTGAACGAGCGCAGGTAGTCGAACTCGCCCTTCAGGAACTCGCGCGTCGTCTGCTTGGTCTCGTCCTTGCTGTAGAGCTCCTCAACGTGCTTCAGATACTTCTGCTCCAGGCGATTGATCACCTCGTTGGCGCCATCTGGGTTCTTCTTGTAGAGATAATCAGAGATCTCTACAAGCGAGTTGGTAGTGCCTGACATGGCGGAGAGCACAACGAAGACAGGTTCTCCCGACTTGGTGACGAGCTGTGTCACCTCTTTCATTCTCTGTGGCGTGCCGACGGACGTACCGCCGAATTTCATTACTTTCATGTTGCTATGTTTTTAATTATCAATTATCCGTAAATCAAATTGTCGATTTTCTCCATTTTACCTTCTTCACAGCGATACACCGTGCCTGGGTATTTGTCGAGCAGAGGCATGTTGTGGGTGGTCATGATCACGGCCGTTCCCTTCTGCGAGATTTCCCTCAGCAGCTGCAGGATATTGTCGGCCGTTTCCGCATCGAGGCTACCGGTGGGCTCATCGGCCACAATCATCTTAGGATGGTTCAGGATCGCTCTTGCGATGGCGATACGCTGTTGCTCACCTCCGGAGAGTTCGTGGGGCATCTTTTCGGCCTTGTCGTCCATCTTCACATCGCTCAGCACCTCGCGGATACGGGTGTCGATCTCCTGCTTGTCCTTCCAACCTGTCGACTTGAGCACGAAAAGAAGGTTCCTGTAGACATTACGGTCGGTAAGCAATTGGAAGTCCTGGAAGATGATACCCATCTTCTTCCTCAGCGCCGGGATGTCCTTGCGCCGTATCTCCAGGAGATTTTGTTCCAGCACCTCGGCCTTCTCAGCTTCGTCGATATCGAGCTCGCAGTAGATGGTCTTCAGCAGACTGCTCTTACCGGAGCCTACACGTCCGATGAGATAGATGAAGTCGCCTTCGTTCACTTGGAAGTCGACGTTCTCCAGTACACTCTCTCCCTCTCCCTGACAGATATTCGCTTTCCTGTATTCAACTAACATATCTCTTACCTTTTAAATTTCATATCTCTCACCTCTTACCTCTAATGATCACTCCATTTCTCCCTTCGCTTTGGCCTCGCGACGCTTCTTGTCCCAGTTGGGATCGTGGCGCTTCTGCAGTTCCGCAGCGATATCCTCGATGCGCAGCCCCTTGCTGGTGAGCAGCACGATGAGGTGGTAGATCATATCCGAAGCCTCATAGACCAGCTTGTCCTTGCTGCCGTTGGTGGCCTCGATCACGGCCTCCAAGGCCTCTTCACCCACTTTCTGGGCAATACGGTTGATACCGTCTTTGAAGAGCGAAGTGGTATAGCTGCCCTCGGGCATCTCCTCATGGCGCAGGTTGATGAAATCCTGCAGCTCGGTGAGGAAGAGTAGGGGATTCTGCTTGTTGTCCTCCCCCCAGCAGGTGTCCGTGCCAGTGTGACAGGTAGGACCGTCGGGGGTGGCCTTCACCAGCAGGGTGTCATTATCGCAGTCCACCATGATGTCCACCAGGTGCAGGAAGTTACCTGAGGTCTCGCCCTTGGTCCAGAGACAGTTGCGACTGCGGCTCCAGAAAGTCACCTTCTTCGTGGCGATGGTCTTGTCGTAGGCCTCTTTGTTCATATAGCCGAGCATCAGTACATTCTTGGTCTCAGCGTCTTGGATAATAGCAGGCACCAGCCCGCCGCTCTTTTCAAAATCTATCTTCATAACTTTTTACTTTTCACTATATTCTTACGTTTATTCCTTCGCTGCGGAGGTATTGCTTGAGTTCGGGGATGGGGATCTCGCCGAAGTGGAACACACTGGCGGCCAGGGCTGCATCCGAATGGCCTTCGATGAAGGTATCGCGGAAGTGCTCCTTACATCCCGCACCACCACTGGCGATGATAGGTATCGAGAGGTTGTCGGCCAGCTCGCGCAGGGCCTCGTTGGCATAGCCCTCCTTCACACCGTCGTGGTTCATCGAGGTGAAGAGGATTTCTCCCGCACCGCGCTCCTGGGCCTCGTGGGCCCACTCAAAGAGTCCGCGCTCCGTACGCTCGCGACCACCTTTCAGGTAACAGTGCCACCCATCTTCATCGAGACGGGCATCGATGGCACAGACGCATACCTGTGAACCGAAACGGCTGGTGATCTCGTCAATCAGCTCAGGCCTACGGATGGCGGCAGAGTTCACGCTCACCTTGTCGGCACCGGCATAGAGCAGGCGCTCCACATCTGCCAGTTCGTTGATACCGCCGCCCACGGTGAAGGGGATATTGATCTCCCGAGCCACACGGGTCACCATCTCCGTGAAGGTCTTACGTCCCTCGAAGCTGGCGGTGATGTCGAGGAAGCACAACTCGTCGGCCCCCTGCTCACTATAGGCCTTGCCCAGCTCCACAGGGTCGCCTGCAGAACGGAGGTTCACGAAGTTCGTGCCCTTAACGGTCTCGCCGTCCTTGACGTCGAGGCAGGGTATTATGCGTTTTGCCAGTCCCATAGCGCTTTCAGATTAATTTTACCTTCGTAGATCGCCTTCCCGAACACTACGGCAGGGATGCCTGCTGCCTCGAGGGCCTTGATGTCGTCGATGGATGACACCCCGCCGCTGGCAATGAGATGCAACTCGGGGTAGGTATCCATCACTTGCTTATAAAGGTCGATGGCAGGTCCAGCGAGGGTGCCGTCCTTCGAGATTTCCGTACAGAGCACATTTCTGACGCCTGCATCGATATATTTTCTGAGGAAGGGCAGCAGATCCTCTGTTGAATCCTCCTTCCACCCGTTGATGCTGATCTTACCGTGACGGACGTCAGCACCGAGAATCATCCGCTCGGCACCGTATTTCTCCAGCCAACCCATAAACAGGTCGGGTTTCGTGACGGCAATCGAACCTACCGTCACCATCGAGGCACCGGCCTCAAAGGCTTTCTCCAGATCCTCGTCGGTCTTGATGCCACCGCCGAAATCCACCGTGAGACTGGTCTCTGTGGTGATGGCCTTCAACACACCGTCGTTCACGATATGCTTCGACTTGGCACCGTCGAGATCCACCACATGCAGACGCTTGAACCCGATGCGCTCGAATTCCAGGGCCATCTCGAGCGGCTCGCCGTAGACCGTCTTCTGGTCGTAGTCGCCTTTGGTCAGCCTGACGCACTTCCCGTCGATGATATCGATTGCAGGTATGAGTTCTATCTTCATTTTTTCAATCTTCAATTTTAAGAAAGTTCTCCAAAATTTTCTCACCCACCTTACCACTCTTCTCCGGGTGGAACTGGCAGGTGTAGAAATTAGCTTTATGCATCGAGGCCGAGTAGGGCAGGATATAGTCTGCCGTGGCGATGGTCTCCTCACACACCGGCACATAGTACGAGTGCACGAAATAGACGTAGGGATTCTCGCCCAGTCCTTCCATCAGCGGTGACTTCAGGTCGTAGAGGTTCTGCCATCCCATGCAGGGCACCTTGTCCTCGTGGCGCTCGGGCTGGAAACGCTTCACCTCCGCATTGAAGATACCGATGCAGTCCACATCACCCTCCTCAGAGTGTTTGCAGAGCAGTTGCTGTCCCACGCAGATGCCGAACACGGGTTGCCGCAGGTCGCGGATCACCTCGTCGAGTCGTCTCGCCTTCAGATATTCCATCG
>Ga0310690_10003010_pt1 | contig 26230 bp, 25 predicted proteins | sample AusTroGonzalo_MG_2_FD_207661 | JGI IMG/M metagenome (GOLD analysis project Ga0310690, IMG submission 207661) | Bovine rumen microbial communities from tropical cattle in Woodstock, Queensland, Australia - Gonzalo_04 (v2) (version 2) | ecosystem: Host-associated > Mammals > Digestive system >...
ATCACGTCCGCGACCGCGTCCGACGCACGGGCGAGCACGGCGACCTCCTCACGCTCTATCTTCGCGAGCAGTTCCATAATCTTATCGAGATATTCACTCACCTTCTACCCTCCGCACTAAACACCGTTATAGTTTTCCCATCTCCAACGAACAAAATCTCGGTTGATCCATTCGGGGAAATGAATCACCGGAGGAATCAACGCACCGTAGTCCATACGGGCACGGTCGGTGAGAATAACTTCTCCTTCAGGATTGATACGCAAATGGCACGTGTCAAACAACTGGTGTATGTCGAGACGCATGGCAAATCCATTTTCCCGCGTGTCTTCACCATGATATTTGAACGGCAGAATATGCGCGGCCTCTAAAACCTCGGGCATTGTCACATTGGTGATAATGCAACGAGGTGCCTTGCCTAGAACCTCACGGCGGAATCGCGCCTGGTTCTTGCGCTTGCGCCCATTCGCGACGTGCTTTCGCTCAATCTCCGACACGACGTCCGTACACTTCAACTGCTCCAGCAGCTTGTCATACCCGCCCCTGGATGACAATCGCAGCAATCCTTCAATCTGCTCGTCAAGTTCCTTGTTGTAGCAAAACAGTTCTTCATCAAGCCGCCGCTGGATTTCCACATATCCGTAATTGGCAAGGAACAAAAGGAACTCGCGTGCAATGCGGTGATCGTTCGCCGATGTGCAACACTTGGGCCATTGCGACATGTCAAGAGCGCCTATTCGATAAAACTTCACAAAGGAGGCATAGTCTTCAACAGTTGCATTCTTCACACCGGATAGCGGAATTACAACGTCTATGAGCTCCTTCTTGGTGAGATATCCGTCGCCGTCAAATTCATTAAGTTTTCGCAAAATAGAAAGCAGCAACGACAAAGGCTTGAGTCTGATTCCAGCGTCTTTCCATTTGCGACATTCTGCCTCGGATTGCACAACTGGATTAGGAAGCGAAAAGGTCTGCATCGTAATCGCGGCAAATTCGGTCTGCGAAATCTTGTGGTCGGCGACAAGACGACCAAAGGGCGTAAGCGTTATCACGCCGCCGCTTTCTTTCCGAGGTATAAGACCAACAGCCCTCCAATACTGTCCTGAATTGCGAATGAGATTTCTTTCCCCTGTTCGCCGAGCAAGATCAACGCCAATTCCGCGCCCTTCAATGTCCCTTGCAAGTCCGCGTAATTCCTCTGCAAACGCTTCAGAACTGTATTTTACGTTCTTCCCTGACAACTCCAACTTTCGCATTCGAAAGAGCACGCCAAGTAGAACGATCGGGTCATTCAGCCCTTCCGTGCATTGAAGACTCGCCCATTTCCATTTGAATTCAGGAAACGGCTTCTTGGGGATGAAATCACGTGGCAGATTCATTTCTTACCTCCGTTTTTTGCATTGAACTGTCGCGCGATAGCTTCGGCGAACTTCGGCGGCACAGCATTTCCTATCTGCCTATAGACCGATGAAAGAGGACCCTTGAATTCAAAATTCATCGGAAAACTCTGCACGGTAGCAAGTTCCCGCCCTGTCATACGACGTCTATTGGATGGATGCGGCAGAATCACGACACCTCCTCTGTCATCACCTCGCGCCGTCACCGTCGGTGCAGGCTTTTGAGGGTCGAGCGGGCGATGTCCTATGTAGCCATTAAAATTCAACTTGTACTTTGAGTAAATGTGGTTTGGAAGCTTGTTTGGCTTGTCGGGATCAGGAATCTTAGCAAACGCTTCTCCCACACCAACCCATCGTCGGAGTCCGTTTTTGCCATCCTTGTCATGAGTGGGCACGGGGAAATCGTATTCAAAGTCAATATCGTTGCGAACGCCGACGAATATCACGCGCTCCCGCCTCTGCGGAACTCCGTAGTCAGCCACATTAAAAAGACGGCTTTTCACTCGGTATCCAAGAGAGCGCATGTCTGACAATATCTGCTCGTACACCTTGCCGCCGAGGAAATGCAATATTCCCTTGACGTTCTCTGCAAGGAAGAACTTCGGTTTCTTGTCTCGTATCACGCGAAGCAACTGGAGATAGAGTTTATTGCGACTATCTGATTCATGCCTCTTTGTGTTTGCGACTGAAAAGCCCTGGCACGGAAAGCCGCCAATCACCATGTCGCAGTCGGGAATTTCCGAACTTGGAATTTCCGCTATGTCACGGCAAACGACATGGTCACCGATATTTGCCCGGTACGTCTCAACAGCGTCGCCGTAGAGATCGTTCGCCCACACAATTTCATTGCCTGCTGCTATAAAGCCAAGATCTAGACCACCCGCGCCGCTGAAAAGAGAAACAATCTTCATAGGCCCTCCTCGCTTTCAAGCCTTGCCAGTTCACGTCCAAGAAACTCAGCAAAACGAACGGGGACGGCATTGCCTATCTGTCGGTAACAAGAATTCATTGCGCCCACGAATTCAAAATCATCGGGGAATGTCTGTATCGCCGCGCTTTCGCGAATTGTCAGGCGACGTTTGCCGTTGTAGTGCGGAATTGCACAAACACCGCCGCCGCCGTTACCGCGCGCAAGGATTGTCGGGCATGGCTTGTCTGGAGAAGTTGGACGATGCCCCGTAAAATTTCGATACGCAAGTTTGTATGCCGAATAAACATGGTTGGGGAACTCGTTCGGCCCGTCAGGATCGGGAAATCGGTCGAGTTCTTCACGTATCACCCTCCACGGACGCAGTCCCCCCTCACCGCTCTTTGCATGCGTCGGCAACGGAAAATGAAATCGCATCGCATCGCCAAGGTCTTTTCGCTGCCCTATGATTATGACACGTTGACGATGCTGCGGAACACCGTAATCCGCCATGTTCACAAGATGAACGTCGAGCACGTACCCAGCTCTTTTGAAGTCGGAGAGAATCTTCTTCATCGCAGATCCACCGCCAAGAGACAAAATGCCCTTCACATTCTCCGCAATAAAAAACTTTGGCTTTTTTGCAGAAACGACTTTGCGGAAGAACCGATAGAGAACATTACGATCATCATCGACATCGCGCAGAAGGTTTGCCTGCGAAAAGCCCTGGCACGGAAAACCTCCCACAACAACATCCACGCCGTCTGGAATGTCCTTCATCTTCACGTTCTTGATGTCAGCACATACGATATGGGTGCCAATGTTCCTACGATATGTCTCCACTGCATTCGCATCAATGTCGTTCGCCCATACGACACAATGCCCGGCCTTGACCAAGCCAAGGTCGAGGCCTCCAGCACCGCTGAAGAGAGACACTATTTTCATGACGTGAATTATACCATAAATACTACACGAAGGGGCGGTTCACCAGTTCTCCAATTTTTTGTCCACGTCGTCAGGGCTTGTCGCTCCACTCTTGCTAAGCGGCGCAGCCAAAGGCGGAGCCGCGCAGGATGAAGCGGAAGAAGCGCACCTATCGTAAGCTGAGGAAGCGCCGCGAGGGGTCGAGCGCCAAGCTGAGCGACACGCGGCGACGCGGTTCGTCGGATACGCGGCGGAGCACGCCACGAGGCAAGGAGGTTGTATTCAACCGACGAAGCATCGCGGCGCGAAACGCCGCGAAGGCGACGGGAGCGGCGACGAGGGGAGCGGGGTATCCCCTGAGCGCGAAGCGCGAACCGCGGAGCGGGCACTAGCGGGGTGCGAGGCCGAGACCGGTCGCAGGCGCGACGAACACCCGAGGTGCCATGGGCGGCAAGTTTCGCCGCCGTCAGCCGAGTACACCGAAGCCAGTCGAGGCGGGCTGCGCAGGACTGCGACTCGAAGGCGTATATGCATACGCCGAGCGGTCGCATGGACGCGCAGACCGCCCGAATGGCTCACTTGTTGAGAACTCTCCTGTAATTCTCGCCAATCGTGTCCCAGAGCTTGAGAGCGTCGGGCGCGCCGACGACAGTGCCGTAGCCGCCGCGGTAAGTCCAGGCGGCGAGGCGGTCGACGCCCTCTGCGACCGCGAGATCGACCCACTTCGCGACCTGCGCCCAGTCCTTCGGTTGCTTGTAGTAGCCCATGAGCCAGCGCTCGGACTTCTTGCCGTACTTCTTCGCGATTGCGACCGTTCGGCGGGTGATGTCGAGGTAGAAGTCCTCTGGAAGCGCCCAGTTGATGATCGTAGTCGAGAACACGTCGAAGTAGGGACAGGCCCCGACCATGTCCCAGTTGTCGTAGCCGCGATACTCGGAAACGTAATAGCCGTTCTGCGTCGCGTGGACGCAGCAGGTGATCTCGAGCTTCGGGTCGATCTCCTTCAGCGCCTTCGACGTCTCGGAGAGGACGACGAGCGCCTCGCGCCAGCGGAACTGCTTCACGTCGTTCGTCATGTACTTCGGCATCGGATAGCCATAGTAGTCCTCGAACCTCTTGCGGCAGACGGGGCAGTAGCACGTCCAGTCGTCGGCGACGCCGCCCGTGATGGAGGCGATGCCCTTCGGGAAGGCGTAGTGCGGCTCGTCCCAGAAAAAGCCGTCCGGCTTCGCCTCGCGGGCGAGCGTAGTGCAGAAGTTCTTGAAATAGTCGCGGTAGCTATTGGTGTTGAAGCAGGCGTAAGGCAGCTTCTCGCCCGTCAATGCGGAAACCTGGCGGTTCTCCACGTTGTCCTGCAGGAACTTAGAGACCTGCTCGCCGCCGAAATACTTGCCGTTGCCCCATGGGTCGATGAGGACCCTGAGCCCGAGCTCATGCGCCTTGTCGACGATGGCGGGGATGTTCGGCCGCCAGAAGTCGAAGTCGAATTCCGTCACCGCGAGGATGACCTGCGTGACGCCATGAGCCTTCATTTCCTTGAAGTCCGCCTCGGCGTGTTCTACGTAGTTGAGCCCGTAGTAGCTTATTGATGTCTGTGTTATCATGGTTTTTAAACCGTGTAGAACATGTAGATCATTTAGACCGTCTTCATGTCCTACCTGTTCTACATGGTCATTTCTCCTTTCTTTCAAACAAATGTTCAAGTTCCTCCAGCGTCTTGCCCTTCGTCTCGGGAATGAGGAACGAGACGATGAAGTAGATTATCCCGTTCGCCGCGAAGAAGAAGAACATCGACGCCCACCCCCAGGCGTTCACCCAAGGGAGGAACGACGAGGCGAGAGACCACGCGACGAACTGGTTCATGAAAAGCGCGATGGCCATCCCGTTCGCGCGTATGCGAGAAGGCATAAGCTCGGAGAGGACGAGCCAGACGCAAATGCCAGGACCAAGCGCATAGAAGACCTGCATGACGAAAAACGCCGCGAGGCAGAAAAGCCCCGTAGTCGGCGTCGCCGCAAGGCCTAAGCGCTCAATGGCCAGCAATACGCAGCCAATCGCGGCAAGACCGATAGTCATGCCGGCCGTCCCTATCTTGAGAAGGCGCGTGCGGCCTACGCGGTCTATGAGAGATGCCGCGACGATCGTCACGACGAGATTCGTAAGCTTAACCGCAAAGTCGCCGACGTTGCCAAGCGACCCCGTGAACCCGGCCTTGTGAAAGACCATGACAGAATAGCTCGTAATCGAGCTCATGCCGGTAGTCTTGTTGAGGGTCAGGACTGCAACCGCCAATAGAAACGGCACGACATAGCGGCGCGAGAGGAGAGAGTCGAATGTTGCCAATGTGGGAGTGTTGCCAGTCCCAATGCTGCCATTTGCCAATTGGGCATTGGTATTGGCAACATTGGCAATATTGGCAACATTCATCTTCTTTAGCCATACCGGGCTTTCCGGCAGGCGCCAACTCCCTACAAACAGCACCGCGACTGGCACAAGCGTCCACCAGAAGTTCACCTTCCATGCCGCCGACTTCGCCGCGGCGGAGACAATGTCTGCGGGCGCGTCAGCCGCTCCGTAGAACTGCGCGACAAGATAACCCGTAGCGGCCGCCGCCACGAGCCCGAGCCCCAGGCAGAACTGAAACACGCCCGTGCCGCGCCCGCGAATCTCCGGCGGCAGCGTCTCCGTGAGATACATCGGCATGACGACGCTCATGTATCCCGCGCTCATCCCCTGGAGGACACGTCCAAACAGCATCGTCCAAAGGGATTTCTCAGACAGGCAGACGACGGGAATTGCCAGGAGGAAAAGCGCGGCAGCCGCGACTATCATGCGCTTGCGGCCAAAGCGCTCGGCGAGCATGCCGGCCGACAGGGACGAGATCAGCCCGCCAAAAAGCACCGCTCCTACGATCCAGCTCAACTCCGCATCGGAGAAAAGCCGGAGCGCCTTGATATACGGCGATGCTGCGGCGATAACGCCGAAATCTATGCCATACAGAAGACCGCCCAGTCCCGCGATTGCGAGCAGATAGCCGACAGATAATCTACGCTCCACTTTCATAAGTGAGTATTGTATAAAATTTTTCTCGGCATGTGAATACTTTATTTCGCATAAAAAGCTAATCAAAACGCCAACCGCTATTGCGCCATCAATGGATATGTTGTATAATGAGCGTCAACATGGCAAGAAAAAACAGCAAGACCGCGATTAGGACCCCTTCCAGGCGCGTAGTCATCGCGCTCAGAATGGCCGGCATCGCAGGGCAAGACAAGCTTAACGGCGTATTCGACTACCTGAGCGCCGGGCGGCGCTGGCAGCTCATCATCTACCGCACGAAGCACGAGTTTACGGCGGACATCGTCCATCACGAGCTTGCGCGCGGCGCCGACGGCTTCATCGTAGGCATTCCCGGCGCAGACGACGCGCTTTCGGCGCTTGCGCGGTCGAATGTCCCGACTGTGGTGATGAACATCACAGGCGGGGGCATCGAGAAGCGCAAAGACGGGATTGCCTTCGTAAAGAGCGACCCGTCCGCAGTCGGGCGCGAGGCCGCGAACACGCTTTTGAAGCAGGGAATTTACAAAAGCTACGGCTACGCAGGATATCGCACCGACGACGACTGGAGCGTAGAGCGCGGCAGGGCCTTCCGCGACGCGCTTGAAGAAGCCGGGTTCGTCGGAAGGATGATGGACATAACGCACTACAAGGACAAGGTCGAGGACAAGGCGACGGTCGTGGAATGGCTGCGCACGCTTCCAAAGCCCTGCGGGATTCTCGCCGCCTGCGACGACAGGGCGTTCGAAATACTCGACATATGCAAGGAAATCGGGCTTAAGGTTCCTGCCGAAGTCGGCATCATGGGCGTGAACAACGACCCAATCCTCTGCGAAAACACAGACCCCAAGCTTTCGAGCATCCAGCCGGACTTCATCGGCGAAGGCCGCCTTGCGGCGGAGCTGCTGGAGCAGATGATGTCAGGCGAACGGATTTCGTCCAAGGACAGGCTTTTCACCGTCGGCATACGCACGATCGTACACAGGGAGTCCACGATTGCGCAGTCGGAGTCGGGGAAGCTCGTCCAGAAGATCCTCTCCTACATAACGAAAGAGGCGACAAGGGGAATCGGCGTCAAGGACGTAGCAAGGCGATTCAAGGTATCACGCTCGCTTCTCGAGCTGCGCTTCAGGGAACTCCAGAACGAGAGCGTCTACGAGGCGATGCTCCGCATACGCCTTGAGGAGGTCAAGCGCCTCCTGCGCCAGACCAACGACCCGATATCCGAGATCACCCAGGCCTGCGGATGGAAAAGCCCCATTCCGCCCAAGGCCCTCTTCAAGCGCCGCTTCGGAATGTCCATGCGCGAATTCCGCAACTCCGCAAGATGAATACGCCCTGTTGTATTTTACATTGGAAACATGGTATAATGTCCGTGTAAAAAAATCTGTCAAGATTCAAGGTTTGGATTTCCTGTATTATGTAGAGACCGCAAATGCGGAGAAAGGTAAAGGTGCAATATGAACAAAATGAAACTGATGCTCGCTCTCGGCGCCGTCTGTGCCGCAGGAGTTCTAACAGCAGCGCCCGGCCCAGGCGTCCACAATAACGGCGGGCACCCCTCGCACAGCGCGAAGCCAGCCCCTAAGGCCCCTAAAGCCGTCGCCAAGCCGGGGAAACCCGCGAAACTCGGCGGTGCGGTGCGTCATGATCTCCCGGGGCCAGCTCACAAGCCTGTCCACCACATAAAGCACCCGGCTGGCGCCCGCCACTGGGCCCGTCCTACGGTAGTTCCTCCGCGTCGCCACGGTGCCCTGCGCGCATGGGAATGGGTCGCGGCCACATGGAGCATGACCGTGGACGGCATCTATTACTACGGCGACGGCTACTACTACGACGGCTACAACTACTACTACAACGGTGCGTACTACACGACCCCGCCGGTTGTGATAACGCCCGCGCCAGTCGTTACGCCTGCGCCAGTCGTTACGCCTGCGCCAGTCGTTACAACAACGCCTGTTGTTACGCCCGCGCCTGTGGTTACTACCGCGCCAGTCGTTACAACAACGCCCGTCGTTACGCCCGCGCCTGTGGTAGTGACTCCCGCGCCCCCGCCACCGCCGCCGCGCCGCAGGGGCCTCCTCGAGTGGCTGTTCGGCGACTGATCCGAAATCGGATTTCTCCGGCATTCCGGACAAGCTTCACATCAAGGTCAAGGTGCAGAACCGCGTTCTCGCACCTTGACCTTTAGCATATGAAGCCAGTTGTGCAGAGACGCCGGTACCGCGCGTTCGCAAAAGCACTTTACCATACCTCTTAATGCAGAAAGAAAACGCGGCACTTTGGTTCGCTTCATATAGGCTGCGTCCACATGGAATATCAGCGGCCTATACCTTTCCACGTTCTGCACAACATACCCCGGCAGTCGCGATCCCTCAATAGGAACTCCATAGCAACGCATATCCCAAAAAGGCCCCCGCCCCTGGGCAATGAGTTTTTCCAACGCGGCAATATCCAAGTTGCCGTCACCTGGATTGTATTCCTGATGCGCAAAAGAGCGGACTTTCTCAGCAAGCCTGCGCACATCGCCAAGACTGGTGAAATGCCAACCGCCGTCCTTTATGATTGTAGTTGCCCCTCTGGATTTTGGCAACCACCTACACCTGATTTTAGAAGCCGTGGTACCCTCGTTCATCCATTCGGGAAGCAAATCGTTTTTAATTGTATCGACACCGTCAAAGACATGGCAGAAGTCACGATACGAAACCATCCTCGTTCCGTACCAGTATCGCTGAAGCACATTCCTATAGTTTAGATAGTATGCGTAGTAGCGCTGGTCAAACACCTTGACGCCGGGAACCCCCGCATATTCAACAATCTTCTCAGGACGCGGGATTTCGTCAAGATCCGAGATCAATATCGTGTCGTCGTCCTTCGCATCCTTCAGCCCTTCGGCGATTGCATTTCTCTGGTAGTTCTCGCGCCCCCAGTCTGTCTTGCATATCTCCGGGAACTTTTCTATGCAAACGTATATGAGTCTGTCCTTGAACTCGGCGAACCTCGACTCGTTCTCCTTGAAATAAAGAGGCTTTGGCTTCCCCGCATGCGTCTCACCGGCCTCGACAAGGACGAACTTGTCAACGGAGTCTTTCAAGACATTCAGCCTGATTTCCAGAAGATCAAGCTCATTGAAGAAACTAAAGCAGTCGTAAATCATGTTGTGTAGTATATCTTATATCATACGGTCTGGTCAACGGTCTATCAACATTTCCGCTCAACGACATGATGGCGGCGGTTGCCATATCTACTATTTCGGCATTAAGGTCAAGGCAGGCTCCGCGACCAAAACATGCCTCATCTGCAAAACAAAGTCTTCAGAACCATATGGCAGACACAGAGGATAGCCATTCCAACACCCCAATTACGAAAACGGAAGAGAACAGCATCGTGCATATTATACCCCTTTGGGTCAAAAAGCAACTTGATCCGCACCAGAAGAGGCTTCCCCTCTTGCATGCGATAGCGCTCCGGCTGGGCGGGGCACACGCCGCTGAAGGAGGTAGAGAGATACGGACCGAAACCGGCGCGCGAGGCCATCAACCCGTAGTCGATATCGCCATAGCCATGCCGATACCCATCGAAAATAGGTCCAATCTCTTCATAGACTTCCCGTGGTACAAGAACAAGGTTGCCGTTCATCCATCCGCCTGACATACCAAAGGAAGCGTCAGTTTCGCTTTCGTCTGTTGAAAATTTCCCTGCAATCATCCCACCATGCTCCCTATAGTCTGTGAACAAGTTGGCGATGGCGTTCTCCTTGAGCATCGCGTCGTCGTTAAGCCATAAGTAGAAGTCGTAAGGATCGTCGCCTGCAGACTTCACCGCCTCATCCCACGCAAGCCGCATGCCTTTGCACCAAAACAGGTTCCCGCCGCTTCTAATCACATTGACTTCGGGGAATGCGGCTTTTACTTTTTCACCGGTGCTATCGGGGCTGGCGTCGTCGACAAGCCAAATGTCAAACGTCGCATCGTCAACCTTTGCACAAGCCTTTCTCAGGCGTTCAAGGCACCGGAGCGTCGTTTGCACCCGGTCGTAACATGTCATCAGCACGGCGATTTTCATTGTGCGTAGAACCTATTGGAAAGCTTTGATAGAACATTTTTCATCCAGGCCTCGTCACCGAAGAAGAAAAAATTACTGACTTTGCAATGTTGTATTAGTCGGACTGTAAAGTGGCAGGCCAAGAACCAACCGATGGCAATAATCCAACGTGACCATGCAGGGGCTGGAGGAAGCGCAGCGTACTTGTTAATTAGAATCAACGGGTATTCATGCACAACATACACGCCAAGAGAGGTAAGGCCCATAGGAGCAAGTCGTTGGATGCAAGGAATCCGTTTTACCAAGAATTCTGCAGCGAACAGAACGAAGATAGAGCCTGTTATGCCAACTGCGGTACGAGCGAAGAACGTTATGAACCATTTCACGTCACCGAACACCGATTCCCAGTATGGAAAAGATTCCCAGAAGTTCATTCCAGTCGATATGAAATCCCCTCCCAACATCACCGCCGAAATGAAAACAACTCCACAACACAGCGAAACTCTCGTGCCGAGATGGAATCTATGTCGTCTCAAAACCATAAGGCCGAAAACAAAATACGGGTACATGTGAATAACCTGTCCGCACCACCAGAAACGAAATGAGGTGGGGCAGAAAATCATTGCAAGATACGTGAGCGCAAACAGAAACCATCGCCACTTGTCATCTGCAACCAACCGATAAATCAATGCGCATAAGAGATAAACCAACGCAAGAGTCCTCAAGAACCAATAAAGATGGACATTGCCGAGAGCCGACCTCAGATCCATGTTAAAGACAACAACCCACAGCATGGCTGAAACGAGTGGAATCGTAACATGAGGCCAGACATACGAACCCGCCCTGGCAAGAATGTCAGACCATCCTTTTTTAGTAAAGGTCGAAGCCGCAAAATATCCACTCATGACAAAGAAGACTGGCATGTTTACACCAATTTTGGCGTTGGCCATGTAAATAAGCGGCTCTGCCTCAACTATGCCGTAAAGCCCGAGATGCCCCCACACAACCCAGAGCATCATGGCCACCTTGACCAAATCAAAACATGGCTCACGACTATGCATAGGTGATGTCAAACTTGCCAAAGCTGTCACAGTCGTAGATCATGGTGCAGAATATTATACCATATCCACGGCGGAATATGGTAAAATACACACAAGGAAACTACCCCCATGGAAAACTACGTTCACAATGTCATCCTCGTCATGTCTGGAGGCACTGGCGCTCGCTTTGGAGCCGACTGCCCAAAGCAGTACTGCATAATGAAAAACCGCATGGTCATAGACTACGTCATGGATGCATGCCGCAAGACCAGAGGCGTTGACGCAATCGTCGTTGTCGCATCGGGCGAATATGTTGACTTCTGTGCCAGTCGCTACGGCATCCCTGCCGTTGCGGGAGGCTCAACACGTCCTGAATCCGTAGCAAACGGGCTAAAGTTCATTAACGACCATTATGACTGCCATAAGCTCATAATCACAAATGCTGTATGTCCGCTTGCGACAAGCGAACAATACGCCAAATACTTTAATGCGCTTGACAACTACGACTACGTGCTCACGACATGGAAGCTTGCACCGGCCCTTCATCGCTTCGACGGGAAAAAATGCGACCGCGACGAGTACTTCAATGTCATGGAGCCTGACGCATACAATTTCAGGAAACTATACGACAACTTTGACTTCGCAAATCTGAAGAAGTACATATTCCACAACATGCCAGACGACGCCAAACCGTACTTCTGCATGGATTATCCATACACGATGAAACTCACGCACCCGCACGACCTGAAGCCTCTGTGCGCCTTGTATGAAGACATCGTATCGGAGCCAGAGAAAAACGAGACTTACCAGACCGTAAACAGCTTCCTCACTGCAGGAGGAAAGCAGGATGTCGCAAAATGGATTGCCAGGGTGCAAGGGTATATATCCGAGTTTGCCAATAGGTATCGCTTGGCAAGCTATGCCATCAACGCCCAAACAGAAGAAAACATCGTCTATGAGGCACATTCCGACATTCATGGAGACATTGTCATAAAATTCACGCCTTCATCCGCAAATTTCCACAAGGAATACACATACTATCGTCTCGCACCACAAGGTGTAATGGCAGAGCTGATAGATGCGGACGCCGAATGCAATGCACTTGTGCTAAAAATGGTAAAGCCCGGGTTTCAGGTCAACATAGACCCCGGCAACCCGCACATTGTAAGATTCTTCGAGCATGTGAACGAATGCATGATACCAGTCTCCGCATTGGAAGGCGACACTTCTGTTCCAAACGTATATGACGAGTTTCTTCTTTTCCAGAAGAGCGCAGAGCGGTTTACGTTTGAATACGACTTCCGAAAAGGCATGGAAGAAAAGGCGTTGAAAGTCTGGGACGCATATTTCAAAGACGCCCCCAAGTTCTACTTGCACCGAGACCTCCACCACCGCAACCTACTGATGTCGGAACATGGCATACGGGCGATAGACGCGCGTGGAGCCATAGGCCCGAAGGCATTTGAATTTGTGATCCAATTCGTCATCGAACTGCGCGACGTCGCGGGAACTCCTAATGAAGACCGCTTTGGCAAACTGTTTAGGTTTTATTCTCGGTTTGTCGGAGAAGAAGAACTATGGGCAGCTCTGTTTATCTTCTTCGTATATAAGATGAATGACTACGTATTTCAGAAAAACGACAACTTCAAACTGGCGACATGGTGCAGAGACTGCATCACCTCGCTTTTTTTCCAAGGCATTGACGATCCTGCACACGGCAAAGACATGCCACGGCAACTCCGGAGATTCCAGTGAAGAAGCTGTTCATCTTAGACATGGACGGAACGCTATATGACCTTGCCGACGTTTCCGCCGCGAACTTCGAAGTGCAGATAGACTTTCTTTCGGAGAAAACCGGCATGGCACGCAGCGATGCGGTGCGCTACTTTGCGGAACATGACATATATCCTGTTGTCCGCAATCAGTCCAAGTCGGCAACCGAGCTTTTTGCAAGAGAAGGATTCTCACTGTCCGAATGGAACAAATTCAGAAAGATGCGTTTCCCAATTGAGAACATAAAACTGGACAAGGCAGCGTCACCAGAGACCATTGGCAGGCTTAGCCGCCTTGGCCCATGCGTTCTTTTGAGCAGCAACTCCCTGTCAACCATAAAGGCTGTCCTTGGGAAACTCTCAATGCCTGTTGACGCATTCAGCGCAATCGTATGCAGCGACCAGTATAGTCGCGCAACTCCGTTTAGGAAGATCGATGCCATGAGCGACCTTCTCGATCGGTTCTCCGTCGCGCCAGAATGCATGACGTCCATTGGCGACAGGTTCAGCACTGATGTTGCACCAGCGCTGGAACTTGGAGGCTCCGGATTCATAGTCAACCGACCATCCGGGCTTGACGCCGTTGTCAACGACATCGAAAACGATTCGCCGGCGACATGCCAAGACTACACATACTATCCACATAAGGCGACCGCCGAACATCGATGAAGATACTGATTCTAGGCGGCACCGGCACAATGGGATCGGAGCTTGCGGATATCCTATCCGCAAACAGCGAGAACAAGCTCGTCATCGTCTCTCGGCGGAAAAGAGGCTGCTGCAACAATTGCAGATATGTCGCCGGGGACGCCATGAGCAAGTCGTTTGTCGAGAAGATTGTTGGCGAGAAGTTTGATGTCACGGTGGATTTCATGTGGCACAGTGCCGAGTCCATATCAAATCTGCTCCCTGTCATTCTAAGATCCACCGGGCAGTATTTTTTCCTGAGTTCAGCAGCGGTCTATGCAAACTCAGACGAGCCCCTTCATGAAACATCTCCGCGATTCATAGACTTTGCTTCAGAACATGAAGCCAGGACTTCGCAAGAGTACCACATCGCAAAGGCACGTGCAGAAAACGTCGTGAGGAACGCCACAGGCGGCAACTGGACGATTGTGCGTCCGCATGTCACGTTCGGTCCGTCGCGCTTTCCGATATGCACCTGGGAAATGTCCACCTGGCTTCCTTGCGCCGCCGGCAATATCCCAATAGCCATTCCCATGGACGCGCTGCCGCACACGACAACACTTGCAACTGGGCGACAAGTTGCCTACCAGATTATAAACCTTTTCGGGAAGGAAAACGCCCTTGGAGAAATCTTCCAGCTTGGCTCGGAAGACGTGCACACATGGGGAGAAATTCTCGAAAAATGCCGTCAAGTGCTTCAAAAGCTCGGGATCCCGCTTTTGGTGCGGGAATCATCATCCAATGAGATAAGCCGGTTGATTCCGCAGATGAAAAGCCGATTTGCATGCGACCGACTTCTTGACCGACGATTCGACATGTCAAAATACAAAAGAATCGCCAATGATCCGGTTGCAACCACACCCACGCTTGACGAATCCCTTTACCAGTGCATTTTTCAAGCAATAGCAAAAAAGCAGAATGTAGCGACCATTAACAATTACGACGCCCTTGCCGCCAACTGCAAAATTGTAGGGCATATCCTAAATCCATCCATGTTCTCAGGGAGAGATAGGCTCGCATGCTTTCTGCGTCAACATGGATTTTCTGACAGGATTACAACATGCATAGCCTTTCCGGAACAGGCTACCAAACAGGGCGTTGCGCTTGTAAAGCGCTTAATCAAAAGGTAATCGGCAATGAAGATTTTAAAAGACATTTTCTTTAAGCTTTTATACGCTCCTCCAATATTCAGGACTATCAAAGCTATACTATACCCTTTGATATATCCTCGTGTGTTCTTGTGCAAACTTAGATACAGCAGGACACTTTACCGGATAAAGTCAATCCCTGGCAACAGGAAACTTCGAGTTCTTTTTCTTGTCGGAGAACCGGCTAAATGGAAGTGTCAAAAGCTCTACGAGGCAATGGAATCGTCTAAAGACTTTGACCCAATAGTTGGACTAACGGCCTGGAACTCTCAGTCGGCTCATGTCTGCACGGAAGAAGAGCTGGAGCAACAACACAAAAAAGCGGAGGCTTTCTTCCATACATTGGGTGACAAGGTTACAAGGACATACACGAATTTTCCAAGAAAAGGCATTCCGCTAAACGAACTCAAACCTGACATCATTTTCTATTCTGAACCATGGCTTCCAATAAAATTCCAGACTCCGGAGAGGATGTCTGGGACCGCGGTTTGCTGCTACATACCGTATTTTGTCCCAAGCACAGGCGATACATCCATAATCTGCGAAGCGGATGTGCACAGATTCTGCCACACCTACTTCACGCTAAGCGATTCTTGGTCGGAGCTTTACAGCAGTAAATTCACAAAGTTCAACAACGTTCAACAGTTTGTCGGAACAGGGCTTCCCGCGCTGGACTACTTTTCCGCAAATACCGGCACAGCATCTGAAAGCAACGTAGTCATCTACGCTCCGCACCATTCCATTCCGAACCCAAAGAACACCATACCTTGGAACATATCAACATTCGATTGGTCAGGCCGCCCCATTCTTGAATATGCAAAGAAGCACCCTGAGATCAAATGGGTTTTCAAGCCACATCCTTTGTTGAAACACGAGGTAGTCGACGCAGGCTTCATGTCTCAAGATGAAATAGACGCATATTACCGTGAATGGAACGAAATCGGCACGGTATGCCTTAGCGGGGACTACCAGGACCTTTTTATAAATTCCACGGCAATGATAACAGATTGCGGCTCTTTTCTTTCAGAGTATGGGGCCTCTGGGCATCCATTGATTCGTCTCGTCAGGACAACAAGCAGGCAGTTTCCGCCACTGCCAAATGGCATGCTTGATACATATTATCAAGTACGAAATCTAAATGAAATGTTTGACGCATTTCGAACCGTACTGGAAAACAAAGAAGACCCCAAACGAGATGCTCGCATAGCTGCGGTAAAGTCTGCCGGGCTTATGGGAGTAAATGCATCTGCCAACATTCTTCGCTATCTGGCTAAGCTATGCGGCAGAAGTGTGTCTGACAGCTGACTACCGGACACAGCACTACTATCTTCCGGCAGATTGCGCAGACGCCAAAGTTGAACAAGAAACATGCCCAGCAACGCATGCTCAAGAATAAAACAAACAGGAACGTCAACAGCTAAAACATTTGCGAAACGCAAAAACTGGCTCACGAAAAACGACCAAATTATGTTTACGGCAATAAGGAGCTTAATTCCCTGCATCACGACATCCTTCCGTTTCCAGTTCTCAATCAGGTAAACGCAAGGGAAGATCAGCACAACAAAATCGTACGTTCTGTGATAGAACATCACATTCGACAGAACGGCAAGTATTGACATAAGCAATGTGTTGTCACGGTGCCTCGTAAACGCCAAAACAAAAAGCAATGTGCCATAAATAACATATCCAAAGTTTGCCCATGTTTTTATGTCTCCACTTCCACAAGACGCCATCAAACTGGCAAAATCCGCAGTACCACAAGCGGTGAGCGCGGAACTAACCTGAAATGACTGACGAATGAGTGTTATCGGTGATTCAGAAAGATACAGACCACATCCAATGGTTGCTGCAATGTGAATTGCAGCGGCAATGATTATTGGACGCCACCACCGTCTGGAAATAAATATAAAAGCCAGCGGAGCGACAGTCGTATATTTAAACCCCGACAAGGCCAACAATATTCCAGACAATGCAAATTTCCTCTTTTCGGCATAGTAATATGCCGGCATGAAAAAAGCAAGAGAGAACATCAGATGTTGTCCAACCCCGATAAGAATTCGCAGCGGAGAACCTGCAAGCAGGATAAAAGCAATCCAATAAAAGTAATTGCAGATAGGCTTGCTTTCAAAGAATGTTTTGTAAACGAACCAGAGAAAAACTGCCGTAAAAATCAGATTGCAGAAATCCCATATCTGATTGGCCAGTAGTTGCGGAAACGCTGTCCATGGAACTAAAAGCAAAAGACATGACGGCAATTGATTCGCGGCCCCAATGTGCTTGTTTATAAAGCCGTCGTACGGAACTGGTTTGTGTTCTAATGAATACACGTAAGGATTGTCGCCAAGGACAAGAACCTTTGCCGGATCCCATTGAAAATCAAACTCGCAAAGTCCATTCTTAAAGCCAATTGCCACGCCCAAAGCGGCAAGCCCCCATGCCACCGTCCATATAATATATCGTGACCAGTTGCCGCCATTGGCAGTCGCAATAGCAAACCATATCGTCTGCCAAAAGCTCTTTGCCGCGGCCTTGAGGAGTTTCCACTTCTTTATGCTAACCTCACCAGTCGTCCTGTCGTGCTGGGGAACGGGAATTTCCAGGCATCGTAGCCTATGCCGGGCTGCAAGGCCGCTCAAAATGACATTCGGCGCGAACGTAGTAAGCGGTATCTGCCTATAGAAATCGCGGAATGCGGAAACGCGCATAAGCCGATAGGGCGTGTTGACGTCCCAGATGCTCTTCCCGTAGAAAAGCCGAACGCAGATTCGCGATACAAGGCTGATGATTTTCCTCGGCCAAGCCTGACGCCTGCCATCCCGCGTACCCACAAGGAAGTCGTACTCATCTCGCTTCGACCATAGCTCGCCAAATTTCTCCGGCCCCATTTCGTCGTCGGAATCGACTTGAAATATCCAGTCAAATCCATCAGTAGCTGCGTCGCGATAACCGGTAAGGATAGTGTTTCCGTGTCCGCCGTTGGGCTTGTCCCTGACATTCACCCTGTCAAGGGATTCTGCAACTTCGCGCATGGCAGATAGCGAGTCGTCACGGGATCCGTCATTGTATGGGCGAATCTCATAGTCCACACCGATGTCTTTAAGCATCGAATCCCATTTGCGGAGAACAGGGCCGATAGCCTCCTGTTCGTTGTAAACGGGCATCACAATACACAATCTGTCTTTGGGCGTGTTCATCACAGCATATAATACACTATTATCCCGCCCTCTGCAAGGTTTACAATCGCAGAAATGCGGACGCAGCCTTAAGTCCCGCAGCGACAGATTGGTCCATGTCGTAGTAGCGGTATTCGCCAAGCCGCCCGCCGACAACGAGGCCTTGAACTTTTTTCGCCTCGGTCATGTAAAGCGCAAGCCTCTCGCGAGATTCCGTCGTGTCAACAGGATAGTACGGCTCGTCACCCAGCTTCCATGTCTTGGGGAATTCGCGGCAGATAACCGTAGATGGGAAGTCCATCACAGCCTTGTCCTCAGGATGATAGTGCTTGAACTCGTGTATGCGGGTAAAAGGGACGTCTGCGTCTGTGTAATTCACGACGCTTGTTCCCTGAAAGTCACGCACGGGGATGCGCTCTCGTTCAAAACGAAGCGACCGCCAGGGCAATGGCCCGAATTTGTAGCCGAAAAGCACATCTATAGGACCTGAGTACAGCACCGGCAGATTGGCCATCTCACTTGCCGCCTTCGTCTTTCGCCAGTCCAGCCAATCCACATTGCACTCCACGGTGATGCCAGGATGGTCGAGCATTCGGTCAAACAACGAGTTGTAACCAGACAATGGAATGCCTTGGCGGTAGTCAGAGAAGTAGTTGGTGTCATAGCTGGCGCGCACCGGCAACCGCCTTATTATGTCGGCGGAAAGATTTCGTGGATCAGTGCCCCACTGCTTGCGCGTGTACTCGCGAATAAATGCATCGTACAAGGGTCGTCCAATCAGGGAAATCGCTTGCGTCTCAAAGTTTTCCTCGCCCGAGCCAACGCCCTTCGCCGCCTCGGCCGCTATAAACTCTGGCAACTCTTCTGGGGTAAGATCAAGGCCATAAAACTGATTGACTAGCGCAAGCCCAAGAGGCAGAAAGTAGGTCTTGCCGGAGTGCCTGGCCAGAACCTTGTGCTGGTATCCATTGAATTCCACGAACCTACGCACAAAGGACCACACATCATCGTTATGCGTGTGGAAAATGTGCGAGCCATACACATGCACTTCGATGCCTGTCTCCTGATCTGTATCGCACCTAACATTGCCGCCAACGGCATGTCGCTTCTCGAGAACAAGTACATGCCGCCCAGCTTCGGCGAGAACCCGTGCGACCGTGCACCCCCAGATGCCAGCCCCTGCCACTATCACGTCAACCATGAGACGCCGAACTCCTTGAATTGCCGACTGTAGCCATGCCTGACGTCGATAAACGACGGTGCTCTACGATGCACCAGACGACAAAGGAACACAACAGCAAGGCTGAACTGATTGAAGTCAAATGCGAGACAAGGCTTGAAACGAACCCTGCAAAACCTGGCCAATTAAGCCTTTCGCCTATTGTCGGCAACAGCACAGTGCAATAGTTGATGGTTTCGAGGCATGAACAAAAAACAACGGCCATCATGACGCCTAGAATCACGCGCTCGCGCTTACTGCCGGAAAGGATAAGGCGACTGGCGAGTGCCATCTGCAGGACAAAGAAAATGCACCTGTCATACGGCCTCATGTACGTCCATAGAGACGCGCAAAGCACCGCAGGCGAAACGCGGACAACCCAGTCTGGAGACTTGCGTACAAGATAGCTTAGCGCAAAGCAGAGAAGAACGCCACCTGCAAAACTTATCGACTGAATGGCCTCAATCGTCCACCCCCGCCCGACAAGCCATTGGCAAACGGCCTCGGGAATGAGTCTGGCGCTCTCATGTATAGAATACCCCGCCCCTGATTTGATTTGAGGGACTTCCAATATGAGGTCTATCATGGGCTTTCCAATCAAATGAGACGCAATCCATGTCGCGACGAGGCAGATCGCCCCCGCCGTAACGACGGTCTTCCACCGCCTGCCGATCAGCAACGGAATCGCCAGGAGGAATCCGTCCTGCGGCTTGGCCACGACAACGGCCCAGCACACGCCGGCAAGCACGTCCCGGCCTTTCTCAAGGCAAAACAGCATGCCCGCCAAAGCCGCCAGCACCATCATTATGTAATTTCCTGTCTGGAAATTGATGACGAAAGAAGTGCCAACCGAAAGCGCCGCAGCCGCCATAAACAACCCGCATCCCGGCGAAAGTCTGTTTCCCCGATAAAACGCAAAGGCGATTATTGCCAGAAGGAACGAAAGCTGACACACGCACCACACTTGCCATTTGCGCCAGAGAGGGAAGTCGATCGACAACGGCAATGAATAGGCGTAAGTCCACGGCGCATTGCCGTCTATGATCTTGTTGCGCGTTGCCGTCTTTAAATCCTCGCGGCCAAGCGGGTAATACTCTTCGCTGTCTATCTTTCCCTTTAGTACGTCAAAGGGATCGATGCCCCTTACAACATGGTGCATCTGGTTTACGTAAATGCCAATATCCATGCCTGGACCATTCTTGTAGAAATACGGCACAAGCCCTATCGCAACCAAAAGACCCGACGCAAACCAGATTCCGACAAACCACTTCTTCAACTTCGTTGTATTCACTTGCAACTCCTCAGTTCACCCCCGTATTAAAGACATGTACGCCCTTGTAGCGGTTGCCGTTGAGGTTGAGCGCCATAAGGACTCCGCCGTTCACGCCACCGATCAAATAGTCGCACTTGGCGAGCGCATAAATCTCGAGCATATACAAGAAGTTGTTCATCTTCGGCGTCAAGGTCGCAAGCCTGCGATAGCAAAGGAACTTCTTGTCCTTTATATCTGAAAAACGCTCCTTCTCGACGTATCTGCATTTTGGGAATCGCTTCTTTATCCCGTCAAGAGCCTCCTGCTCCTCGGTGACTACGAAAATATGCGATCCGTCGCCTACTTCAATGCCCCATTTCCGCATGTCACTTTCGACGGTTTCGCAGAACCACTCCACATCCGGCACCTTTGCATGTCCAGTCGCATAGCGGTAGTCTGTTCCCCTGTAGCGAATCGCGACCATCGGCCCTTCGCAAGAGGCAAACAACGAATTGATCCTGTCGTCAACAAAGCTCTTGAGCTCGTCTGAAAGCTGGATCTCCTTGGTCAGGGCATGCCGAGCTTCTATATTCTTGCGGTTATAACGCTTGTGTATCATGCCGCGAGAAACTGTGAACACTACATTCTTAGAATTCATCGCCTCTTCAACAGAATAAGGCGACACGCCCCTGAAAAACGCATACCAGTCGCCGTCGTCCTTCTGCGCAGGCTGCGTAGGATACACTACGGGAATCCATCCCCGTTTTCTTGCATACAGCATATATCCCAAAACTGCATCATACCATCCGGCAACGCCTACATACACAGGCAGGCTTTTTATTACGTAGAATGTCTTGTCGGGATGAAGCGACCCAGGGTGCGTGACCTTCTCGGGATTGAAGAAAAGAATCAAGGCGTTGGCAAAAGCGTTAATCCACGTGTACCACGGCTCCTGAATGGTGCCGATGAAGTGGAACAGCTTAGTGTTGAGCCACGCCCTAAGTCTCATGTTGCGTATGATACACTATTCTCACTCCAGACGCAATGGCTGGCGGGTGCGCTGCCGCGACAGGGTCAGAACACGATGGTGACGTTCGGAAGGGCCTTCCTTATGCGAGCCATCTCGACGTCGGGAAGGCTGAGCTCTCCGAGCTGAAGCGACTGCAACGAGCTCCAGGCCGAGAGATCCGGCGGAAGAGCCGTTATCCTCGTGCGGTTGAAGGAAAGGTTCTTAAGCCCCTTCTTCTCCAGAAGCCACGAAGGAATCTCCTTTATGGGGTTCCCGGAAAGCTCTATGTCCGTGAGGGACGGGAGGTCTTTCAGCGTGTCGGGAACGGAATCGAAGCGGTTGTCGCGAAGGTATATCCTGCGCAGCGAAGCAAGCGCACTCAAGTCCGGCAGCTTTGAGAGCCTGTTGCCGTTGAGCCTAAGCCACTTGAGCCCGACTAGCCTTTCCACGCCATCTACGCTTTCAAGCTGGTTGCGGTCGAGGTTCAGGTAGTCGATCCGCTCGCCAGCCGCAAACGCGGCGTCGCCCCAATCGACGCTCTTAAGGGCCTTGTCGCCAAGATAGACGCGGCACTCGGCCGGAACCGACTTGTACGCCGGCTCCGGCTCGTCAAAGCAACCGCCCACCGCCGCACACAACGCGACGAGGAGTGTAAAATTGAAAATTGAAAATGCAGAATGACCTTCTTGTTTAGTTTTCATGCTGGTTTCCCATTCCACAACTTTAAATTTTCAATTCTACATTCTAAACTCTCAGACCGCCGCGGCGGTGATTATGCCGGCGAAGTCAGCGGCCTTCAAAGCCGCGCCGCCGATGAGTCCGCCGTCGATGTCCTTCTTCGCGAGCAGTTCCGCCGCGTTGGAGGGCTTCATGGACCCGCCATACTGTATGCGGACCGTCTCGGCGGTCTCCGCCCCGACGAGCCCCGCGAGGGTCGCGCGGATGAGCGCGTGGACCTCCTGCGCCTGGTCGGGCGTGGCGGTCTTGCCGGTGCCAATCGCCCAGACGGGCTCATAGGCGATGACGAGCTTCGCGCAGTCGGCGGCCGTGACGTCCTTGAGCCCGACTTTCATCTGGCGCTCGATGACTTCGTTGAGCTTTCCGGCCTCGCGCTCCTCGAGGGTCTCGCCGATGCAGACGATGGCGGTGAGCCCGGCGGCAATCGCAGCGCGCGCGCGCTTGTTGACGGTCTCGTCAGTCTCCCCGAAATACTGCCGGCGCTCGCTGTGGCCGACGATGACGTATTTCGCACCGGCGTCGAGCAGCATGCCCGTGGAGATCTCGCCCGTGAACGCCCCGTGGTCTTCCCAGTGGCAGTTCTCGGAACCGATCTCAACCTGCGTTCCGGCGGCCGCGGCAACGGCTGCGGGCACGTCGATGGCGGGCGTGCAGCAGACGATGTCGACCTTGCCCGCGAATTCTTTCGTGGCCTCTACGACGGCGGCGACAAGCGCGGCGGTCTCGGAGGGCTTCACGTTCATTTTCCAGTTTCCGGCGATGATTTTCTTTCTGTTCATTTTGTTTTTGCTCCTTTGAATTTTCTGTGCTTGACCCCTGCGGCCTTGAACATCGCCTTCACCGTGTCGAGGAACGCATAGTCGCCCCCATAGACGACCTCCTTGATTCCGGCGTTGATGATGAGCTTCGCGCAGGTGAGACATGGCGAAATCGTGACGTAGATGGTGGAACCGTCGATCGGCAGTCCGTAGCAGGCCGCCTGGCAAATTGCGTTCTGCTCGGCGTGCGTACACAGGCACTCGTCAAGGTGCGTACCCGACTTGACCTTGCCGCTGCATCTCGGGCAACCGCCCTCGAAGCAGTTCTTGACGCCCATCGGCGTTCCGTTGTATCCGGCGGAGAGGATGTGGTTGTTCTTCTCGACAACAGCGCCGACGGAGCGGCGAAGGCAGTTAGACCGCTTGGCGACGACCTTCGCGATGTCCATGAAGTATTCGTCCCAGCTGGGACGCGGATCTATCTTCCTCTTTGCCATTCAGCCAAAGTTCCCGTATGCGCGGAGCTTCGCGTAGCGCCTCTCAAGAAGGTCTGCTACGGGAACGCCCGCAAGCTCCCTAATGGCCTTCACGACGGCCTTCTTCACGTTGGCTGCGGCAAGCGCGTGGTTCTTCTGCGCACCGCCCGCCGGCTCCTTCACGATCTCGTCTATCGCCCCGAGCTTCTTGAGGTCGGGAGCCGTGATCTTGAGGGCCTCCGCCGCCTCGGGGGCCTTGGAGCCGTCGCGCCAGAGAATTCCCGCGCATCCCTCGGGGGATATCACGGAATATACGGCGTTCTCCATCATGAGCACCTTGTCGCCGACGGCAATCGCAAGCGCGCCGCCCGAGCCGCCCTCACCCGTCACGACGACCACTACAGGCGTCGCAAGGCGAGAGAAGAACTCAAGGCTCTTCGCAATCGCCTCGGCCTGCCCGCGCTCCTCGGCTTCGCGCCCCGGGTACGCGCCGGGGGTATCGACAAACGTGACCACCGGAAGATGGAACTTCTCCGCCAGCTTCGCGAGGCGCATCGCCTTGCGGTAGCCGTCGGGGTTGGCCATTCCGAAATTGGCCTCCATGTTCTCCTCGACGGTGGAGCCCTTGTTGTGGCCAAGCAGCATCACCCTCTCGCCGTCTATCGTCGCAAATCCGCCTACGAGTCCCCTGTCGTCGTTCACGAGCCTGTCGCCGTGCAGCTCCACGAAATCGGAAAACGCAAGGGAGATGAAATCCTTGAGATGCGGGCGACCGGGGTCGCGCGCAAGCCTCACGCAGTCCATCGCAGTCTTCTTCTTTGCCATTTAGATCTCCTCCTCGAAAAGCCTTTAGCCGAAAATGCCGCGTCAGAAACCGCAATACCAGAGGATCTTGGCGAGAAACGCCTTGAGCTCGCCGCGCTCCACGATCCTGTCGATGAAGCCGTGCTTCTCAAGGTACTCGGCCGACTGGAAATCCGGCGGAAGCTTCTGGTGGATTGTGTTCTCGATGACGCGACGCCCTGCAAAGCCGATGAGGGCGCGCGGCTCGGTGATGTTGATGTCGCCAAGCATCGCGTAGGACGCGGAGACACCTCCGGTCGTTGGATCCGTAAGGACGGAAAGATACGGGAGCCCCGCCTCCTTGAGCCTCGCTATCGCGGCGGACGTCTTCGCCATCTGCATGAGCGAAAGGATGCCCTCGTGCATGCGCGCCCCGCCAGACGCGGAGAAAATGACGAGAGGCCGCCTTTCGGCTATCGCCTGCTCGCAGGCGCGAGCTATCCGCTCGCCCGTTCCCGTTCCAAGCGATCCGCCCATGAACGCGAAGTCCATCACGCCAAGCATCGCCTTGTGGCCGCCGATCTCGCAGGTGCCGACTACGATGGATTCGGTCTCGCCGGATTTCGCAATTGCAGCCTCGACCTTCGCCTTGTAAGGCCCCGTCGCATCGTGGAACTTGAGATGGTCGGAATACGAGACAGCGCGAAACACCTCGGCGAAAGTCCCCTTGTCGGCAATCTCCGCTATGCGCTCGCGCACAGGCAGCCGCCCGTGGTAGTTGCACTTCGGGCAGATCGCCCCGGCTTTTTTCCAGGCCACCTTCGAGAAGTGGCTCTTGCACTTCGGGCAGACCGCCCAAATGGCCTTGGCGGGCGGGATGCTCGGCTTCTCGGACTTTTGCTGAAACCACGCCATGACAGTTTCCTCCAGGTCAGAACGGCATGTAGACTATGCCGTAGATGCTGGCCGGCTTTCCACCGACCGCCTTGAGAGAGTGCTTTACGACAGCGTTGTAGTAGGCCGTGTCACCGGGCTCAAGCACGAACGAGTCGTTGCCGTAGACGAGCTCCACCTGGCCTGCGAGGCAGATTATGAGCTCCTCCCCCTCGTGGGAAGAGGAATCGTCGACTCCGTCTGCGGCGAACTCGATGCGGAACGGGTCCATGTGGCGGTCGGGCTTGCCGAGGGCGAGCGAATGGCTCGAGTACCCGAGCGTGTTCACGCCCTCCTTCGCGACCTTCACGGAGTCGAGGTCGGCGGCGCGCGTTATGATGGGATCGGGCTTGAACTGGTCGTCCATGAACGTCCCGAGGCGCTGGCCAAGGGCGCGCGAAATCTTCGTAAGCACTCCAAGCGCGGGGATGACCTCGCCCTTCTCGATGGAGTTGATCACCTTCTCGTCGATTCCGCTCTTCTGGGAAAGGTCGTAAACGCTCATGTCGAGGTTTTCCCGATAGCTGCGTATGCGCTTCCCGACGCTGCTTTCCTTTATCATGGTCTTTTCCTTCCTAAAGATTCACTCCAAGATCCTCACGCCTCCGCAGGCATCGGGGCGAGGGTGTCGAACTCCTCCACGTCCCCGGCGTAGCCAGACATCACTTCCTCCAGTCCGGCGCGCACGCGCGGGAACTGCCTGCTGAGCCAGTGCCAGAGAGCCGCCTTCTTTGCGGGCAGGCGCTCCTCGGCCTTCACAAAAAGCGCCGCGACGACGAGCGCGATTCCGGCATCCACGAGTCTGCGCGAAGAAAGGTCGTGGTAGGACTTCGAATCCTCGCGGCCCTTCGTGAAGGCGACGGCGTCGTCAAGCCTCTTCATGAGGTCGGCCATGCGCGGATGCGCTGAAGCCCAT
>Ga0310690_10003011_pt1 | contig 26230 bp, 23 predicted proteins | sample AusTroGonzalo_MG_2_FD_207661 | JGI IMG/M metagenome (GOLD analysis project Ga0310690, IMG submission 207661) | Bovine rumen microbial communities from tropical cattle in Woodstock, Queensland, Australia - Gonzalo_04 (v2) (version 2) | ecosystem: Host-associated > Mammals > Digestive system >...
TCAAAGGAATCCGCGTCGGGAAGCAGGATCTCGAAGATCGCTCCTCCAGTGGCGGCGTTGCGGGCGGTGATGGTGCCCTTGTGTTCAGTGACGGCTTTCTCCACGCTCGCCAAGCCTAAGCCTGAGCCCTCCGCTTTCGACGTTATGAAAGGATCGAAAATATGCTCCATAAGATCGGGCTTAATGCCGGAGCCGGAATCCTGGAAAGCCACGGAAAGGAAAGTCCCGCTTCTTCGGCAGCGGATCCTCAATTCCCCGCCGTAAGGCATGGCGTCGTAAGCGTTGACGCAAAGGTTCAAAGCGGCCCGCATGAAAACGGCCTCGTCCAGCATGATGTCGGGAAGGTCGGCTCCGAGGTCGATGACAAGGTCAACGCCTCTCGACTGGGCGTCGGAATCCTCCATGGCGACCAGCTGATCGAGGAACTCCTTGATCTGGCAGCGCCTCAGATTCAGCGTATCCGGCTTGGCAAAATTCAGAATGCCGGTGATACGGTTATTGAGCCGGTCTATTTCTCTCAGCATCACGTCGGAGTGTTTGGAATAGACCTCGTCTTTCGTTTCTTCCGCGTGCTTTTTGAAAAGCTCGATGAAACCCCTGATGGAACTCAAGGGATTCCTAAGATCGTGGGCAATGGCTGCCGCGGCCCTGCCGATGGTGACAAGCCTGTCGTTGAAGATCTTTTCCGACTGCAACGCGGCGTTCTGCTCCTCGGCTATCCTAAGCGAATGCTCCACGCTGCGCTTCTCCCTGGTGAAGCTGACGATGAAGATAAGGAAGAAGGTTATGATCGCAAAGATAGCCAGGAAGATTAGCCCGTGGACTCTCCTGGGGTTCACATAGGCGGAGTACGTTTCCGTAGGAATGCCGATTATGGCCAGCGGAAGATCGTCGCCTTTCATGTTCATAAGTTCGAAGTGGCAGGAGCTGCCGGTCAAAAGGCGGCAGAAATAGCGGATGTCAGCCCTGCGGCGGTTTAGGATCTCGTTGTTCTCGTCCAACGCGTTGGAATAACTGTTGACACCCGGGATCCTTCGCACTCCGGAATTGAGATAATACGTGAAGACAGGCGTGCAGAAGAGCACATACTTTCCGTCCTCGCTTGTGAAATGGAAAGCCCTGAATCCGTTTGTGGGAATGCTCCTGTCTTTGAGTTCGGCAAGGTAATGCATCGGCAGCTCTTTCATGCCTGCGTTGAAGACCTGCATGTTCGGCATCAGAAAAGAATAGATGCTGGCGGAGGAATTGCGGCAGACGTACAGAGTGACGTTCGTAAAGTCGCTTATGGACATGTCCCTGAAACGTCCCCTGCCAACCCAGGAGTGAAAGCTTGTCAAAAGCGTGTTGCCTTCCCTGATGGCCGTCATTCTCGCGTATTCCGTAAAGAGCGCGTGGTCGCGGTAGGAATACAGGAAAGCGACAGCCACGATCAGCACCGCCAGGAAAAGCGATGAGAACAGGGGCAGTCTTCTAACTAAGCGGGGGTTGGTCATGCTTTATTCGGGCTTTTCTTCCTTCTCAGCTTTTTCTTCTTTTTCTTCTTCTTTGACTTTCGGTTCCGTCGGCCTGCCGTCGGGGCCGAAGCCGAGGCCCCTGCGGATCAGTTCTTTCTTGGCCAGCGGCACGTTCGTAATGCCGAGGCTCTCCAATACGCGGCGCTCCAGGTAATTCAGGTGGAAGCGGAAATACCATTCGGTATAGTTGTAAACGTTGGTCTCGCCTTCCACGACGTCGTAGTAATTGCTTATGCAGTTCGTCACTACTTTTTCATAGCTGTTGCTAAGAGCGTCCGTTTCCGTCTTGACTATCGTGTTGGTGGTTATGACCCAGAAGTTCGTCCAGACCTTCTCCCTCTCGATGCTGAAGTCGCCGATCTTCGCGACCTTCATGACAGGAATGGGTATCCAGCGCGCCACGCCCGGCTCCATGCCGTGCGAGCTTATGATGAGCGAATAATGGCCGCCGACCTGCAGGCCGTCGATCTGGAAGTACCCGTCCTTGTCGGCCGTCGTTTCCAGATCCTTGGAATGCACTTTCACTTTGGCGAAAGGAATGGGCTTCCTGTTTTTGTCTATCACTCTGCCCATGATGCTGCCGTCCCAGTCGCCCCAATAGAGGCCGTCGTCAGCGATGCTGTCATAGTTGGCGGGATTGACATGCTGCGGCTTCTTCGCTTCGCTTTTGGATTCTTCTCCGATAACGAAAAGCGCCGCCAGAGTCAGGCTGAAAAACAAAAGGAAATATCTCACAGGTATTTTTCCTCAAGCAGGTAATTTTTGACATAATCGCCGACCGATTCCTCAAGCGTCATGAACTGGTGCTTGCAGCCGGCGGCTCTCAGTTTCTTAAGGTCGGCTTCCGTGAAGTACTGGTATTTGCCCTTCAGGATGTCCGGCATCTCTATGTACTCTATTTCCCCTTTTACTCCAAGGGCCTTGAACATAGCGTTCGCCACGTCGTTCCAACTCTGGGCCTTGCCGGTGCCGATGTTGTAAATGCCGCCGATCTCAGGATGCTTGTAGAAATACATGATCACTTCCACCACGTCCTTGACATAGACGAAGTCGCGCTTCTGCTCGCCGTCCTTATAGTCGGGCCTGTCGGAGGCGAAAAGGGAGATCTTGTGCTCGTCCCTGGCTTTGGGGAAAGCTTTCAGGATCATCGAGCGCATGCTCTCCTTGTGGTATTCGTTGGGGCCGAAAACGTTGAAAAAGCGGAAGCCTGTGAGCTTATTCTGGCATTTGTTCTTTATGAGCCATTCGTCGAAAAGCTGCTTGGAGTAGCCGTACATGTTGAGCGGCCTGAGTTTCGGCGTCAGGGCGTCGTCATCGCTGTAGCCTAAAGATCCGTCGCCGTAAGTCGCGGCGCTCGAAGCGTACCACATCTTCTTGCCGTTCTTCAGACACCAGGCCGCCAGGGCCTTGGTGTAGTTCAGATTGTTGGCCATGAGGTAATCCGCGTTCTTTTCCGTCGTGCTGCTGCAGGCGCCCAGATGGATGATGGCGTCGATCTTCTCAAGTTTTCCCTGGCTCATGAGCATTAGGAATTCCTGCTTCTGCAGGTACATCTCAAAGCGTTTGCCGACCAGGTTTTTCCATTTTTCGGTGCTGGCGAGATTGTCCACCACGATGATATCGTTCACACCGTTCTCGTTGAGTTTAGCCAAAAGGCAGCTTCCGATGAAGCCCGCTCCGCCTGTTAAGACCAACATAAACTATCTCCTTTGATTTTTATTTGCAAATTAAAAGCGACTCAAGGTCAAGGTTATCGCGTACATGAATGGCGCCGCCAAGAGAAGGCTGTCCGCCACGTCGAGTATCCCGCCCATTCCCGGAAGGTAACTGCCGGAATCTTTTATTCTGCTGTCGCGTTTCCAGATCGATTCGACCAGATCCCCCACGATGGAAAGCAGGCAGAGGATCAAAGAGATGATCGCCGCTCCAGCCAGACGCCCGACAGCGGGATCCGATGCTATCTTCGAACCCAGAAGCAGCATGGTGTCGGAAACGTTCGGGACGTACAGCGCGCCGAGGATCCCCACGGCCAGGGAAAGGCAGATGCCTCCCACAAGCCCCTCGATGCTTTTCTTGGGGCTGATCTCCGGCACGAATTTGTGATTGCCCAGAGGCGACTTTGCGAAGAGCGTGCCGACGCAGTAGGCGCCGATGTCAGCGCTCTTGACGATGGCTACGAAGTACGGCAGGAAAAATCTTCCGTCAAGTTTCTGGGAAGTGTAGCCGATAAGAGCGACGCCCAGCAGCATGGCGATTGGAACGGGGATGTACAGAAGCGTCAGGAAAGCGGATGAGACGGACTGTATGGAACCCTCTATTCTATTGGCCGCAAGCGGAATGAGGAAGGTTGCCGTAAAGATCAGCAGCGCTATGAAGCCAAGCACGACCTTGATCCTCTGGAAATCGGGGTAGCGGAAAAAGCAGTAGCCTCCCAGCAGGATCAAAAGGGACGCGGCGAGCGTCCAGGCTTTGAAAAGTCCTTTCGTTCCCGTCATCCGAAGCATTTCAAGGTTTCCCGCTACGACCAGAAGGCAGGCGACGGACGGCAGAAGCCAGAAGAGATAAGGCTTGTAGATGCCCCAGACAGCGAGTGTAAAAACGGCTATGAGCGCCAGTGCGCTAGGTAAGCGGTATTTCAACATGATTTCACTTCTCCAAAACGCCTGTCGCGTTTCTGATAGGCGGCGACCGCCGCGATTATATCCTCAACTTCAAGGTCCGGCCAGTATTTCGGCGTAACGTAGAGCTCGCTGTAGGAAAGCTGCCACAAAAGGAAGTTGGAAAGGCGCATCTCTCCTCCCGTCCTTATCATCAGTTCCGGATCCGGAACGTCCGGCAGATAGAGTTCGGACGAAAGTTTTTCCTCGGTGATCTCCTCGGGCGACAGTTCGCCCGCTCTCACCTTGACGGCCAGTTTGCGGGCCGCGCTCGCAATTTCCGCGCGCGAACCGTAGTTCAGAGCCAAAATAAGGTCGAGCTTCTTGTTCTCTTTGGTCATTTCGCAGACGCAATCGAGCTTTGCCAGAACGGAATCAGGCAGGGGGTATCTCTCCCCCATCGCCCTCAACCTTATGCCCTTTTCCAGAAGCTCGTCTTTGTGCGCGTCCAGAAAACGCGAGAGAAGCGCCATCAGCCCGTCCACTTCCGCTTTCGGACGTTTCCAGTTCTCGGTCGAGAAGGTGTAGAGCGTGAGATAGCGCACGCCCAGTTCGTCGCAGGCTTTGAGAGCCCTTCTCACCGTCTGGGCCCCGGCTTCGTGGCCTTTCAGCCTGGTCGCCAAAGAATGCTCCTTGGCCCAGCGTCCGTTGCCGTCCATGATGATGGCAATGTGCCTCGGCACGCGGCTCATGTCAATGTTGTCTAAACTCATTTCTTGGCGCCTTTCGTTTTGCTTTTAGGTTTCGCTTTGCTCTTCCTTTTCAGTTTTGCGCCTTCCGGGAAAGCGATGGAGATGACCTCCTCCATAGTTTCGACTTTATGGATGGTCAGGTCTTTCAGAACTTCCTCCGGCACGTCGTCCAACTCAGCTTCGGAACGCTTGGGAAGGATTATCTCCCGGACGCCAGCTCTGTGCGCCGCCAAAAACTTCTCCTTCACGCCGCCGATGGGAAGCACCGAACCGCCAAGGGTTATTTCGCCCGTCATCGCCAGCTTTTCCTTCAGGGGAACGCCGGTTATGACGGAATAGACCGCGCTGGCCAAGGTGATGCCTGCGGAGGGGCCGTCCTTGGGGATGGCGCCTTCCGGAACATGGATGTGAATGTCATGCTGAACGAAAAACTTCTCGTCTTCTTCGCTCCTTGACAAGATCTTCCTGACGTAAGTCAGGGCCGCCCTGGCGGACTCCTGCATCACGTCGCCCAATTGCCCGGTCAGGATAAGCTCGCCTTTGCCTTTTATGGCCAGCGCTTCGATCTTCAGGATCGCGCCGCCCACTTCCGTCCAGGCCAAGCCCACGGCCACGCCGGGCAGAGGCTTCGGCAGTTCGAGGTCCGGGAATTCCTTGGGCGTTCCCAGAAGCCTTCTGATAGCCGCTTCGTCGAGGACTGGCGTTTTCTCTTCGCCTTTTGTCACCATTTCCAGAACCAGCTTGCGCATGGCCTGGGAAAGCATGCGGTCAAGCTGACGCACGCCGGATTCGCAGGTGTAGTCGCGGATGATCTTCAAAATAGCCGCGTCGCTTATAGCAGGCGCTTCCGTAAGGCCGTTGATCCTTCTCTGTTTTTCTAGCAGGTAGTTCTTGGCGATCTCAAGCTTCTCCCTTTCGGTGTAGCTCGTCAGCGCGATCTTCTCCATGCGGTCTTTAAGAGTAGGATGGATGGCGTCCTCTATGTTGGCGGTGCATATGAAGATCACTTTGGAAAGGTCGAGGTCGACTTCCAGGAAGTGGTCGTTGAAAGCCGTGTTCTGCTCAGGGTCCAGCACTTCCAGCAGCGCGGCGGTCGGATCGCCGTGGTAGCTCGCAGTCATCTTGTCGATCTCATCGAGCAGGATGACGGGGTTCATCGTCCCGGCCTTTTTAAGAGCCTGCACGATCCTGCCCGGCATGGAGCCGATGTAAGTCCTGCGGTGTCCCCTGATCTCGGATTCGTCGGAAACGCCGCCCAGGGATATGCGCACGAACTTCCTGCCCAGAGCTTCCGCCACGGATTTGGCCAGCGTCGTCTTGCCGACGCCCGGAGGGCCGGTCAGGCAGAGCACCGTGCTGTCCTCGCCGTTTTGGAACTCGATCTTTTCCTTTTCCCTTTTGACTTTGACCGCCAAAAATTCCATAACGCGCGCCTTGGCTTCCTTCAAGCCGTAGTGGGTGCGGTCAAGGATCTTTCTGGCTTCCGCAAGATCGGTTTTGTCCTGGGAATATTTGCTCCAGGGCAGGTCGAAGATCCAGTCGAGATAGTTCCTGGCCACCGTGCTCTCCGGGCTGAAGGGCGCCATGTGGTCCAGTTTCGTCAGCTCTTTGTCGACGGCCTTGGCGACTTCTTTGGGAAATTTCATCTTCGGCAGACGCCTGATGTAGTCGTCCGCTTCGCTGTAGCTCCTCTTGCCAAGCTCTTTTTCAATGGCCTTAATCTGCTCGTTCAGAAAATAGGATTTCTGCTGGTCGTCGATGCGGTGCTTTACGTCGTCCAGGATCTTGTGCTCCATCGTCAGGAGCTCCGTCTCCCTCGACAATATCTCAAGCAGCTTCCTGAAGCCTTCCTTCAGTTCGCCGCATTCCAGAAGCTTCATCTTCTCGTCGTTTTTGATGAAGAGATTCCCGACGATGAGATAGAAGAATTTAACGTCGTCCGGTTCGGAGCCCAGTGAGCGCATCAGCTCCTCCGAGAGCCTGGGATTCTTGGAAACATACTCTGAATAGAGCTTGAAGACCGCCCGGCGCATGGCGCTGCATTCCAGGCTCGTCATGTTTTTTTCAAGCGCGTGCTCGCCGACGGTCGCCATGGTGAAGAACTTGCTGGACGTCTTCACGATGTCCGCGCAGGCCAGGCCTTCCACCAGGACGCTTACCGTCTCGTCCTGACGCAGCAGCTGCAGTATCCTCGCCACCGTTCCTATTTGGTAGAGGTCCTTCTGCTTGGGATCGTCGGTCTGCTCTTTCTTTTGGGTCGCTATGAAAATTATCTTGCCGTTGTCCTGGGCTTCCTCCAAGGCCCTGATGGAGGAAGGACGGCCGACAAGTATCGGGCTCACCAGATACGGGCAGGCCACCATGTCCCTCACCGGGATCATCGGTATGGTCAGGGGAAATTCTAATTTTTCTCTGTCTTTGTTCTTGCTGGATTCCATGTTTTAAATGTCTGTTCCTTTCTTAAGGTCTTCTACTCTGACGACGAATTCCTTCTTCTCCTCGTTTTCCGGAAGCGTGTAAATCAGATTCGTCATGAACTTCTCGATAATGGCCCTCAGGCCTCTGGCGCCCGTCTTTTTCTCGATAGCCTTGTCCGCGATCCATTCAAGGGCTTCTCTTTCGAAAGAGAGCGTTTTTCCGCTCATGGCAAAGATCGACTGGTACTGGCGGATGATGGCGTTCTTGGGTTCGGTCAGGATCCTGATGAGATCCTCTCTTTTCAGATCGTTGAGAGGCGTGATGACAGGAAGCCTGCCGATGAATTCCGGGATCATGCCGTAGGCGATCAAGTCCTCCTGGTCAACCTGCGCCAGAAGCTCGTCCGTTTCCCTAAGGCGCTTCTTGTTCCCGTCGAAACCGACCTGTCCTTTGCCCAGTCTCCTGGCGACGATCTTGTCAAGCCCGTTGAAAGCGCCGCCGCAGATGAAGAGAATGTTAGTCGTGTTGACTTTGATGTATTCTTCCAGCGGATGCTTTCTTCCGCCCTTCGGAGGCACGTTGGCAATGGTCCCCTCTATGATCTTGAGGAGCGCCTGCTGGACGCCCTCGCCGGAAACGTCCCTCGTGATGGAGACGTTGTCGCCGGTCTTCCTTATCTTGTCGATCTCGTCGATGTAAACTATGCCCCACTCCGCCCTGGCAACGTTGAAGTTGGCGTTCTGGAGAAGCTGGAGAATGACGTTCTCAACGTCCTCGCCGACGTAGCCGGCCTGGGTCAGCGTCGTGGCGTCCGTGATGGCGAACGGCACGTTCATCATTCTGGCCAGCGTCTTGGCAAGCAAAGTCTTTCCTGTGCCGGTCGAGCCTATGACGAGCATATTGCTCTTGTCGAGCTCAATGTCGTTGTCTTTCTTTATGGGAGCGTCTTTCAGCGACCTTGTAAGTTCCGGCTTTCCGATGCCGCTCAGGTGCGACATGAGCCTTAGGTAATGGGTATAGACCGCGACCGCGATGGAACGTTTGGCGGAATCCTGCCCGATGACGTACTCGTCGAGGTACTCCTTGATCTCCTTGGGCGTCCTAAGCTTCACTTCCTCGTCGAAAGTCGCGTTCTCGCTGACTATGGACGTGCAGGAGCGGGCGCACGACCCGCAGATGAAAACGTTGTCGTCGTACAGACCGGAGACCAGGGGATTCTCCTTGGTCGCCTCCCTGCCGCAGAAAGAACAGAAGGGAACGTCGCGTTCCGATTTCTTCGGATAACGGGGAGTCATTTCTCCTCCCCGGCTTTCTCGACCACGCTGTCGACTAATCCGTATTCCACAGCCTCCTGAGCCGTCATGAAGTTGTCGCGCTCGGTGTCGCGGCCCACCTGTTCCGGCGTCTTGCCGCAGCAGGAAGCCAGAATGGCGTTCAGCTTGTCCCTCAGATAGAAGAGTTCCTTGGCCTGGACGCTGACGTCCGGAGCAGAGCCCTCGAAACCGCCCAAGACCTGATGGATCATAACGCGCGAATTCGGCAGGGCGAAGCGCTTTCCCGGGGCTCCGGCCGCCAGAAGCAGAGCGCCCATGCTGGCCGCCTGGCCGATGCAGTAAGTCCTGACGTCGCAGGGGATGAAACGCATGGTGTCGTAGATCGCCAACCCGGCCGTGACGCTGCCGCCGGGAGAATTTATGTAGAGGCTGATGTCTTTCTCAGAATCCTGGGAGCTCAAAAACAAAAGCTGGGCCACAATGAGGTTGGCCACCTCGTCGGTTATGGGGCTGCCTAAAAAGATGATGCGGTCCATCAAAAGGCGCGAGTAAATATCGTACTGCCTTTCGCCGTTGCCGTTGTTCTCGATGACGATGGGAGAATAATAATTCTGCATACAATGCTCCTTTATAAGATTTATGATTATTTATTTATTATACCTAATTTAGGTCATGCTGGCAACAAGAAAAAAAGCGCCCTCTAAGGGCGCTTTTCCATTACCAGCTCTCGAGTTTCGACCTGAGCCAGCGGCCGTTGTGATAGACGTATATATAGTCGTCGTCGCAGGCAATATCCCCTTCTTTCCCGGGGGAATCCATGCTCTTGGGAACGGGAGCGCGGCTAACAAAGCAAGCTCCGCTCTCGTCGAAGAGCAGATCCCTTTCCATTCCCTTAAGCTCGTCGCCGTCATAGATCCGGCGTTCGAGATAGAGTCCCCAGTCGCCGGGCGTCCCTATCGGTTTGGTCTTATCCTTTTCGGCGTCCTCTTTCAGCATTGGGCGGAGTTTCAGCATGCTGCGAAGCCCTTTCCTGGAAGTCGTGAAACTTAAGCTGTCCTCGCCTATCATCTCAATGCCGCCGCCGGGAACGACTCTCACGGCTTTTTCCCAGCGGTTGGAAGCTTCGTCTCCCCTGCCGATCAAAAGTTCGTTCCTTACCAGCATAAGGGCGCTCTCGTTGTTGCCCGTAAGGTAGTGCCGCCCGTCATAAAGATACTTCGGGCGGTTGAAAGCTATTTTCAGCTGCTCGCTGTAATAGAGCTTTATGCCCAGGAGCACGAGGGCGATAAGAACGATGATGGAAAGAATAATTTTTTTCATAGACTATTTGAACTGTTTCGCCAGGTCCAAAAGATCCATCCAGGAAGAATGGAGATGGATGGGAAGCTTGATATGGCTGTTGTCGTTTGCGCCCTCAAGGTCGAAGGTCACGATCGTCACCTTGTTCTCATAGGCCAGTTCGACGGAGGCCGTCTTGTAGGGATATTTTTTCAAGCGGGAAGCCAGGATGTTCGCAACGTCCTTTCCGTATCCCGCCTCCATGCCCTGCAGGTATGTCTCGGCCTGTCCAAGCGTGAAGGTCCCCTGTTCGTTGGCGTACAGTTTACCCTTTAGCGCCTTGACATATTTGCCGAAGATAGCCGTGTGCAGCTCCCCGCTGAGTCTTCCGTCCATACGGTTCTGCCTCAGGTCGAAAAGGTCGCAGAAGAGGCCGATGTCAATGTCCTGGCTCTTGAGGTCTAATTCAAGGTACGGCAGGTAGGAATCCTGACCCTGGACTTTCCTGGAGGAGATGTCCGCCCGGCCGGTGAACTGCCCCCGCATGGTGGAAAGATAAAGATTGCTCAAAACAAGGCCGTTCTTCTTCAGGTAAGCCACTGCTTTCGATTCCCTGAACTCTACGGTGTGCGGCGCCAGGTTCGTCAAAATTATGGCGCTGCAGGAACAGTCGAAGCCGCCCTTTATGGTATGGAATAGCCAGGAGGCCTGGGAAGTGTAATTAGCCCTTTCCTTAAGAAAATTCTCGGTCTTGAGATCGGCTCTCAAAGTCAAATTGGTGACTATGATCTTCCCCATCATAGTCTCCATGTTTTTGATGCGCATGGCAAGCTTGGCGGAGACGTTTGTAAACGCCTGCGGCAGGTCCTTGGGATAAGCGTTTCTCAAAAGCTTCCAATCCACGCGGGAATTGAAATTCAAAGTCGATTTCACCTCGTCCATGCAGACTGTCCTGCGGTCCATCCCGGCCAGGTCGAGTATATCGCCGGTGCTTTTTCCCTTGCATTCCAATCTTACGATGTTCCCGTCGAGTCCGCCGGTCAAGACAAGCTTCGCGTTTTCTCCGCCGTTAGGCAGCAATGTTTCGCTAACGGCCGCGGAAACGGAGCCTGTAAGAGAATAATGGCTGCCCTCATAGGCGTTGGCAATTTTACCGGACAGTCTGAACGTTATCTTAGGCTCGTTCAGACGGAAATTCACGTCGTCAAAACTGATGTTAAAAAGGAAAGGCGTCCTGATCAGCTCCTCGTAATTTTTTGGCGAAGACTCCCCTTCGTCCTCCGCGCTGTCAGTGATCTCAAAAACTGCGTTGGAAACGTATGCTTCAATAAAACAGGCTTGAGGGTCCTTTTCCCTCATGCCCTTGAAGGAATGGATCGTCGCGCTTACGACCGCATGATCCGCGGAAAGGAAAAAAGCCTCGTTGGTATAGGTGGCGTTTTTCACTTTTACGCCGGGCGGCCAAAGGTTGAGGGAAATATCCTCGATAGCGAGCCCTGGCACGTTCTTCAGAACGTACATGGGATTGTGGAAAAGGAAGTAGAGCCCGGCGGCCGCCAGCGCTATAAGGAACAGAATAAAGAAAAAGAATTTTTTCATCTTAGAATCAGGTGAGCGTTTTAGCTGCGCAGACAAAAAGATCAGAGTGAGCTTTGCTTATATTTGACGCGGCTTCCGCAGCCGAAGCAAGATCCCTGAAAAGGCCGAAGAAAGCGCTGCCGCTGCCGCTCATGGAAACGTAGGGCGTATAAGCTTTCATTAGCTTCCTTACCGCCCCGACTTTTGGCTCCAATTCAAGCGCAGGAGCTTCCAGCGCGTTGCCAAAAGAAGCGCCGACGTCGCTTGCGCTTCCGCTTTCATACGCTTTTAGAAAAGCGTCGGGAAAAAGTGATGTCCTTGGGCTTTCATCATACTTGCGATAGACAGCCGCGGTGGGCAGACTTTCCGGAGGCTTCACGACCACAAGAAAAAGTTCCCTCGGCTTAAGCTTTGTTATGACTTCCCCTCTTCCCCGGCAAAGGGACGCCGGAGGTCCAAGGAAAAACGGCACGTCCGAACCGAGGGAAAGAGAGAGTTCAAGCAGTTCTTCTTTTCGGAGACCGAGCTTCCAAAGCTCGTTGAGAAAAACCAGCGTTCCGGCCGCGTCGCTCGAACCTCCGCCTAAGCCGGCGCCTGCCGGTATTCTTTTTTTCAGCAGGATATCGGCGCCCAGCTCAGGTCTTCCGGCGTATTCCCTCAACAGCCTGGCGCTTTTCATAACAAGGTCGTCTTTAGGATCAACAGTTGCCGGAATATCCCTGACAAGGGAGAGCTTTCCGTCGCAGCGGACCTTAGCTTCCAGTTCGTCGCAGAGCCCTATTCTCTGCATTACTGTGGAGATCGCGTGGAAACCTCCCGGGAGGGTACCGTCAACGGAAAGGAAAAGATTTACTTTGGCAGGGCAGCAGTAAGGCATAAAAACTAAAAAGAAGCCGCGCATTTAAAGCGCGGCTTCAAGTATCCTATACTAGCCTATAGGCAGGCGAACCAAAAACCGGCCTTATTTGTTCTTCTGGCGGTTCTTGCGTAAGCGTTTTTTGCGCTTATGCTTGTTCATTTTGGATTTGCGCATCTTGCGTCCACAAGGCATAGCTAAACTCCTGTTTGGGTTTAAAGTTTACGATTCAAATTAGTGTGAAGGGGATTATAGCATATTTTTCCCTAAAATCAAATCCCCGTTCCTACTTCCTCGGTTTATATTCCCTGTGCCAGCTGTATTTCCTCTGATGATCGAACCAGATGATATCCACGTTGGAATAATCGTTGATGTTGAGGAAGAAGCGCACTTTGCTGTAATCCTGGAGATACTGCTTGGCGATCCCCTGGAGGTTCACCACGCCGGTCTTGCAGTTGACCTTGGCTTTGTAACCGCCGGCTTTGATGGAGAGCTGGCGCAAGTTCTTGGAGACCTTCATGTTGTTCAGGAACGAAAGAGTGTGCCAACGCAGTTCGTCGTCATTAAAAGCGAAGGAGGAGTAGACCCAGTTGGTCTCTGGCCGGATGACTTTGGCCAAATCGTCGGGATCTATGACGCACTTCATTTTCACGTAATAATTCTTGTTCTGGGAAGCGTTCACGACCTGCATGCCAAGGTTCTTCTTGGCGGGAAGGATGCCAAGGAGCTCTATGCTGCTGGCTTCCAGTTTCCCCTCGTAATGTCCGCTCTCCACGCCCGGCCAGCTGATCACCTCAACGTAAGTTTCCACGTCGTTAGTTTCGGAATTGACAGCGTAAAGATAATAGCTGCCTTCGTCCCTAAGTTCGCTTGCCACGATGGCCTGCATCCCCGCGAGGGAGGAATTGTAGTATATGGGGTCGTCCGCTTTCAGGCCCTTGCAGCCCCAGTCCGGATTCGGGTCGGCTTCGGGGAAGCCCATCACATGAAAGGAGCGGCTGCAGATGACGCGCTCACTGACGTTGCTGTCGCTGGCGACATGCACCAGAGCCATATAGACGCCGTCGTCCAGCGGCATCGCCAGTTCGTAGCGGTATCCGAAAGCTTGTGCGGCGCAAAGGATCGCTAAAAAGATGGGGAATATTTTTCTCATAATTCTATTTTACCACTTTTTTGGAAGATTTTAGCCTTTTGTCCCCCACCGCCGGCTCCTCAGGCCAGTTGTGCTTAGGATACCGCCCTTTCAGTTCCTTCCTTATAATGGGGTAGGAATTCTTCCAAAAGTTCGCCAGATCGCTGGTGACCTGGACGGGACGCCCGGCCGGATTCAAAAACTCCACCCTGAGTTTGACCGCTCCGCCGGCTATCGAAGGAGTGTAGTCCATGCCGTAGAAATCCTGAAGGTAGGAGGAGAGCGTCGGATTGTCAGGATCGCTGTAGTCGATCTTGGCGATCCTTCCGGACGGCAGCGGCAAACTCTTCGGGAAAAGCTTATCCATTTCCCGGCTCCTCGAACCTATCCTTCCCTTCAGGGCGGTCAAAAGGTCGGCTTCGGATGCCTGGGCAAAAGAATTGAGCCCAAACAGCATCGGCAGCAGCCAGTCTTTGGCCTCCTTCTCAAGAAAGTCCAGCTTAAACGACGGCCAGTCTCGGCCCAATTTTATATGAGCGCATTCGGCTCTTTCCATAAACGATTGGGCGGCGTCGGTCCATTTCAAAGGCCTGAGTTCTTCCTCCAGCAGTTTCTCGAGCAAAAGAAGGCTTTCCTCTTCGCTTCCCTTGTTTTTTTCCTCGCGCTTAAGAGTGATCTCTCCGAGCTTCGTCTCCCTTACGGTAAGGGCTTTTTTCCGTTTGTCTTCCCAAACGACCTTTTCCTGCACAAAGAAAAACGAGGCAAAATCAGCCGTGATCTCTTCAAGCGTCAGCTCCGCGGCGGAATGGATCTTCACATTGCCGGTCTTCCCTTCAAGGGATGCGGCCGCGATATATTCGCTCTCTAAAAGTCCGCCTTCGAAAGTCAAAGCGCCGCCTTTGCCGGATGTCAGCAAAAAGCTTCCGCTTCCCCTTCTCTGCGCTATCCGATCAGGGAACGCCCAGGAGACGAGACGGCCGGCCGGCATATTTGCCTTGTCTTCGCCTGTGACCTTCATGAGTTTGACAAGCCTCTCCGAGGAACGCTCAACGACCTGGCTCATCTTTTTCTTCAGCAGCGCTTCAAGATCGCCCTTGACTCCCTCTCCGCTTTCTATAAGAGACGCCAGCCTGGCGGCTTTTTTCAGCGCTCCCTCAGATTTAGCGCGCAGCAGCATGCCGGCCAGGCGCGGGTGTATGGGAAGCTCTTCCATCCTTCTGCCTTTCTCCGTCACGTTGCCCTCGGGATCAAGCGCCCCCAAGGAGACCAAGAGTTCCCTTGCCTGATCCATCATTTCTTTTTTCGGCAGGACCGGCCACTTCAGGCTCTCGTAATTTTTTTCGCCCCAGACAGCCAGGGAAAGGCAGACCGAACTGAGGTCTGCTCTCGCGATCTCGGGCTCCGCCGACTGCGGGCGTGAACTTTCCGTGGCTTTTTCCCAAAGCCTTATGACGCGCCCGGGCCCTATTCTGCCTGCGCGGCCCGTCCTCTGGATTATCGTTCCAATATCCGAGGAACGCGTTTCCAAACGTTCGATCGCTGAGGCAGTATCGTAGACGGCAAAACGGCTGAGACCGCTGTCAACAACGTTGCGGACATTTGGGACGGTCAGGCTGCTCTCCGATATGGCGCTGGAAAGGATCACCCTTCTCCCCTCTCCCGGGAAAAGCACTCTGTCCTGCTCTTCTTTTTTTAGCGAGCCGTGCAGAGTTAAAACTTCAACGCCTCCGAGGTCTCCCAAGGATCTTTTCGTTCCTTCTATTTCCGCCAAGCCTGGCAGGAAAACAAGCACGTCGCCTTCCGCATCGTTGAGCAGCCGCTTCACGGCGCGCGCCGCGGCGTCTTCCAACTTTTCACCGTAATTGGGCGGAAGGTAGGCTATCTCTATGGGGAACATTTTCCCCGGGATATCGAGCTCTTTGAAGAAACGGCAGCGCTTCAAAAACGAGGGGTCAGGCGTGGCGGACATTAAAAGCAGCCTGAGGTCCGGACGCAGGTTTTCCTGGACTTCCAGGGTGAGGACGAAACCAAGGTCGTTTTGCAGACTGCGTTCGTGGAACTCGTCGAAAATAACGACGGAATAATCCCTGAGCTCCGGGTCGTTCTGGATGATCCTTGTGAAGACGCCGTCGGTAACTATCTCTATTCTGGTAGATCTCGAGACCTTCGTGTCAAGCTTCGTGCGATATCCTACCGTGTCTCCCGGCTCTTCGCCAAGATAGCTCGACATGATCGAGCAGGCGGCCCGCGCGGCCAGCCTCCTCGGCTCAAGCATGATTATTTTCTTCGAAACGAAAGGAGCGTCCAGAAGAGAAAGCGGAACGATCGTAGTCTTTCCCACGCCGGGCGCGGCCTCTAGGAGCGCGTTGGAAACGGATAAGGTTTCCGTCACCTGATCAAGGCGACTGAAGATCGGAAGAGCTTTAAGCTTTTCCGGCCACTTCATTCATCCCTTCTCCCTCTGCGATAAGGAAAATTCGCAGCCGCAGTAATTCTGACGATAGAGTCCGTATTCCTTTGACAACTCTATGCTGTGCTTATACCCGTTTTTCTTTTTGAAGTCGAACTTCAGAAAATTAGGGAATGTTTCCCCCACCTCGAAAAGCGTTTGGGAATTTTTGTAGGGGCTGACGGTAAGGGATGTGGTGAATTCGAGTCCTCTTGCCGAAGCGAACTCATAGGCCCTTTTGAGATTGAAGGCGAAACACAAGCGGCAGCGCTCGCCGCCTTCGGGATCAAGCTCGTGCCCCTTCACCGCTTCCAGCCAAAGAGCATGGTCCCAGTGGTCGCAAACAGCTTCCACACCGAGGATGCCGGCCAGTTTTTTTACATTCTCCCAGCGCCTGACAAATTCCTCGAAAGGGCTGATGTTGGAATTGGAATAAAACAAGACCGGCTTCTTACCGGCGTCCGCAAGGACGTAGCAACAATGGCTGGCGCACGGTCCGCAGCAGGTATGCAGGACGCACTTATCCATTGTTCTTTTGGTTTTCTATCTCCACCATTTTCCAGCGGCACTTCTTGCCGTTGGTGGTCTTGGGGAGATCGTCCACGAATTCCACTATCCTAGGATACATGTAGGGAGCGGTGCTCTTTCTCACGAAGCTCTGGATATCTTTCTCAAGAAGGAAGGAGGGTTCGAAGCCAGCTCGAAGCTGCACGAAAGCTTTTACCACGAAACCGCGCATCTTGTGCGGTACGCCGATCACGATGCTGTCTGCGACCGCCTCATGCTGCTGCAGGGCTTTCTCGACCTCCGCCGGGCTGATCCTGTAGCCGGAACTCTTAAAAACGTCGTCGCTGCGGGAGACGAACCAGATGAAGCCGTCCTTGTCCTTGATGCCGAGGTCGCGGGTAAAATACCAGCCGTGGTGGAAGACTTCCTTGTTCATCTCCTCCTCGTTAAGGTACCCGTGGAAAAGTCCGGGAGGCCAATGTCCGTCCATGCAGACGGCGATGTTGCCTTCCTTGTCGGGGCCGAGGCGGTTGCCCTCGTCATCGACGATGTCAACGTCGAGACCGGGAATGGATCTGCCGAGAGAGCCGATCTTGTGCTGTTCGCCAGGCAGATTGCCAAGGAGAATGGTGCTCTCAGTCTGGCCGTAGCCCTCGTAGATGTCGAGTCCGGAAAGTTCTTTCCACTTGTTGGCGTCCGGAATGCTCAAGGCCTCGCCGGCGGCGGTGCACACCTTAAGTGAGGATATGTCGTATTTACTGACGTCCTCGGCGATCAGAAGACGATAGACCGTAGGGGGCGCGCAGAAGTTCGTGATGTGATATTTCTCAATATTGCGCAGGATATCCTTGCCGTCGAAGTGGCCTTTGTACTCGTAAACAAAAATACAGGAGCCGGCCATCCACTGAGCGATGAAAGCGCCCCAGCAAAGTTTTCCCCAGCCCGTGTCGGTAATGGTCCACTGGAGAGATTCCGGAGTTTCCCTGTGCCAGAGCTCGCTGGTGGCCAGGTGCGCCCAGGCGTAAAGATAATTGTGCCTCACCATTTTCGGCAACCCGGAAGTGCCGGAGGTGAAGTACATGATCATGGGGGAAAGGATGGTGGTGTCGGCTGGATCTTTGAATTCAGGGGAAGCAGGATCGCAAAGCTCGCCCATGTTCTGCCACTTCTCGTTGCCGCCGTCGTAAGTCAGGAAAAGATGCACGTAAGTCAGATCGTCGCTGGCTTCGTCAAAAACGCCCTTCAGATTGTCTTCCGTGATGATGGCTTTGATAGGCGTCATGCCGCTGCGGTAGCGGATGTCGTAAGGCGTGAGCTTAGACGAGACCGGAATGACTATGGCGCCGAGCTTCATGACGGCCAGGGCGCAGATCCACCACTCGGGGCGCCTCGTCATCATAAGGACCACGATGTCCTCTCTCTGCACGCCCAAATTTCTCAGGACGTTCGCGGCTTTGTTGGATTCCCTCGTGAAGTCCGCATACGTAAAACGCTTCTCGACTCCGTGCTCGTTCAGCCAGATCATCGCAAGCTTATTGGGATCAGCCTTGCCCTCGGCGTCCACGACGTCAACGGCGAAGTTGAAGGGCCAGGGCGACTCTTCTTTTCTGTATCTTTCCAGGAATTCGTAGTACTTCATAACCTTTTAATTCCAGCGATAATAATACGCATTATTTTATTGTACGAAAAAATTATTAAAAAGTAAATAGTTTCCCTTTCATCATTCGCCCGAAGGCCGCGTTTTGCTATAATCTCTCTGGTAAGATAACTCAAACAAAGGAGATAATTATGACTTTCACTGAAGCTATCAAACACGTCTGGGACAACTATTGGACGCTGGAAGGCAGGGCCCGCCGCAGCGAATACTGGTTTTTCGTTCTTTTGGCGATCGTGCTCTCCTGGATCCCCATTGTTAACTTTATCGCGTGGATCGTGCTTTTCATCCCCGGCATCACCGTGGCTGTCAGAAGGCTGCACGACACGGGCCGCACGGGCTGGTGGCTGCTTCTGATATTACTCCCCGTCATAGGCCACATCATTCTCATCATCTTCTACCTTATCGACAGCGATCCCGGCGACAACGAATACGGCCCGAATCCCAAAGGCGTTTCCGGCCCCGAAGTCGTCTCCTAAGCGCCAAGAAAAGGCGCGCGGCCGTTTATGCTATAATTTATAGATAATGTCTATAAGTTAAACAAAACGGCTAAAAAAATGACTAAATTTGAAAAAGCTCCGACCCTGCAGGAGATCATTTTCCGCCTGCAGAAATATTGGAGCGATTACGGCTGCGTGATAGTCCAACCTTATGACCATGAGGTTGGCGCCGGCACTTTCCATCCCTGCACATTCTTCGGCGTCCAGGGGCCCGACCCCTGGAAAGTCGCTTACGTTCAGCCCTCCCGCCGACCGACCGACGGCCGCTACGGCGACAACCCCAACAGGCTTTACCAGCACCATCAGTTCCAGGCGATCATCAAGCCTTCGCCCGTGAACGCGCAGGAAGTTTATTTGAAGAGCCTTGAAGCCATCGGAATCGACCCCAGGGTGCACGATCTCAGGTTCGAAGAGGACGATTGGGAATCCCCCACTCTGGGCGCAACCGGCCTCGGCTGGCAGATCCTTTGCGACGGCACCGAGATCTCGCAGTTCACTTACTTCCAGCAGATGGCCGGCTTCGAAATGAAGCCCGTGACGCTGGAACTTACTTACGGTTTGGAAAGGATCGCCGCTTTCGTCCAGGGCAAGGATCACGTCATGGACATCGAATGGACGGAAGGCGTCACTTACCGCGACATGCGCAAGATGTTCGAATACGAGCTTTCCGACTACAGCTTCTCGCACGCCTCAATGGAAAGGCACTGGCAGTTCTTCAAACAGGCGGAAGCGGAATGCAAGGAAACGCTTGAAGCGAAGATCCCCTACGCCGCCTATGAATGGCTCATGAACTGCTCGCATTGGTTCAACGTGCTGGACGCCCGCGGCGCCATCAGCGTGACGCAGAGGACCGCCTTCATCGGCATGATAAGAAGCATGGCATTAAGCTGCGCCAAATGCTACCGCGTAGTGAAAGGCATAGACAAGGAGGAAAAATGAGCTTGCCATTCTTTTTAGAGATCGGGACTGAAGAGCTCCCCGCTTCCTACCTTCCCAACTACGCCCGGCAGATGAAGGAGGACCTCGAAAACTATTTCGACTCCGCCATGCTGGAACACAAAGAAGTCAAATGCGCCTGGACGCCCAGAAGGCTCGCTTTTTTCTGCGCTGAACTTTCCGAGGTTCAAGCCGTAAAAGAAAGCGACGTGAAAGGTCCGCCCGTTTCCGTTTCTTTCAGGGACGGCGCGCCAACCAAAGCCGCTGAGAATTTCGCCCAAAAAGTCAATCTCCCCATCGACAAACTTGGTCGAGTCGAGGAGAATGGCAAAGAATATCTTTTCGCGCACGTAAAGGAAGGCGGAAAGCAGACGATCGAGCTTCTGAAAGGAAAGATCCCTGAGCTTATCAAAGGATTGCGCTCCCCGAAATCCATGCGCTGGGACGTTAAGCCGACAACTTTCGCCCGTCCCATCCGCTCGCTTTGCTGCCTATTTGGCGGCGAACTGGTTGACTGCGACCTGGACGGCCTCAAAGCCTCAAGGGAAATTAAAGGACACCGCTTCCTCGCCCCCGGCCCCTTCGAGCTTGAAAAAGCCGATCTTGAAGAATACTCCAAACTCTTGAAAGATCATTTTGTCATCCTCTCTTTTGAGGAACGCAGAGATTTGATCAAAGAGCAGCTTCTGAAACTGGGATGCATCGAGGATCGTCTCGACGAAGAGCTCATTGATATCTGTGCCAACTTAACGGAATACCCCAACTGCGTGAAAGGAAACATAGCGCCCGAATATCTCGAGCTGCCGCCGGAAGTTCTCATCACGACGCTGAAAAAGCACCAGAAGAGCTTCCCCTGCTACGACGCCAAAGGTAACCTGGAAGCCTCCTTCCTTTCCGTCACCAACAACGACCTCAAGGAGAAGGAACTGATAAAGACTGGCTATGAGCGCGTTATTTCCGCCAGGCTATCCGACGCCCGCTTCTTCTTCAACGAAGACAAGGAAGTCACGCTCAAGGCAAGAAGAGAAAAACTTAAAAACGTGATCTTCCAGAAGGACATCGGCACCTACTACGCCAAAACGGAAAGAGTGGCCTGCATCGCCACCGCTCTCGGCGAGATGACCGGAACTCAGGAAGCCGCGGAGATCGCCTCCGAAGCCGCTCTCCTGTCCCGTTCCGATCTCACGACCGCCATGGTCTTCGAATTCCCGGAACTGCAGGGCATCATGGGCCGCATCTACGCCGAACGCGTCGATAAGGTGAGCCGCGCCCACGCCCTGGCCATCGAGGAGATGTACAAGCCCAGGAGCGCCGGAGACGACCTTCCCGAGACGCTTCCCGGCGCCATTCTCAGTATCGCCGACAAGATCGACACGATAATAGGCTGCGTGACGGTAGGCCTGGCCCCCACCGGCTCCGCCGACCCCTACATGCTGCGCCGCCAGACCTTCGGCCTTCTGAAGACCATCATCGCCCATAAGCTGCGCTTCAAACTGAGCGATCTGGCCAAGGTCGCCGTGGAGCTTCTGGAAGCCGACAGCGACAGCTTCAAGAAAAATATCGTCGCCATTATGACCGAAAGGATGGGCGTCTCCGCCGCCATTCAGGAAAACGAGCTTTCACTTATCGCCAACAGTTGGTTCGAGCCGCACTCCGACGCGCATAAGCTTGAAAAGCAGTTCACCTCCCTCTTCATGGGCCGCTTCGAGACGGTGCTGAAAGAAGAAGGCGTGAGCTACGACATCATCCAGGCGATCTTCGGATCTCCCTGGCCCGGCATTTACGTCGCCCGCAAAAAAGCCCTGGAGCTTCAGGAAATGAAGAAGGATCCCGAGTTCTTGACTCTGTGCAACATGCTGACGCGCTGCGTCAATATCGCCAAAGACGAAAAGAAAGGGACTGCGGCCAGCAAAGTGGACACCGCGCTCTTCGCTGAAAAAGAAGAGAAAGAGCTGTGGGACGCTTGGGAAAGCGCAAGGCTGGAAGCGCATGAGCTCCTGGAAAACTGCGAGTTCGGCAAAGCTGTCAAACTGCTCGCCTCGCGCGTGGCTGCCCCTCTCGACGCCTTCTTCACCAACGTGAGGATCTATGCCGACGACAAAGCAATTGCCTCCAACAGGCTCGCCATACTGAAAAGCATTTCCGACACCATACAGAATAAGATCGCCGATCTCTCAAAAATCGTCACTGCCTAAAATCAGCGCCAGTAGCCCAACTGGATAGAGCGTCGGCCTCCGGAGCCGAAGGCTGTGGGTTCGAATCCCGCCTGGCGCACCAAGAAAACGAAATGAAAAGTCCTTTTTTACGCTTCGCAAAACTAGCTCTCAGCTACAAGTTCCAGCTGCTCCTAGGCGTCGTGTGCATGATAGGCGTCAACCTCACGCAGTTCGCCAGCATAGGAACTATCGCGCCTTTTGCGGACCGCATCCTGCCGGCCCTCACTTCCAGCGACAGGGAGGAAGTCCCGGAGTGGATGTGCAAAGTCTCACGCTACTGGTCGGCCAGGCCGCTGACCAACAATTACCTTTCCGCCAAACTGAAGCTTGACGAGAAGCTTGGCGAAGCGAAAGAAAAGGAAACAAAGAGCAAAGAGGACAGCTATCTCATAAGGATCCCCGACTCAACCAGGCAAGTCCTGCCAGCCTCCTGGATGGCGAAAATAGAGGAGATAGTGGCCAAGCTGAATGCCATAAATCCCACCAAGCTGGCCCGCATGCTCCTCGCCTTCATCTTCGTGATGATCCTTCTAAGAGTTTTCTTCTCCGTTTCGTTGCACCTTGTGATGGAGGGCGTTTCGCAGTCGATGGTCTGCAAGCTGATGGACATGATGTACCGAAAAATCCAGGAACTCCCCATCCGCTATTTCAACGTCAACAGAACCGGCGACCTTATTTCCCGCGTCACCAACGACGTCAACGTCGTGCAGGCGACGCTCTCCGCGCGTCTGGCGGACTCCGTGGCCGAGATCTCAAGCCTTCCCTTCATAGTCTGCATGCTTCTGGCCTTGAACTGGAAAGTCTCCATTTTCTCAGCCATCTTCCTGCCAGTCATCATGGCGCCGATCATCATAATCGGGCAAAGGATCAGGAAGATCTCCAAGAAAACGCAGGAAAAGATCGCGGATATCGTCTCCCTTCTCCAGGAGACCATCACGGGTATCAGGATCGTCAGGGCCTTCAACACTGAAGAATACGAAATTAAGCGCTTTGACCGTCAGCTCAGAAAATATTATGAACAGAGAATGGCCGGCATAAGGAACGACGTCATGGTCAGCCCGCTGACGGAGCTTGCAGGCATTTTGTGCCTCGTCGTGGTCGGCAGCCTGCTCCTCATTTCGGTCATGACCGGCGAGGCTACTTTCGGAACGATCGTCGCCTACCTCACGATCCTTCTCCTTTCCATCAAGCCCTTCCGAAGCATTGGCAAGCTCAACAACGTCATCCAGCGTTCCAAAGCCGCTCTGAACCGCATCTACGAAGTCTTGGACACCGTTCCGGAAATCAAGGAGTGCGACTCCCCCATCGAAGCCCCGCCCATGCAGAAAGAGCTGCGTTTGAACCACGTCTCCTTCTCTTATGACGAAACGGAAGGCAATGTCATCGAGGACATCGACATAACCATAAAGCCGGGTGAGATGATCGCCCTGGTCGGCCCGTCCGGTTCCGGAAAGACAACCATAGCCAACCTCATTCCGCGCTTCTATGACTGCACTGAGGGAAGCGTAACTTTGGACGGCATTGACATCAGGAACCTCTCCTTCTCCTCGCTCAGGGGTCAGATGGGCATGGTAAGCCAGGACACCATACTCTTCAACAACACCATCGCCAGCAACATCGCCTACGGCCTCAGGAAATACGACATGAATGACGTCCAGGCCGCCGCCATGGCCGCCAACGCCCATGAGTTCATCATGGAGATGCCGGAAGGCTACAACACCATAATCGGCGAGCACGGCGTAAGGCTGTCCGGCGGTCAGCGCCAGAGGCTGGCCATCGCCAGAGCCATTTTCAAGAACCCCTCCATCCTGATCCTTGACGAAGCGACCTCCGCCCTCGACACCGAGAGCGAAAGGCTGGTCCAGGAAGCCATAGACAACCTCGTGGAAAACCGCACGGTCATAGCCATCGCGCACCGACTCTCCACCATTCGCCATGCCGATCGGATAATCGTCATGAAGGGTGGAAAGATCCAGCAGATAGGCTCCCATGACGAACTGATCAAGGACGAGTCCGGCATGTATTATAAGCTCTGCATGATGCAGTTCAACGACGAGGATCAGGAATAAATGAAAAAGTTGCTTTTGCTTTTTCTTCTGCTTCTTCCGCTCTTTTCCGCAGCGGAAGACACCAACGATTATGAGGATGCTGACGTTTCGTTCTCAACTCCCGAGCCCCAGCCGACGCTCACTCCCCGCCAGCAGATAATCAAGTACCGCGACGACGTCTGCTCCTATTACAACATGACGAACAACCTGAAGGAAGTGATCGTCATAATGCATCCAATTCTGGCTGAAGCGGAGATGGCTGAACTTTATGTTGAGGAGGATCCCAAGCCCAAAGACCGTGCGGACTTCCTGAAAAAATGGGCTGCCAAATACAAACAGATACTGACCAACGGCTTCGGATTCCGCCTGACTTTCCAGCTGAGGAACAATTTTCTCGATCTTCAGAACGAGGTGAAGATCCCGGCCAATATCGCCGATTATTTCACGCTCCTCTCCAGCGACGGCGTAAGAGTCAAGGCTTACAAATGCGTCAGCGATTTCAAGCTTCCCCAGACCATCTGCTTTGAGCGTCCGGAAGTGAACGTTGACCTTTTCTTCAACACCAGGGACGATTCCGGCAAGCCGCTTATAAAGAATACCACCAGAGCCATAAGACTGCAATCCTCGGCCGTGAACTCCGACTTCGGATCTTACAATTTCTCCTGGTGGCTGCCCTTCAAATATCCCATCAAACGTCCGGTCAGCATGGAGCGCCTCCTTGGCAACAAGCCTTTCAGGACTTTCGTCTCCGTGCATCCTGAGGTCTACTACAAAGACATTGCGTACGTGAACCAGGGCCGCGGCGAGGCCGAAGACAAGGCGAGGAAAGAAGCTATAGAATTGGCGCAAGCCAAGGAAAAAGCCATGATCGCCGCAAAGCAGAAGAAGGAGCTTTCCCCCGAGGAACGCCGGGATCTTGTCAAGCGCACCGTCGCCGGCGCGCTCTTCTACGGACTGCTAGTCAATTAAGCCTATCGCCTGCGCGATCGTGCGGGCTATCAGCAAATGCCCGGTGGGATCCGGATGCACCCTATCCCAGCTCATCGAGACCGGGTGGAAATGCTCGAAATATTTGTCGAAAGCCGCCTGCAGGTCAACAAACATCGCGCCGTTCTTTTCGGCCACCGCTTTCATCGCGTCATGGTATTGGTCAATCATGGCTCTGAAAGCGTCCTGCCTGTTCAATTCCATAAGATAAGGCGAAACGAAGTATAGCCCTTTCAGTCCCTTCGTCAAATCGACCATTTTCTGAAGATTCGCGGCATAATCTTCAACAGAGATGAAGATCTCGTTCCTGTACGGTTCGTCGAAATGACGCCAGACGTCGTTTATGCCGATCTCAATGGCAAGGTAATCGGGCTTGAGATCGATGACGTCGCTCTGCCAGCGGTCAAGAAGCGCCTGGGAAGTGTCGCCGCTCGTGCAGACGTTCATAACTCTTATGCCGTATTCCGGAGCTTTTATCCTCAATATGCTGTCAAGCACGCGGGGAAAGCCGGTGCCGAGACCGGCGTGCAAACCTTCGCCCACCGGACGGGCGCGGCCGAAATCACCAATCGAATCGCCGATAATGAGAAACTTAGAATTCTTTTCCAATTTCATGTCAAATAACCTCCAGATGATCTGAATATCGTATTAGTCTTCTTTCCAACAGACGATGATTAGAAGCAGGGCGCTCACCGTTATGCAGCTGTCGGCGATGTTGAAGGCCGGCCAATGGTAGTTCTTGTAGTAAAGATCTATGAAGTCCACCACCGCGTAATAAGGCGGCAGAAGCCTGTCTATCATGTTGCCGAAGGCGCCTCCCATGATAAGCCCCAATGCGGCGGTCGCCACGCGGCTCTTCGGCGCCTTGCCTCTTAAAAACAAGGACAGGATGAAAAGGATGACGACAAGCGCCAGTCCGGCCAGAATAAAGTGGCCGTAATTGATGTTGTCAAGCATGGAAAAGGCCACTCCGGGATTCAGCCTGAAGGTCAGGTTAAACGAAGGAAGGACCTCTATTACGGAATCCGGTTCTATGAAGCTTCTGACCGCGAACTTGCTGAGCTGGTCAATGATCGCGGCGCTGGCAGCCAGATAGACGGGAGTCGCGCACCTGTTCCACTTTTCGCCCATTAATTCTTGTCCGCACAGTTAAGGCAGAGCTCGGCTTCGGGTATGGCCTCCAGCCTCGCCTGCGGGATCGGTTTCCCGCACATCTGGCAGAGCCCGTATGTCCCGTCCTCTATGCGGGCGAGAGCGTCGTTCACCTGCTGCAGCAGCTTCTGCTGGTTGCTTGCCAATCCCAGCATCAGTTCCATGCCGGAGGCGTCGGAGCCGATGTCGGCGATGTGCGTTTTATAGCCGGAAATATCTCCGGAATAATCTTTCTGGGAATTCATGAAGGATTCCTCCTCCAGCTTCTCAACGTTGCCCATAAGGCGGGCGCGCTTTTTCAAAAGGGCCTTCTGAAGTTTAGAAAGGACTTCCTTGGGTAATCTAGCTTTTTTGACCATATCTTAAGCCTGGTTTTTCAAGA
>Ga0310690_10003012_pt1 | contig 26226 bp, 18 predicted proteins | sample AusTroGonzalo_MG_2_FD_207661 | JGI IMG/M metagenome (GOLD analysis project Ga0310690, IMG submission 207661) | Bovine rumen microbial communities from tropical cattle in Woodstock, Queensland, Australia - Gonzalo_04 (v2) (version 2) | ecosystem: Host-associated > Mammals > Digestive system >...
CAGGAAGGTGACAGCACCACCGTCGATGTCGCCCGAGCGAGTACCCATCATCAACCCTTCAAGGGGCGTGAGGCCCATGCTGGTGTCGATGCAGTGCCCGTCCTTGATGGCTGCCACGCTGCCGCCGTTGCCGATGTGGCAGGTGACGATGCGCGTACCTTCGGCAGGGATGCCAAGAAACTCGCAAACGCGTTGTGAGACATAGCGATGACTGGTGCCGTGGAAGCCGTAACGACGAATGCCGTACTTCTCGTACATGGCGTAGGGAATGGCGTACATGTAGGCATAGTCGGGCATGGTCTGATGGAAAGCTGTATCAAAAACACCCACCTGCGGGATGTTGGGCAAGAGACGCGTGACGGCGTTGACGCCCTTCAGGTTGGCAGGGTTGTGGAGCGGGGCGAGGTCGGAGAGTGCTTCAAAGGCATCGAGCACCTCTTTGTTGAGAAGCACGGACTGGCTGAAACGCTCGCCGCCGTGCACCATGCGGTGACCTACGGCATCCAACTCATTCAGCGACTTCAGTACACCGTAGTCGGCACCCGTCAGCACGTCAAAGACGAACTGTACACCAGAGGTATGCTCAGGAATATCCTTCTCCAGTGTTACCTTCTCGCCATTAGGAAGTTTCAACTTGAGGAACGAGTTTTTCTGACCTATCTTCTCAATGCCGCCCTGTGCCAAGACGGACTTGTCGCTCATGTCGAACAACTTGTATTTGATGGAACTGCTTCCGCAGTTAAGAACCAAAATTTTCATGTTTCAATCTACTATTATCTATTCACTAATCACTATTCACTAATCACTCCTTTGCTGCGTAGGCTTGACAACTGGTAACGGCAATCATTTTATAGACATCATCTACTGAGCAGCCACGACTGAGGTCGTTGACGGGACGGGCAATACCCTGAAGGATAGGACCGATAGCCTCGGCATTGCCGAGACGCTGCACGAGTTTGTAAGCAATGTTTCCTACCTCAAGCGACGGGAACACCAGCACGTTAGCCTTTCCAGCAATGTCGCTGCCCGGAGCCTTGCTGGCTCCTACGGAGGGGACAAGAGCTGCATCAGCCTGCAACTCTCCGTCAATCTTCAGCTCGGGACATTTCTCACGGGCCAATGCCAGCGCCGTAGTCACCTTATCCACCACCTCGTGTTTGGCCGAGCCCTTCGTTGAGAAGCTCAACATTGCCACGCGCGGGTCGTCGAAGCCTGCCACGGCGCGGGCAGTCGAAGCCGTGCTGATAGCAATCTCACTCAACTGAGCAGCATCGGGCACGGGCGTCACAGCACAATCGGCAAATACCAGCACGCCATTCTCGCCATACTGCGGTGTCTGTGTCAGCATAATGAACGCGCCGCTCACGCATGAGATACCGGGAGCCGTCTTGATAATCTGCAGGGCGGGACGAAGCACATTACCCGTCGTGTTGCGGGCACCGGCAAGTTGTCCGTCTGCATCGCCCGACTTGATAATCAGGCAACCTAGATAGAGCGGATCTAGCACAAGCTGCTGCGCCTGCTCCAGCGTCATGCCTTTTTTCTGCCGTAACTCAAACAGCAGCTGGGCATATTGCTCGCGTTTAGGATGGTTCTCAGGGTCGATAATAATGGCCTTGCCGATGTTCTTCAGACCATTTTTCTCGGCAAGCGCTAAGATTTCCTCCGGCTTGCCAATAAGGATAAGGTCTGCCACTTCGTCGGCCAAAATGCGGTCGGCGGCTTTCAGGGTGCGCTCCTCCGTACCTTCCGGCAGGACGATGCGCTGCTTGTGTGCTTTTGCACGCAGGACAATTTCGCTTAATAAATCCATATTGTTATTTGTTAATCTTTTATTTTCACTTTTTTTCTCTGGTGTGGATGCCACGTGCCATACACCTCGCTGACGTTGCCAGCTGTAATGAACGCTGAGATTTTGTTGTCGCGCATGAACTTCATCAAATCCGAGAACTCATTCTGCGTCAGCAAGGTTTGAATCTCCACGCCCTGTTCGCCGCTGTAACCGCCCGTAACCTCGTAGAGGCTGCAGCCACGATAGATATCTTCAATAATGAATTTGCGCACGCGCTCGTACTCGGAGGTGATGATGCAAACGCGTTTACGTTTATTGAGGCTCGCGGTGAAATAATCAACGGCTATGCCGTTTATCCATGTGCCGATAAGGCCAATGACAACCATCTGAAACGAGTTGATGGCAAAGGCTGTCAAGCAGATGATGGCCCCTGCAATTGTCACTGACGTTCCAATCTCGAAATGAAAGTATTTATTGACGATTTTTGCCAGGATGTCCAGCCCGCCCGTCGAGGCATTGATGCGAAACATGATGGCCTGCGATGCGCTGAGCACCAACACGAAACAAATTAAATCAAACCACGGATCATTCATCACGCTTGTCTGCCCTGGCTCGGTAAGGAAATTCGTGTAAGGATAGATTACCTCCCACAAATCCATCATCGGACCGAGGATGAGTGCCGTGTAAAACGTCTTTGCCCCAAACTCCTTCCCTATCAGCAACCACGCCAACAACAGCAACACAGCGTTGATAATAAGGACGATGATAGACACTTTCACGGGGATGCCCGCTGCCTCCATTACGCCAGCAATAACGATGGATAAACCACTGATGGAGCCTACGACCAACTTACTGGGAACCAAAAAATAATAGACGGAGGCTGCAGCAATAAACATACCAACCGTCATCACCAATCCCTCCGTCCAAAACTTTTTAGACTTGAGTACTTCCAACACTTTATTCATCTCTTTCGAAAGAAACAGGACAAATATATACGAATAATCGGTGCAAAGTTAGGCTTTTTTACAGAAAAAAACAAACTTTCGTGTCATTTTCTAAAATTAATGAAAATCCATTAAAGTTTCCAGAATGACATCTTCTCTGCTTTCTTTGGCGCGTTTTCTTTGTTTTTTGCGCTTTTTCTGAAAAAAAATCCGAATTCCGTGTGTATATTCCCATTTTTTATGTAATTTTGCCGCGTCATTTACTAAAAATATACGTTTTTTATTCATGGACGCAAAGAGTATTACTGTGGATTATGCGGATGAATCGCATGCCAAGTATGCAGAACTTATCTGCAGACTTATTTATGAATCGGCCCAACAACGCGGGACAGGTATCGCCAAGCGAACACCGGAATACATCATCGACAAGATGAAAGGAGGGAAGGCCGTTGTTGCCCTCGACGGAGAACGTCTAGTGGGGTTCAGTTATATTGAGTGCTGGGGACATGGGGACTACGTTGCCACATCGGGCCTTATCGTCGACCCTGAGTACCGGCTGTTAGGACTGGCTTCGCGCATCAAGGAAAAAACATTCCAGCTGGCGCGTGAACGATTCCCTTATGCCAAAATCTTCAGTATCACAACCTCCCCTGCCGTAATGAAGATGAACCTTAGGCTGGGTTACATCCCTGTCACGCTGGGTGACCTGACAAAGGACGATGAGTTCTGGAAGGGCTGTGAGGGATGCTGCAACTACGATGTGCTGTGCCGCAACGACCGACGCATCTGCCTCTGTACAGGCATGATGTACGATCCACGCGCGGATATGAATAAAAAGAAAGAGGAAAAGAAATCGCTCTTCGGGAAAATGTTCAAGAAACAATAAGGAATTATCAAGGATATGGAAGAAACAAAGAAGAAGAAAGTAGTTGTGGCATTCAGCGGCGGACTGGACACGTCGTTCACCGTGATGTACCTGACAAAGGAAAAGGGCTACGAAGTGTATGCCGCATGTGCCGACACGGGTGGATTCTCGGCTGAACAACTGAAAGCCAACGAGGAGAATGCTTACAAGCTGGGCGCCAAGGCCTACGTTACACTCGATGTTACCCGCGAGTACTACCAGAAAAGTCTGCGCTATATGATTTACGGCAACGTGCTCCGTAACGGTACCTACCCCATCAGCGTTTCGTCAGAACGCATCTTTCAGGCAATGGCTATTGCACGCTATGCCAAGGAGATAGGTGCTGATGCCATTGCTCATGGCTCAACGGGCGCTGGAAACGATCAGGTACGCTTCGACATGACCTTCCTCGTCATGGCTCCGGGTGTGGAGATTATCACGCTGACACGCGATATGGCTCTTACGCGCCAGTTTGAGACCGACTACCTGAACCAACACGGCTTCCCGGCTGATTTCAAGAAACTGAAATACTCCTACAACGTCGGCTTGTGGGGCACTTCTATCTGTGGAGGCGAAATCCTCGACTCTGCAAAAGGGCTGCCCGAAACGGCCTACCTGAAACAGATTGAGAAACAGGGTAGCGAAGAAATCCGCCTCCAATTCACGAACGGTGAACTGACGGGGGTGAACGGCGAAACATTCACGGACGGCGTAAAGGCTATTCAGAAGGTGGAAAGCATTGCCGCTCCTTATGGTATCGGACGCGACATGCACGTGGGCGACACGATTATCGGCATTAAGGGGCGCGTAGGCTTTGAAGCGGCCGCACCTATGCTCGTCATTGCCGCACACAAGTTCCTGGAAAAGTTCACGCTGAGCAAATGGCAGCAGTACTGGAAAGACCAGGTTGCGAACTGGTATGGCATGTTCCTGCATGAAAGCCAGTACCTGGAGCCCGTCATGCGCGACATCGAAGCCATGCTCGAGAGCAGCCAGCGCAACGTCACAGGCACCGTCACGATGGAGTTGCGCCCCTACTCCTTCTTCACCGTCGGCGTAGAGTCGGACAACGACCTCGTAAAGACGAAGTTCGGTGAATACGGCGAGATGCAGAAAGGCTGGACCTCCGATGACGCAAAGGGATTCATCAAAGTTACCTCCACCCCCCTGCGCGTCTATTACGCGAACCATAAAGAAGAAGGCGAGAAACTGGAAAAAGAGCTGTAGCCATGCGAATTGGTATTATTGGCGGAGCGGGTTATACCGCAGGCGAACTGCTGCGCATACTCATCAACCATCCTGCAGCAGAAATCGTCTTTGTGCATAGCAGCAGTCAGGCTGGAGTCCCCATAACAGATGTTCACAGCGGGTTGTTCGGCGAGACGGATCTGACGTTTTCGTCAGACTATGACCTTCACGCCATTGACGTGCTTTTTCTCTGTTCCGGACATGGCGCCAGCACGGCATTCTGGCAGGCAAACGAACGTCCCGCAGGGTTGAAGGTCATCGATTTGGCACAGGATTTCCGCGATGAATCGGAGGGTTATGTGTACGGCCTGCCTGAATGGCAACGGGAAAAGATTGCCTCTGCTACATTGATTGCTAACCCAGGCTGCTTTGCCACAGCTATTCAGTTGGCTCTTTTGCCTTTGGCAAATGCCAAACTGCTGAAAAGCGAGGTGAGCATCAACGCTATCACAGGCTCTACGGGCGCAGGTGTCAAACCCAGTACGACAACGCATTTCAGCTGGCGCTCGGACAACATCTCGGCCTACAAGGTATTCGAGCACCAACATCTGAAAGAGGTAACGCGCAACCTCACTCTATTGCAAGGCGAGTCCCCCTTGCCCACCCTGAACTTTGTTCCTATGCGGGGCGACTTCGCCCGAGGCATTTTCGCCAGCATCCACACGGATTGTCCGTTGAGTGAGGAGGAAGCCCTGCAACTCTACAACAACTACTACAAGGATGCCGCTTTCACCTTTGTCAGTCCCCGGAGCGTGGACCTCAAACAAGTTGTCAACACCAACAAGTGCTTGATTTCTTTGGAGAAGCACGGAGAGAAACTGGTTGTTTGCTCTGTTATAGACAACCTTCTTAAAGGAGCCAGCGGACAGGCTGTGCAGAACATGAATCTCCTCTTCGGCTTGGACGAGCATACCGGCTTGCGGCTGAAAGCAAGTGCTTTTTAATTACAACTGAAAAATGGATCTATTTGACGTATATTCCCTTTATGATGTCACGCCCGTCAAGGCACGAGGATGCCGTGTGTGGGACGATAAAGGCACCGAGTACCTCGACCTCTACGGAGGACATGCCGTTATCTCCATCGGGCATTCGCATCCGCGTTACATTGCTATCCTCACAGAGCAATTGAACAAGATCGGCTTTTACTCCAACAGCGTCGTCAACCCCCTGCAAGCAGAGCTGGCGCAGAAGCTCGGCAAGGCCTGCGGCTATGAGGACTACGCCCTGTTCCTCGTCAACTCGGGTGCCGAATCAAACGAGAATGCCCTCAAGCTGGCTTCATTCCATACGGGTAAAGACCGCATCGTTGCCTTCCACCGCAGTTTCCATGGCCGTACCAGCGGCGCAGTTGCCGTCACGGACAACCCTGCCATCGTCTCTCCCTTCAATGCGAATCACAAGGTTACTTTCTGCAACTTAAACGATGCAGAGGGCGTAGAAGCCGAACTGCGAAAAGGCGACGTGGCTGGTGTTATCATCGAAGGCATTCAAGGCTGCGGAGGCATCCACGTGCCGACGACATCTTTCATGCAGGAGTTGGAAACCTTGTGCCACACATACGGTGCGGCTCTCATCCTCGACGAGGTACAGAGCGGCTACGGACGCACAGGGCGTTTTTTCGCTCATCAGTGGAACGACATCCATCCTGACATTATCACTATGGGCAAAGGCATTGCCAACGGTTTCCCCTGCGGAGGCATACTCATCGCACCGCAATTCAAGGCCCGCAAAGGCATGCTCGGTACCACGTTCGGCGGCAACTACTTGGCTATGGCATCGGCATTGGCAGTATTGGACATCATTCAAGATGAGGGGCTTATAAAAAATGCTTTTAACGTGGGTGAATACATTAAGACTCACATCCCCGTTTCGCCCCGCATCAAGGAGGTACGCGGACGAGGACTGATGATTGGCATCGAAATGAACGAGGATGTCGCACCGCTGCGCCAGAAGCTGCTCTTTGAGAATCACATCTTCACTGGCGTAGCAGGAAAAAACATGATTCGCCTACTCGCTCCTCTTTGCCTCAGTATGGAAGAAGCCAAGCAATTCCTCACCGCCTTCAACACGCTTATTAATTCATAATCAGCCAATGAATACTTTTTTTCACGTTTCAGATATAGGTGACTTGCAGGCTGCACTTGCAGAGGCTCAAGCCATCAAGAAAAACCGTTTCAGTTTTGACACGCTGGGCAAGAACAAAACCTTGCTGATGATATTCTTCAACAACTCCCTACGCACCCGTCTCAGCACGCAAAAGGCAGCCATGAACCTGGGAATGAACGTCATTGTGCTGGACGTGAACGCCGGAGCATGGAAGTTGGAGACGGAGCGCGGCGTCATCATGGATGGTGATAAGAGTGAGCACCTGTTAGAAGCCATCCCCGTCATGGGGTCGTATTGTGACCTCATCGGCGTGCGTTCTTTCGCTGGATTGACAGACCGCGACTACGACTATGCCGAGACCATCGTGCAGCAGTTCGTGCGCTATAGTGGACGTCCCGTATTTGCCATGGAGACAGCCACCGTGCATCCTCTGCAGGCCTTTGCTGACCTTATCACCATTGAGGAGCACAAGACGGTGAAACGCCCCAAGGTGGTGCTCACATGGGCACCGCACCCCAAGGCATTGCCGCAAGCCGTACCCAATTCGTTTGCTGAATGGATGAACGCTGCCGACGTCGATTTCGTCATCACACATCCCGAAGGCTACGAACTCGACCCGCTGTTCGTGGGCGATGCCCGTGTGGAATACAACCAACTGAAGGCTCTTGAAGGGGCAGACTTTGTGTATGCCAAGAACTGGAGTTGCCCAGGCGTGACACGTCCTGACGACTATGGCAAAGTCCTTTCGAAAGATATGAGCTGGACCATCGATGCTGCCCACATGGCTGTGACGAACAACGCCCACTTCATGCACTGTCTGCCTGTACGTCGCGGAATGATTGTCACGGACGACGTCATCGAGGCTCCCACAAGCCTTGTCATCCCCGAAGCCGCTAACCGCGAAATCTCCGCGCAAGTCGTCATCAAGCGAATGATAGAGGTCCTATAAGATGGAGGCATTGAATGTCATCAAGGTAGGCGGTGCCGTAGTGGAAGACCCGCAGGCACTGGAGGCGTTTCTGACGCAGTTTGCTGCGGTGGAAGGCTGTAAGGTGCTGGTACATGGCGGAGGACGCTCGGCCACGGCCATGGCTGCGCGCCTCGGCATTGAAACGAAGATGCTGAACGGGCGGCGGATCACCGACGAGGCTATGCTGGAGGTCGTCACCATGGTCTATGGAGGACTGGTGAACAAGACAATAGTAGCCCGCATGCAGGCTGCAGGACTCAACGCCATCGGATTGACAGGTGCCGACATGGATTGCATCCGCAGCGACAAGCGTCCCTCCGAGCCCATTGACTACGGTTTTGCCGGCGATGTGCGGCATGTTGACGGCAAGGCATTGCACACATTGATTGGTGCAGGTTTTGTGCCTGTCATGGCGCCTCTCACCCACGATGGCAAGGGCCAGTTGCTCAACACCAATGCCGACACCATTGCGGCTGAAGTAGCCAAGGGCTTAGTGCCCTTTTACGATGTCACGCTCACCTTCTGCTTCGAGAAGAAGGGCGTCTTAGCAGACCCCACGGACGAGGACAGCGTCATCCCCCGCATCAACCGCGCCAAGTACGACGCCCTTGTTGCCGACGGCACACTCTCAGGTGGCATGCTTCCCAAGTTCCACAACGCCTTCTCCGCCCTCGATGCCGGTGTTGTCCGCGTTGTCATCACCAGCGCCAACAACCTTTCCGGAGGAACGGTAATAAATCAAGAATGAAAAGAAATCGAGAATGATAGAGTTGCTCAAATCCCTTATTGCCATTCCCTCCTTCAGTCGTGAGGAAAGTGCGGCATGCGATTACCTCGAAGAATGGATGCGAGCGCAGGGACTTGACGTTCAGCGTAAAGGCAATAACCTTTGGGTAGAACAGCCCGGGCGGGGTGATGGACGCCCTGTCATCCTCCTCAATGCCCACATTGACACCGTGCGCCCTGCTGCCGGCTATACGCGCGACCCATTCACGCCCTTTGTCGAAGACGACAAGCTCTTTGGACTGGGAAGCAACGACGACGGAGGCTCCCTCATCGCCCTGCTGGCCACCTTCGTGGAACTCTCCCAACATCCCCAGCCCTGCCGCTTCGTCTTCAGCGCCACAGCCGAGGAGGAGGTGTGCGGCGCCAACGGCATCGAGAGTATTCTCGACGACATTGGCCCCTTCGACCTTGGTATCATCGGCGAGCCCACACAGATGCAGATGGCTGTGGCTGAGCGCGGACTGATGGTCCTTGACTGCACCGCCCACGGACGTAGCGGCCATGCCGCACGAGGCGAAGGCATCAACGCCCTCTACGAGGCGATGAAGGACATCGAGTGGTTCCGCACCTATCATTTTGAAAAGAAGTCGGACTACTTGGGCGAGGTGAAGATGACGGCAACCATGATACAGTGTGGCACGCAGCACAACGTAGTGCCCGACACCTGCACGTTTGTCGTCGATGTCCGCCCCAACGGCATGTACACCAATCCCGAAATCCTTGCTGAAATACAAACGCACGTCCACTGCGACGTCGTGCCCCGTTCACTGCGTCACAGCAGTTCCCATATTCCCCTCACCCACCCCGTCGTGCAGCGTGGTCTTAGCCTCGGCCTCACGGCCTTTGGCTCCCCCACCACCAGCAACCAGACGGTGCTTCCTGGCTACACTACCCTCAAGATAGGCCCAGGCGACTCCGCCCGCTCCCACACGGCCGACGAATACATCCGCCTCAGCGAAATCCGTGACGGTGTGGAGACCTATTTCAAACTGCTGAATCAGCTTGAAATAGAATGAAAAATCCACAATAGCATAATTCCTAATTCCTCATTCCTAATTTTATAATTTTCATGAAGCTTTGGGACAAGGGCTACGAGCCCGACAAACTGATAGAGAATTTCACCGTAGGTAACGACCGTGAGCTGGACCTCCAGCTGGCACGCTACGACGTGCTCGGCTCGATGGCTCACATCCGCATGCTGGCGTCCATCGGGCTGCTTGGCGCTGACGAGCTGCCCCTGCTCCTTGACGGCCTGCAGGCCATTCTCGACGACATTGACGCTGGGCGCTTCACCATCGAGGAAGGCATTGAGGACATCCACAGCGAGGTGGAGCTGCTGCTCACCCAACGCCTGGGCGACATAGGCAAGAAAATCCACTCAGGCCGCAGCCGCAACGACCAGGTGCTCGTTGACCTCAAGCTCTTCTTCCGCGACAAGCTGCGCGACACCGCCCAGGGCGTCGCTACCCTCTTCCACCGCCTGCAATCGCTCAGCGAGCAGTACAAGGACGTCCTCATGCCTGGCTACACCCATCTGCAGGTGGCCATGCCCTCGTCGTTCGGCCTCTGGTTCGGCGCCTATGCCGAGACGCTCGTCGACGACCTGCGCCTGCTTGCTGCCGCCTATGCCGTTGCCGACCAGAACCCGCTGGGAAGCGCTGCCGGCTACGGCTCGTCGTTCCCCCTCAACCGCACCATGACCACCCAGCTGCTGGGCTTCTCCACCCTCCACTACAACGTCGTGGCTGCCCAGATGAGCCGTGGGAAGACCGAGCGCGCCATTGCTGCCGCCCTCAGCGCCATTGCCGCCACGCTTGGACGCTTCGCCATGGACGTCTGCCTCTTCATGTGCCAGAACTTCGCCTTCATCTCCTTCCCCGACGAGTTCACCACGGGCAGCAGCATCATGCCCCACAAGAAAAACCCCGACGTCTTCGAAATCATGCGCGCCAAGTGCAACCGCCTGCAGAGCCTCCCTAATGAGATTGCCCTCATGACCACCAACCTGCCCCTCGGCTACCAACGCGACTTCCAGCTGCTGAAGGACGTCCTCTTCCCCGCTTTCAGCGAGATGGCCGCCTGCCTGCAGCTCTGCGACGTCATGCTGCAGCACATCCGCATTAACCGCGACATCCTTGCCGACCCGCGCTACGACTACCTCTTCACCGTCGAGGATGTCAACCGCCTTGTCCTCAACGGCACGCCCTTCCGTGAGGCCTACCGCGAAGTAGGCATGCAAGTGCAGCAGGGCACCTACCGCCCCACACGCGCCGTCCACCACACCCACGAAGGCTCCATCGGCAACCTCTGCACCGAGGCCATCCGCCAGAAGTTCGACGACGTATTCGCCCCATTCCGGCAGTAAGGCGTAGGCGACATCGACAAAAACTTACGAGTCATCATCGTCATTCGGGCATGACGTTGCCTGTCCCCGTTGGGCCTTCACAGCCGACAGAAGGCCCTTCTGCGCGCGCAGAAGGGGGGACGCAGAAAATAGAAGGGGGGACGCAGCGCACAACGCCCCCGAATAATCCGGTAAAATGGTCATACGGTCACATGGTCATATGGTCACATTTATCCCCTTTTCACACGCGCAGTAGTATAGTAGTAGAGGTAAGTAGTATTATTTATAATATATATAAATAATATATTTCCATATATATATAAATAAATAGCGCGCACGTCGCGTGAGCTAAATATGACCATATGACCATATGACCATGTGACCGTATGACCACCTTCTCTTCAGAAAAAAACGGGAAGAATATGAAATGCTACTCCGTCAAAGCACGGTAGCGCGCGAGGGCCTCGGCATAGGCTATGCGACGGTCGGCAAGGATGTTCTGGGCTGTACGGTAGGTGAGCTCGGCCTGAAGATGGTCGGCGGTGGTAGCGATGCCTGCAGCACGGCTGCGCTCCGACTGGACAAACAGGGTGTGGGCTGTATCAACGGAACGGCGGGCGACAGCAAGCTGCTGCCAGCAGAGGGTGAGTTCGTCCCATGCCTGACGGACACGCAGCTCAAGCTGTGCAGACAGAGTGGTTTGCTCGTTCTCGGCCTGCTGTACGGCATAGCCCAGACGACGCGTTTTTTGCAGCGTCTTCGCCCAATCGGTGACGGGTATGCTGACGGTGGCAAACACCAGCCCGTTGCCCTGCGGCTTCGTGCCCAGCATACGTCCATAGCCATAGGCAGCACCCGCTGCTACCTCGGGCAAGGCTTCGCCCAACGTCATGCGACGTTCGAGCTGTCGGGCCTTCACCTGAAGCTGGAGCAGCCGGGCCTCCTCGGCCTGAGAGGCAGCCTGCGCCTCGGGCACATACCAATGCTCGGGGGCCTCGAGGTCAGCGAGGCGGGTGGTAAGAACGACGTCCGTATTGACATCAAATGCCCCGATGGTGTTCAGCAGGTCCTGCCGTGCAAGGCGGAGGCCACTGGCGAGGCGGAGGCTGTCGCTGACAAGCTCGTCGCGCCGCAGCTGCACTTGCATGATATCGGACGTGAGGGCAAGCCCCGCATCGGCTGCCGAACGGACATCGCGCATGAGGGTGTCAAGGAGGGCGAGGGCTGCGTCGAGCACCTGCTGCTTATCCTCCAGCGAGACCACAAGCCAGTATTTCTGCTCCACTGCAAGGCGGTCGTCGCGCTCGGTCACGCGAGCTTTGAGTGTGGCCGCCTCTACCCCCAGCGAAGCCAAACGATTGCCGCTGACGATACGTCCGCCCGCATAGAGGGGTTGGGTGAGGGTGAGCCCCGAGGTATAGCCGTTCAACAGGGAGGTGAAACGAGTGTTGATGCCGTAAAGCTGACCCTGCGTTTCCAAGTAATAACGCAGCACACTGGCGCCGTCAGAGTGGCCAAGCACATCGCCCAACCCAATGTCAAGCATGGGGTTGAGAGCCTGAAAGCCCAAAGCACGGACTTGGAGGGTGGGAAACCAGAGGGTGCGTGCCTCGCCACGCTGCGCCTGAGCAGCAAGGACGTCGAGGCGGGCGTTCTGCTGCGCCATGCTGCCCTGCGTCGCAAGCGTCAGACAGTCGTCAAGCGAAAGTGTGAAGGATTGGGCTGACGCGAATGAAAAATGAAGTATGAAAAATAAAAAATAAATTGCCCTGCAAACGAAAGCGCCTGCGGCAGGAAATGTGGATGGACGAAACATTTTATTTTTCATTCTTCTTTTTTCATTTATCGTTGTGCGGAGCACCTTTGAATAGCTGCCAGTATGAGACGGGCATAATGAGGACAATAAGCCCAATAGAGAGCAGGGTGCCGAAGCAGATGACAACGCCCATAGGCTGCCAGAGAAGGTCGCCGCGAATCACCATCGGCAGCACGCCGAGGGCCGTGGTGCACGAGGTGAGGAAAATGGGCGTCATGCGCCGCTTGCCGGCCTCCATGGCTGCTGTCTTCACATCCACGCCGTGCTGAAAGCGCTGTTCCTCGGCGTACTCATACATCAGAATACCGTTGCGCACAATGATACCCACCAGACTGATTAGTCCCAGCACGGCTGTCATGCCGAAGTCAAGCCGGAACACCCAGAGGCCGAACGAGGCACCGAACAGACAGAGCATGCTCATAGCCATTGTGAGCGCAGCCACCATCACCTTCCGGAAATGGAATAGCAAGAAGATGAACAGCACGGCCACGGCGGCAAAGAAGGCCAGCACTATCTGAGGGATGACAGCCCGGTTCATCATGGATAGTCCGCCATAGACAACCTCCGCCCCCTCCGGCAAATTGGGGACGACGTGCTCTTGCACATACTGGCGCACCTTCTTCATGGCTGCTGGCTGGCTTTGGCCGTTCTTCATGTCGGCCCTGACGGTCACCGAGGGCACACTACCCACCCGTCCCAGCTGCACCGGCTGCCAGTCGGGTTGCACATCGGCCACCTGACGGAGCGGCACGCTGATGCCAGGCATGGCCGTGGGGATAAGCTGGTTAGACACGGTCTCGTAGTCCATGCCCTCTCCCACCCCTTCACTATAAAGCCGCACAGGCACCTTCGTATCGCCTTCCCAAAGTGTGGCAATGGACTGCCCGCCGAATGAGCCTGCCAGCGCCAAGGCCAGCGTCCCTTTGTTGACGCCAAGGCGAGATGCCTCATCGTCGTCGAGCGTCACCTCCACCGTAGGACGGAAATCGGTACAGTCACTATGTACCCATTTCAGTTCCGAAGTAAGCGAAGCCATATAGGCACGGATGCTGTCTGCCGCCGCCACCAATGCCTCGCGGTCAGGCCCTGTAAGGGTGACCTCCATCGGAGCCACCACAGCTTGATAGTCCATCTGCTTGAAACGGATAAGGGCATCGGGGAAGACGTGCTCGTATCTTCTCTCAAACTTACGCAGCAGCGCCTCCGTGGCCTGTGTGGAAGTGGTCTTGACGATTATCTGCGCTGTGGCCGACGAGGGCAGGATGGGTGTATAGGTCGCATTGAAACGGGGCGCACCCGTGCCGGTGAACGCAGTGCAGGAAACCACCCGGGCATCCTGCAACATAAGGTGCTGCAGCGAGTCGGACAGCTGCTGCGTGCGGCTGGTGCCTGCACCTCCCTGCACCTCCATCTCCACCACAAAATGGTCTCTTGCCGCCAGCGGCATCATCTGGATATTGGTATGCAGGAACATCCACACACCCAGCGCGACAGCCACGGCCCCCATGCCCAACGTCAGCGCAGCATGACGGAAGCAGAAGCCCTGCGCACGGGCATAGACCACGTCGATGGTGTGGAAGAGCCGCTGTTGCATTCGACTGATAAGGTTCTGGTGAGTGCCCTTAGCCTCGCCGATGAAATGCGTCTCCAGTATAGGGACGACGGTGACGGCATAGACGATGGACATCATCAGCGCAATGGCTATCACCCAGGGGAACAGCGTAATGAAGTCACCCAAGTAGCCCGTGATGACGTACTTGGCGGGGAAGAACATAAGGCTGATGGCCAGCGTAGCCGTGAAGGTAGGCACAAACAGCTCCTTGGCACTGGCGCAGGCGGCATCCACACGCTCCAAGCCGCGCCCCAGCTTGACCATATAGCCATCCATGGTGATGATGGAGTCATCGACAATCATGCCCAGCACGACGATGAGCGAGGCCAGCGTCACCGTGTTGAGTTCCATGCCCGTAAGGTACATGATGGCCACCGTCACCGCCGTTATCACGGGCAAGCCGGAGCTGGCAATGAGGGCCGACTTGAGGGGAAACAGCAGGAGCATGACGGCAATCACCACCAGCATGGAGATGAGCAAGTCGGTGAGAAACGAATAGACCGAATCCTCCACCACACGGGGCTGATCGCTGACACGACTCAGCACGATGCTCTCAGGAAGCTCCGTCATGAACTCGTCGAGCAGACGCTCAATGTCATGCCCGAAGCGGACGATATTGTTTCCAGGGCGCATCACTATGTTAAGCACCAAGCAAGTGTGCCCGTTGTAGGAGACAAACTGCTCGGGCTCCTTGACGCGGCGCTCTATGCGGGCTATGTCTTTCAGCCGCACCACGCCTCCCGAGGGGTCGCTCCAGACGATTTTCTCGGCCACCTCGCGCTCGCTACTTACAGTGCTATGCACATGGATAGGTGCATTGGTGTATCCAGCGCTGAAGGTGCCTGCGGGTATGCCAAGAGCAGACGTCTGGTAGTTAAGCATCAACGTGGCGGGACTCAAGCCATAGGCTGACATGCGCTCACGGTCGATGGTGACGGCTATCTCCTCGTCCTGAGCACCGAGGACGGAGACGCTGGCCAACGCTGGCAGCGTGCGGAGCCGCCCCGAAAGACGTTCCGCGATCTCCTGCAACTCTGCGTAGCCCTTGTCGTCGCTCTCAATGGCAATGAGCATGGAAGTGACACTGCTGAAATCATCCAACACCGCCACTGCCAGCACTCCCGCGGGCAGGGTGGCGCGGCGCGTCTGAAGGCCGAGCTTTATCTTACTCCACACTTCGTCCTTCTTAGCCTGACTGCATGTAAGATCGGCATAGATATAGCAGATACCGTCCTTCGTGATGCTGCTCAGGCTTTCACGGTTCACCTCCTCGTACGACATCAGTATTTCTTCGAGGGGCTTTGTCAGCTGTTCCTCTACCTCGGCAGCCGAAGCCCCAGGATAGATGCCAGCCACAAGTCCCTGCTTAATGACAAACGTGGGAAACTCGTTCTTGTTCATACGGATAAGCCCATAAATGCCTGCACCGACAAGCACCAGCACCACGATGAGTACCAGCCTGTTCTGCTGGATGGATGAACGCACCCACCCTGCAATGTTTACGCTTCTGCTCTCCTGAACGACCTTTTTCACTCCTTGTAGTCTACTTTCATGCTGGATGACACCTTCTGTGAACCATGCACAATGACACGATCACCTTCCATAAGCCCCTCCGTGACCACCACATCATGGCCTGAGAAGCCGTCGACGGTAACGCGGTGCTTTTCCACGACACCCATGCTGTCAGCCGTCCAAACGTAACGCCCTTCGCGGTCGTTCATCACGGCCGATGCTGGCACAAGAACGCCGGCGTCCCGTTTGCCCGTGGCAAGACTAACCTTGCATACCATACCGGGCATGAGCCCGTCCACCTCGGGCAGCCCCCCAAGCGTGCAGTCATAGCTATGGGAAAGCGCTGAGCCCACCACTCCCTTTACCTTCAGCACGGCAGGAAACTCTTTCTTTATGGCAGGCACCACCACCATGGCGCTGTCGCCAACACGGAGCGAGGCCAATTCGCCTTCGGGCACCGCAAACGTTATCTCCATCCGTCCCACGTCCACCAGACGAACCAACGGAGAGAGAGCCGTCACCTGCGTCCCCTGATGTCCCATTACCTCGCTCACCGTAGCCGTAAAGGGGGCACGCACCGTACATTCGTTTAGCGCACTCCGCGCGGCCTGCTCCGAAGAGCGGGCTTTCTCCAGCTGCGTCTGCACCTCAATATATTTCTGTTCCGTGATGCTGCCACTGTTATAGACTTTCTGCACTCGTGTAAAGCCATCCTCAGCCTGACGGCGTGTGCTCACCGCCATGTCGTAAGCCGCTTGAAGAGGCTCACTCTTCACCTCGGCAAGGATATCGCCCTGATTGACACGCTGTCCCTCACGAACCCGCAGCGCGACCAGCGTCCCGCCATGAGGCATACTAACAAGGGTACTGCGTGCAGGTTCCACGCGCCCTACATAGCCCACCTGCTTGCCGCTCTCGGCGCGACGGACCGTCGTCACCTCCACCTGCACAGGCTCCGTGCGAGCATTGCGCCGTGTGGCAATGACCTGGCTGATGCGCCCCTCTAACTTACTTACTGCCTGCGCATCGCCATGCTGGCATGACGATAGCAGCAGCATGGACACAGAGAAAAAGAGAAGGCACGAAAAACGGACAATGCTGCAAGCCCTTGAGCCTGCTGACGGGGATCTGGATGGACGGGACATATTATTCTTCATTCCTCATTAAACATCTATAACGTCAATCCTTGTTTTTCTTTGCATTGCATTGCACCTTGCTGTCCACAATGGTCATCTGGACGGCCCGTCCTGTGATAGTCGTGGTGAAGGTTCCCTGATAGTCAAAATCCAGCAGAAGCATATCGTCCGTCCGCTTGCCACTGCCCGTGACTGCGACGATGCCGCCGCCCAGCGACTGCTCGCCATCAGTAAGCTGCATAGTCTTCGTATTGTCGTTTGTCAGGACAACCTCGTCCCCGATCGTCGTTGCCTTCAAGGTACAGACGTCGCCCAACAGGGCATTAAATGAAAGCGTCAGCATATTCCCCTCGGCATCCGTGCCGGCAATGTTCAGGGCGCCTGCCTCGGGTTTCAGCGGCAGCCAGAGGTGGTGCAGGTCGTAGCCGATAAGCGCCGAGCAGGCATCCACGGCGTTGACGAGGGAGTCCGTCAGCACAGTAGGCATCAGCTTCACCTGCCCGCCCGTCTTGTAGGCATAGACGTCCAGCCCAAGATAAGGGAATGTCTGCGCCACACATTGGATGCGGCTGTCCGTTATCGTCATCTCGGTGCTGCGCCCCGTGGTGGTGGAGGTGATGGAGCCGTCGTAGTAGAGGTCGAGGATGAGAGCGCCGTTATAGAGGATGCCCCCACCCGACACGTTCACGAAGCCCCCGCCCAACGAGGCCGTGCCATCGGTCACTTGCATGGACTTCATGTCGCCGCCCGACAGCGTCAGCGTGTCGCCCGAGAGCTTACCCGTCAGAGTGCACAGGTCGCCCAGCAGCGCCGTGAAGGTCAGGATGACGCTGTCCTTCGCCTCGTTGGTGTAGACCATATTCATCTGCCCCGACTCCGGCATAAGGGGAGCCCACAGGTCAGTTAAGTCATAGCCGCTCAGTGCCGAACAGGCAGCCACAGCATCTACCGAGTCGGCTGCCAACACCGTAGGCAACACCTTCACCTGGCCACCCGTTTTGAACGTATAGGCACCAGTGACGGACGTGGCAGCCTCGTCGCGGCAGCTCGCAAAGGCCAAAGCCGCCAGCACCAACGTCCAGCAAAAGGTTCTTAAAGGTTTCATTGTATGCAAGTTAAAAGTATTCATTCATGGACAATCGCAAGAGTTCCCCGTTAGGGATTGCAAAATTAGTCCAAATAAGCACACGATGGCACTTTTGTTCGTCTTTTTTAACACACCCCAAACCTTTAGAGCTACACAGCAAACAGGGAACGACCATAATGCAAGAGGCACATAGGAGACTATTAGGATTATTTACTCAAAGTGTGCTTATTTAAGAAAAGAAATGTGTTTTTTAAGAATCTCAAAAGAATAGCAGCACACTGATAAATAACCCGATGACGGATGACGAACCTCTTCTGTGACGCTAGCCCATTGGGCTGAGCACACAACGCAATACCATGAGCACGTAGCGCAGTGCACTATGGACACAAAGCATTGCGCTATGAGCAGAATGTTTCACTCCTACAGATTATCTGACACGCATCACCTAGTTATTTCAACTTTACAGGACGAATAGCCTGTCTGTAACAACGAGGTGTCGAACCGACACGTTTTTTCTGCCCTTCCTCCGCATAAAAATACCATGCATTAGGATAAAGGAAGAAATAGTCGTAGCCATTATAGGTGTAGTATTCTTTTGTATCCTTATCCAACGTTGCAGACCAGTATTCACAACTTTCTCCAAACTTATACTCATTCTTTTCATCACCTAATTTATATCCTGAGGCAGGAAGATATATATAATTTCCATTTCCTGATACTTTATAGGCATGACGGGCTGGATCCCATTCCCACGTACATTTCTTCATCAATTCTTCCCAATGTCCTTTGGCAGGCATTCTCCAGCTCCCCCCCCATTTTGCTCTCGCATAGTCATGGCGTGTATTCTGAATACTATTTTCCTGATGCAGGCCTCCATACCAATCCAAGCAATAATCCATACCGTCGTAATAGTTCCCATATTTTTTGTCGATCCACTGACGGGTATGTTCTCCCGTCTTATCACCCCAGCCTACGAGACTACCAAAATCACTATCACTTTCAGCTCCAACATTCATATTTGCCCAAAGCACACTACAACCAAGATCTACAGATTCGACACGCTCAGGAGCTTCGTCAGGAGTTATAGCATAAGAAGAGATAATTCCACCCTTTCCGTCATAAACTGTAGCAGTCAATGTACTGTTTTTGGATTTTGGAGCCCACCCGATAGAAACCAACCCATCTCCCCAAGAAGATGCACGGGAATAGGTGGAGAACAGTTTTCCCTCATCATAGTTCCCCGGCTCAAATAATTCGTTTTCATTATCCTCCGTTGTAAACACCACAAATGTAGGAATAAAGCAAGGGGCGTCAAAACCAAAAATAAATGCTCCAACATTCATCTCAACGGTATATTTACTCCCAACATGGAATTCCTCTTTCGATTTCATACTGAGACCTGAAGGCATTTGCATTAGTTTTACGCGTATAGGCAGTTCCTGATCCTCTGTCATAATGTCCTTGCTTACTCCAGGCAAACCCGCAGAAACACCTGCGGCCCATGCAGCCTTTAAGTCTGCATTGAGGTTCCAGGAAACCAACACATCCTCAAGAGGACTCTCTGTGCCTCCTATTACACCCGCACCAGCAGCAACGGTAAAGTGAACAAAAGGTTTCAAATTAAACTTTGGACCAACAACACCATATAACTCGGAATAGAACTCTGGCACAATATAGAATTTAAAATCTGCACCAACATTAAGCATTGATGTAGCCTTTTTGGCTGTGTATGTCCAATTTCCACCGCCAGAGAATGGTTTTAGCTTTCCCTTTTTCACAGCTGCACCTATGTATTTAGGCGTTTTGTATTGACCATGCCCTCCCACTGAAAACTCGAAGCCACCCTCTATCTTTCCTACTGCTTGAACATACGTACCAAAATAATTTGTAATGACGACAGGAATGATACCTACAACAAATTCTATAGTTCCGAGCAGTTTCTTGTTTGTAATGTACTTCTCACCAGAATTGAAATTTCTGGCAATTGTAGAATAAAACGTTGCGTTCCAGTCGAGCACAGGATCAAAATATAAAGTAGGCTTAAGCTTTACATCGTTCAACTCTTCCCATGCCATACCCCCTTCTTCCCGTTGTTCTGCCGAATAATCAGCAGGAATATCAGCAAAAAGAGAAAAGCCTAAACCAAGGTCCAATTTAATGCCAGCCTTAACACCAGCAGAATAACTATATCCTTTATATGTGTCGCCATCTTCGGCAAGTGGGATATTGATGAGATCATCCTTTCCAAGCGTAAAGCGAATATCAACACCACGTGTGGCATCAATCGGCTGCTTCACCCATTGGCCTGTTTCTTCATCTTTATAACGAATCCGACTGGGATAGATTTTCAGCCGATTATCTGGGAGGGGCATAGGATCTTTCAGCGTTTGACGTTGATCCTTTGTACCGCGTGTATCCCAATCCGGCTCATCCTCTGGAAGGGCAGCATATTGAGCGTCTATTTCCTCCTGCGAATAATTACCAAAGCATAATTCAAAATTACTTCCTGCAAAGAGCTCTCCAAAATCGCCCTGTATAGTTTCCATTTCCACTTCGCCATTCTTCACGGACACCTTTTTTATTTTGCGGAGAAACACTGTTGAGTCAACATCAATTGTCACCAGCGATCCTGTCTTCAGCTTTTTTGCTTCCTCGGGAGCAATGCTCATAACAAATTTACCCGAAGCAGTGTCTGCTACTGTTACTTTTTTGTTTCCTTCTTCCCAATTGATTGGGACATAATTCTCGGATATCTTTATGGCTCCTTCAGCATTTTCCTGATTGACCTGAAACTCACGTTCAACGTCATCATCATCTATCTTCGGCTTTTTGCAGGAGACGAGACCAACGAGGGATATGGCCAACAGTGCTTCGAAGACGTATAGCACTGTGCGCTTGACGTTTTGTTGCTTTTTCATATGCATTCGTTTTTATAGTTATTTCTTTCCATTCAGTTCAAACAAGTTGGAGAGGGTACCGTGGGTGCCGCCATCGAAGGTGAGCGTTTCATTGAAGGTGATGGGGCTGCCGTTCGAGGAGTCGAAACCCTCAAAACGAATGGTCTCTCTCTCATTCGTGTTACTGCCGACGCGGAATACCATGTAGTTGATTCCCTTCATGGTACGGGTCACGCCACGTCCGCGCAGCTCGTCTCCGCAAAAGGCTGCGAACTTCATGTCAGTGGTAGGATCCTCGCCATTCACCGTCACTTTGGCATACACGATAGTCTCGTACCTCCAGCCTGCCATGCGCTGATTTATCCATCCCGGCAGGACAGAGACAGGGACTTTGGCTGTCCAGCTGCCATCGAAGTTAGAGAAGGATATAACATCTTTGCCTACGCTTAAGGCCACTATTTCAGTCTGACGAACACGGACGATACTATCGCCACAGTCGGCACTGGCATGGAAACGCGAGAGCACTATCTCCTGATCGCTTTCCTGCAAGTCATCCAGAAACTTGTCACCTACCTGAGGATTCAGTTTATATTCGTCACCTACATAGAGGACAAACGAATGCCCTTCGTCGGCACCTAACCCTGTCACATCGGGCAGGATTTCAGGGTCGTACTCCTCAGGCCATTCCTGTGCGAAGTATTCACCGCAGCCCGTGAGAAACAGGAATGCTACACTGTAGATAATGTTCTTTAATCGTATCATAGTGCAAAAATACTAATAATTATATTAAGACCATAAGACTAAGGCTAAAACTTGGGTTTGGCCATTAGTGTTAGTTTCTTGTTTTTACTCTTTCTTTTTCGGAATGGTTATTTTCACTTCATTCGAAGGTGTGGTACGTCGTCCGTCCTCAAAGAGTATTTCAAGGCGATATACAGTACTCTCGCCAGGTTTCATGCGTCTGTCTTCGAAACTATTCTTGTCTCTTCTGATAGAGCGGTACGGACGGAAGAAATTCTCTCCTTCCAACTGACGAGAGAGCACAAAGTGATAGTCTGCTGTAATAGGAAGTCTCTCTGGCGCATCCCATGCCAAGATGACATATCCTTTATCTTCTCGCCACGAAGCATCCAACTTCAGCGGTACATCAAACACTCGCTGCCCTTGGAACAAGTAACACACCTGCATAGAGAGTCCGGTGCTCACACCTGTCATGTTGATAGCCTCAATGGCATAGTAATAGCGAATTGTCTGATTTGGCTCTGGTCGGTCAACAACCTCCAACGTTGACATCCCATTCACATCTTCATGATAATAGGTACGAATCATCGTCCACTGCGACTCGTTGCTCAAGCGGCGGAACACACGTACCTTGTCCAAGTCTTTCTCAGGCGATATGACCCAGCGCATATAAATGCTGTCCGCCGTTACCCACGAGGTGTCGATGAAGCACTCCGAAGGAGGGTTGAAGTTTGGACGCACTACACGCAACGGCTGGGTGAACTCCGAGTTATTGCCGGCCCAGTCTATCGCGCGTACCTTATAATATTTAAAGGGATGATTCACCTCAAGAGAGAGCGTATCGTTGAACAATGTGTCTTGGTGCATCTGCTGATTAGGCACCAACACGAAAGTATGCGTCGTATCGTTGGCCGAGAACACCTCATAGTAGTAAGCATCCCTCGAGATAGACGGCGTCCAGCCAATGGTGACGACACCTTCGGCTGATACCAGTCCGCGCAGATTGGTCGGAGGTAGGGGTGGCTCAAGGTCATCGATACGCATGGGTTGTGGCATGGCATAGGTCATGTTCATGGCCGAGTCAACGGCAGCGATAGTCACCATGCCCGTATTGAGACCACGAACATCCACCACCACAAAAGTGTCCCTCGGTGCCAGTACACGATCTTTCACCAGCGGCACCCAGCGCCCGCCATAAAGAGCCGAATCAGCCGTATTCACCGTAGCTTGGTATTCCAAATTATCAACATCCTCTGGTGAGCCAAACTGGTAGAAAGGTATGTAGCCGAGCAGGTCGGATTCGATTACCTCTTTCGTCCAGTCGATTCGGGCAGTGATGGTGCTGTCGCCACGATTAATAGTGATAAGCTTGATGCGGGGTGGCATGGGCGGAATCAGATCGGGCAGCGTCACCTCATGCTCAGGGCCTGGGGCAGACTTATCACCAAACGAGTCGTAGCCACGCAAACGATAGGTATAGGTACCCGGCTCCATGTTTGTATCAGCAAACAAGCTGGGTGGATTCTCGTCTTCAAACAAATCCATTGTCATGGACATATAGGGTTTTTTGTTCAGCACTACCCAGTCCTTTTGTCCCTGCTTGCGACGCTCAATGTCGAAACTGCTATAGTCGTCCGTATAAGGCCAACTGAGTAGAATGCCATCGACTGCAGCAATGGAATCCGTCAATTCCAATGTACAGGGTTTGGGTTCGTAAGGCTTATTATCCACAAAGATGAAAGCTGGACGCACATTCAGAATCTCAGGTGACATATTTGGCACCAGATAGTAGCTGTATTCCACATCCTTCTTTACATTCTTATCGACATAGCGCAGACCCATGGCCGTAGCGATGTCGCGCCGACGCTCAGCAATGACCATGGCCATACCGAAAACATTCTGCTGTTCCTCATAGACCTCCATGATGGAACCTGCCGAGCCTGGGGCAGAACGTGTATTGTCCAACGTGGTTCCCTCGCCGAAAATGGTCTGCATGGCGGCAAAGGCCATCGTATCCGTATCGGAGAAGAGCTCGGCAAAGTCGTACTTGTTCATCGGCTTCAACAAAGCTATAGTGTCATCTATCACTTTGTTGGTAAAGTCACTACGAATGAGGTAACAACCATAACCATTGAGAAACTTCCAAGGTACATATTCATCGGGTGCCCATCGTATAACAATACTATCACCATAGGAGCGAACTAACATCTGAAGACGGAAACGAACGTCCTCCGTTTCAGCAGCAAGACTGTCCTCCATAGCATGGAGTTGCTTGTAATAATTGTACATCGTGTCCAGCGGCACATTGAGTGTGTCAGTGAAGATTTCGGGGTCTTTGTTCGTTTCCACCAAAACTACAGCACCGTCGTCATCATCGTCCGAAGTAGAGACCACTTGCCCGAAAGCGGAAATAGTACAGGACAAGCCAAGCAATAAGGCTGACAAGAAACCCATACGCATAAAAAAACTTCTTTTCATATTTGTTGACCTTTTCATTTTCATTACTCATTTCTACTTCCATTCAATCGGGAAGTTATCGCCCAAATACCATGTATATCCCGATGTATAGTTTTTCAGAGGATAACTCCAATCCTTCTTTAGCGTATATTCCGACGTATTTGCCCGTACGGTATATTCACCCGTTTTAAGGTTATAAGCATTACAACGGTAATATTCATGAGTCACGGACTTCAGGTTGTTACAATACCAGTCGTATTGGAAACGGAGATTTTCTTTATTAATATTCGCTTTCACGTTAGAATAATTATTTATACTCAAGGCTACCTGATCAACATAATAACAGTAACGATCGGGATAGCCTGGGAAATAGCCCTTCCAATCGCCACTACCCTTATCTACCATCCACTCAGCTTGATATACGAACCCCACCTGAATAGCTGGGCAGGAGATGATGTCGCCACCTAACCTCGTACCTGAGCTGTTCCACTGCGAAAACGTCGATTTAATTGTACTTTTACTCTCGCCCCAAATCTTATAATAATACTTTCGGAAATCGTTTTCCAAATAATGCATAGCGTCCAGCATGTCCTTGATTGCATTTATTGATGTGTATATAGAATGATAGGAATAGCCATTGCTAATATTCTTGTACAGGCAGTCGTTATACGTCGGCATCCTGTATCCGACAGCCACATCCTTGATGAAATTAGAGGCCTCATCATAGTCAGCATATTCAATATTTATGCCCCTAGCACTAAAATTCACACCATCAACATATTGTCCCCTATTCGAATAACCGATTGTATGCTCCAAGATATTGGAACCGTTCTTCCGTCCTCGGTACCACCCCGATTTCTCAGGGAAGACAATCTTCAGCGCGGCAGGACTCTCGAATTTTTCATCCCAATAACCACTCTTACTGGAAATCTCTCGACCATTAAACAGAGCATAACTTCCCATGTAAGCCAACCATACATAAGGATCCTTGAGATAATAACTGGTGCTTTTCAACAATATAGCATCATTATAAGATGCCAACGATGTTGGATCTATATATGAATTTTCATAGGAGAACTTTGTCGGACGCATTCCTTCGAGCTTACTGTCGAGAATACTATAGTACATAGAAGTAGATGTCCCGTCAGCATTCATATTGTTATCAGCCCAAGAAGCAAAATCTTTTACAACCAAATAGGTGCTAAAATCCAATTTCCACTCATAGATTTCATTGGCGAAGTTGGTGTAGGAAATCTTCTGCTTCTGCAGTTTCGTAATACTATCTACACTTTCGTTCTTCTGCAAGCCCTGCTTCTCCATTTCTTTATAGTAGTTGGCCATATAGGCTTGCAAATTATAGCTGTCGCCATTACCTTCCGTTCCATCCTTGCCCGTTCCACTCAGATAGGATTGGTTAGATGCATCTAAATGGGCCTCCTCCGTAGCGGTCTCGGTCTCTTTCTTACTCTGTAGTTGCGCATTTTGGAACTTCACTTTATCTACCTGCGAAATAACCACGCGATATTCATAATCTTTGTATTTACCTCCTATCGAATTATACAAATCAAGATTTGAGAAAGAAAGATATTGGTACTCGTTATTCGAATTGTTAAATCTTACAGGAATTGTCATTAAGGTACTATTTGCCAAAGACTTTGCATCAATATGCGTTGTTGCACCGCTGGTACCGGAATATACAGTAGTAGTTTTACCCGCTTTGCTGTATGCATTTGTGAGGACACTCGTAGCCGAACTATATGGGTCATTCGCCGGTGGTGCACTGACACCGCTGACTGTTGGCACATTAGGAGCTGCATTTGCGGAGGCTGAGGCCTTCCCGTTGAGCATCGTCGACGCGCTGCTAATGACGCTTT
>Ga0310690_10003013_pt1 | contig 26209 bp, 16 predicted proteins | sample AusTroGonzalo_MG_2_FD_207661 | JGI IMG/M metagenome (GOLD analysis project Ga0310690, IMG submission 207661) | Bovine rumen microbial communities from tropical cattle in Woodstock, Queensland, Australia - Gonzalo_04 (v2) (version 2) | ecosystem: Host-associated > Mammals > Digestive system >...
TCGATCGGGCAGATGCGGCCGTAGTGGGAAGGATGGACGTCGCGCACCTCGAAGCCTGCGCGCTCGCGGCTGAGGCCGCCGGGGCCGAGGGCGGAGAGACGGCGCTTGTGGGCGAGGGCCGAAAGCGGGTTCGTCTGGTCCATGAACTGCGAGAGCTGGCTCCTCGCGAAGAAGTCGGCGATGACGACGCTGAACGTCTTGGAGTTGACGAGACGCTGCGGCGTCAGCGGGCCGGACGAGGCGTCGTGAATCGTCATGCGCTCGCGCACAAGCCTCTCCGTGCGGGCGAGGCCGACGCGGCACTGGTTCTCAAGGAGCTCGCCGGTGGTGCGGATGCGCCTGTTGCCGAGGTGGTCGATGTCGTCGACGACATCCTTGCCAGTGAAGATCTTGAGGAGAAGGCGGATCGCCTCGATGACGTCAACGCCGCCCTCGGCGAGGGTGCGAAGCCCCTCGTCAACCTTTCCGGTAAGGCCAAGGCGCTTGTTGATCTTGTGGCGGCCGACGAGGCCGAGATCGTAGTGGGCGAGCTCGTGGAACATGCGCTGGATCATCTGCTCGGCGTTCGAGACCGTCGGCGGATCGCCGGGGCGCATGCGGCGGTAGATTTCCTTGAGCGCATCCTCGCGGTTGCGGATGCCAGCCTTGGCGTCCTCGCGGAGGGTCTTGATGAGCGTGCCGTTGTCGAACGAGACGTCAACTACCTCGACCTGGCCGATCTTGGCCGCGGCGATCTGCTCCATCATCGCCGGAGTCACGGGATCGTAGCGACGGGCGATAACGGCCTGCGAGTCTGCATCGACGAGGTCGTCTTTCATGACCATGAGCCTGAGGTCGCGGTCGGTGTACTTCTTGTCGGTCGGGAGCTTCCTGAAGTCGTAGTAAAGCTCCATGATCTGCTCGTCGGAACCGAGGCCGAACGCCCTGAGGAGCGTCGTCGCGTAGAATTTGCGGCGACGGCGGCGCTGGTCCATGAAGCACCACATGATGTCGTTCGTGTCGAACATTATCTCGATCCAGTTGCCGCGGTCGGGGATGATCCTGACGGACAGGAGCGACTGGCCGTTGGCATGGACCTGCTTCTCGGACGAGATGCCAGGCGAACGGTGGAGCTGCGAGACGATGACGCGCTCGGCGCCGTTGATGACGAATGCTCCGTCTGGCGTCATGATGGGCATGTCGCCCATGAACACTTCCTCCTCGCGGACGTCTTCGCCGTCCTGCAGGCGGAACGTGACCTTCATGGGCCTCGTGTAGCTCTCGCCGTCGATCAACGCCTGGTGGTAGCTCTTCTTCTCAGGGTCGAGGCTGTAGCCGACAAAATCGAGCCTGTAGCGGCCATCATAGCTGATGACGGGGAATATCTCCTTGAAGATAGCCTGGAGGCCCTCGTTCTTCCTCTTCTGCGGGGCGACGTCCGCCTGCAGGAACTCCTGGTAGGACTTCGTCTGGATGTCTATCAGGTCGGGCATCGGGGAAGACATTCCCTGAAGCCTGCCGAACACCTTGCGTTCTGCGCTCATTTGGCTTACCTCTAACTAGTTTTTCGTTGTATTTCAGAAGGAAACGCCCGCGCCTGAAGTGTGGTAAGCGACCACTTTGTTAACTGTGCGCAAAGCGAACTTAAATTGCGAATGTGTATTATATCACATTTCCCCACAAAAAATCAAGTGAATATTACACTTGACCCTCGTTGCGCGACTTACGATTAGACAGCAGTCACAAATTCGGCTAAATTATGGTATAATACATACGAAAGCAATGAAAGATGCGCTAGAGGCGTTCGCATCACTGTCCATCCCCCGGTTCAAAGCCGATGGGGCGGTGGCAATATCGTCTTTGACCGGCGCGGCCGACGCATTCCTCGCGCTTTCCCTTTCAAGGCCAAATCGCACGGTGCTGGCTGTAACGCCCGGGATTCCCCACGCCGACAGGCTGACTGAAGACCTGCGAATCCTCGCGGACGCAGGAAAGGCGAGAATACTCGAGTTCCCGCCTCTCGTCGAAGGAGACAAAAGCGCGCTCGCGCTGCGCATACGGACAATGGCCGCAATGCGCGCATGGAGCGCAAGGCCCTATCCATGCGTCATTGTCGCCCCCTTCCAGGCGCTCGCGGCAGGAGCCGGGGAGTCCTCGGCGGAGCCGCTCATGCTGAACGCGGCTGGCGGCTTGGGCTTAAGCGAACTTGCCGACAAACTTGCGGGGATGGGGTATGAACGGCTCGCGCAGGTAGAAAAAGAAGGCGACTTCTCCGTGCGCGGCGGAATAATCGACGTGTGGAGCCCTGGCGAGGAATTTCCAATGCGCGCGGAGTTCTTCGGGGAAGAGCTTGAAAGCCTTCGCTCGTTCAACCCATCCACGCAGATTTCGATAGAGCGCGCGGATTCCTACGAGATCCTCCCGATTGCAGGCGCGGGCGGCGAAAGCGGCAAAGGCGGCGACGCGACCACGATATTCGACGCCCTTCCTGAAAACTCCTGCATAATCGCAATCGAGCATAACGAATATCCGCCAGATGGCCTTCCGAAGGCGCGTCCCGGGATGTTTACCGTCTTTACGGGCGACCCCGCCCCGAAAGGCGTAGCCACGCATGGCTTCCAGACATCTCCCCTCCCAGGGTTCGCAGAGCTTGGCGCGGAGGAGGCACACCATCCCGAGCTTTTCGACGAGGCCCGCAAGCGCCTTGAACGCCACGTGGAAGCGGCAAGGAAGCGCGGCGACACAGTCGCGGCAATTGACGGGCTCTCCGGCGGCTTCGAGGCTCTCGCGGACAAAGGCACCGCAGACGGCGGCCACGCGCTTGTCGTCGTGACGAAGGCCGACAGGGTGTTCACGAAGCGCAAGGCCCGCGCAAGACCAGTTGCGAAAGCGATGCAGGGGCAGCGAATCGACGACTTCGACGACCTTGAACCCGGCGAATACGTAGTCCACGTCGACTACGGCGTAGGAAGATACATAGGCTCTTCGGAAATTTCCGTTGACGGCCGCCGCAGCGAGGTGTTCACTATTGAATACGCCGACGGCGGCAAGCTCCACGTTCCCGCCGCGCACGCCCATTTGCTCTCCCGATACGTCGGGGTCAAGGGCGAGGCCGTCAAGATGCACAGGCTCGACGGCAAGCGCTGGGAGAAGGACAAGGAAGCCGCGACAAAGGCCGTGGCAGACCTCGCGGCGGCGCTTCTCGAGACGCAGGCCAAGCGCGACACCGTCCCGGGCTTCGCCTACGACGTCCATTGCGACGGGCGCGACGCGTTCGACGCCGCGTTCCCCTACGAAGAGACTCCAGACCAAAAAGCCGCCATCGAGGCGATAGACGCTGATCTTTCCTCTACCAAGCCCATGGACAGGCTCGTCTGCGGAGACGCAGGCTACGGCAAGACGGAAGTTGCAATGCGCGCCGCGTTCGTGGCGGCGATGAACGGCAAGCAAGTCGCCGTCCTCGCCCCGACGACAGTCCTCGCCGAACAGCATTTCGAGACGTTCACCTCGCGCTTCGACGGAACGCCCATCAGGATAGAGGCCGTCTCGCGCTTCCAGTCGCCCGAGACGCGCAGGGGAACGTTCAAGCGGCTTGAAACCGGCGTATGCGACATCGTGATAGGGACTCACGCCATCCTCTCGCCCGACATCCGCTTCCACGACCTCGGGCTCGTCGTCATCGACGAAGAGCAGCGCTTCGGCGTGAGGCACAAGGAGTTCCTCAAGGCGCTCCGCGCCACCGCCGACGTGCTGACGCTTTCAGCGACTCCCATCCCGAGAACCCTCTACCTCTCGATGACGGGCGCGCGCGACCTTTCGCTCCTTCGCACCCCTCCGCGCGAGCGCGTCGCCGTCGAGTCGCGAGTCATGCGCGACTCCGACGAGGCCGTCAGGGCTGCAATCGCCGCGGAGCTTTCGCGCGGCGGCCAGGTCTTTTTCCTCCACAACAGGGTGGCGTCCATGTCGAAGACGGAGGCACGGCTGCGCTCTATCGCGCCGCAGGCCCGCATAGTCGTCGCGCACGGCCAGATGGACGCCCGCACGCTTGCAAGGAAGATGCGCGATTTTGAGAGCGGGAAATACGACATCCTCCTTTCGACCACGATAGTGGAAAGCGGCCTCGACATACCGAGGGCAAACACGATAGTCATCGACCGCGCAGACACATTCGGAATGGCGGAGCTCTACCAGCTGCGCGGGCGCGTCGGGCGGTCGTCACGGCAGGGCTACGCCTACTTCCTCTTGCCGCCCTCCGGCGCAATCGACTCGGAGGCGAGGGAACGACTCGCGGCGATAAAGCGGCACGGGGGACTTGGAGCGGGCTTCAACCTCGCCGTCCGCGACCTTGAGCTAAGAGGCGCGGGGAACCTACTCGGCTCGCAGCAGTCAGGGCACATCGCCACCGTCGGCTTCAACCTCTACTGCCAGCTGCTCAAGCGGACCATCGCGCGGATGAAAGGCGAACGCGTGAGGGAGATCGTAGACGTAAAGCTAAACCTCGACTTCGCAAATCCGAGGATCCCCTACTCCTACATCGAGGAAGACTCCCTAAGGCTTGCGCTCATAAGGCGCTTTGCGGAGGCGCAGACCGCCCGCGAGGTGGGAGCCCTCGTTCGGGAGATGCAAGACCGCTTCGGTCCGCCCCCACCGGAGGTCGAGGAATTTGCAAGCGCTGCGCTCCTGAGGATAGAGTGCGCGGCGGCAGGAGTGTCGAACATAGACGTAAGAGACTCCAAAGCGGTCTTCCGCGCGGCAGACACCGGAGAAGTCGCCTTTGTCGAAACGTTAAAAAGCCGGAGCCCAGCGCGCATGCTCGAAGAGCTGCGGAGGCTGGTCCGGCGGCGGTAAAACGCCTTACTTGTTCTTGTGACGCTGCGCCTTCATGCGCTTGTCGTATTTGTGCTTCGACATTTTTTTACGGCGCTTCTTCTTGATGGAACCCATTTTTACTCCTTGGTTTCGGTTTGTCAGAAAACTATCTTGTTCAACGGAAGCTCGATTATTCCGGTCGCCCCCGCGGCGGTGAGGCGCGGGATTATGTCGCGCACCTTCTTCTCCTCGACTACGGACTCGACCGCAAACCAGTCGCCTCCGTGCAGGAGGTTGACCGTCGGCGCGTGCAGGGCCGGCATCACCTTCACGACATGCGAAAGCTTCTTCGCCGGTGCGTTGCACTTGAGAAGCACCATGTGGCGCGCCTCAAGGGCGCCCGTGAGGAGCATCTTGAGCTGCTCGAGCTTTGCGCGCTTCGCCTTGACCTTCCAGGCGGCCTTGTTGGCGATGAAGCGAGTCGTTGAGGTGAGGATCGTATCGACGATGCGGAGGTTGTTGGCCCTAAGCGAGCTCCCCGTCTCGGTGAGATCGACAATCGCGTCAACGAGCTCAGGGGCCTTCACTTCCGTCGCCCCCCAGCTGAACTCAACGTCCGCCTTGACGCCGTTCTTCTTGAGATAGCGCTTTACAAGGCCGACGGCCTCGGTGGAGATGCGCTTCCCCTGAAGGTCCTTCACCGACTTGATCTTGGAGTCGTTCGGGACCGCAAGAACCCAGCGGACGGGATTGGACGTCGCCTTCGAGTAGTTGAGCTCGCATATCTCGTGGACATCGGAGCCGTTCTCGTAGACCCAGTCGTAGCCGCAGATTCCCGCATCCAGGAGGCCGAGCTCCACGTAGCGGCTCATCTCCTGCGGACGCAGGAGGCGGCAGTTTATCTCGTCGTCGTCAATCGTGGGCACGTAGCTGCGGCTGGAGCACGAGACGTTGAACCCCGCGCGCTTGAAAAGCGCGAAGGTTGACTCCTGCAGACTGCCCTTTGGCAAACCTAATACTATCGACATGTTTTGTTCTTCCGTTCTGTTGGGCGGGAATTATACCATATTCCGGCGTTTTGCGAAAGAGGCGAATCAAAGTTCCCTTATGAAGACGTTGCGCCACTCGGTGGGATCGCCGTGGCACTGGAGCTCTATCTGCTCGGACGGGAATATCTTCTTCGAGCGGTCCCAGTAGTTCTCAAGTGTCACGTTGTCGACCACGAGCTCGCCGTTCAGCCACACGGAAACCTTCTCGCCGCGCATGATCACGTGGAAGCGGTTCCAGTCTCCGACCTGGCGGTCTGCGATCTTGAGTGCCTTCGACAGGTTCTTCTTGTTGTTGTAGAGGCCGCCAGATCCGATGTGCCACTGGTTGTGGGCGTCCCATATCTGCACCTGCGGGGCGCCGCGGAGGTAGAGGCCGGAGTCGCCGGTAATCGACATTATGCGCCAGTCGGCCCACAGCTCGAAGTCCGCGTAGTCGCGCCTGGTCGCAAGGGAATAGCCGCCCTTGAAGCCGTCGAAGTAGAGGTTGCCGTTCCTGACGGACCAGTGGGCGTCGCGCTGGGCGTCGGCCTTCTCCTGCATCTGGGCGCGCTTCTCCGGCGTCGCGGCCTGACGCACGATCGGGTTGTCGAACTTCTCCTCGGTCGTAACGCCCTTCCACATCTTCTTGATCTGGCCGGGGCATCCGTCGAAGTATGTCTCGAAGCCGCAGGGCGCCTTCATGCGCTGGCACGGGCAGATCTCCCCCATCTTCGCGTCGTCGGGAAGCTCCTTGATTCGGATGTTCTTCCACTTCACGTTGTGCCCGTGGCCGAGCCACGCTATCGGGCCGCGAGTGCGGTGGAGCCCCGGATGCTTCTTGCCGTCAGGCGTGTCGCCGTCGCCCTTGAACTTGGAGACGTCCGCCTTCGTGATCAGGTAGCCGTTGAGATAGACCTCGATCTCGCTGCCGATGACCTTGACCTCCTCGAAGTTCCACATCCCGGGCTTGCGGACGTAGCTCCCGCCGCCCGTGAAGTTCTGCTCCTTCCAGGCAAGCTGCTTTCCGACGTTGTCGCGCAGGCTCGGGACGATTCCATAGACGGAGCCCGTGTACTGGTAGGGCTTGAGCTTGTCCTTCTTCGCCTCCTTGTCGTAGTACTTGCTGCCGCCGTCGTCGAGAAGCTGCAGCTCGCACATGCCGTCATACGCGCTGTCGCTGCCGTTGCCGTCCTTGACGTCGTAGCGTATGCCAAGACCGTTGTTGCCGTTCTCCGGCATCATGAACTCGAAGCGCAGGATGAAGTTGCCGTATTCCTTCGCCGTCCAGAGGTCGCCGCGCTGGCCTGCGGGAAGCTTGCGGTCGGGGAAGCACTGGAGGACGCCCGGCTCCTTCTCCCTGTCAACGCCGTACATCTCGGTCGCCCCCTTCCAGCCCTCGAGGTCGTAGCCGTTGAAAAGCGATACGAAGCCCTCGTTAATAGAATCAGGGTATCTCCCCGGGCAGCAACTCCTGTCGCCCTGCTGCGTGCAGCAGCCCGCGATCGCGGCCACCGCCGCCAAATGCACAAACGTATTGATGTTCATTTTGCTCCTTGCCTTGTTTTTGTTCGTTTTACGACAATAGTCCTGTTGGCCCGCGAGCTCGCAATGCGGCTGCGGTCCCTGATAAGCTCGATGTAGTCCGGCGCGAACCAGGAGTATCCCCTCTTCGGCACCGTCCTCCGCAAAGTTACCTCAAGCCGCCCGTCCGCTATCCGCGACGACGCATCCGAAACAAGCCACGTCCTGCCCGCGTCGCATGGATCCGAGAACGCAAAAGGCTCGGGGAGATGCTCGAGCTTCGTATAGCCCTCGGGGAAGCGGACGACGAGAGTCTCCACTCCCGGATCCTCGGCGCCCACGGCGAAAGGCGTCGAGCGAACCTTCCCTGTGAACGTCGGAATCGAAGATGCCATCGCAGGGACGCGCAACGTGATGGCATCGCCCTCTACGGTCGCGTAGTCAGGCACGAAACAGGCGAACTTCCTCTTCGCAGGATAGCCGTCCGTGTCGGCCTCGAGGTCGCTTGTCGCCGTTGCCGCCTGGGAGACTTCGCCAAGGATCGTCTGGTAGAGGCGGCTACGGTCCTCTGGGAGTATCTCGACATAGCGCTTCCTGAACGCGCCCACCCCAGATCCGCGGATTTCATTCTCCACTACCATGTCAACGGAGCCGTTTTCACGGACGTCGATCTCGGTCCTCTCGGAAGAAAAGTCAGAAAGCTCGGGGTCGGGAACCGTGACAACGCCAAACTCGCAAGTCTCAGGGTCGAAGTAGTCGCATCCCTCGTAGGCTGTGGCGCCAAGCGGGGCATACTCGTTTTCAGCCCCGATGAACATCTCGCGCGTCGTGCCGCCAAAGCAGAGGAATCCCCCTTCCCTGACACGGACGCGACAAAGCGCCGTCGAAAACGCCCTCACGTCCGGCTTCTCGAACTTCACGCGGCGCTTGATCTCATCCGGCTCGTTGGCGTTATTGGCGGCAAGGACTACGTCCGCTTCGAAGCCCGCGCCCCTGAGAAGCGCGCAAATCGTCCGCATGTAGTCGAGCCTCGTCGCGTACCGCTCGCGCAGCACCGTCTCGGGATCGGTCATCTGGAGGGAGAGAGGGACCTCGTAGAGCCCGGGGCCCGCGATCCTCACGTGCCTCGTCATCCAGTCGCGGACTCCTTTCGGGGTAAGGTCCTCGACAGGCAGAGGGAAGGCCTCGCTGCCCTCGTAGGGTTCTATCTTAAGATCCATCCTGACAAACCTGTTCGAGCTTATTACGACCTGGTCGCGCCAGAGAGACGACATCGGCTGGCCAGGCTCGTTAGGCACGCGGCGCGGCGAGACGACTTCGCGCGACCAGCCGTTGACGCGCACGAAGCGCCGGTCCACGGGCTCGTGGAAGTCAAAGCCGAATACGCCGTAGTATGGCGCAGGCGCGTTGGTGACGTTGTTCACCACCGTGCAGGAGACCACGCTTCCGATCTCGATGGACGGCAGGTTCACGACGAGGATCTTCGACGCAGGATAGCGCGGCGCGGAAGCCGCCCAGCCGCAGTCCATAAAATTCATTTCCTTTGAGGTGACGGAGGATACAGTCCCATTGCGGTTGCTCACCACGGCCGAGACGACCTCGACGCCCCCAACGCACGGGTTGAAGGTGAACTTGAGCTCCGCCGAGCGCTTCTTGCCTTCGTAGGTCAAGATCTCCTTCTCGACGCGGTTCGTAACCGTCCACGAAGTCGGGGAGGCTATGTCAACCTCGGTAGAGTCGAAAATCCAGCGGGCGTCAGCGTTGGAAAGAGTGTCATGCGAAAAGACAAGGTTCCTCCGGCCGGCAGCCTCCATTCTCTTTATGTCCTCCCTTAACGCGAGATATTCGCCGGGGCTGAACTCGACCTTGTTTACGGAAATCCTGCGGCGGGAGTCAATGACGCCGTTCGTAACGGCGAAAGTCCGCACATACTCGCAACCGTCGCCGAACTTCTCGTCTGCGGGAATGTCCTTCGCCGCCCCAAGGGCGCCCTCCTCGACGGCGATGACAATCCTCTCGTCAACCGACGCCGTGCTGTTAAGGACGAGCGGGAACCTTCGCTTTTCGAGCGACGTATTGCCAGACAAGAGGAAATTGGCCATGCCCAGCTTGGTGGAGATGTATGGAACGGACATAGAATCCTGCGAAGCGCCGCGAAGCACGACTTCCGGCAATCTCGCCGCGAGATGCACCCTGATCTGGGCGTCGGTGTCACGCATGTCCTTGGGCTCGATCTCGCACTTAACGAGCTCTGCGCCCGGCACAAGGGCCTTCACGATGCGCTCGAAGGTCTTGACGCGCTCCTCCGGCTTGCGCTTCACGAGCACATGCCGGTAGGCCGTGTCGTTTACGCCGTTGAAAACGATATCGTTCTCGAGATAGAGCGATCCGTCCTTTGAGAGAACGCCCCTCGAATCGACCTTGAGGGCGTTGACCTCTGGCGACGGCACAGGCGACGTGCGCAGGATGTCGCCCTCTGGACGGCAAACGAGGTAGCTGTTGTCGCTCTCGTAGGCGGGGAAGAGGTCCTTGGCGTTTTCGTTCGTCGGATCCATGAGGTCGTATTCGCCGTCCTCGCGCTGCACCGCCACTATCGCATGGTTGAAATACGGCTGGGGAACCTCCTGGTCGTGCTTGGCGCCGACGTTGATGAGGACCGGGAACGCGTCGAACCCGGCCATGCGCAGCATCGCCACGAGGAGAGCGGCCTTGTCGCGGCACACGCCGTAGCGGTTGTTGAAGGTGATGTCGATGTCGTGCGGGGAGTAGCCTGGGGAAGTGTCCTCCATCGTAAGCCCCATGTAGCGGATCTCCTGCGAGACGAACTTGAAGAGTGCGCGTATGCGCGATTCGCGGTCCGAGAGCCCCTTCACGAGCTCATGGACCTTGTTCGTCATCTCCGGCGTTGTCTTGGCGAGGTGCGGCTTGCACAGGTCCCAATACCACTTCGAGATCTCCGGCCAATCTTCCGCCGTAGAGACGCGCACGTTCTGCATCTGCGTCCACAGCGGCGGCATGTCCGGCTCCGCAAACGCCTGCGGTGAATTGGTGCACGTGAAGACGTGGAGAGTGGAGCCGTCGTCAAGGCGGCGAGTAGACGAAGTTATGTTGCCGAGAGGGTTCCTTATCGCGATCTTGCGCAGGGGCCGCTCCGCAGGCGCGACTATCTCCCACGTGGACTTCACTACGGGCATCGTCCATTCCATTACGGAGACGTCCGCCCACTTGTTCTCGCACCTCGGCTTGAACGTCTTGCGGAAAGTCTTCGTGTGGACGGTCTCCCCGACCTTGATGCCGGGAATCGTGCACACGATCCTGCGGTCGAGCGGGTCGTAGATGTTCTCCCCCATGGAGGAATTGTCAGTTGCCTCGCTCGTCGTCGCCGATACGTCAATGCGGCGCTCCACGCCGTCCTTGTCGATTGCGCCGACATAGAGGATGCCGGCCGTGGCATACCGCTTGGAATACCTTACCGACAGCGAGCTTTCCTCGCGGCGCCCCTTCTCGGTGAGGATCTTGATCCAGCTTTCGTCTTCGTAGTAGTAAGTCCCGTCCGGATTGTAGGAAACGCGCGTAGTGGAGTCCGCTATTACCGAGTCCGCATCAGGGTATCGTTCAGTAGTTATGGCGTCATCCGCGCGAACTACAGACGCGGCGACGGCGCATAGGACTATGAGCAAAACAGGGTTGATCGTCTTCTTAAATGTCATGGTAGCTGATATTATAACAAGAATAACCGCTACTGTGCTGAAATGATTTGAAAAATCGAAGACGCTCATTTTCGCGAAAGCGGCAAGCGCGACGAGCATCAACGCGACGGAAGCGGGTCTAACCCCCCTTAAAACGCCTCGCACGATGCGGCTCGACTTGAACTTGTCGAGCGACGCAAACGCAAAATACGCAAGCACCGATCCCGGGAGAAGAAGCGCCGCCGACGCCAGCACCGCTCCGGAGACCCCCGCGAGGCGAAATCCGAAGTAAGTCGCGCCGTTCACGCCGATCGGCCCTGGCGTCATCTGGGTGAGCGCCATAAGGTTGGAGAACTCCTCCGCCGTCACCTGCAAGAACGCCGCCGACGGCCCCACGAAGTCCTCTATGTACATCGGAACGAGCACAAAGCCGCCGCCGAAGCAGAGCGAGCCATACTTCAGGAAGAGGGCAAACGGGAGAAGCGACGAGCGAAACTTTCCCTCCGCGCCGAGTCCCGCCGCCATCGCGCAGACAAGCACCACCCAGACTTCCACTCCGAGCGAAAGCGCCGCGAGCGAAAGCGCCGCGAGCGCATACGAAAAGACGTCGTTCAGGTTTTTCGTCCATCCGCGCACTATGGTCGCGGCAATTATGCCCGTGAGCGCGCTCCTGAGCCCGAGGAATGCCGAGCGGAAAAGAGGCGAGTCAACTGGAATGGAATCGTAGCCGGCTGACACGAAGGTGAATATCAGGACGGACGGCCACGCCACAGCGAGCACGGCGACGAATGCGCCAAGGCGGCCCGCGACCTTTCGCCCGACATAGACGGCTGTATGCGTCGCTATGAGGCCCGGCACCATCTGGAAGACGGGAAGGCGTTCCATAAGCTCGCCCTCGTCAGTCCAGCCGCGCCGCGAAAGCGCCTGGTCGGCCACTGCGATTATCGCATAGCCGCCGCCGATCACGAAAAGCGAGATCTTGGAAAATTCCCAGAAGAGAAGAAGTAGCGCCCTCATCACACCGCCCGGTACTCCGCGCAGTTCTCCGCCGTCTCCCAGACCTTGACCGACACGAGCCTCGCATGCTCAGGCACCATGCCGGAAAGGCAGTCGTGGAAATATTTCGCAAGGTTCTCCGCAGTTGACCTAAAGGGAATCGCGACGGTCTTCATGCCGTGCTTTTCGAGGACGGCTGCGATCTCAACCTCCGCGGGAGAGCCGGTATTGTAGATGAACGAGTGGTCGAAGCGGTCGCAGATGGATTCCGCGGCAATGCGCTTCAGGTCCTTGAAGTCAATCACCATGTCGCTTTGCTCGTCGCCGGCAAGGGATATGTCAACCCTGTATGTGTGGCCGTGCAGGTTCCTGCAAGCCCCCTGGTGGTTCGTGAGCACATGCGCCGCGTCAAACTTGACGGTCTTCGTGGCAATGGTCATCGCCGTCTTCCTCCTTTTTTCGCCACGGCCCCGGGAACGGAACCGTAGAACACCTTCCACAGGAAAAGGCCCCTTCCTGGCGCCGTCTCCACGCGCGCCGTGCGCGGCGTCCGCGCGTCAAGGATCTCCTTCACGGCCTCTGGCCTCTCGTTCCCCTTCCCGACCGAAATGAGAAAGCCCACCATCGAGCGCACCTGCTTGTAGAGAAACCCGTCGCCGCGAACGCGAAAAGTGTATCGGCATCCCGACTTCAGGATGTCGAAGGAGAAGATCGTGCGCACCGTCGTCTCAAGCTCCCTGTTGGGGTTGGCGGCGAAAGGCGCAAAGTCGTGGCGCCCGACGAAAAAGGACGCCGCCTTGCGCATCGCTTCGACGTCAAGGGGCCTGTGGCAGAAAGTCCAATATGGCGCAAGATGCGGCGGCATGATGTCGGCCTGGTAGAGCTGGTAGCGGTATTCCTTGCCCTTCGCGGAAATGCGCGCGTCGAAGTCATCCGAGGCGTATGACGCCCGAAGGAGGCGTATCGCGTCCGGGAGGCGTGCATTCGCGGCGCGGACGAAGTTCTTGGGCGGAATCGGCTTCGTAAGCCAGAAGTGTGCGACGAAGCCCTTGGCGTGGACTCCCGAATCAGTCCGTGACGATCCGAAGACGGTGACGCGCGAGCCGTCTATCGAGGAAAAGACCTCCTCGACGACTTGCTGGACCGCAACGGCGTTTTCCTGCCGCTGCCAACCGGAGTAGGAAGTCCCGTCGTAGGCAATGACCGCTTTGTATTTGCGGCTCACTTGGCGAAGAACCTCTTGATTTCAGAGGCCCTTGACTTCGGCACGACGAGCACTCCATCGCGCGTTGCCACGACGACGAGGTTGTCGACTCCGAGAATCGATACGCGCACGGAGTTGGAAATGCAGATGTTGCCGGAGGAATCGAGCAAGGCGCAGTCTCCGCGCACGACGTTCCCGTTAGCATCTACGGGGAAATGGCGGCGGAAAGCACCGTATCCGCCGACATCGTCCCAGCCGCAGTCGGCCGCCACGACTTCTACGCGAGGAAGCTTCTCCATGACTGCATAGTCAAAGGACACCCTCGGAAGAGACGAATAGAGCGCGCCAAGGTTGCTGAACGACGCATCTCCGCGCCCGCCTGCGGCATTAAATACCGGCATGAGGCCCGTGGCATGGTCTGAAAACGCCTTCTTGAATACGGACGACCTCGCTATGAACATTCCAGCGTTCCAGAGGAAGCCTTTCTTCACATACTCGGCGGCCTTGTCGGCAGGCGGCTTTTCCACGAACCGACCCTTCTTTGGATCTACGTAGCCGTATTCCGTCGCCGCGCGGTCGGGGCTGATTCCAAGAGTGACGATGCGCGGCTCTTTCCTTGCAATGGCCATCGCCTTGCGAATTGCCGCGCGAAATGCCGCAGGACGGCTAACCATCTGGTCTGCGGGAAGGAAGACGAGAACGGGATCGCCGTCGCATCCGGCGCTCGCGGCGGCGACGCCAAGCGCAACAGCCGCGCCCGTGTCACGGCGCATCGGCTCGCCAATGATGTTCGCGCGGGGAACTTCAGGAAGTTCGCGCCGCGTGACGGCTACGAACGAGCGCGACGTCACGACGAAGAAATCCTCAGGAGCGAACACGCCGGAAAGCCTCGACACCGTCTGCCGCAATAGGCTCTCGCCTCCGAAAACGTCAAGGAACTGCTTTGGACGCTTCGCTGTGGAAAGAGGCCAGAACCGCTCGCCTCCTCCTCCCGCGAGAATTACTGCCTTTGCGCCTGCAATAGTCTTTCCCATATTCACTACTCCATTAGAAGCCTGTCTTCAAAAGGAACAAGGGCGCGCCCTCTCGCAAACGCCGCGCCGTCCATCGCCGCTGAGCCCTCCGGCTTGACCTCCAGAAGGAGAAGCGCCGTGTCGTGGCACTTAACGACGGGACCTGCCTTGTCTATCTTGAGAACCGTTCCAGGCACGGAATCCCTCCACTCTTCATCCATCTTCGCAACTTTCGAGCGAAGGACAGCGAGCCGTCCGCCATTCCCCTTCCGGCGAAAACGATCCGGAAGAAACGTGTAGCAGCAAGGCCAGGGATTGTAGGCCCGTATCCTGCGCTCTATCTCTATCACCGGATGGTCCCAGTCGATAAGGCCGTCGGACTTCCTCAACTTCTTGACGTATGTGGCGTTAGACGAGTCCTGCTGGATTTCCGGCGGCAGCGCATCGTGGATCATGAGCCGTAGGGCCTTGGCGAGCGCGACCCCGCCGGCAATCGCGAGATCCGCCATTAGCCCGCCGCCGGTCGTATCTGGATATATTGGCTCAAAGCTCTGGAGCATTATCGGCCCGTCGTCCAGCCCCTCGCCCATGCGCATCACGGTGACTCCCGTCATGCGGTCGCCAGCTGCGAGGGTGGCGATGACAGGCGCCGCGCCCCTGTATTTCGGCAGCAGCGAGAAGTGGCAGTTCACGCAGCCATGCGGCGGAAGCTCAAGAAGCGGCTTTTTCAATATCTGCCCAAACGCCACGACGGCCACGACATCGGGCTTCTTTTCCCGTATCCACGCCATGGGCTCGTCGTCGTTCACGCGCTCGGGCTTAATGATCTCTGTTATTCCGCGCTCGGCAGCGAACTTTGCGAGCGGACATGGGGTAAGGGTCTTTCCGCGCCCTGCGGGGCGGTCTGGCTGCGTGACGACGCCGACGACCTCAAGCTCACTCTCCCTGAGAATGGCCCGAAGACACTCCGCCGAAGCGGGTGACGACCCCATGAATACGACACGCATTGGCGTTCCGGCCCCCTCAGCGACTACGCGTTGAAGCGCTCCTTGTCGATCCAGAGCCCAAGCGCCGGATTCGGTATGAAGTAGATCTCCTCTCCATCGACTGTGTTGTAGCCGTAGGAGAGCTTGGCAGGATCGTATTTCGCCGCCATCTCGTCGTAGGAAGCGGACTTGAACCCAACTCCCTCGACCTCCTCGCGCGTTATCTCCTTGACGCAATACGTTATCGAGAAGCGTCCGTCCGACGAGCCGTGGATGAGGTGCGCGGCGGCGCCCATGTTCGCCCTGAGGTCGTCGGCGTCATCGCGCTTGAACACCTCGAGCGTGTGGAGGCGGCCACGGTAGCCGTATTTGCGGATGAGCCCGTCAACAGTCTTGTCCTCGCCGAACTGGTGGACGCCCGGAGCGAGGATGATGAGCTCGCCGCCGTCGGCCATCGCCATGCGCGTACGGTAGATCGCCTTGTTGCCGAGCCACGTAGAGGTAAACTCCGACGGATCGAGATAGACGACGCACTTCTTGAGCCCATGCTCCACGTAGTCGATGTTCTTCTCCTGCGCGAGCTTGACGGCCTCGGTGAGGCAGTTGCGCCCTTCGCCAATGAAGATGCCGTGCGACTTGATCTTCCCGCCGGGCGCGGTGTTGACCGTGAGCACCCAGAGAATCGGGCGCTGCGCGACGAAGTGGTCGAAGGCGTAGTCGAATATGCGCCTGACTGGCGTGTGGTCGCGGCCCATCGCCTTCTCCATTCCGCAGACGGCTCCGATCATGTGCGACTTGTTGATCATGTCCGCGCCGCCGCAGCCGACGAAGAGATTCTTGGCGTGGTTGGCCATGCCGATCACCTCGTGGGGGACGACCTGGCCGGGCGAGACGATGAGGTCGTAGGAGGGATCCATGAGGAGTCTGTTCACCTCGACATCGACGGGATCCTTCCAGAGGCCCTCGGATATCTTCTCGATCTCCGCCGCCGGGACCTCGCCGAGCTTCACGACGTCCGTCCGCCAGTTGTGGACGAGCATCCGCGAATACGGGATGTCGCCGAACATCGTCTTCCACTGCGTCTCAGAGACAGGAACGTGGGTGCCGAGCGCGGGAAGGATATCGACCTGAGCGCCCTTCTCGGAAAGGAGCCTGAAGAACACCTGCGTGATGAAACCGGCGTTAGAGTGGAAACGCGTGAAGTCTGGCGGGATTATGAGCGCCTTCTTGACAGCGCCCTTCCTCGCCTCCCAGTCCGCAAGGGCCTTTTCGAGAAGCTTCGCTATCTCGTCATTTGAAAGCCCGCTTTCGCCTTTTGCAATTTCAAATATGTCCATGTCGCCTCCTTGGCATCATGCGAAAAGACGCCTTACGTGGCGGTCGCCGATGTTGGCCTCGATCTCGCGGCCGATCACGGCCTCGCTGCGCTCGAGGGCGGGGATGTACTCGTCCTTCAGCTCCGCCGCGACCTTGAAGGAGACGTGGATGAGCTGGCGGAAGGACGGGTTGTAGAGCGGTTCCGACTCGTCGTGGCGCAGGGTCTTGGCGAATGTCTGCGCGTCCCAGCCATCGACGACGTCAGGCGCGGGCAGCTTCGACTTGTCGACGTCGATCACCGTCGCGTAGGGCACGGTCAGCTCGTCCATGCGAGTAAGCGCGGTGCGATAGATCTTCTTCGCAAGCTTCAGCGCCTCGGGGTCGGCGAGCGCGAGGCCGATGATCTCCTCGAGCCACGTGGTGCCGGCGGTCTTGACGTGGATGCCCATGTCGTACTTGCGCACGAGGCGGCCCATGATCGGGTAGATCGAGAACTTGTCGGACCCGGAGTGGATCGAGAGCTTGAGGTTCGGCGGAAGACCGAGCTCCTTCACCGCCCACTGGATGACCTTGAGGTCTTCCTCGAACTCCTTCTCGAACTGCGCGAGGTCGCCGACGTAGTCGACGCCCTTGTTGAAGCGGCCCGTGAACTTCGGCGCGAACGTCTGCAGCGGAACCTTCTCCTTGGCGAGCTCGGTGAGGATGTACTTGATCTCGTCGGGAGTCTGCGCGACATCGACCTCGTCCATCGAGACTTCCGTCACGAAGTTGTCAGCGCCCTTCTTCTCCGCGATATGGCGGTAGATGCGCCCGGCCTCCTTGACCGCAGGCAGGTAGCGCTCCTCCATCGTGCCGGTCTTGCCGATGTAGTCGGCGACGTCGATGGTGAAGAAGTCACATGCGTCGATGAACTTGTCAACGTTCGTGAGGTTGATATGGTCGGCGTCGCAAAAATACGCATCCGTGTAGCCAAGGGCCTTCACTGCCTCGTCGGCCTCTTTGCGCGTCTCCATCGGCTCGGTCCCAATGAGCGTATGCTCGCGGTTGGACTTGTTCCAGACCGGCGTAAAGTGGACGCCGAAATCCTTCTCGACCTTGATGAGCGCCTTGAGCTGGTTGACGGCCTCGTGATTGAAGCGGTCGCCAATGCCAAACGAATATTTTCCTATGGTCTTCATGTGGTTTTCCTTTCTGCGAATTTTTATTTTAAAGCGAATATTGAGTATTATACCAAAAACCAGCCTCGCTTACCTTCGGAATTTTCCGCTTCGCTCCTGGCGGCGCCCGACGACGATGAAAACAAAAACTCACGAAGCTCCATGGCATTCATTCCTACGAGCTTCGTTTGGAGGTGGGAAGCGGAGTTGAACCGCTGTAAGCGGATTTGCAGTCCGCGACCTAACCGCTCGGCCATCCCACCGGAAAAGTCGCGCGTATTATATCAGATTTCCCTCCGCCATGTCAAATGCACCGCATGAACTCTGCCTGATAATGCGCCTTTAAATACGCCAATTGGTAGGCGAGCCAGGCACAGGCGACTGCATGCGACTTGTTGAAGGCATGCGACGCAACTGCATACCACTTGTTCCATATCTTGTCGATGAGCTTCCTCGCCTCCGCTTCGTTCGCCCACTTCCCGACACGAAAATCGCAGTTGGCAAGGCAGCCTTCAACGAACTGCGACTTTAGCGCTTCCGTCACGTCCAGCAATTTCTTGCCCATTGCCTTGCGCATCTTATCCGACTCTCTGCGCGAGAATCCCGCGAGAATGCGCGCAAGCAACATCATCTGCTCTTGGTAGATTGTCACGCCGCATGTCTCGCGCAAGACATCTTCCACAAGCGGATGGTCGTAGACAATCGGCTCTTCTCCGTTCTTGCGACGGATAAATGTGGAGATGCTCTCCATAAGACCCGGACGGTATAGCGCGTTCATTGCAACGATGTCGCCGAACGACACGGATTTGGCGGCCCTGAGCCAACGCCTCATCTCCTCCGACTCAAACTGGAAGATGCCTGTGGTGTCTCCGGCGGCAAACACTTGCAACGTCTTGGGATCGTTTTCCGGGATCCTTTCAATGTCGATATCCACCCCAAAACGCTCTCTTACCAACTCGACGGATCTCTTCAGGACAGACAGCGGCACCTGTCCAAGGATGTCGAACTTGAGAAGCCCGACCTGCTCGACGCAGCGTGCATCGTATTGGGCAATCAGCTCGATGCCGTCTGGAGTTCTAAAATTCTCGTCAATCGGTGCCACTGGCAGAACTTCTGCAAGCGGACGCCGCGAGACGACAATGCCGCAGTCGTGAACTCCAGCCTGGCGAACGCATCCCTCAAGTTCCTCAGCTATCCGCAGCACGCGCTTTTCCACGTCGCTTCCGCTCTCACGGACATCTCGCAACGCCTTTGACTCTTTATACGCCCATTTATAAGTCATTCGCGGCATATCTGGGACAAGCCTGGCAAGTCGGCTTGCATCTTCTATCGACATTCCCACCACGCGCGACACGTCCTTGATGGCACTCATCGGCACCATCCTCCCAAATGTGACGATATTAGCCACACGGTCGCGTCCGTATTTATTGCAAATGTACTCTACTACCTTGCCGCGCCCTGCTTCGTCAAAGTCAATGTCGATATCCGGCATGGAGATTCGGTCGGGATTGAGGAACCGCTCGAAAAGAAGTCCGTGCTTGACTGGATCGACATTCGTTATCCCAAGCGCATACACGACTGCGGAACCCACCGCCGAGCCGCGCCCCAGCCCCACCCTTACGCCCATACGCCGCGCCGCCGCGACATAGTCCTGGACAATGAGGAAGTAGGACGCAAAATCCATGCGGTGGACAGCATCGCAGAAATGCTCAATGACAGACAACTCGAATTCGAGCCTGTCAGACACGTCTTTTGGCAATGGCGCACCCCATCGTTCCGCCGCGCCTTTTGCAACAAGGTGGCGAAGATATTCCATGCTCGACGTGTATCCCGGAGGAATCGGGAACGCGGGGACCTCGGGCGCTTCGTCAAGTTCGTAGTCCTCGATTTTCCGAGCGAGCCACTTCGTATTTCCAACCCAGTCGGGATGCTGTCGAAACCTTGCCGACATATCATCCTCCGTCATCAAATACTCGACACCTCTGCAATGTCGCGCGTCAGCAGCGTCCATTCGCCGACAGTCGTTGATTGCGCAATATACGTCATACGCCTCTGCGTCGTCTTTGTCGATGAAACGCACAGGCGGAGCGGCGCATACTTTGACCATCGGCCAATCAGGGAACGCCTCGCCGTCGTGCTGAGCCATGAATGCGAAATCAGCGGCAAACCGATCGAGACATGCCTCAGCCAGACCAAGATCTTTGCTCCCGGCAAGGCACATCATCCCGTCGCCCCGTCGCAATGCCGCCTCAAGCGGAACGACTGCGGCATGACTATTGTCACTGTTCTGCTTCGCATCCGACAAGAGGCGAACGAGATTCCCGTAGCCGCTTTTGCTCTTTGCGAGAAGCTCAAGTGGCGCATCAAAGCCTCGTTCCCGTATCCATACGCGCAGGCCGATAATTGGCTTTATCGGAGGCAGATTCCCATACTGGAGGGAGCTCTGTGAATGACACTCCGCATGGAATTCCTTCACTCCGCACATATTACTATCGACAAGGGCAAGCGCCGCCATTCCCATTTCTCGCGCCTTGCGGACAAGCCGTGGAATCTGGCAGATTGACTCGCCTATCGAATAGGACGAACAAACGTTCAAAGGAACGCACCCTTTCACCATCTCGTCATCTATCATCACTTTTCCTTTTTTCATACATACATCCTTTGCAATCTCCATGCCAACAGCAAATAGGCCGGGAAACACATAGTTTTCCAGCCTCTCGCCATTCAGGATTTTATCAAACGGTCAGAATGTGAGCGTCACACCACTGGATCGGGGCAATGTTCGCGGCGGCCGCAATCGCGGCAAAATGCGCCGCGCCAGACGGAATCAAACTGCTCGACAAGAGGATTGACAAGCGCGGGGTCGTAGGTGAGTACACCGCTCTCAAAGTTACGCTTGCGCTCGGACTTGGCGCCCATCCCCGCGCCGGTGAGATTGGCGCTGCCGAAATACGCTTTCACGCCATCAACGATTATACACTTGAAATGAACGCGCGGACAGAGCATCCTCTCCATCGCCGTCCAAAGCGTCGGATAGCGGTCGAAGTCGTCCCGCCAATTCGGCCCCGGGTCTTTCGCATGAATAAGCCGCACCTCAATTCCGCGCTTCACCATCCCATCTAATACTTCCAAGAACGGCACCATGTCACGGCCGCCGGAATCTACGTACATATCCTTGATGTCGGCAGTTGCAATCCACAGCCGTTCTCTCACCTGCGGCACAATCCCGCAGATGACAGCCTCGTAGATCTCCCGGTTTGAAAGAAAGGTGGTCATTTGTTAGCACCAAGAATATACCCCTTTATCATAGCAATCAACTTAGCACCACGATCTCTTGCACACGACAGGGACCATTCCCCATTTTCTAGATTAGGCAAAACATCTTTTATGGAAGCGAATTGACTCTGCCTATATGCATATTCTTTTTTGCACTTATCATTCTGAATCGAACGATTCAGTGAAAGTTCAAGCATCGACAAATTCCCCAAGCCGTTTAGCTCCCAATCCCAAGCAGCCCATATAGAGTCTCTATCTTCTTTATCTGTATATGATTGAATATGTTCAACATCGTAGGCAGTCTCAAACAATCGTTTTTCCACTGCTTCTTCCGAATCAGATCTTGACAACAAAAACTCAGCCAACTTACAAGCCAGATTCTTCCATCTTGGACTATACACCAAATCTTGATTCAAACCGTCATCAAGCATTTGTCCTTCTGAATAGCCTTTTATCGTCCATGGCTCAGACAAGAAAACGTGAAGTTCCTCATGACTATCGGATAGCGCATGCAGTAGCTTATGCAGTTTTTGAGTTCGCATATCGTTTACGATTTTTGCGAACTTTAAGCTCGACGGAACAACTTTCTTGAAAAGTCGCTCTGTAAATGCCACGATGTCATTTACGGACGCCAAGGATACTTGATTGAAGTAGCAGGCAAGCGCAGGGAATTGATAAACAATTCCCCCATATCGGGTTTCCCACAAGAAGTTTCGCATGATCTGCAATCTTGGGGTTTTGCCACTCAACGATTCAAAGTCTATTAAGACATTGACGACATTTTCAAATCCGACAAGTGTCAATGCTATGTCTTTATTGGAAAAGCCAGGCCATTTTCTTCCTTCAAGAAGATAATCAAATAACCGTTCAAAAAAGCGTTGCGTGCCCATCTCAAACAATTCTGAATTCAACTTAAACTGAGACACAAGAACTTTTTGATAAAAAGACATCACTTCTGGCATGGATATCGCCACATAGCCCACCAGCTTATTGTAGTCATCGATCTTCTGATAGCATCTTAAAATCTTATTGAATACAGTCTCATCTGGGCCGGTCTTTTTCGTAAGATACTCGTAAAATCTTATTTTAAACAAATCCGCCGCATTCAAATCCATTCCTGCCGTATTGATTACATTAAATATCTGAATAGTCTTTGATATGCCAGCCGAAGTCTGGATCACTACAAAAAACAATTTACTTTTGATATAGTTGACAACGCTTTCCATTGTCAGATTTGGATGCTCTTCATGCAATGTGGCAATCCAATAGGCTATGATGCGATACGCCGCGATATACTTGTTCAGGGGGAAAGAATTTGCCGCATCTTGCCCAAATGTATCATTGAAATCATCCCAATCCTTTTGAGCGCTGCCAGCATTGACGACCGTCCGCATGTTTTCCGTATAGTCACAACCTAAGCATTTCAGCAATATCAAAATGGTTGTAAGCCTCTGCTGACCGTCGATGAGTTCATAACTGAGCGTAGATGGAGACAGCCGTCTTGGAGCCGACACCTGTATCGAACCTATAAAGCGAGGTTCGCCGGATTGCGCCCCTTCGGCTATGTCATCAAGGAGGCGAGACACCTCGTTTTCACCCCACTCATAAGCTCTTTGGTAAACAGGAACAACATATCTGATATCTTGTCCTGACTCATTTTCCACGAATAATCCAGTTTTGCAATTATCAGAAACCAATGTCCGTTTCCCCGCATCGATATCAAAAATCTCTTCGTCTGGATTTTGTACACACGAATCCCACGCGGATTTTACCGCATCGTAACATTTTGTGCCGACTGGCAATTCAAAAAAGCGCATCATTCGCTTGCCGTTTACAATCGGTTCATTTAGCCAACGCAAACTAGAAATCCGGAAAGCCTTAGGCGCCGCCTCTGAATTCTCGGCATATTTCGTCATCAATTTGCGAGGCAACACATCCTTTCCTATCGTTGAGAGTTCTTCGCATTGACACAGGATTTCTGCAACGGCAACAATTCTCGTCCCTTGAGCAATGCCTAACAAATCCCCTGCTTTCACATCCATATAATGTCCAATCCTGTTGGCATCCGTACCAAAGAAAGCAATCCGAAAATCGGCAAATATTTCCAACAAGGAATCTCCACCCCAGTTTGTATCACACTTCCAGATTCTCATTTTCGTTCCCTTTCTGTTTTCAGCCATGCTCGATGAATGAATAGTTTGTTGTTATGTCTCAGTAACACTTACGAAGGCAGTAAATTCTCATACACCCGCTTGTCTCGCTCCGAGAAGCAGCAGAAGATAATCTCCATCTCTGCGCTCTCTGCCTCTCTGCGCCTCTGCGTGAGAAACTCCCTCACTTCCCCTACCGCGATTTTCGCCGCGTCTTCTACGGGATAGCCATACACACCTGTAGAGATGCAGGGAAAGGCTATCGTCTTGCAACCATTCTCCACTGCCAGCGCAAGCGAGTTACGGTAGCAGGCGGCAAGCTTCTCCGGCTCGCCATGCGCACCGTCGCGGTAAACTGGACCGACGGTATGTATAACGAACTTCGCGGGGAGCTTGAAGCCCGGCGTGATCCGCGCCTCGCCCGTCGGACACCTCACGCCAGGACGCACCTCAGGCACTTTGAGACAGGCTTCGAACAGCTCCTTGCCCGCCGCGCGGTGGATCGCCCCGTCAACGCCGCCACCGCCCAACATCACCTGATTTGCCGCGTTGACAATGGCGTCAACCGCCAACGTCGTTATATCACCTTGGATTATCTTAATCATTGCCATTCCTCCTTTGAGACATCGACCGGGGTTGCACCCCGAACCCCGCTACATACGTCGTGGCTTGCGCCAGTGGCGGCACCACCCCGAACCCCGCCACATGCGTCGTGGCTTGCGCCAGCGGCGGCACCACCCCGAACCGTGGTGCCATCTTCATACTCTTTAGCAGAGGCCCTTTTGCAAAGCTCTTCATTGCGGGCGTTCATAAGATGGCAATTGTCGTAATTCACGGGGAACACAGGCACGTCCGCCGGGAAAGAACTCAACAACAGCTGCCGTCCCTCCGCCAGATAGCGCGAGTCCTCTACCGTTGGATCGAAGCGCGGCGGCAGCCCGTGGGCTACGGTCTTTATCCAACGCGCATGCGGCTCCTGTCTCAGGCGGCGCTCCAACTCCTTCTCGCCTGGCGAAAGAAAACCGCAAACCGGCACCTCACCGCGCCGCGCCCGCTCGACCATCCTCGCGATTTCCGGCTCATGCTGCGTCATAGTCATCTTTCGCGTTAGTCTTACAGGAAACATGAACGGATTTGCCAGCAAAGTCAAATCGCCGATGGCCGTCCAAGGCAGGGACGCATCCAGCACGGAGTGTCGCAATCCGCTTCGTCTGACGAAGAGATCGGGGTGTCCATCCTTCCAAATCCTGCGAGCTGGGTTCATCTTGATATATCTGCGAACTGCCGCAAGTGGTTTTCCTGCATTCACGAGCAAAATCCAAAAATGGTCTTCCCAGACATATTCAGGTTTGACGCCGATGATCGGAGAGACGACATCCTCGCCTTCGCGTCTGAACCGCTGAAACCAATCCAATATGTCAAACGCCCGTGCCTTGCCGTAATCAACGATGAGCAGCAGGTGCAGATGGTCTGGCATTATGATGTAGTTGCTGGCCGTCATGAACGGCCACCTTGCATGAACGCCGCGCCACAACGCCGCCATCGCCTCGCCCGCTGTCGTCAACTCGACGCCATATGCCGGTTTCCCGTCCCTTCCGACCTTTTTGACTATACGCGACAGAACGGCATCCCTCCCTCTCACGCAAAATGTGAGAAAGAAGAATCTTCGCCCGCTCTTGTCGAATTGTAGCCTCATGCTCCGCTCCATCCATCTAAAAGCGGCGGGGTACGGGGTGCAACCCCGATTGATGTCACTTTGAGCATATATACTTCCTCACCGTATTTCTGCTTACGTCGAGCGCTTCGGCGGCTCGGGTCAAGTTCTCGCCGTACTTCTCGAAGACGCGGCGGACATGAAGCCGCATCGCATCTTCGAGCTTGTCGGGAACGCGCCCTGCCTTCAGCTCCAGATTCCCCGCAAGCCCCGCGTTCATCTCCTTGTGCTCGCGCATGAGAAGTTCGAAGTCGTCTTCCTCCAACGCCGTCGCACGGTCGAGGATATTGATGAGCTCGCGCACGTTGCCGGGATAGTCGTAGCCCATCAGCGCGGCAATCTGCTCTTCGTCCAGCGTGCGGTTGCCGTGGAACTTGCGCCACCATGCGTTGGCTATGATCGGAATGTCGTCCTTGTGCTCGCGCAGGGACGGCGTTCTAAGCTGCACGACGTTGAGCCTCTGGTAGAGGTCTTCGCGGAACTTCCCTTCCGCGACCATTTTAGGAAGGTCGCGGTTTGTCGCAGTGACAAGCCGGACGTCGCACCTGAGCTCCTCCTTGCCTCCGACGCGCATGAACCGCCCGCCTTCAAGGACGCGCAGCAGGAGAGCCTGGACTTCAAGGGGCATCTCGCCGATTTCGTCGAGGAAGAGCGTTCCGCCGTCCGCCATGCTGAAAAGGCCGTCGGTCTTCTCGAAGGCGTTCGTAAACGCGCCCTTCTCGTGGCCGAAGAAGCGGTCCTCCAAGAGGTCTTTCGTGACGCTCGCGCAATTGAACGCCTTGAACTCACCCGTCTTTGCGCGGGGGCTCTTGTTGTGTATCTGAAGCGCGACGGTCTCCTTGCCAGTGCCGCTCTCCCCGAGTATCAGCACTCGCGCATGGTCATGCACGGCGACGCGGTTGATGCGGTCCTGGAGCGTCGCTACCGCATGGCTCTTGCCGATCAGCTCCCTGTCGCCGTATCGTTCGTAATGCGCGACCGCATCCTTCACAACTCCATCCCAAGCCACCGACCGCACACCGTTCGCCATGTAGCATACGACCTTCGCGAAAAGGGACTCGTCCTGGTAGTTGCGGTAGTGGAACTGTGCGGCCTTGATGAGAGTCAAGTACGCCCGAACTTCTGCCGACGCCTTTGCCGGATCCTTGAGGAATGGCGCGAACTCATCGACATTCACGCCAAAGGACTCCCCGACGGCCTCCAGAAGCGACGAGTCGAATACGCGCGCGTCCAAAAGCCCCTTCAGCGGCGCGGCGATTTCGTCTGGCATTTCAATCGCGCTGATCCACCTCACCTTGACGCCTTCCTTCTTGAGCTTTCCAAGCGCGGCGGCAAGTCGCTCAGGGTCGCCGGAGAGAGACACGCCGAGG
>Ga0310690_10003014_pt1 | contig 26192 bp, 18 predicted proteins | sample AusTroGonzalo_MG_2_FD_207661 | JGI IMG/M metagenome (GOLD analysis project Ga0310690, IMG submission 207661) | Bovine rumen microbial communities from tropical cattle in Woodstock, Queensland, Australia - Gonzalo_04 (v2) (version 2) | ecosystem: Host-associated > Mammals > Digestive system >...
GGCATGGGCTTGACCGGCTTCACAAAATTCTCATGCGTCTGCATACAATTTGCGAGCTTGGTGATTATTTCTACATCGGTACCCTTGAACGGCCCGTAAGGCAGCGCGCGCAACCAGTACGCCATAGGCGCAAGGCGCGAGTAACCGCCGGGCTTCAAAAGCTGGGTCGCCACGGTGATCGGCCAGATACCGGCTTTGAACAGATACTTCACCAAAGGCTCGGATACGCCGCCGGAGTAGGATATCCTGAGCTTTCCGTCAAACTCTTCGGAAAAGCGGCGCGCCATCTCGATGGTCAGATGGAAGAGCGAACGGCCGCTCATATACATCTCTTCAGAGGGCAACTCGCCGTTCTTGACGTCAACTGGGAAGGTGTTGCTCAGCTTCACGCCGAACTCCAGGCCCTTGCTCTGAGCAAGAGCTATCAGTCTGCGGAACATCACTACGGCGTCAGCCCATTGCAGATCTTCTTTGAAATGATGGTCGTCGAACGCCACATAATCAAAGCCTGCCGCGTCGAGTAAACGGCGCGCGTCCTCGTAGCCTAAAATAGTCGGGTTGCATTTGACGAAGGTGTGCAGACCCTTTTCCTCTATCAGATAGGTGGCTATGCGCTCTATCTCATCGGGCGGACAGCCGTGGAGGGTCGAGAGGGTCACGCTGCGGCAAACGCGCGGCGAAATGCTGTCTATCAGCTCTGTATATTCGGGATAGTATTTCTTTAACGCTTCCTTACACTCGGCGAAGATCGGTCTGTCGGAGGCGTCCTTCAAGCCCTCGATGAAGTTGTCTATCTTCTCGGATTTGATGCCCTCGAGGTCGTAGCCGACGCTCATGTTGAACACAAAGCCGTCGGGAGAACCCAGACCAAACGCGCGGGAGATCACCTTGATAACACACCACGCCTTGACATATTCCTCATAAGCCTGCTGTACTGTAAGCTCGGTCGACCACTCGCAGTTGTAGCCCTCGTCGTCAGCCTTGATGCACGGACGGGCTATGCACTTAGCGAGATCCTCGCCGTCCATTATCTGCACGGTCTTTAGCTCGAAGAAGCGCGCGCCGCCGATGTAGGCGGAGATTATGTTCTGCGCCATCTGGGTATGCGGGCCTGCCGCAGGGCCGAGCGGCACCTCCAGCTTCTCGCCGAAGATGGGCAGATACTTACCCTCGCTGTTCAGCTCCTCGAGTTCTTCGCTGCTGAAGCTCTCTTTGTGATTCTTGAGCCATTCGTCATAGCGCGAGTTCTTGAACGCCTCGTGTATGCCGAAGGCTATCTTATCCCTCTTGTATTCTGTCGTCATCCTGTCGAGCAATTCATTTATGTTCAGCGGTACCATTTTTTCACTCATATTGCTTTCCTCTTCTCTTGTTTTCGCTGTCATTGCGAGGGCTTCAGCCCGTGGCAATCCCACAAACAGGAGCAGTGCTTCTCCGACCGGGGGATTCCCACGTCGGGCTTGGTCGCCCTCCTCGGAATGACCGTGGGGTTATCCGTTGACTCTGCCCCAAAGCTTCTCCGCGGTCGCGAAGATCTCTGCGCTGAGCTTCTCTTCATCTATATCGACAAACTTTCTGTCCTTGTACAGCAGTCTGCCGTTCGCCATCGTGGTGCGGCACTGTCTGCCGTTCATGCCGAAGATCATGTGTCCGTCGAGGTTAGCGTCGGAGATCGGGGTGAAGGGCAGATAATCCATCACGATTATATCCGCCGCCGCTCCCTCTTTGATTACGCCGAGGGTCGTATCGAAGTACTTTCCGGCGACCTTCGCGTTGTTCTTGAATAGCATCGTCGTGACCTCGTTCCATGCAACATTCGGCATACCGGCGTTATGGCGCTGGATGGTCAAAGCGACCTTTAGGCTCTCGAGCATATCGTGGGTGTAGGCGTCGGTACCGAGCGCGAGCAGAATGCCCTTCGAAAACATCTTGAGCACCGGCGAGCAGCCTACGGCGTTGCCCATGTTGCTCTCGGGATTGTTGACGACCATTGTGTTCGTCGCGGCGATCTTATCTATCTCGGGGTCGGTGAGGTGGATGCAGTGGCCGAGGATGGTCTTCTCGCCCAGAATCCCCCACTTCTCGAGTCGCTCAACGGGGAGCATATGGTAGTTGTCGCGGCTGTCGACGACGTCGTTCAGACCCTCGCAGATGTGGATATGGTAGCCTGTCCTGCCATCGTTCGCCTTGACGCACTTCTCAAAAGTCTTGTCGGAGATCGTGAACAGCGCGTGCATACCGAACATCGCGGCGAGCATTGGGTCGGGATTCTCGGCGCAGTGGGTTATGAAGTCGGCATTCTCCTGGATCGCCTCATCGCATTTAGCCTCGCCGTCGCGGTCGGAGACCTCATAGCACAGGCATGAGCGCACGCCCATCTCCTTAGCGGCGTCGGCTATCGCGAACAGCGAGCCGGGTATCTCTTTGTAGCTAGCGTGGTGATCGAAGACTGTGGTCACGCCGTTGCGGATGCACTCGAGGTAGGTCGCGTAGGCGCTCGCCTTGGTATCTTCCAAGGTCAGCTCGCGGTCGAGCTTCCACCACATACCGTCCAGTATCTCATAGAAGTTGGTCGGATTGTAGCCGTTGATGGACAGTCCGCGCGCCAGACCCGAGTAGATGTGAGTGTGGGCATTGATGAACGCGGGCATGATAAGCTGACCCTGAGCGTCGACGAACTGAACCTGCGGATACTTTGCTTTCAGTTCAACAGTCGTTCCGACCTCTTTTATGACAGCGCCGTCGGTCACGACTCCGCCGTCAGGGATATAAGGTCGCTGAGGATCGCGTGTAAAAAGCATGCCGTTGGCTATCAGATACATAGTTATCACTCCCGTTTCATCTTTTATCATGTATTTTCGGCTATTCTATGCAGATTATTAAAGAAACACTACGCCATATTAATCTAGTTTTATTCTACCATTTATGGCTAAAATTTGCAATAGTTTTTGTTCAAAATACATAAGTTTTTATATATACTCTAATATAGAAATGAACAAGGAACGAAAAGAGTTGCTTGAAACGACAAAATTATGCAGGAACAAACAACGAATATTTCAAAATATATATTGAAAAGCCATATTAATTGCTGTATAATAAAAGTCTGTAGTGCAATAAATTCAAAACTTAACTTCAGATATGGAGGTATAAGATGGAAAAAGCAACCGTTGACCTGTCCCTGCTGGACGGCGTTCTGGAAGAATACGCCTCTGTCAAGGGCAGCCTTATCACCATCCTGCAGAATACGCAGGATATCTACGGCTATCTGCCGAAGGAGGCTATCGAGCTCATCAGTGAGCGCACCGGTATCGCCACCTCCGAGATTTTGGGCGTAGGCACATTCTACACCCAGTTCCGCTTTGAGCCGGTTGGCAAGTACCTGATCATGCTGTGTCAGGGCACCGCCTGCCACGTAAACTCATCCGACCTGATCCTGCAGACCATCAAGGATGAGCTGGGCATCGAGGACGGTCAGACCACACCCGACGGCATCTTCTCGCTCAAGTGCGTGGCGTGCCTCGGATGCTGCTCGCTGTCGCCCGTCATGATGATCAACGAGGACACCTACGGCAGCCTGACCCCTGAGAAGACCAAAAAGATCCTGAAAGAATTAAGGGAGGCGGCAGTATGAGGATAGTTATCGGACAGGGCTCCTGCGGTATCGCGGCAGGCGCAGAAAAGGTAAGAAAATCTCTGCTCGCAGCCGGCATCGGCGCAGAGAGCATCTCTATCACAGGCTGTATCGGTATGTGCTACCTTGAGCCGATCGTCGACATCTATGACGACGACAAGCTCACAAGACTGGTCAAGGTAAGTGAGAGCGACGCTCAGGCGATCGCCGATTATATCGGCACCGGCGACAGAGCGCTTATCGAAAAGCTCGTCGTATCCGACGAGGACAGCGAGTTCCTGACAAAGCAGACGCGCATCGCTCTGCGCAACTGCGGTATCATCAACCCCGAAAAGATCGAAGAATACATAGATGCAGACGGCTACACCGCCCTCAAGAGCTGCCTTACCGAGAAGACCCCCGAAGAGGTCATCGAGATCATCAAGACCTCGGGTCTTGCAGGACGCGGCGGTGCAGGCTTCCCGACCTGGTTTAAGTGGAACGCCGCTCGTCAGAGCGCAGGCGAGGAAAAGTACCTAATCTGTAACGCCGACGAGGGCGACCCCGGCGCGTTCATGGATCGTGCCGTCATCGAGTCCGATCCCCACAACCTCATCGAAGGTATGCTGATCGGCGCGTTCGCTATCGGCGCGAAGCACGCCGTAGTATACGTCAGAGCCGAGTATCCGCTCGCCATCAAGCGCCTCAAGAATGCTCTCGAGCAGGCTAAGGCTAAGGGCTATATCGGTGAGAACATCTTCGGCACCGATTTCTCCTGCGACTTCATGATCAAAGCCGGCGCAGGCGCGTTCGTCTGCGGCGAAGAGACCGCGCTTATCGAATCCCTCGAGGGTCACCGCGGTATGCCTAGACTTAAACCCCCGTTCCCGGCTCAGAGCGGCTTCTGGAGAAAGCCCTCTAACATCAACAACGTCGAGACCTTCGCTAACGTCGCTTGGATCATCAACAACGGCGGCGAGGCGTTCGCTGCTATGGGTACAGAAGGCAGCAAGGGTACAAAAGTATTTGCCGTTACAGGTAAAGTCAAGAGATCCGGTCTCGTCGAGATCCCCATGGGCAAGACCCTCCGCGACGTCATCTTCGACATCGGCGGCGGCATGAAGACCGACAAGCCCTTCAAGGCTGTCCAGATGGGCGGCCCGTCCGGCGGATGTATCCCCTCTTCCCTGATCGACACCGTCATCGACTACAAGGCTCTGGGCGCGACAGGCGCTATCATGGGCTCGGGCGGTATGGTCGTCATGGACGAGAGCACCTGCATGGTCGGCATGGCTAAGTTCTTTCTCGACTTCACAGCCAAGGAGAGCTGCGGCAAGTGCATCCACTGCCGAATCGGCACAAAGCGTATGCTCGAGATGCTCGAACGCATCACTAAGGGCGAGGGCAAGGAAGGCGACATCGAGCTGCTCGAAGAGCTGTGCTACGCCATCAAGGACGGCGCGCTGTGCGGCCTCGGTCAGACAGCTCCGAACCCCGTTCTCACCACCATCAAGTATTTCCGCGACGAGTATGAAGCCCATATCAAGGACAAGAAATGTCCCGCGGGCGAATGCTCCGACCTCATCGAATACAGCGTTAACGCTGAAAAATGCAGAGGCTGTACCCTGTGCGCTAAGAACTGCCCCGTCAGCGCGATCAGCGGCAGCGTGAAGCAGCCTCATACCATCGACACCGACAAGTGCATCAAGTGCGGCAAGTGCTACACAGTATGTAAGTTCGGCGCAGTAGAGAAAGCGTAAGGAGGGGTAGACATGATCAACTTAACTATCAACGGTAAAGCTATCACCGCCCCCGAGGGCTCTACTATCCTTGAAGCGGCTCGCGCTAACGGTATCGACATCCCCACCCTGTGCTATGACAAGGCGGTCGAGATATACGGCGCCTGCGGTCTGTGCGTAGTAGAAGCCGAGGGTATCCCGAAGCTCCTGCGCTCCTGCTCTGCAAAGGTCATGGAGGGCATGGTCGTCAACACCGAGTCCGACCGCGTTATCCAATCGCGCAAGATCGCGATGGAGCTGCTGATGTCCGCCCATGACGGCGACTGCGTTGCTCCCTGTCAGCTCAACTGCCCTGCTCACACCGATTGTCAGGGCTATGTGGGTCTGATCGCCAACGGCGAGTACGACTCCGCTATCAAGCTCATCAAAAGCAGGATCTCTCTCCCCGCGTCCATCGGCAGAGTCTGCCCTCACCCCTGTGAGAAGGCTTGCCGCCGTCAGAACGTGGAAGAACCCATAAACATCGCTCAGCTCAAGGCGTTTGCGGCTGATATCGACCTCAACGCCGACAGCTATATCCCCGAATGTCAGGAGCCATCCGGCAAGAAGGTCGCCGTCATCGGCGGTGGCCCTGCGGGTCTGACAGCAGCATACTATCTCACCATCATGGGTCACGAGGTGACCGTATATGATATGATGGAGAAGATGGGCGGTATGCTCCGCTACGGTATCCCACAGTACAGACTCCCGAAGGAAGTTCTGGACAAGGAGATCGCGCTGATCGAAAAGACAGGCGTGAAGATGGTCAACAACGTCAAGCTCGGCAAGGACTTCACTATCGAGTCCCTCAAGGCTGAGAACGACGCGGTAATAGTCGCAGTAGGCGCTTGGCAGTCAAGCTCCATGCGTACCCCGGGCGAAGAGCTCGAGGGCGTATACGGCGGTATCGACTTCCTGCGCGGAGTCATCAAGGGCAATCCGCCTGAGATCGGCGAGAAGGTCGCTATCTGCGGCGGCGGCAACACCGCTATGGACGCCTGCCGTACAGCTGTACGCCTCGGCGCTAAGGAAGTTTACGTCGTATACAGACGTACACGCAACGAGATGCCTGCCGACAAGCTCGAAATCGACGAGGCTGAGGAAGAGGGCGTTATCTACAAGTTCCTCACCAATCCGCTGTCATTTAACGGCACAGACGGCAAGGTAAGCTCCATCACCCTGCAGATCATGGAGCTCGGCGAGCCCGACGCCTCCGGCAGACGCAGACCCGTCCCCGTTGAGGGCAAAACCGAGGAGATCGCCGTTGACAGCGTCATCCTCGCTATCGGTCAGAAGCTCGTACAGGGCGACGTCAAGGAGCTCGAGCTCAATGAGCGCGGCAACATCGCTGCCGACCCCGACTTCTTCACCACCTCTATCGAGGGCGTGTTCGCTATCGGCGACGCCACCAACCGCGGCGCATCAATCGCTATCGAAGCTATCGGCGAGGCCGACCGCTGCGCAAAGGCTGTCGACGCTTACCTGAACGGTCAGTCGCTGGATACTCGTGTACCCTACATCTCAAAGAGAGATGAATCTACCATAGATTACAGTGACAGAGAAAATGCGGCGCGCCGCAATCCGAAGGTCTTAGCTCCCGAAGTCCGCAACAAGAACTTCGAGGAAGTTTCTCTCGGTTTCACCGAGGAAGAGGCTCAGGCCGAGGCTTCGCGCTGTCTCGAGTGCGGATGCCGCGAGTACTACAAGTGCAAGCTGCTGAACGTCGCTCAGCGCTATGATATCGACCCTGAGCGCTTCGCCGGCGTGATGCCGCAGAAGTACACCCACGACGAGAACGCCTTCATCGAGCGCAACACCGCCAAGTGCATCCTGTGCGGTCTGTGCGTACGCTCCTGCCGCGAGGTCATGGACATCCACGCTCTCGATCTGATGGGCAGAGGCTTCACCAGCGAAGTATCCCCTGCGTTCTCACTGCCGCTCGACCAGACCAAGTGCACCAACTGCGGTCTGTGCGTAAATCTGTGCCCCACCGGCGCTCTCACCGAGAAGGCTGCGCTGAAGAAGCAGGTTCCGCTCGACGAGCAGTACACCGAGGAGACCGTCGACATCAACGGTCAGACTGCCTCCGTGCTCGTATCGAGATACAACGGAAAGGTTCTCCGCGTCATCCCGAACGACGAGATCAGCCGCAATGCCGACCTCAGCCGCGAGGAACTCTTCGCCAAAATCAAATAAATCCGTCCAGGATAGTTCAAAGCCCGCTGTGATCACGCAGCGGGCTGTTTTGTTGAAAGCCTCCCTATAATATGTTCTGTTATACACAATATTCTTTCAAGGCACTAAAGCGTTGAATCGTTTGCAATTTATCATATTTTTTGTTGCAATTTATCCGTGGTTTCTTGAATAAAAACGACAAATCCATATTTTTATATGATTTTTTTCAAAAAAATCTTGCAAAATTTAATATCATATATTATAATGTTAACTGTGCGATTTTTCTTTTGAGAGTTATCAAAGGAACGGATACTATTTTTGGCACTAATTTAGGAGGTATTATTTATGTCTTATGTTGATGAAGTTCTGGCAAAAGTCAGAGAAAAGAACGCTTCCGAGCCCGAATTCCTTCAGGCTGTTGACGAGGTACTCAACTCCCTTCGTCCCGTTATCGAGGCTAATGAAGAGATGTACAAGAAGCAGGCTCTGCTCGAGCGCATCTGCGAGCCCGAGCGCCAGATCAAATTCCGCGTTCCGTGGGTAGACGACAACGGTCAGGTACAGGTAAACACCGGCTACCGCGTACAGTTCAACTCCGCTATCGGTCCGTACAAGGGCGGTATCAGACTGCATCCTTCCGTAAATATCGGTATCATCAAGTTCCTCGGCTTTGAGCAGATCTTTAAGAACAGCCTGACAGGCCTGCCCATCGGCGGCGGCAAGGGCGGCTCCGACTTTGACCCCAAGGGCAAGTCCGACATGGAGATCATGCGCTTTTGCCAGAGCTTTATGAATGAGCTCTGCCGTCATATCGGCGCTGACACCGACGTACCCGCAGGCGACATCGGTACAGGCGGCCGCGAGATCGGCTATATGTTCGGTCAGTATAAGAGGATCAAGAACATATATGAAGGCGTACTCACCGGTAAGGGTCTGACTTTCGGCGGCTCCCTGGCTCGTACAGAGGCTACCGGCTACGGTCTGCTCTACCTCACCAACGAGATGCTCAAGACTAACGGCATCGACATCGCAGGCAAGACCATCTGCGTTTCCGGCGCAGGCAACGTTGCTATCTACGCTATCCAGAAAGCTCAGCAGCTCGGCGCTAAGGTCGTTACCTGCTCCGATTCCACAGGCTGGATCTATGACGAAGCCGGCATCGACGTTGAGCTCCTCAAGGAGGTCAAGGAGATCAAGCGCGCTCGTCTGGACGCTTATGCAGCTGCTCGTCCCTCTGCCGTTTACCACGACAAGAAGGCTGAAGGCTCTAACGTTTGGGATATCAAGTGCGACATCGCTCTGCCCTGCGCTACTCAGAACGAGCTGGGTATCGAGGACGCTCAGAAGCTGGTCGCTAACGGCGTTATCGCTGTTGCAGAAGGCGCTAACATGCCCACCACTCTGGACGCTACCGAGTACTTCCAGAAGAACGGCGTGCTCTTCGCACCCGGTAAGGCTGCCAACGCAGGCGGCGTTGCTACCTCCGCTCTCGAGATGAGCCAGAACAGCGAGCGTCTGTCCTGGAGCTTCGAGGAAGTTGACAGCAAGCTGCAGACCATCATGGTCAACCTCTTCCACAACATCGACGATGCTGCCAAGAAGTACGGCTTCGAGGGCAACTATGTTGTCGGCGCTAACATCGCAGGCTTCGAGAAGGTCGCGACTGCTATGCTGGCTCAGGGTGTTGTCTGATAAAGATCATTCCTGTAATTGCAGCAGATATAACAAGAGCTCCCCTTGGCGGGAGCTCTTTTGTGTTTGTCCCAATGTCATTCCGAGGGGCTTCAGCCCCGTGGGAATCCCACAAAGCGGTCATCAATGTTTCATTTTCTATTTGTGGGATTGCCACGCCTCCTTCGGAGTCTCGCAATGACATTTGTAACTTGCTCTTTTCTGTTGACACCCGCTCTCTCTTATGATACCATCAAGACAAAGGAGTAGTGATCGCATGGCAAATCATTATGTACAAGAGAGCAAGCCGCAGAAAAAGACCGGTAAAATACTCATAATCATCCTGTGCATCGTCCTCGGATTAGCGGTTATAGGCGCAGGAGCATATTTCCTGCTGAATCATTTTGGACTGCCGAGTATCGATCTGCCCAAAGACATGGTTACAGAGAACGCGACTGAGGCTGTGGTGACTGAAGCCCCGACAGAGGCTCCCACCGAAGCTCCCACCGATCCGCCGTATCTCAGCTATCTTAGCACTATGACGGATCGCGAGAAGCTGTGCCAGCTCTTCATCGTCACTCCCGAGGTACTGACCGGAGTCGATGTCGCTACCGAGGCAGGAGAAATGACAAAAGAGGCGCTGAACAACTATCCCGTGGGCGGCATCATCTACTTCGCTCAGAATCTCGAGGACGGCGTACAGACCACGGCGATGATCTCGAATACGCAGAGCTACACCAAAACTCCGCTGTTCATATCGGTTGACGAAGAGGGCGGCGAGGTCGCTCGCTGTGCCGAGAAACTCGGCACGACCGTGTTCGACCCGATGTTCACTTACAAAGATCAGGGCGAACAGACAGCCCACGATAACGCCCAAACCATAGCTAAAGATATCAGTCAATTCGGCTTCAATCTCGATTATGCCCCTGTTGCCGACGTCTGGACGAATCCCGACAACACCGTCATCGGCGACCGCGCCTACTCGGACAGCTTCGATCAGGCTGTTACGCTGATCCCGTCCGCGGTCAAGGGCTTCCATGACGGCGGCGTGCTGTGCACGCTCAAGCATTTCCCCGGTCACGGCGACACCGAGCAGGATTCGCACAGCGGTCTCGCCTACGTCACAAAGACCGTTGACGAGCTGAAAGCCGGAGAGCTGCTGCCCTTCAAGGCGGGCATCGACGCCGGAGCCGATATGGTGATGATTGGCCATCTTGTGGTGCAGGAGCTCGACGACAAGCCTGCGACACTCAGCGGCAAGGTCGTGCCCGAGCTTCTCCGCAAGGAACTCGGCTATGATGGCGTGACCGTCACCGACGGCATGAACATGGGCGCGATCGTCGATAATTACGGCTATGATGAGATCGTAAGCGGAATCTTCGCCGCCGAGATCGACATGATCCTTTGCCCCGATAACCTCGACTCATACCTTGAAGCGATGGAAAAAGCCCTCTCCGACGGTACTATAACCATGGAACAGGTCGACGCAAAGGTCACGCGGATCCTCAAGCTGAAATATGACAAAGGTTTGATTAATTAAGTAACGTTGTCATTCCGAGGGAGCGACCGAGCGACCGTGGGAATCCCCTTGTCGGAAATGTACTTATCCTCTTTGTGGGATTGCCACGGCTCCTTTGGAGCCTCGCAACGACAATAAATACACAACAAAAAGCCCTTCCGATTTCGGAAGGGCTTAAGTATTGCTAAATTATTTTGAATTAAAGATAGACATGATGTCGTAGAAGGAATCATCGTCATCTGTGGAGTCGACCTCGACAGCCGCCGGAGCTACGGGAGTCTCAAGCGGATCGGGAGCCGAAACCTTGCTCGCTGTGGGAGCGGAGGTCGGGAAAGCGCCGGAGTTATCGTTGCTGCCGCCGCAGCCGGTAGCGATAACGGTTACGCTGATCTCGTCCTTCATATCCTCGTCGATGACAGCGCCCCAGATGATGTTCGCGTTATCGGCAGCCTTCTGCTGAACCATAGTGGAAGCGGCGTCGATATCCTCGAGTGTGATGTCGGGAGAAGCGGTGATGTTGATGATAACGCCTGTAGCGCCGTCGATGGAGGTCTCCAGCAGAGCGGAAGAGATAGCCATATCAGCGGCAACGACTGCCTTATCCTTACCTGTAGCCTTGCCTATACCCATGTGAGCGAAGCCGGCGTCGCGCATGATAGCGGAAACATCGGCAAAGTCGAGGTTGACAAGACCGGGAACAACGATCAGGTCAGAGATGCTCTGTACGCCCTGACGGAGAACGTCGTCGGCGATCAGGAAAGCGTTCTGGAGGGTGATGGTCTGATCGGAAACGTGCTTGAGGCGCTCGTTGGGAACGATGATCAGAGAGTCGACGCAAGCGGAAAGCTCCGCGATACCCTGCTCAGCCTGAGCCATACGCTTCTTGCCTTCGAATGCGAAAGGCTTTGTAACGACAGCTACGGTGAGGATGCCCATATCCTTAGCGATCTTAGCCACGATAGGAGCAGCGCCCGTACCGGTGCCGCCGCCCATACCGGCGGTGATGAATACCATGTCGGTGTCCTTGAGGATAGCCGCGATCTCTTCACGATTCTCCTCAGCGGCAGCCTGTCCTACGGAAGGCATTGAACCTGCGCCCTTGCCGCGGGTAGCCTTTTCACCGATCTGGATCTTCTCCTGCGCCTGAGAATAGCGCAGTACGTGCTCATCGGTATTTACGGCGATGAACTCAACATTCTTGACGTCCATCTTGATCATGCGGTTAACAGCGTTTCCGCCGCCGCCGCCGACACCGATCACTTTAATAACAGGTAAACCGCTCGCGGGGTTCTTTTCCAATTCAAAAGCCATTATATTATCCTCCTTATCATATGTGAGGAGCCGGATGCGGCTCCAGCGCATAGAAACAGATTTTATATTTCTTTTCCATCATATTATAATTTAACACATCGCTGTGATAAATTCAATCATTTTCTGGAATTTTTCTGAAAATTTATGATTTTTCACATCAAAATGTCGGTTTTTTTGCCCTATGATAGTGAATTAGCCGTAAACATAACCGCCGTCGTCGCCGTAATAGCCGTAATCCTCGCTGTAGCCGTCATATGTCCATGTGTATTCATCGGCGGTTTCGGTCGGATTTTCGGTCGGAGCGGTGGGATCCTGAGTCGCTGCGACGGTAGGCGCGATCGACTGTTCGTTAAAGTACGAGCGCTTGGTGGTATTGCAGCGCGATACATCCAGAACGCCCTGCGTAGTACCGCTCTGGTTCTTATCCAGATTCTCGTTGATGATGGTCATGGCAGTGCGGATCTTGTAGCTGATATCCTCGGGGATGCCGAGCTTGACCTTGATGCGGTTATCATATGTGAAAGAGATATCGGCGGTGTTTGTCGCGTCTATCTCGGTGATACCCTGATAGCCGTTGTCGGCGAATGTCTGGGTGATGCTGTCGATCAGAGATACGACAGTCTCGTCCTCGTAGCTGACATAATCGCCGATCTCGCCCGAGACCAGCGTGGGGCCGATGAACTTGGGCAGATCATACTTCTGAGGAGTATCGGTCTTGTCGAGGATACGCCCCTTGGTGCTGACGACGAGATACTCGGTGTCGCTGAGCTTCATCAGATAGCCCTCGTCCGCCTCTTCGATATCTATCTTGATTGTATCGGGGATGCGGAACCCGACGTCGACGTCCTCGATATAGGGAAATTCTTTTTTTATGCGCTTTTCCGCCGCGCCCTTGGGAGCGAGGAAGATATTCTGACCCTTGCCTATTCCGCAGGCGGTGATGATAGCGGACTCCTCATAGCGGGTGTTGCCGTTCACCTCATAAGCCTGAGTCTTGAACAGTACGGTAAGGGAGAGCACCACGCCGACCACCAGGATAACGGTGATGATAGCGGTCGTGCTGAGTATGCTGATCAGCTTGCGCTGAGCGGGAGAGAGCGGCTTGCGCTCGGGCTTTGCTTTCTTCTTGTTTTTGGAAGTCTTCTTTTTATCGGTATGATCCCTGCGCTTATCTCTGCGATCGCGCTCGCGCGTCTGACTCTCGTCGACAAAGAAATCATCGCTGCCGCGGGAGAATTCGTTGAGCGCGTTGTCGTCGCTGCTGTCGTGCGTTTCGGGATAATAATCCTGTTCATACAGGTCTTCCTCGCGCTCCTCGAACGCCTCCAGCTCATAATATCTGTCGCTGTATTCGTCCATCCTGTCGGGGACGTTATAGCCGCTCCTGCGGCGCGAATTGCGTCCTACAGGCGCTTTTGATGCGTTCGGCGCGACAGTCCTGCGCTTCTTCGCGGACTTGCCTACGGGTCTTGACGCCGGCCTTGACGAAGACTTATTGACCGGTCTTTTCTTAGCCTGCTGAGGCGATTTCTTCTTTGTCGGTTTCTTTGCCATATCTCTGCTCTCCTCCTTTCCTCAGGAAAGGAACTTTCCAATTATATATGAAAGATCATAGTTTTTTAACGTCGGCTCCGAGCGATGAAAGCACCAGCTCGAAGTCCTCGTAACCGCGCTCGAGATACTCGATACCGGATATCTCGCTCCTGCCCTTCGCGCATAATGCGGCGACCACAAGAGCCGCGGCTCCGCGCAGATCGTGCGCGCGAACCTTCGCCGACAGAAGCCGGCTCACGCCGTCGACAACGGCGACCTTGCCCTCGACGCGGATATTCGCGCCGAGCCTGCACAGCTCGCTGACATGGCTGTAACGGCTGAGGAAAAGATTCTCCACAAAGACCGTCAGACCGTCCGCGACGGCGGTCATGCTCATGACGGGAGCCTGAGCGTCGGTCGGGAAGCCCGGGTACGGCATGGTGCGTATCAATTTCGGACTGCTCAGTCGGTACGGCGCGCTGATGCGCAGGCCCTGAGCGTCTGTATCTATCTCACATCCGCTGTCCCTGAAAACGGGTATCACAGCGCCGAGATGCGAGGGGATGACTCTGTTTAGTTTTACGGATGAACCCGTTACCGCGGCTGCCGACATCAGGGTAGCCGCTACTATGCGGTCGGGTATCATGGCGTGGCATGCCGGGCTGAGCTTATCTACTCCGTCGATGACGACGGTGCTCTCCCCTGCCCCGCTGATATGCGCTCCGCATGCGTTGAGGAAATCCGCGAGATCGACTATCTCCGGCTCGCGTGCGGCGTTGGCGATCACCGTGGTGCCGCTTGCTGTGGCGGCGGCGATCATCATATTCTCGGTCGCGCCCACCGACGGTATCGGCAGGACGACCTTAGCTCCGCAGAGCTTATCGGTTATGCAGCAGTCGAGCTCGCCGTGCTCCTCGCTGATCTCTATGCCCATCTCACGAAGGGAGCTAAGATGCAGGTCTATCGGTCTGGGACCAAGCTCACAGCCGCCGGGGAAAGACATCTTAGCTCTGCCGAATCGCGCGATCATCGCGCCGAGGAAGATTATCGACGAGCGCATACGGTGCATCAGCTCGGGCGGTATATCGCAGCGACTCACGCCGTCGGTGTTGACGATCAGGGTGCTGCCCTCTCGCCTCGCGGTACCGCCGAGATATCGGAGTATCGCCAGCGACGCCTCTACATCGCTCAGGCGCGGACAGTTATACAGCACGCACTCGCCCCTGCAAAGCAGGGTCGCCGCCAATATCGGCAGGGTGCTGTTCTTTGACCCCTGGATATCTACCTCGCCCCTTAACCCTCTGCCGCCTTCTACCACAAATACCGACACACCCAACACCCTTTCAAAAACTCTATGCTTTCTATTCTATGTGGCAGAAGGGTGAAAGGTTACTGTCAGTCAGGAGTTAGGAATTAGGAGTTAGGAATTAACGGAAGTTCTCCGTTCAATGCCGAAGGCAAATCATGAGCAAAGCTCAATTCATGGCTCTGCCAATTCATGCCGAAGGCAAATCATTATTATTCCTAATTCTCTGCGAGTACTTCTTTAACCGTCTGATATATTCTTTCGTTGGCGTCGGTTATCGCCAGACTCTGGGCGTTGTTGCGGTATTCCTTGAGAACCTCGGGGTCGGTGAGCATACTGTCTACGGTCTGCATCAGCTTCTCGCCGGTGAGGTCTTTTTCTTCTATGAGCATAGCCGCGCGTTTGTTCACCATAGACATCGCGTTGTGGAACTGGTGATTCTCGGCGACGTATGGCGACGGTATCAGCACCGCCGGTCTGCCCTTAGCCTGTATCTCTGAGAGCGTGATAGCTCCGGCTCTGGATATGACCAGATCGCAGGCGGCGAGGCAGTCGCTCATGTTGTCTATGTACTGACGGACGTCGAGATTCTCGCATTTATCGAGATCGACGCCCTTCTCACGCAGGAGGTCGGGCATCCACTTGCCCTGCTGACCGTAGCCGTGGATGTGGTAGTATTTTCCGTCCTTAGCGGAACGCGCTATCAGCTCAGCCATAGCCTCGTTGATGCACTTCGCGCCAAGAGAGCCGCCGAACGAGAGTATCACCGGACGGCTGTCGTCCAGACCAAGGCGAGCTTTAGCGTCGTCGTGCTTGGTGGCGAGTATCTCGGGGCGGATGGGATTTCCGGTCAAGACGAACCTCGCCTTGTCGGTGAAGCGGCTGCGCGCGTCCTCATTTGCGAGCATGACGCGGCTGACGCTCTTGGCAAGCATTTTATTGGTAACGCCGGGATAGGCGTTCTGCTCATGGATAACGGCCTTATAGCCGAGATCGCAGGCGGCGAGTATGACCGGACCGCTTACATAGCCGCCGGTGCCGATACAGATATCGGGGTCGAACTCTTTGATCATCCTCTTTGCCTTGCTGCGCGAAGAGAACGAATAGCCTACCGTCTTGACGTTATGGATGATGTCTTTGGGAGCGAAGCTGCGCTTGAAGCCGGAGATGACCACCGACTTTATCGGGAAGCCCGCCTGAGATACAAGGCGCTGCTCCATGCCGTCACGGTTGCCTATGAACAGGAACTCCGCGTCCGGCTCCTTCTCTTTGATATATCCCGCTATCGCGATAGCAGGGTTGATATGTCCGGCAGTACCGCCGCCGGCGAGTAATACTTTCATATTATTAACTCTTTTCTATATTAGAGGTTCTGGATACCGAGAGGATAACGCCCATCTCGAACATCAGCGTCAACAGCGACGAGCCGCCGTAGCTGAAGAACGGCAGGGATATACCCGTGTTCGGCAGCCAGTCGGTGATTACCAAGATATTTAGTATTACCTGTAGTCCTATATGGCTTATCAGACCAATACCAAGCAATTTGCCGAAGCGGTCGCGGGCTCTCAGCGATATGATAACGCCGCGCCATACAAGAAGCGCGAATATCAGCAGGATAGCCACCGCTCCTACCAGACCGAGTTCCTCGCACACGATAGCGAAGATGAAGTCGTTTTGCGGTTCTGGCAGGTACAGATACTTCTGCCGGCTCTGACCAAGCCCGAGTCCGAACAGACCGCCCGAGCCGATAGCGTAGAGGCTGTTGCGCGTCTGCCATGTAGCGTCCCACATCTCGCGGCTCATATCCTCATTCAGAGCCTGACCCCAGCCGTCCATACGCTCCATGGCGTATGTCAGCATTCCGGTAGCCCAAAGAAGGAGTATGAGGACGGCGAGTATGCCCGCGCCGACAGCGAGCCACTTTATCTTGATGCCCGACACGAACATCATAATGATCGTGAGCAGGGCGCAGATTACGATACAGGAGTAGTGCGGCTCAAGAAGGAGCAGGAACGCCGTGGAAAGGAATACCGCCGCGCCCGGCAGAACGCCGAACTTCAGCGTATCCATGCGGTCATAGTACCGGCTGCCCCAGTGAGCCAAAAACAGGATGATCGCGAATTTACTGATTTCAGACGCCTGTATACCGAAGGCGCCGAAGCCTATCCATCGGTGGACGCCTCCTGCCTGTGACGGCAGCACCAGAACCAACATCAGCGCGAAATAACTGACGCCGAGGATTACTACCGCGAATCTGTGGTAGTAGTGATAATCGACGAACGATACCGCGAACATGACCACAAGACCGATCACGGCGAAGAGAAGCTGACGCTTCAGATAATAGTAGCTGTCGCCGATCTCATAGAAGGCGACCGGGTAGCTTGCGCTGAACATCATCGTGATGCCGATGGCGAGCAGCGCGAGTATGATAAGTACGAACGGTATATCTATGCCCTTTCCTATGGAAAGCAGCGAGAAATGGATTTTCTTTTTGCCTCTGTCAGACGAGGCATTCTTCCCGCGGCGGTTCTCTTCGATACGCCGGCGCGAGGTGTTTTCGATTGTTGACATAATGCCTCTTCCTTTCGTTTGCGAATAAATCCGGGCTTATGCGATATTCAGTCCGTAGATGACCAGCAGCAGAGCGCCGAGTCCGCACAGCGCGGTGAACGCAGAGAACACGCAGACTATCTTCATCTCAGACCAACCGCACATCTCAAAGTGGTGGTGTATCGGAGACATCTTGAAAAGTCTTTTGCCGTGGGTGAGCTTGAAGTAGCTGACCTGCAGGATGACGCTGAGCTCCTCGAGCAGGTAGGTCAGCGCGATAAGCAGCAGTATGAGCTGCATATCCATAGCCAGAGCTATCGAACACACCAGACCGCCGAGGAAGAGCGAGCCTGTGTCGCCCATGAAGCACTTCGCCGGATGGAAGTTCCAGATAAGGAAGCCCAGACATCCGCCCGCAGCGGCCGCGGCATAGATCACGTTAGCCTCATGACTGCCGAGAACATTAGCGATCAGCATCATGAACAGGCATGCGAAGAATGTGACGGAGCCGTCCAGACCGTCGATACCGTCGGTCAGGTTGACCGAGTTGACGATGCCGACCAGGACGAACGCCATGATTATGTAGTAGAAGAAACCGAGATCGACATAGCCGACGAACGGCACGATGATACTGGTATTATCCTTGCACAGGAACATCAGGAACAGGTATAAAGCCGCCGCGAGGAACTGGAAGATCAGCTTCTGCTTAGCTGTCAGACCCAGGTTGCGCTTCTTTACGACCTTGACATAGTCGTCGACAAAGCCGATAGCTCCGTTGAGCAGCGCGTACAGCAGACCGACGAAAACGAATCTGCTGACCGAGTCCAGACCGCCGTGACCGATAGCGTACAGCAGTAAGCCAGCGGTGGTGGCGATAACTATGCCGATGATGAACATGATACCGCCCATGGTAGGCGTACCCTGCTTGCTCTTGTGCCAGTTGGGACCCTCCTCAAGGATGGTCTGACCGTACTTGAGTTTACGCAGGAAGGGTATAAGGTATTTTCCTATGACCGCGGTGATGACGAAGGACACGACAGCCGCGCCGAACGCCCATAAACCTGTTTCCATGATTACACCTCATTTATCATTCTGCTCCATTCAAGGAGCCGTATTATCTTATTCTCCGATCAGTCGGCTATCGTGTCGCCGCCTGTGAAGGTGACGGTGATGACCGTACCGGGAGCGACCTGCTCGCCCTCGGGTATGCTCTGGGCTATCGAAACGCTGCCCGATGACGATACTACGCCGGTAACGCAGACGTTCAGTCCGTAGCCTGCCGCGATATAGTTGCAGTCGGATACTCCGAAGCCGACGAAATTGGGTACGGATACCGTATCGGCAGTACCGGATTCATCGGTATACAGAACTATCGTACCGCCCGTGGGCATCACGGAACCCGTGACGGGATTCTGCGATATTACGGTAGCGCCCTCGCCCTTGAGCAGGACTGTGAAGCCATCGTCTTCCGCGTCCTTGATAGCGTCCTCGACGCTCAGACCTGTGTAGGAGCCGGCGGATGTGTCGATATTGGCAGCTTCCTCGTCGGTATACTGCGCGACGACCTCCAGATAAGGCAGTACCTCGCTCATGATGCTCGCGAATACGGGAGCCGCTACAGCCGAGCCGTAGTAGTTGCCTCCGAGAGGCGCGTCAAAGAATACCAGAGCCGCGTACTGGGGATCGTTCGCCGGAGCGAAGCCGCAGAAGGACGCGATATAGTCGTCTACTCCGTCGCCGTTTACGTCGATCAGCTTCTCGGACGTACCGGTCTTACCGCCTACGCGGTAACCGGCTACATAGCCGTTTTTACCGGAGCCGAAGGTCGCGTTGTCCTCCATGATGCCGCACATCTCTGTGGACACGGACTCGGAGATGACCTGACGCTTACGCTCAACGGAAACGTTCTTTACGACGTTGCCGTCGGAATCGAGTATCTGCTTGACCACGTGGGGCTGTACGATGTAGCCGCCGTTGGCTACGGCGCTCGCCGCGGTGATCATCTGTATCGGGGTGATGGAGAAGTTCTGTCCGAAGGACGCGACCGCGAGGTCGGTGTCGAGCATATTTCCCTCAATACCGTCGTGGATAAAGAACTGGTCGTCGGATTCGCCGGGGAGGTCGATACCGGTCTTCTCCGAGAAGCCAAACGCCTGATAATAGCTCCAGAACTTCTCTTTGCCGACCAGCATGCCTATCTGGATGAAGCCGGGGTTGCAGGAGTTCAGCAGACATTCCTGATAGGTCTGCGAACCATGACCCGCGGTGTTATGGCAGTGGATGGTGTCGTCGTACAGCTGATATGCGCCGCCGCAGACGAAGCGCGAATCCTCGTTCACTACGCCCTCTTCGAGAGCCATGGACAGGGTGACCATCTTGAATACCGAACCGGGATAGTAGGTATCGGAGATAGCTTTGTTTCGCCAGTTGCGAGCGAGAGCCGCGCTCTCAGCCTCAGCCTTAGCCTGATCTATCAGCTTGTCGCGCTCTTCTTTTGAGAGCTTCGACGGATCCTCTGTGTACTCATGCTCGATAAGATATTCGTTGTCGATGGCGTCGATCTCTTCCTGCTGATCCTTGTTGATGGTGTAAGGATCGTTGAGGTTGAAGCCGTTGACCGAAGCCATAGCGAGAACCTCGCCCGTGTTGACGTCCATGACGATGCATACGCCTCGCTCTTTGACGTCGTTGTCGATGACCGCCTGCTTCATGTATTTTTCAACGATGCTCTGAACGGTCTCGTCGATGGTCAGCACAAGAGAACTGCCGTCGATCGCGCCGATGTTCTGGTTGTAATCGAAGGGCATCTCGGTCTGGATGCCGTTCTGAGCCGATATGATACGGCCGGGCGTGCCGGCGAGATAATCGTCGTACTGGTACTCTACGCCCCATAGTCCCTGATCCTCTGAGCCGGTGAAGCCGATGACCGATGAGGCGAGATCGTTATAGGGGTAGTAGCGCTTGTAGTCGTCGAGCAGAGAGATGATGCCGGACTTTTGGTACTTGTCGGCGAGCTCCTCCTTGAGCTTGAGGATCTCTTCCTTCTCGTCGGTCTCGACCTTGCGCTTGACGGAGACATAGTAGGTGTCCTGCTTGGTGTCCTCGAGCAGCTCTTTCTCATCTACCTTGAGTATCTCGGACAGCCTTTTTGCTACAAAAGCGCGCTGCTCGTCGCCCTCGGGACCGTCGTCGAAATATGCGGGAGCCATCACGACGTGCCAGACGGAAGCGGACTGAGCGAGTATCTTGCCCTTTGTGTCGTATATCGTACCGCGCTTCGCGGATATGGGAGTGTCGGAGAGCTGCTGCTCGATAGCCTTACGCTGGAGTTCTTCGCCCTGTACCAGCTGCAGGAACGCCAGTCGGGTGATGACCGCGCCAAAGCCCACCGCCAGTATCAGCACCAGCAGCCAGACCGTTCTTTTTCTGAGCTTTTGGTTAGCGCCCATGTGCGAAAACTCCTTTCCAAAATGATGATCGGCGTCTATAATGCGCCATTATGCGGCAGATTTCGGTAAAAAATCGTCTGCCTCAAAAAACACGAATAAGAGTCAAGACAAATCTCAACTCTTATCTCAGATATATTGTATTATACCGCCGCGGCCATTATGACCACAGCGAGGCGAACGCTTCCGCGATAGCCTCGAAAATGTTTTTGTCCGAGGTCATTGTGACCTCTGCCTTGTCGCCCTCGGAGAGATTGATGAACTCCTTCTGCGAATTTGCAGCTTTATTCATGTTCAGCTTATCCTGAGCATATTCCTCTACTACGGCGGTGGATATCGAAGAGTCCACCTTCATCTGTAGCTGGGTGTAGACGCTCTGCTGTTCCGCAAGCTCCTGCTTAGCGTTAGCGATCTCCTGATTCAGCTCGGTCAGCTGTACCTGACCGTGGATGATCGATACGACGATGAACGCGAACGCGATACCGAAGATCACAGCCAACGTGATGCGGAGAGCGCTGCCGCGGGAGCGCTTTGAAGAATTTTTTCTCTTCTTTGTGTCTCTGCGTCTTTTTCTTTTCTTTTCTGTTGTGCCGCTTTCAACATCAGCCGCCCCGTCCTTCGCTATATCCTCGGCCTCGTCGCCGGATGCGTACATATCCGGATCTTCAAAGAGGGTGATATCATAGGCGGAGCTGCTGCGAGAGTAGTACGTCATACTGCACCTCGAATCTCTGTCTGCCTGCACGTGAGTCCAAGCACTCTGGTTTCTGTTTTATGGTTTCTGTTATACGCGCTGTAATCTTTCTGTAATCAAACCAGCAGGTGATATATCCGCTTCATAAGCGGCAATCACAGGATAATGTGTTGTTCAGCGCTGATCCACACAATTTGTGGTATTGGTCAATTGTTACAATGTTGTTATCATTTTACTATATACCGCCGTATATGTCCATAGTGAAACTGTACAAATATGCCGTATATAGCCCGATAATTTGCGCTATATGCCAAAATATCGGCTGTATATTTCTACGTCGGAAAATTCAGAGCTTTTCGCATATCCTGAGCTTTGCGGAACGCGCTCTCGGGTTGTGCTCAAGCTCTTCATCTGAGGGCAAAACCGGCTTTCTGGTGATGATCTTCACCTGCGGAGTCTTGCCGCATACGCAGACGGGGAAGTCCTTCGGGCAGGTACAGCCCTGCGCCTTGTCGCGCATGAACTGCTTGACGATACGATCCTCCAGCGAGTGGAAGGTGATGACGCAAAGTCTGCCTCCGACGCCGAGAAGCTCAAACGCTCCCTGCAGCCCTTCCTCCAAAGCCTCCAGCTCATGGTTCACAGCGATCCGGATAGCCTGAAAAGTCTTGCGTGCCGGGTGACCGTCGCGGCGCACCTTCTGCGGTACATTCTCTTTTACGATCTCAGCAAGCTCGGTGGTGGTCTCTATCGGCTTCTCCTTCCTGTATCTGTCGATACCCTTCGCGATCGAGTAGGCGTATTTTTCCTCTCCGTAAAGAGAGATGATTCGGCTCAGCTCATTCGCATCCAGCGTATTCACCAGATCGGCTGCCGTAGCGCCGCTCTGACTCATCCGCATATCCAGCGGAGCCTCGTCGTGATACGAGAAGCCTCTCGACCTCTCGTCGAGCTGATGGGATGATACGCCGATATCCAGAAGCACGCCGTCCGCCTCAAAAACGCCGTTCTCATTGAGCAGGCTTTTGATGTTGCGGAAGTTCCCTTGGATGATATGCGAGCGGTCGTCGTCCTTGAAGCGTTCGGTGACCGTCGCGATAGCGTCAGGGTCCTGATCTATGCTGTACAGCGCTCCGTAGGTCATACGGGAGAGTATCTCTGCGGAGTGTCCTCCGCCTCCGGCTGTGCCGTCGACATAAACGCCGCCGGGCTTTATATCCAGCCCGTCCACAGCTTCTTTGAGAAGCACCGTCACATGAGTGAAATCCATGCTTACAGCCTCAGCAGCTCGAGGGCTTCTTTTACGGAAGCCAGCTTCTGCTGCTCCATAAACGCGGCGAATGTCGCCTTGTCCCAGATCTCGATGCGGTTGTCCATACCGACCACCGTGACCTCGCCGCTCAACCCAAGATCCTCGCGGAGCTTCTGCGGGACGCTTATCCTGCCCTGTGAGTTGGGCGATACGAGTTTTGCCGGAGAGATCAGCAGATACTGCAGCGCGAGCGCCTTGTCCGCGGGCAGCAGACGTATCTGCTCCCTCAAGCGGTCAAACTCAGCCGAGGACATGACCTGCGCGCAGGTATTGAAGCCCATGGTGATGTAGAAGCTCTCGCCGAGCTCTTCTCTGTATTCTGCAGGCAGGATGATTCTGCCTTTGCTGTCTATACTGCAGTCGCCGGTACCTAAGAACATTCTGCCGCCTCCTTTTCCGGTCTTTATGATGTATTTTGTGTCACTAAATGTCACAAAACGCCACCAACACACCCATTATATACTATCTATCAGAAGAAATCAAGAGAAATGTAACATTTCTATCACATATTTTACATTTTTTTCATAATTTTTTTCGGGCAAGACGGAAATCATATGCCGCGAGGTATGTCGACAATTCGTTCTTGCAAAATCAGCGCGTATATAGTATAATATATCTGTATGTACACTCGATGAAAGGAGGGGACGGAATTGGGCAAAATAAAGAACAACGCTTCGAAGAAGGCAAAAGAGTTTGCGGAGCGGCGCGCGAAGCACAACGCGGAAGAAGAAGAGATACTGCGCGAAGTGCTGATGGAGCAGCCTGATGAAGAACCGTCCGCTCCCGAAAAGCCGAAAGGCATGAACAAGCTCGTCAAAAGGATCGGCATTCTCCTGTTCATCCTGCTGAACGCGGCGGTCATCTGGTACACGGCTTCGGTCGAGTTCTCAAAAGACACTCCCCCGCCGATAAAATTCGGCTTCACCAACATCCTCTTCCTTTTGGGCGGCATCCTTTGTCTGGTGGTCGTCCTTGCCAGTGAAACGACAAAATATATACTGATGATGCGGCATCTGGGCGAGAAGGTATCCGTAAGGCACGCATTCTCAACCGCCGCCCTCGGCAAATACTACGACTGCATAACGCCCTCGGGCGCGGGCGGTCAGCCCTTCCAGATATACTATCTGCACACCAAGGGCTACAGCAGCGGCGCCGCTTCGGCTATGCCGCTGAGCGGATTCTTCACGATGCAGTTCGGCTTCGTCATCCTGTGCCTGTTCGCGTTCACCTTCGGTAACGCGGCGTTCGACGCCACGGGTCTGACGGGTATCAAGATCACCGCGTATATCGGCGCCGTCGCCTACATGGTGGTGCCGGTAATGATAATCATTTCGGGCGTTGCGCCGAAGATCGCCATGCGGATCGTCGCATTCTTCGTGAGGCTCGGAGCGTTCCTGCACATTGTCAAACGCCCCAACCACGCGATAATGAGGGCTGTGCGTTTGCTGAACAACTACAGCGTCAATATCAAGAAGATCACAAAGGACAGACGCCTTCTCGTAAAGCTGCTGCTCCTGTCGACGCTCTTCCAGCTCGCGATGTGCAGCATACCGTTCTTCGTAGTTCGCACATTTGACGGTCACATGGGATACTTTGAAGCGCTGGTCATGTGCGTATTCATCCAGGCAGCGGTATCGCTGGTGCCCACGCCCGGCAACTCCGGCGCGGCGGAAGGCTCTTTCTACATGGTATTCTCGTCCCTCGGTACGGCAGGCACCTTCTGGGCGATGCTCATATGGCGTTTGCTGTGCTACTATTCATTCATAATCCTCGGCGTGCTCATCTACGGCTACAACGCTTTAGTCAATCTTATCGAGAAGCGCCGAAACAAAAACAACGAAACACAAGCGGAGTAGATCGCTCCGCTTTTGCTATGTAATACAAAGGTGATAATATGATCGATCCTAAGAAAATTCGCTCAGCTCAGTTCCTCGACACCTACTACCCCATCGTGGACGGCGTCGTGACTACCGTGCACAACTATGCCGAGCTGATGAACCAAACCGGCTACAGCTGCGTCGTGACTCCGCGACCGATGCTCGAATATGACGACAGCGACAAAAGCTACGAGGTGTACCGCACAAGCTCTCTGAAGATCCCCATCGCGGAGTACGCCATGCCAGCGCCGAAGTTCGACCTGAAGGTCAAGCGTTTCCTCGAGAACCGCAGGCTCGACATATTCCACGCACACAGCCCGTTCATGGAGGGTACTTTCGCCCTGTCTTGCGCTAAGAAGTTCGGCATCCCGACCGTAGCCACATTCCACTCGAAGTATTATGACGACGTCATAAACGTCACCGGCTCCAAGATGGCGGCGAAGATCGTCACAGCCAAGATCGTGCGCTTCTACAACCATGTGGACAGCGTGTGGGCTTGCTCCGCAGGCACCGCCGACACCCTTCGCAGCTACGGATACCACGGCGATATCACCGTCATGGACAACGGCACCACTTACGAGATGCCATCGAACCCCGACGCCCTCCGCAAAAAGGCGGCTCAGGCGTTCAAGATCCCCGAAGACAAGCATATCCTGCTGTTCGTCGGCCATCAGATCTGGCATAAGAACATCAAGCTGATACTCGATACATTCAAGCTGCTTGACAACCACTGCGACGACTATCGACTGTTCCTAGTCGGAAACGGCTACGACGGCGCGGCTATCCGTAAATACGCGGACGACCAGAACTTCAAGGACGGCCACGTGAACTTCGTCGGCAAGATATCTGACCGCGACGTACTGAGCGGTCTGTACCTCAGCGCCGATCTGCTGTTCTTCCCGTCCGTGTACGACAACTCGCCGCTCGTAGTGCGCGAGGCGGCTTCTATGGGTGTGCCCTCGCTGCTCACAGTCGGCTCAAATGCCGCGGAGGCGGTCAGGAAGGATGTATCAGGCTTCACGGCGGAAGAGAACAAGGTCGCCATGTTCCGCGAGATACTCAGGATATTCGGCACCGAAGGTCTGCTCGAGCGCGTCAGCGACGGAACGCAGCGTTACGTCGCCAAGACATGGAAAGAGATCGTCCCTCTGGTACAGGACAAATACGCTGAGATCATCGAGGAATACCGTTTTAATCACAGGGATGACGCATAATACAAACCTGATATAATTACGAACATGGGCTGTCGCTATAATGCGGCAGCCCTTTTTCGCGCAAAAAAGGCCCCGCCGAAAGGCGAGGCCTGAAATGATATATTTACTTAATCAAAGGAGATTAAGCGCGCTCCTTCTTACGCATGAAGAAGATAACGCCTGCAGCTGCTACCATAACGCCGAGCATGATGAACAG
>Ga0310690_10003015_pt1 | contig 26187 bp, 35 predicted proteins | sample AusTroGonzalo_MG_2_FD_207661 | JGI IMG/M metagenome (GOLD analysis project Ga0310690, IMG submission 207661) | Bovine rumen microbial communities from tropical cattle in Woodstock, Queensland, Australia - Gonzalo_04 (v2) (version 2) | ecosystem: Host-associated > Mammals > Digestive system >...
CCGTACTAAAATAGTCAATATCAAATTCATAAGAAGCATTACTTGCAAGCTCAAAAGAGGTTTCTTTTAAATTCCCTATTTTTACACTAATAGCGTTTATCGCACTAGCATTCTCAAGGACTCTTTTGTCGAGCTCAGTCAGATCTACCTTGACCCATTTGTCCGGGTCGAATATCTCAGGAGACTCTACTGGAACGATGCAGCGATACTCAACACCTTCGTGCTTGAGTCGTTTCCCGTAGGCATAGGTCATTAAGGTCGAATACTCTTCAGTGACCCCGGTGACTCCTTCCTGAATGTACTCTCTCAACTCTTCATCAAGCTGATAGCCACTGCTGCTACCGACAGAAGGAATCTGGACTCCATCTGCAGGTGTAATTTTTGGGGTTGAATACTCGTTGTCAGTTAATGCCATTTTCTATCTCCTCTCTTTCGGCCTCTACCTGGGGCTCGTCTGTATCTGTATTTGCTTCCTGGATGGGCTCAACATAAAGCTCCTCTGCAGGAATCTCCGGTTCTGGATCTGCCACGGATTCGACTGTCGGCTCGTTCTGTACAGGCTCGACAATCGGCTCTGCTGCTTCTTCCTTCTCCTCGAAGACATCTTCGAACGGCAGTCCAGTATATTCCTTGATGAAGGAATAGATCTGAGAGAGCTGCGCGTCTCTTCCAAGAGGGATTCCTTCTGGAAAGACATCTGCGATGAAAAGAATTTGAGTCCATGAATACAATTCAGGCTTGTAGGTCGGTTCACAAGATCCATAGTTTTCAATGGATGGATTCTCGACCTTCTTGCTGTTCAGCTGCTTGGCATCCCTTGATGGATAACAACCCAGCCTGAAGGTCAGTGTGTTGAAGTCATAACTGAGTTGCACTATTGCCCAGTAAGCGTCGGTGAAGGTTGTTGCCATATGGTTCTTGTCACTTGGCAATGTCATTTTTAATCCCATATTTTGCTCCTTATAATTGCATCATTATTGCGCCCGTGCCTGGGTTGTAGTACAACTGCCCGAAAGACAGACCTGAATTGCTATTAGGAATATTCACTTCAAGGCGATTTCCTCCTGAGTAGATTCTCAGTGTGATTCCGTTAGTAGCATAAGAATTACCTGTAAGGCTTCCTGTTGCCGAAACTCTGGTCGTTATGCTCTTCCTGTTATTACCGGAGGGCGTCGGCGTGTATGTCATAGTCACATAGGTGCTTATGTCGACCTCTTGGAAGGAACTGTCATAAAAGAGAATCGTTGCAACATATCCTGACGGCGGGTCCGTATTGTAATACGCTCTTATGAATGCAACGGGGGAAGAAACGCCTACTATCGTTGCGGGCAGATAATCAGAGTAACCACTAGAAGGCGCAATTCCCGCAGCATAAAGAGATTGCCAGAGATAATACCCCTGCATATAAGAATTAACGCTTGATGGGTAATCTGTATATGTTGTGCTGCTGACAACCGTCTTGATGACATCACAATCAAAAGACCCTCTGAAAACAGAGTTTCCGATGACAGAGGCGTTCTTTGCTGTGATGTTGCCGCTTGCATCAATGATTACATTGTCGTTGGTACTCCGAATTGCACCTGCGCCGCTGTTGTAGTTCGGATCATAGTAGAAATTGCTTCCGAAATAGATCTTACCATCAGAATCAACAGAGAAGAGCATTGCAGCTCCGAAGTACACATCAAACTGCGGATTGGTCAGCTTCTGGCCGAGTGAATTGTATTCCCTGGCACGGAAACGGAAGCCGCTGCCGGCTGAGCCGTCTCCATCTCCCACCTGGAGATTTCTTGTGATCAGGTTTGCGATAATACCGTTCTGAGAAACGAGGTTTTTGAACCAACCATACAACGAGGCTGTGGAATCAGTGACATCTGTTCCGTCTTCCAGAATGGCAGCAAGAGAATTCAAACCCTTGCCAAAGTTCTCTGGTTTTGTAAAATCAACAAGCCTCCACCCAGGACCTTTATACTCATACACGTACCCTTTACGGTAGGTGACGCCGCTGTCTGTGAATGCTGTAGCCACGACAAAATAATCTCCCGGAATGAGAGGCTGTCCCTCCGGTGTTTCTGTCGGAAGGCTGGTTACAGCTCCGAGACTCGTAGGCAATGAGGCATAAGTTGCAGAGATCCTTGAATATGTCCACTCCGAATCTTCTCCGACACGGACCCTCATCCAGAGATAATAACCTCTGGTCAGAAGAGGAACAGTGTCAGACCAAGTGGAATCATCCCAATACATGGGTTCATCGTCCCAGAGCATCTGTTCACCCTCCCAGAGCATCGCTCCGGAGAGGGGTGGATAATCCGGCGAAGTGCCGAGAGCGTACTGTATCTCCGGTGTTGGTCCGGGAACTCCTTGGGGTCCTTGCGCTCCGCTCTGCTTAGCCTCTTCAGAAACGCCGTGGTAAGCATCTTCTTCAAGGTCGAATGTAGATACTCCCACAGCAGAATAAGCGTATGTGGCGCTTCTGTCGCTCTTCTCTGAAGCGGTAACGAGAACATAGACTTCAAGACCTGAATAAACATCGTCATGGAGCTTAACAACAGATCCAAGCGGAATGCTTTCGTTGGTGTAGAATGTGTATGCAGCTGAAGCATACCTGTGGTACTGAGCCAGAAGATTTGCGTGCAGCGTGGCGTTCTCTTGGTCGTGGATCCATTTCAGCTCTTCCTCGAGAATACTCTTACCGGAAGAAGGACCGTCTATCTGTGTCCGGATCACTCCGTTGGATTTCACGTAAACAATCGAGGCATACAGATCCATGCGCTGGAACTGTCTTGCCCCTCCGGATTCGTTGTGAGCCGTAAGCTTGAAGTATCCACCGCCGACATTCTGGAATACGCAGGTCATTCCTGCGCCGACTACGGTCGGAGAAAGGTTGGAAATATCAACAATTTTGTTGGATCCGACAATCTGAGACTCGGAAGCAGCATTAACGGCGCCGATCAGCGCCGGTTCACGGAATGTATCAGCCTGAGCTTCGGCCCATTCCGCAGCTGTGTAGATCTCTGTGCCATCGAAGTACTCTCCTGCCTGAAGTTCAAAATTACAATAGGGATGACTTGAATCCTGTCCGGTAGTATTCCTGTAAACAAGATAATTGTCAGCTTCTGCGAGCTCCGTATATGCGACTCTTGCTCCGGAATAAGTGCGCAGCTTCTTAGACAGTGTGTAGACCTTCTTGTCCACCATGCGGAGCTTGGTCTTGTCGAAGACCGGAGCATCTTCAGTGTCTGCTTCTATCTCCTGCACGCACAGAAGACCGGAGGCATTAAAGTAGTAAACACAATTACATTCATAGAGTAGGCTGTCCATAAGCTCTCTGCAGGTCTCTCCGGGCTCAACAGTGCGCCTGACAGGTTGCTGCAGCTTGTTCACGTCATTGGGATTCAGTGTTATTCCCAGCGGAGTGACGATGCTCTGGACGGCCAAATAAGCTAGACAGTCGAAGAAGTGTTTTCCTGACTCAATGAAAGGTTTGTTGAACAGCCTTGTACCCTTGCTTTCAAGGGTCATGTTCAAGATCTCTTCACCGTGTTCTGTAACCCCGTATGTATAAGCGGTTGACAGATATCCGGTAAAGAGAACAGTATCATCATCCTCCAGAACGGCCACAATGTCGCCTTCTGTGGCGATGATATCCTCTACAGATGCGCAGCCTCGCACAATCTGAAAGGTTATGGTATCCGATGAGGATTTCAGCCCATTCAATCTTGAGCGCTTGAAATCAAAAGAGTCCCGGATAAGATCACAATCGGCCAGAACCTGGGTTGTGTTATGCCCAGGTTCCAGATCGTTGGCTGTGAATGTCAGTGTGATTTTCGGATCTGTCATCATGCTGAAACCCCGTAGTAGTTGAGTGCATCGAATTCATCACGGATCATGCGAGCGAATTCACGCATTCCTCCGTCACCGACAACCGGTCCGTTCTGGTAGATGTTGATAGTCACCTGTGTGGCTCCCCTGTAGGAAGCAGAAGACACAGCAGTTTCAGTCGAGACAGATCCGGCAGTTGCAGAATCAAAGCTGTTGAGGTTGTTCTGGATGTAGGAGCCGAAGTTTCCCGGAGAACCGGGATCATAAGTGCTTAGACCTGCAAACGGTCTCCATCCAAGAATATTCAGACTGGCAAGCCAGTTGAGAACAGTTGCAACCCAGTGCTGCAGGAGCTGACCGATATACTGGAATGTGCTCGAAACCACGATTACGACCTTGGCGATTGTCTTAAGAACCGGTGTAAGGATCTTCAGAATCGGAAGAATCAGGGATCCGATTGCTTTTCCGATTTCAATCAGAGGCTGAATCAGCGCTGTCATCATCTGCTCGAGCTCAGGACCAATCACCTGAGAAAGACCCTGGAATACATACTCAAGACCGGTCATCAGTCCACCTAATGCCGGGCCCATTGTGGCCATGTTGTTGGCCAAAGACGATGCGACCTCGCCGGCTGTTCCCATATTGTCGAAGAAGCTCTGCATCACACCGGCTCCGAAAGCGTCAGCCTGTCCACCCAGACCAAATCCGCTGTGAACGAAAACATCAGAGATCGCCTGTGCAATGTTGTCCGCAAAGGTCGGGCTGTTTTCGTATGACATATCCCATCTCAGAGGGCTTTCATTAGGGCTTCCGAATACGGATGTCGGTGTAAGGTCCTTGATTTTGAGATTGAATGAGTCGATGACCTCGTTGAGGACATTAACAGTCTCATGCAGCTCTTTTTCCCTGGCAAGTGTTGCCTCATATTCAGGACCCTCGAAGGTTGTGTACATGATGTCGGAGATCTCTCTCTGGACATCTTCACGGAGACCCTTTGCCTGTTCGATGATAGAGTTGTATTCAGAAATCTGGTACTTTGTGGAGTTCTTTCCGTAGGATTTCAGGAACTCATCAAGAGGATTCTCCACGGCCTTCTCGACAGCTTTTGCGACCGTTTCCAGGTATGAAGTGTTTCCTGTTGAGGTTTCAGTTGAATAAGGATTGCGCAGCCTTCTCTGAATCTCTGTGTCGAGGGCCTTGACAACAGACTCCCACGGATTGCCGTACGTTGCCCAGTTCTCCTCTTCTGCTACAGAAGATGGAGTAAACATTCTTGTATAAGCGTCTTCTCTTGCCTTCTTGATATCCGCATCAGAGAAACCGAAAAGACCTTTCCCTCCCTGTACAGCAGATATGACGGAACTTGCCGATCTTGCGTCTGAGGCCCACTGAGAAATCGCAGTAAGTTTCTTATAGATCTCATCAAGAGCAGGGGAAATTGCATCAAGAAGACCTCCTCCGAGGTTCTCCCGGATATCCTGCACGGTATCCCGGATGTTGTCGAGCTTACCTGCCGGTGTGTTGTTGATTGCCTTCGCTACGCCATGATATTTCTGCTCGACCTTATCCAGGATAAGACTCTGAGCTTCATACTGCCTGTTGGCGTCTGCAAGGGCTTTGATCTGAGCCTTCTCATCTTCTGTGAAGCTGACGCCGATTGATTTCAATCTCGAAAGAGCCGTTTCCGGTTCCTGGATGGCTCTGCTCAGTGTCTGAGCTGCGGCGGTGATGTCTTCACCCAGCGCAGCTGCGAGATCAGCTGAAGCCTGGAGTGCTCTGTTGAAACCTTCTTCAGTCAGTGACTCAGTTGCAGCCAGAAGAAGCCCGGCTTCCTTGATGGACTCAGATGAGAAATAAGTCACCTTCTCAAGTGACTCTGCATAACCGTCCATCTCCTTCGCTGTCTTGCCGGTTGTCGAACCAACATTCTTCCATACTGCATCAAGACGAAGAGAGACCTTCTCGGCCTCTGTGTATTCCTGTACGCACTTTCTGGCAGCGGCAGTCATGGCCGCAAACCCTGCAACAGTTGCTGTGGCAAGAGCGGTAATAGAGAAAGCCTTTGTCAGCTTGGATCCGACGCCTGAGACATACTTCTCGAAGCTGTTTAGCTGTTTTTTTGATTGGCTTAAACCTTTCGCCAGGTTGTCGGTCGCTGTGACCGTGACTCTCGCTCTTGCCATTATCTTCTCCTTCTTGCCGGAGCACTGGTCTTCATTTTTTCGACCTTCTCCGACACCATTTTTTTGTATGCTCCCTGGATGACCAGAAGAACCTGCATGGTCATGTAAGGTTGATCAACAAGAGATCCGGGAAACGGCAGGAAATTAAAATCACCGTTATCCGAGTTTATTAGGGGCAGGAAGATGTCCGTTATATAGTGAAGCCAGTGGCCGTACTCGCTGTATAACTCATCATTCCTGCGCCCATTGAAGACCTCCTTACACAGAGACCTTATTTCTCTTCGGCCTCTGTCATCCGGGAACGAAAAACCTGCTTACTGTACTCGCCGACAAGCTTTTCTGTTGTGTCCATCTTCTCGAACAGAAGATCTATAACCGCCTTGGCCTCCATCTTTTCTGCCTCGGTCACAAAGAAATCGTGATCAATGACGGAAGCTTCAAAAATCGCCTTAAATGCGTCCAGTCTTTCGGAATCGTCCTTTGCATTCTTCAGTAGCAGAACTTCTTTTTCAGACGGCTCACGGAAAGTGACGTGAGCATCGTCTTCATTGGCCATTCCCAGCTCTTTGCCGAGGTTGATTTTCACTTTCTGAATGGCGTTGTCGTAATCTTTGCTTTTTACAAACATTGCTTACTCCTCTCCGGATTCCTCTGCATGGGTGACAGTAACAGTAATCGGCTCATCATCGCCTACGGAAAGCGCCTCGCCACCGAATGAAGTGTCAATGATTCCAGGGCCGCCGACATTGGCATCACCGGAATCGAGGCTGATGTTGGGCATGTAGATCTCTACAGACTCATCTTCGTCAGCTGTGAAGACAAGCTTGAGAGCAAGATTGACATTGGACTCGTTAGCGTAGTACGTGGACCTGAACTGCTCAGTAGCTACTGAATACGGAATGGCGATGTCAACGCTGACTGTCCTCTGACCGGGAACTGGTCTGTCGTTGAAAAGGCCACTGCAGTATGTAGCAGGGCTGTCCTCAACGCCGTTGTCGATTGTGATTCTGACGCTCTCAACGCAAAGGGTGCTGACAAGGCTTGACTCAGCTGTTCCACCTGCGCCGTAGTACAAAGTGGCCTGTGTACAGCGATAGCTCTTGCCGTTGAAGCTTAGATTCTGGATTGTCTGTGCGCCGCTTCCGCCAGCTGGGATCTCTTTGGTTCCGACCATGTCAAGATCAACCTTGACGTAATCCTGGGCGACACAATCAAGCGTAAGAGACCTGATAGTTACATCAGGATAGGTCTTCACGATGCTGCCACGCTTCATGACGATTGTTGAAACAGGCAGGTCAGTATTGGGATCCTGAAGCGTATACACGCCGCTTGAGCCCTTGCCGAGTGCGACCTTGAATACCCAGTCAGCGAAGTCCGGGCGGAGAATGGTTGAAAGACCACCCTCAGTGACGATAGCAAGAAGCTCCTTTGAGCTTGCAGTTTTCTTTGCGATGAGATTCGCCTCATCTCCCTTCTGATAAGAGACAGTGATTGTCTCACTTGTCATGTTGATGAGCGTATCAGGGGTCTTAGATGTGCCCCAGGCGCTCTGCTCTGCGGCCTGACATACAGAACCGTTTCCAACCATAAAATTAGGCATGATTTCCTCCTCACTCGTAATCTTTGGTATATGTGATCGCCACAGTAGCCTCTATGCCCTGGACGCTCTCATTCATTTCGACAGCAGGGTAGAAGCTTGCGCTCTGCACCTCTGTAAAATCGACAACCCCGGACAGGTCCATATCCCTCCGGAGAAGTTCGTAAATGTCGTTGTAGACTCCGTAAACCTTAGTAACCAGATCAGCTTTCACGGCTCTTTTGCACAGAATGAACATGCTCACCCTGAAATTGGCCCGGTCATTTGTTGTCGCCAGAGTTTCATACTCCGCATAATCAGGCACAAGATAGACAACGTATCTGGCCGGCATTTTGTCCACACTGGGAAAATCAATGAGAACCGGGATTTTCTCCGGAGGATTCTCACCCTGGGCCGGAGTAGGATTCAGACCGGCGTCAATGACGTTCCTCAGCTGTGTCAGTACTGTGAGCTCGTTCTTCATCTGCCTTCCTCCGCACGCTTGTTCCAGTAATCGACCTGCTTCTGTGCAGCTTTCTCCATGCGCTGCTCGCAGTCTGAAGACATGAAGTATCTTTCAACCGGACCTTCAGTGAAGTCTTTCGGCCGAACTGTGACAGAATGCTTTCTGATCCATTTGCCGTTGATGTTGAAAGTCAGGACCTTGTTCCCGGCCTTCGGCTCGATTGTGTATCCGGAAGCCAGCATGAAGCCGTAACGTGCAAGACGTCCGTCTTTGGATGTGGCCTTATCGCTGGTTGCGTTGTTTGTGAAAATGATTTTGTAGCCGTTCCTGTCAACGTAGCTCGTGATACTCTTGTACAGCGTGCCGGATCTCTTATTTAGAACGCTCTTGTACTGTCTCTTAATGTACTGACGGCCACCAGTGGAAGCTGCACGCATGATGTACTTGCGCACAGTCTTGTTGTTGTGCTCAAGTCCATCCAGAAGGCGGTAGCATTCCTGCAGATCTGCTTCAAGGCTTACGATTCCAGCTGCGATAGTCTCTGCCATTACACAAGCCTCACTATGCGATAAGGATCCAGCTTACGAAGCCACTTGTCGAAGTTGGTATAGTTGATGAAAGTCCTGCTGTTCTCAGCAAAGCTCTTGCCGGTGATTCCGATGTTTCCGCCGGCTTCCTGCAGCATCAGAGATGCGATCTGAAGAATTGTAGTGATGATGGTATCCGGCATTGCGTTTGCCGCCCATCCTGCGACGTAGGATACGGCCACATTGTCTACTCCGGAAGGAAACACTCCCTGGGTTCTGCGAATATAAGTGTCGTGAAGAGTAACCTCCTGGACGTCCAGTGCGGCGCCGTTGATGGAGATAGCTGTCACAGATGTCACGGGATGTGCAAACAGATAAAGTCTATTGAATCCGATGCCGGAAATCAGATCACTGTGAGATCCAGAAAGCGGATCAAAACCCAGATACTCTATGACTACTTCCTGCGCAGCATCGAGAATGCTGTTCTTCAGATCGTCGATAGCAGTACCGGTTTCGAGGTTCCCTGTGTAGGTGTTGAATTGTGTGAGTGTAACAAGACCCATAAAATACTCCTCATAAGATATGTGTCGGAAGGGCAAAAAAAGAGGACCGCCTTTTTGGGGAAGGCGGTCCAGAATGAGATAAACGACAAGCCTTAAAAGCCTTGGGAAGCTTACTCATATTAGTCCGTTGCTTTGGGGTGGACTATACCCTCCGGGCACCAGATCGTCAGCTTTCTTACTGTTCTGCCGGATCCTCAGCCGCTGGAGCAACGTACTCGCAGACCTCAGTTATGACATTGCTGTCCGCCATTCCTTCTTTGACTGCAATAGCCTTGAAGGTTGTCGTCTCAGTGATGTCGATCGCATCGGTATACTCTGTACCGCTCTCAGCTGTTGGGGTTGTGCCATCATCGGTGTAGTAGATGGTTGCGCTTGCTGTATCGCAGCTCATCGTCACACTGTTGTCGGCACAGGTGATAACCGGATCCTCAACCCTCGCAACTACAGTAGCAGCCTTGGTGGTTGTCACTGTAGTGCCGCCCTCTGTGTAAGAGAACGTTGCTGTCTGTGACCCCGGTGTATCTCCCCAGGTTGCCGGACTGACCGTGACATCGCTTGTTACATCTTTGGTTCCGCCTCCGGTGTAAGTTACGGTGAATGTCAGCCCGGTGGGATCAACAGTCTCGCCGGCGACCTGTGGAGCATCCCAGCTCCCCGTGCAGGTCAAAGTGGCGATCTAACCGCTGATTGCCTTGAGGGCATAGGTGTTGGCAGCGATAATCGGCTTACCATCCATGCCCATGATGGCCTGATAGTAAGTGTTGGTGTCACCGACCTTATTGATCGGTCTGATTGCGATCTCTGCACCGATACCGACTGCATAGTCGCCCTTGTCGAAACCGACAGCAACGATAGCATTAGCTGATGTGGAGGTCGGAGCATATCCTGTGACCTCAACCTTGACGCCCTGGATAGAGCCATTCATTATCAGCTCGTTGCGGTAGACATCGTAGCCCTGAACTGTTCCGGTTGTTGCTGCGGCATAGAAGGTAGAGGAGATGACGATGGTCGGATTGACCATAACCTTGTCCTTCATCTTCAATGCAAGCTTCACGAGGTCTGCGATGGTCGGTGCACCGGCTGCGGCACAGGCGATCTGGTTGTCAGACGGAACGGATGTGAAAAGACCTGCGAACTCATAATAAGTTGCCTTTCCGCGGCCGGTCACGACCTGTGCTGCCATAGCATCGGCAAAAGCATCGCCGAAGATTTCCTGAAGCTGAGCCTCGAAGTCGAACGGGAGATATTTCAGTGCCTCGAATGAAACAGGCAGCTCGCAGAAGTAAGTCTCCGGCTCGAGCCTTGTTGCTCCGAGTGCAGCTGTGCTGTCAGATGAAGCATTTGTAACACCCTCTGCGACTCTGGCAGGTCTTGCAGGTCTCGGATTGAGAATTGGGATGACTGTGGCGCTGTTCGGCCCATAAAAATATCTGAGACCGTCCAGGATGTCTGTGCGGTTCTTGAAGATCTTGAAAAGAGCTCCGATAACCTCGACAGCACCTGCGCCGCTCAGCGTTATGGCTCTCTTCTCCTGCATGGCAGAAACGATTGATCTGACCTGCTCACCGAGAACAGTCTTTCCGTCCTTCTTGGGAGCCAGCATCTCAGCCTGTCTCTTCTCGAATTCCTGGCGCTCTGCGTTGAAAGCGTCACGATCCTTCTTCAGCTCATCGCTCATGGTCTGAAGCTTGCTCATAGCTTCTTCAAATTTCTTCTCTTCCATTGTGTTAAACTCCTTTGTCAAGTTCCGCCAGAAAAGCGTCCAGCTGCCGCTCCTGTTCCTTTTCGACCTCAGTGAGTGCATCGGCTGGGGTGGTTGAAGGCTGATCGGCGGGCTTGTCTTCTGGAATCAACTCGCGCATTTTATCCTTCAGGATCTGGCGGTCTTCGTCCGACAGATCTTCTGAATGCAGATTGCCAAAGGCGTGCATGAGATCACGCACGCTTGAATTGGTGTCCTCGTATGCAGGGAAGGACACACAGAACGAGACCTCATAGAGACGGACTTCCAACAGGTAGCAGACCTGCTCCTGACGGCCGTTGATCTCCTGGACCTCCCATCTGTCCTGAATGGTTGTGAATCCGAAAGAAAGGCCGGTATTGTATCCGCCCTGGATGAGGTTGTAGACATCCCGGCCATAAGATGTGTCGGGAAGATCACACTCAATATGAAGGCCGAAGTCGTCAGTGCGCAGTCTGAGACTGCCGTTCTTGACACGGCCCAGAAGCTTGTTTGTGTCATGGTTCTGAAGAGCCCTGACATCAGCTCCGTCTGCCAACGTCTTGTTGAAAGCAGAGGGGGTGATATACTCGTAGAACCCCATGTATTCTGATCTCTTGTTGAACGGAATGAGCCCTTCAATGGTCTTCTTTCCGTCCTCATTTTCTCGAATCTGCAGGTCTACAGCTTTAAGCTCTCTTGTTTTGTAGTCCTTCATTTCTTGCTCCTCATAAGATATGTGTCGATGGTCTTGTTTTTATTCATTTGCCTTCTCAAGTGCGACCTTGTTCTGGGCCATGTACGCCTTGATGTTTTCCTCTGTCAGAGGCATGAGATTCGCAGCAATGAAGTGGACATCTCCGGCTGGTCCGATGTCGTCCATGCCTAGCTTCTTTCGCACCTCGTTCATGGTCAGCATTCCGTTCTGGAATTCCTTGGAAAGAGCGTCCACGGTCTGCAGCGTATTGGTGGTCAGCAGGTTCTTGTACTCGTATCTGATGGAGAATCTTGTCATCTCAGCTGCAGAAAGACATGTCTCGAAGCTCTGGCGGATGTGATCACCCAAAGGCTTGATGCAACTCTCAAGGAAGTCGTTCTGTTTTGATTCGAGACTGTCATACTTGCTTGCAGCAGAATCCAGAACCTCATATGGGATGCCGAAGACTGTCTGTGCGATGGAATGTTCAACGAAGCTGATAAGGCTCTTGAGGTCGGCCTGTACGTTTGAAGTCTGGTCGATTTTACTGATGGTTGAATCTGGCAAACCAACCATCGGATTGCCGGCATTCGCAGGGCCCTGGACGAATTTTTTTATGACCGGAGCGATTTCCGCATAGAGCTTATCCATCTCATTCTTACGGAACGGGTATGACTGACCGAGACTGATGAGAACACGAGAACCAACCGAATTATCAAAATAGTTTCCGGTGTACTGCAGAAGCCTGTTGTCCAGATCAATCAGCTCATGGAAAACAACAATAGGAGATTTTCCGATAGTTCCGTTGTACCCAGGTCCCGGATACGGAATGTGCAGCACTTCCCGGTCGGTGTACTGAACATTGTCGATGGTGTAGATCTTCTGCACATTGCTGATGCGCTCTACCTTGACCCGATCAGGATGAACAAGTGAGAATCCGACAAGCCGGTCTCCGACCCAGTTCTTAAACAGAAAAACGTTGCCCTTGTAAAGCAACAGTCGATAGAGCATCGAGTAGAAGAGATACGGAGTTTCTTCAGTAGCCGGATTGATGAGAGCCCTGTACAACGAATGATCCGTTGCCAGTTTCATCCCGTTTCTTGTGTATTCGTACAGCTGCAGCGGAAGCTGAGCCAATGTCTTGCTAATCTTGTTCACACAGGCCGCAACTGTCGGATTGTTTTCACCGTTGAAAAACAGCGGCATCATTACGCTGTTGGAATCCTCGGGAACAAATGATCTTTGTTTTAAATTTCTGAATCTCGAAAAAAGTCCCATTGACACATGTCCTCATAAGATATGTGTCGATGGTCTCAATATTCGATGGAGCTCAGCCTCTTTTCCATGTCGGCTTCTATCTCTTCTGCCGGCCTGTTGTCGATGTATCCTGCATCAAGCATTGACCTGATTCTGCCCAGCGCCATGAGCGATGTGATGACTCCATCAATGTGCAGCGTGCTGTCTTTTCCGCCATGCTTCACTGGCTTGATATTTTCACTCTGGTCCTTGTAAACATCGCAGTTGGAGATCATCCAGCTCATTACCGGATTGTCGTCAACAATCTCGCCCTTGACTACAGCTGACTCAAAATCTTTCGCCATAGGGGAAAGGTTCTGCAGGTTCTGCCGGATCTCGATAAGATTGCACAACGGACCAATCTCATCAATCAATCGTCCTGCGTTCCACGGATCATAAAGAATGTCTTCGATGTTGTATTTCTCGATGCAGTCCCGGATATTGTCGAACATCATGCCATAGTTGACCACACCGCCAGGCGTAGCCGTGATATATCCCTGGCTGATCCACTTACGGATCAGCGGTGAATCGGTCTTGCACTTGTCCTCAATCTGTTCCTCCGGGATGAAGAAATGATGCTTCAGATAGAACATTCCGGTCTGAATGTGATAGATGCACACATCGAAGGCTGTAAAGTCAAGGCGCTTTGAAAGGTCCACAGCTCCGACAGCAACACAGTCTTCCGGGCGCAGCTGCGAATACTCGGGATACTTCTTGACGTTCTTCATGCAAACTTCCCATCTGGTATGAGAGATCCATCCGAATTCTGAGCTCAGGAACTCTCCGCAGTTCTTGGTTCTGAATTCTGCTTCGAGCATCGGGTTCTGCTTTGCCTCAAGACACTGTGAGCGTAAAGAGTCCAAACGGACAGATACACCCAGGTTAGGATTGGCCTTTGCCCAGTTCTTCTCATTCATCCAGTTATCGCCCTTATCAATTTTGTACATGATGCAGAAAAAGGAATTGTCTTCGTATACACCGTCAAGAATCTTCGCAGCTCTGTCAAATTCCATCGCACCGGCTGAGCGTGGATTAGTACTTCCCGAAGTGATCTCAAAAAGCAGAGGCTCAGGTCTTGATACAGTACCGGATTGAAGAACCTGGATAAGGTCATAGTTCTTCATGGCGGCCAGCTCGTCTATGCTGGCTGCAGATGGGTTGAGACCATCAAGGCTGTCGCTCTCGGAGGCAAGTGCGGTCAGCTTCGATGCCTTCATGTCACAAGTGATTGTTGATGAGCTCTTGTAAACTGAGACAAGTTCTTTCAGATCTGCGTTCTGACGGACCATCTGCTCTACGTTAGACCATACGATTTTCGCCTGATCCCTTTTTACAGCTGCACAGTAGGCTTCGCCTCCAGCCGTCCTCAGAAGGTCATTCAAAAGGACTGACGCAACCATTGTGCTCTTGCCGTTTTTACGGCAGACGTAAACAAAGGCTTTGCGGAACCTTCGCAGCCCTGTATCTTTGTGAACCCATCCGTACACATTCGCAAAGATAAAGACCTGCCAAGGCTCCAGATGAAGGCGCTGTCCTGCCCATACGTCCTTGTACTGTTTCAACAGTTCTGTGAATCTGACGAAGATTGAAGCCTTTCGCTCATCAAAAACATACGGAAACGCCTCAGTTCCCTGGCGTTTAAGATCAGACTCAAAGCGCTTGACAGCAAGCTTGACCCACTTGCCGCACAGCTGAGGATGTTCGTGAACAAATTGCAAATATTCTTCGACTCGCTTCATTGAGCTTCCTCGAGGAGCTGCAGAAGATCTGATTTAGGTTTATCTGTTGGAATCTGCAACTTCGAGCGCTCTGCAGGAGTAATTCCGAACCTGCACGCCAGCTGAATCCAGGTCTGCGAATAGGTCTTCTGAAGATTGCTCATGGTCTTGATTTTTTCTTGGCCGCCTTTGACTGACAACATCAAATCGACAGAAGCGTCTTTGTAAAACTCGAAGATTAAATCTGTGATCCTGTAGTACTCGTCAAGAGCATCGAACATCTGGCCTATTGCCGCACGGTCCTCGATGGACAGGATTCCCTGCTGCGCTTTGACGGTCATGAACGCAGTCCATGCGTCTCTTGTGCGTTTAAGATATCTGGTCGGAGCTGGTTCCGGTCCCATCTGCGAAGGTGTCTCAGGATTCCAGAGACGGCGCTCCGCATGATTGTTATACATTCCTGAAAGCTTCAGTTCAGAGATTGGTTTCCTTGGTCTCCCTGCTTTCATACTAAAGTTTACCTCCAATTTTGCGAAAATATAAACAAGACTAGTCGGGTGGGCTATAAAATTTGGCCCCCCTTTTTTTCCAGAAGGGGTATAGGGGTCAATCAAGAATCAGCGGATTGTCAGCTTTCCGCATCCTATTTTGACGCCTTTCGACCGATTCCTTCTGCGTTTCACGGACGTGACAGCTGTGACAGATACTCATCAGGTTGTCATAGTCCAGGAAGAGATCCCTGTCGCCGTTGTGTGGCCTCATGTGATGGACCTCAGTGGCCGGAGCACCGCACATCTCGCAGCACGGCTGTTCCTTCAGCTTGCGAGCTCGCAGCGTTTTCCACTCAGGAAGGTTGTACAGCTCGTACCACAGGTTGTGACCGGCCTTGTGGTAATAAACCTTCCTGCGCTCCAGCTCTGCTCTCTCAAGAGCCTGATGTTCAAGACAGTACTTGTGGCCGGAATCCATCGGAACCAGCCGGGTACATCCTGTTGCCTTACAAATTCTCATTCGCATTCTTTCTCACGCTCCTCATGGCCCGATAGTACTTGACCTTGATCTTCGGGTCCGGTATTGATTTCCAAACGCTGTGCCAGTCGATACGGCTCTCCAGCGTCTGCTCCACAAGCTGGCCGACCTCAGACTTCAGATCTATTTCAGTTCTGCTCAGAAGCTTCTGGGAATAGTCCTCGTAGCTCTGCTCGGCCGGTTCTCTTTCGTGCGCAGCTTCCTGCACATCATCCAGATCAACATAGGTCTTCGTCTTACATGAATAGTGCATCGCATGTTTCATGTACGAAGACGGAGAAGATCCGATTACTTCCTCTTTGCGTTCCATCAACCTGATGCAGACGTCAGCCGCCACATCAAGCGCTGCATCTTCATTGACTATCCGGTCATCCCTTCTTTGTATTGCGACTCCCAGGTTTACGAGCTTTAGATACAGCGCCTTTAGAACGGCCCGGTCGCTGGTCTGAAGATACTCCTGCTGCAGGACCAGTATCTCGTTTTTCGGTTTTGCCAAAGATCTCTCCTTCAGTACTGTATTCCCTGCATCTGCAGAGCGCTTCAGGGTGCCATCCCAACCCACGGTTTACCATCGTGATGTTGAGACACTTCACAACACGGTTCTCTGGTCTGAACCAATAGCAGCCATCACATGACTTGCCTTCATCTATCTCAGCCATCTCCGCCCCCGGTGTCCTTCACCTCGGTCTTGAGCCAGAACTCAAGCCGTTCCTTGCCGTTCCTGTAGTAGCAGTTCGGACAGGCCGCCGCATTGCCCTGCAGTTGATAGATGGTCTCAAGAAGCTCTTTGTCACTCATCTGCCGGATTCTGTCTGCATTTGTCATCATTGATCTCCTTGAATTGTTTCTCATGCTCTGTCTTAATCTCCGGGCCAACAAAGCCCAGGTCTCCGGTGAACCGGATGGCCAGATCACATGTAGGACAGTGCACAACCGTCACCCCGTCGAAATTAAGCTCATCTGTTGTCAGCTTCACGTAAGTGCCACAGCGTGGACACTTCTTTGTGTATGACAAAGTTCCTTTTGCAAGTTTCGTCATTCAAGGCCCTCCGGGAACTCCCTGATCATGTTCTCTTCGCCGACAATCGGAACAAGACTTTCCTTCATCAGAACCGGTGCGCCCATCTGGCGGCATGTTCTGACGATGTTATCAATCCAGCTCTTCTCCGGAACAACCTTGTCCGCACGGTTTCCCGTCTCAGCTCCAAGAATGACCCAATCCGGCCAAACCTCTTTATAACGGACATCAACAGCCTTATCAGGCCAGGGCGCAAGAATAGGCTCGACACTCCAGAAGGTGTGCTGACGCTTGTTCCAGTGTGCCATCCTTGTAAGATCCGTGACGGTCGTTCCAAGCCAGAAGTTTGTATCTGTCGGCTTGATGATCTTCTCATCAATCAGATCATCGTATCTTGATGGGTTCTTAGTTAGGAACATGTACGTGTGCCACGGAGCTCGGCGACAAGCCTCCAGAACAGAAGAGATGATCCAATCCGGAACCCATGCTCCAAACAGGTCACTCATGCTGCACACAAAGACGACAGAAGACTCCCTGACCTTCTCAAGGTCGTGGAGCCTGTACATGTGGAATGTGGGCTGAAAACCGAAAGGATACGGCTCAATCGTGCCCTCGTATACGTATGGCTGCTCAAGAACATGAACATCCTTATTGTTGGCTGTCTCAATAATCGCTTCCGGATCCTTGGATGCAAATCGGTTAGCGATCCTCCTGGCATAACAGTAGAGGCATCCGTGATGACACCCCGTCAGCGGATTCCATGTCATGTCAGCCCATTCAATCTTAGTTCCTTTCAAGCTCAACCCCCTTTATGCCGGTAAGAATTGACGGCGGAGTAGGTAGTACATCCTTTATCGGCCGCCACAGATGAAGACAGTTCGGTATGTTGTTTACATACTCATCAACAGGCGGATGAAACTGCACAACCCATTCATCCGGCCTGAAGAACATGTCCTTCAGAATGCACATATCTTCCCAGCTCGGAAGATAAGACTTGTTCTTATGGCTTATGCTCACATGCTCCCATCCAAGACCCCAGCTGCAGACAACAGAACCCTGGAAGTTCTTGAATTTCAGATGACCGGCAAAACCAGCCCTGTCAATGTATTGAATCCTCAGCCCTGGAATCGTCCGGAGCTCTTCAAGCTTCTTCATCTCTTCCTCCCGTCTCTTATGGTCATGATGACCACGAATATGAAAAACACAACAACCACGATTCGCAACCCAATAAACAACCAGCTCATTGACTGCGCCTCCTGTAAATCTCAAGTACTCCCGGATCAAAGGTCGGTAGCAGCATCCACATGGACGGCTTATACTGTCTGACATCAATCTCGTTGCCCTGGCTGTCATACCATTTACCAGCTGCGAATGTGTACTTCCTGGACTGCGGCTCTTTGCCTTCACGAACAAACCATAAAATGTATTCTCCCGAATGCAAGGGCGGATTCGTAGCCCAGTCCTCAACCTTCATCGGAAACCTGGTCAGGTAGCTTCTGATGCTGTTCAGTACCGATTGCAGCGCCTGGCTGATACTCAGAACTGCAGAGTAGGCCTGTTCAAGCCTTTCGGTAATCAACTCTGTATCTCCGATCAGTCTGTCAATCTTCTTGCGCAACCTCTTTCTCATGATTCCTCCCGTCAGAAGTACGGATCATAATCAGGATCTTCTCTCCTGACCTCGTTCAGCCTTCTCAAGTCTGGTCCGTCAAACTCGATTCTGTATCCAGATGAATACCTGCTTCTCAGCTGACTCGAAAAGAGCGGTTCCTTTCCCTCATTCGGCCCAAAGATCTCATTCGGCTTTCTGTTGGTCATTACGATTGTCGGAAGACCGTTGGAGAACCTGACATTCAGAATCTGCTCTATGGTCCTTTTGTCTCCCGGAGTCCACTGCGTCATGCCGAGCTCATCCAGAACCAGTACTCCGCAGACATCCGTCCAGAATCTGAACCCCGTATCATTGAAGCTGCTGACAGATCTCAGAAGCCTTCCCTCATCCGTATACCTCGGGTCGTGATACCTGCAGTCATTGATGCTGTCGAGGATTGCAACCGTGTGAATGAAGGCAGTGCCCAGATAGCTCTTACCGGTTCCGTTGCCGCCGGAGATGATCATCGTCTTGTGGGAGTACTTGTCGTTGATCATGTCATACATGTAGTTCATGACCTTGACCTGCTTCTCGCTGTACGGATCAATGCTCATCAGGTTGTGTGTCCTCATAGTCCTGGGAATTCCATACTCGGCAACCGGAATGTCATAATCCACAACAACCTTTGTGTTCTTATCCCTGAAGCCGTTCCACCAGCTCTTCTTTTTGTCGGAAAACTGATTACTCAAAGATCACCTCCTGCTCGGGATATTCCTCCCTTGTCCCGTCTGCGGTCATGCTCATTCCGATGTTTGTGCCCTTGATGGTCTCTGACTGCTTCAGCTGCTTGCTGTTGTCATATACACCCTCAAGGACCTTCAGGAAGTTGCTCTTGTCCAGAATCCAGTCAAAGTAAATCTGAAAGCCTCTGCCGTTGAAGCTGGCCTTTCCGGTCAGGTAGTCACTTTCCTTGATCTTCTGGAAGACAGTGTTCACATCATCCTCTGAAAACTCGCTCAGAAGGTTCTCGATGGCCATCTCTCTCTGGCAGGTCATCTTCACGCAGCTTTTTACCCCGTCAATCATGTTGAACCTTGTCATGAAGGCCTGAGCCTTTGAGCAAGAATAATCAGTACTGACGGGAATAATCCCTTTCGTTCTGACTTCTTGAAGAGCTTCCTCGTGCGTGCGTGCGTAATTGATACTCTCACTCTTACTCTTGCTCTTACTCTTACTCTTACTCTTACTCTTATCGGACAACATGAGGACATTGTCCTCAATTTGTCCTTGAGAAACCTTTTCACGGTACAGTCTTTTCTTCTCTGCCCACATTGTTTCACTGCCGATCATCTTCTGGACTTCGTACATGTAGAAAGTTCCATCATCCTGAAGCTCCATAAGGCCCAGCTCCGTGAAGATCTTCACAGCGCTGCGGACAACATCAATATCCGTATGAGTAATTGTGGCCAACATGTCATCGTTGTAAGGAATGGCCTCAGAGAACCGGAGCCTCCCTTCGTGGTCTATGCTTTCGCAGAGAAGCTTCAGATAGAACAGAACATAGTCCTTGCCGTTCTTCATCGACTCGACAATCTGAACATCGTGACGCTTGAAGAAATCCCTCTGCAGCTTCAGCCAGTAATATTTCTCAGCCATTGTTTTTCTCCCTCTGTGCCTTAACCTCCATCATGGCTTCAGCCATCTCGTAAGCCCTCTTTGCAACGTGTTCCGGAGAAAGAAAGCGATCAGCCCTGATGCACAGAAGCGCAGACATTGCGAACTGATCACGAAGAGTTTTACGGGCCTTTTTGCAGTCCTCAATCAGATGTTTGATAAAGGCAATAAGCCACCCTTCCGTGACCTCTATTTCTCCGTCAGAATTGAACGGAACAGCCGAACCGATTTCGGACGGCATAATTTTTAGTTCGTTCTCAAAAAATTCTCTTTTTGTCATTTATCTCCCCCCCAAATATCAGCCGTTTTCATGTGGTGGTTGTCCCGGATCTTCGATGGCACTCACATTCGGAAAGAACTCAACCAGGCGCTTTACCTGATGGAAACAGTCAGCCGCAGCTTTATCACCGATATCCCTCTGGTCTTGCTCAGCTGCTTCGATGAACTCAAGAAGCTCCTTGCGGTCAACAAGATCTCTGTCCCATAAACGGATGACCTTTCTGCGCTCGTTCTTTTCCGCTTGCTCTCGCTTGATCTGCCAGCGCTTCAGGCCATACTCATACCACCAGCTCATGACCATCCAAGCCAGGACAGCTAACAGCACTAAGACAAACATTGAAACTAAAAACATGATTGTTTTTATGACCTCAACTCTCATCTATTTGCCCTCCAGTTTGTGGAACTCCGCAGCAAGAGCCTCCAGCTTCTCTTTGATCTCCAGAACCTTCTTCTTGGCCTTGGATGTCTTCAGCTGGAACAGATCCTCAAGCTCCATTGATTTCGGAAGCAGCAGAGCCAGTCCGGGAAGCAGATCTGCAGGATTGCTCGGCCATGCCTCCTGTGTTTTCGACATTTCGGTTGAGGCATATAGGTACATGACCGAGAAGATGCGCTTGTTGTCCGCTCCTTCCAGCGGTTCGGACTTGCTGTAGTAGGGTTTGCCGTAGATGAATCTGTCGAGCTGCCACTTGGTCTCCCCATACAACGCCTTGGCCAGAACCACTCGCTCATCCTTATCCGGGAATCGCTCATCTTTGTGGTTCTTTGACAGCCAGGCGTCTGCGTGCTCATAAAGCATCTTGCCGAGTATTTCCGGAAGCTGCGCAAAGAGAGCCTTGTACTCCTTGTTGATCTCTTTCTTGCGTTTCGATACATCCGGAGCCTCTTTCTTCTTCGGCTCTTTCTTCTTCGGCTCTTCCATCGGAGCGTAGCCGATCTTGCCGTTCATGCTGATGACTTTTCTTATATGATCTCCGCCTTTGCCGTCCCAGACTGAGTATTCAGAGATCTTTGCGGTTTTTATTCCATCCTTCTGAAGCTGGGCTCTGACCCGGTTGTCTGTGTTGTAGCTTTCGCCGTAGATCTCGGCGCCCTGAGCTGCGGCAAGACGGGTCAGTTTCTCACAGTAGCAGCAGACATCTTTACAGGTTCCGTCCGTACCGTCAAAGAGCACGTTATCGCTGGCGACGTTCTTCGGACAATTCTTGCACTTCGGCTCAAGCTGCAGCAGATTTTTAGAGCATCGACTGAGACCGATTCCCTGCATTCCCAGGTATGTTGATCTGATTGTCTTTGAATCCGGCGACCAGCCGCCGAACTTGTTGAATACTGCATCCTGATCTTCCGGAGACATGACCGAATATTCCTCAGCTGCAGCTGCGTCGATCTTGCCGTCAATGAAAGCTTTTTTTGTGGTTTCTGTCAGATTGTTAAGATTTGATCTCCGGATAAGCTTGCCCATATCCATGCCCAGCATGGCGCAGATCACCTTGTTGTCATAACCCTGACCCTGGAGTGTACGGATCTCACTCGCTTCATCCATCGGATGGAGACCCTTTCTGTCCAGGTTTTCAAGCGCCCTGGCTCTTTCCGCCTGATCCTCCGGGATGATCTCAGCCGGAACATCCTTCAGGCCGAAAGAAACGGCGCTGGCTAGTCTTCTGTGACCGGCTACAAGAACAAAGCTTTCCGGATCTGTTTTGTCCTGATAGACGAGAAGAGGCACAAGAACCCCTTCTTTCTTGATGGACTGGATGATTGATTTGTCCGAATGGTCTCTGTTCTGACCATCCAGAACCTTGATTTTCTCTACTGCAATTCTCATGATTCTCTCCTGTTGTTTTATTTCTTGGGTTTTCTACCACCCCGTCTCTTGTAAGAAGTGCAGATGCCATCTGGAGAATGTGTGCGGTTGTCTCTGCGGCACTTGTACCCCGGAAGAATCTCGTCTCCCATCCTGAAGCTTGATTTGAGCGCCGAAGCACAGTTACGGCAACTTGCCGCAGTCGGAAATATATCATTGTTTACCTTCGGCTCTTTCGGCTTTGGTTCAGGTTCTTTTTTGATTGTTGTTGATTTCATCACATCGCCGCAGTTGGCGCAGATCAGCTCTGATTCATGCAGCTCGGTATCGTGTAGCTCTTTTCTTCCGCAGCTAGGACACTGATAACCGAACAATGTCATACCTTCTGAGATAACCCTAATTAGTCCCATATTTCCCTCCGCAATAAGGCATCATTCCCCTGCTCCGCTCAGTATCATTTCGATTACCTCCAGAGCCGTTTCCCATACTTCCTTCCTCATGGTCCTCCTCATCGTCAAAGTGCCCAGGGCCGTCAACCGGGATCTCCCTCGGCTTGCTTGGACTCTGCACCTCCCGGAGATACACCCAGGATCTGTGCATCATTTCCATCCACTCGGCCATCGTGTGACCTGACCATAGCCATTCCAGCTGCGCATCATGCTTCAGGCTGAATGAGAAATCCGCATCCCTGTGCGCCTTCTCATGACATGCCGGACATAGCTCGATCACAAAATCATTCTTCTCAGAGATCCTTCTCAAAGCTCCTCCGAAAATATGGTGAATCTGCGTCACCCCGGGGGCTCCGCAGACCTGGCATCTGTGCTTCTTAATTCGGACCTTATCCCTCTTCATCTCGTTTCCCGGATCTGGAAGTTGATGTTCCAGCCAGTATCATCATGGTTCCGCTGAATCGAGATCCCCGATGTTATGTATCCATAAGGCACCGTCATATTGCCTTTCTCTGTTTCAAGCAGAAGAGTGTTGATGACACGGCTTGCCCACTGATTACGAGCTGCTTCATCTACCAGAACAAGGTCTTCACGCTTTTGCTGTTCTCTTGCCATATACCCTCCCGGTATGACGGCTGCAGGAGTCGAACCTGCTCGTCCTCTGCCGGTCTTTCCCGGCTGTCAGCGAACATTCATTATTCGGACAACGTCCGTATGGCAGATCCGGGAATCGAACCCGGACAGGCGCCTCTCAGGATTGGGGTGGGGAGAAAAGTCCACCTGCGCCAGGTCTGCCGTGGGCCCTCCGGAAGACCGCCTCAAGCCTTCCTTCGGACCGTGTTTGCAGCTGATGATGAGAAAAAGAACGTCTCCGTTATTCCGAGGCTTTCTGCCCATGAATGAGGGCCGCATGTCCGGTTATCTCGTAGAAGGTGGGGCGAACAGTCACATCCTTCAGGAGACCTGTTTCTGGGCGAGTATCCAGGCATCCACATCAGTGGCCCGGTATCTCAGTACTCCGCCGATTCGTATCGGTTTCGGAAGAGCATCGGGATTCTTAACACGCAATGCACGCAGCGCTCCGTATGTGATACCCAGAACAGCTGCAAGCTGCTTCATGTTGATCAGAGGCGTTATCATTGCATGTACTGTCATGGATTCGGGAACGCAGCTCATGGGAGGCTTTGCGACTGATCCGACGGGTCTTCCTCTCTCAGCCATTGGATACCTCTCTCGTAGTTGGCGTTATGCCAACATCATCTTTAAAAAAAACATCAAGAAAAGTCTGCTGGTTCATTTTTAGTATTTTTCTGAACTTCTCAGCTTCCTCGATATAGATTCCCGTTCTTTGTGCTAATTTGTTATTAAGTGTGTTAAGAGACATTCCGGTAAGCCCTGCGACCATCTCTTTCGGTAGCCCAGATTCCTTGATTAGATATCCGAGCTTTTCAACGTCTACCATCCCTCCCTCCTTGGCACGGTTTCCTATTTGCCAACTATACAACATTGTATTACCTGCGTCAACAAATATTTGGTGAAAAAAATTGACATTTTGCCAATTAGGGGTGATATTAGAAGTCCGAGGTATTTATGAGATTCGGAGAAAGGGTTAGACAGCTTAGAAAAGAAAAAGGAATGACTCAGGAAGAACTTACTAAAGCAATAGGCGCATCTTCCAAGAGTATGATCTGTAAAATAGAAAACGGAACAAGAATGACCCCGTTGTCAATGGTTTCGAAGATTGCCGCAGCTCTGGGCGTTTCTATTTCAGATCTGACGGAAGAAAAAGAAGATCCAGAGAACATTGCCCTTGAATTCGTTCCTTATCTCAACAAAGCAGAAGAATGGCAGCTTGAAGCTGTACGCAAAATCCTGGAGATGCCTCCGAAAAAAATTTATCAGTCTACAAAAATAAGCGTTTAGTAAAAGAAGGGTGGATTTAATGAAGAAAACAGTTTTTATCATAGTAATTCTGGTTGTGTGTATCTTTGCCTGTTTCGCAGATGTATCAAGATGGGCAAGTTATTTTTATGTGGACGAATTCGGTGATCCGACAGACACACCGTATATCCGCAGCGAAACAATAAGATTGAAGTATGGAAACTATGACTGGGATGTAGCTCATTGTTCTATCTGTATCGATTTTGATTCTGTCGGCCTGATCCTTAATGACAGAGTATACGGAGACTGGGTCATCAAAACAAAAACAGAGGACGGAACTACACATTCGTTTAAAGGAAAACGTGCGAGTAACGGAACAATACTCATAATAGACAACACTGCATATAATCTGCCAGCCACTTTGGTCATAGATCTTGTGAAAGGCTGCCGACTGATTGCTTACCCGGATAACAAGTACTCAAATGACAAATACGATTTCGGGAAAGTGAAGCTCCCTCTTGAGGAACTGCAGAAGGTTCGTCCCAACTGGACCTGAGTATACTTAAGTATGTACGTAAGTATGTTTACATACCTACGCTATGGCCATGCTCTGGACCTCCAGAATCTGCTTCAAATCGTCAACTTCCAAATGAGTGTAGTGCTCGGTCATCTCTTCATCCTCATGCCCTATGACGGCTCTGATCTTCTCTCCCGGTATTCCTGCAGCAGTCAGTCGGCTGTTGAAGTAATGCCGGAAACTGTGGAAGCTCAGAATCGTTCCTTCCGGAGCTGCGATGCCCAGCTGATCCATGCGCTGCAGGAGCTTCTTCTCGAAGTAACTGTTGGACACCGGATGAACCCCGTCGAAAGAGAACACATACAGGCCTCCTGATGCGATATCCTGAAGCATCTGGTAAATTCCCCTCCCGATGGGAACAATGCGGCTGTAGCCCGATTTTGTGCACTTTCTGCCGTCATCATGATTGTTATAGGAAGCATCGACCTCGATGTAGGTCTTGTGAATCTGTCCGGGAGACAATGCACGGATCTCTCCGGCACGCATTCCGGTCTGAGCTGCAAGCCTTGCCGCCACTTCTCCCAGGTTGCTCTTCCAGCTTTCAGAGAACAGCTGCGAGATCTGGTCCTTAGTGAAGGCTATTCTTCTTCGGGTGTCCGCATTCTTGGCCAGAGGCTTGACCTTCTGGGCCGGATTGTCTTCCCTCAGTCCGTCTTCGACCGCAACCTGGAAGATCTGCCGCACTATGGTCAGGACATTATTTGCTGTCTTGTGAGAAATCTTTGACGACTCTGGCAGCCCGATGAGCCAGCGGTTCACGTCTCCCACGTTGATTGACTCGATCGTTCTGGAACCGAAGAAAGGCAGCACATGATGTTCCAGATAATACCGGTTCGTCTTGGCCTGTTTCTTCGAGTACTTGTAACCACGCTTTATCTGGCTCTGGATGTAAGGACATTTCTCATAGATGTAGAAGTCCTCCACATACTCAGAGAATCGGTTCACCTTCTTGCGTCCTCCGGGATTCAGAAGAGTGCCGGTGCGGATCCTTTCCGAGACTATAAGATTGGCCGCTGCTTTCGTTTTTCTGGCTGTAGAAAATCTTTTTCTTTTGCCGAATTCATCATAGGTCCAGTAGTACCAGACCCCGTTTTCCCTGCGATAAAGAGTCGCTGTTCCTGTTTCCATCCGTTCTCCTCCGGTTTTATAAACTGTACACAGTTGGTGTACACAGACGAACGGAGAGTTCTATAACTCCAAGCGCTGCAAACACTTGTTGGAAGCGGCATACGGGAGTCGGAAATAGGTTTGCTCCGTTCGTCTTTGTCAACTATTGTTACTATATGTATTTAATTTTTGCAAGAAAAACAGAAAACCCAT
>Ga0310690_10003016_pt1 | contig 26171 bp, 16 predicted proteins | sample AusTroGonzalo_MG_2_FD_207661 | JGI IMG/M metagenome (GOLD analysis project Ga0310690, IMG submission 207661) | Bovine rumen microbial communities from tropical cattle in Woodstock, Queensland, Australia - Gonzalo_04 (v2) (version 2) | ecosystem: Host-associated > Mammals > Digestive system >...
GACGGGGAGCCTCCTCAGCCTGTGGGAATGGTCATCTTCGACGACGAGCTGTCAGCTAAGCAGCTGCGCAACATCGAGAAGGAGCTGCAGGTGAAGATACTGGACCGTACGTCGCTGATTCTCGACATCTTTGCCATGCGTGCCCAGACGGCTGAGGCAAAGGCGCAGGTGGAGCTGGCCCAGCATCGCTACATGTTGCCCCGATTGCAGCGGCTGTGGACACACCTGGAACGTCAGGGTGGCGGCTCAGGCTCGGGTGGCGGCAAGGGTTCAGTAGGTCTGCGCGGCCCTGGTGAGACGCAGTTGGAGCTGGACCGCCGTATCATCCTGCAGCGTATTACGCTGTTGAAGCAGCGCCTCAGTGAGATTGACAAGCAGAAGACCACGCAGAGGAAGAACCGCGGACGGCTGATTCGTGTGGCCTTGGTGGGCTACACCAACGTGGGCAAGTCGACGATGATGAACCTGCTCTCGAAGAGCGACGTGTTTGCCGAGAACAAGCTCTTTGCCACGCTCGACACAACGGTCCGCAAGGTGACCATCGACAACCTGCCCTTCCTGCTGGCCGACACGGTGGGCTTCATCCGCAAGCTGCCGTCAGACCTGGTGGAGTCGTTCAAGTCGACGCTCGACGAGGTGCGCGAGGCCGACCTGCTGGTCCATGTGGTGGACATCTCGCATCCCGACTTCGAGGAGCAGATCGAGGTGGTGGAGAAGACACTGGCCGACCTGGGCTGTGCTGAGACGCCGTCGATGATCGTGTTCAACAAGATTGATGCCTACACGTGGACGCCGCAGGACGAGGACGACCTGACGGAGCCTACGCGTGAAAACATCTCGCTCGACGACCTGAAGCAGACTTGGATGGCGAAGATGGGTGAGGACTGCCTGTTTATCTCGGCCAGGAACAAGGAGAATATCGACGAGCTGCGCACGGTGCTCTATAGGAAAGTGCGCGAGCTGCACGTACAGAAATATCCGTATAACGATTTTTTATATCAAGATTATGAGTAATTACAGACAACTGACACAAACCGAAATTGAAGTTTTAGAGAACAATGCCTGCTGGGCTGAAGACTGGCAGCGAGTGATGGTAGCCGAGGGCTTTAAGCCCTATAACTTTCACCGGGTCATCTTCTATGGTGACATCCGCCTTGGCGAGTTCAACAAGATGGTGGAGGTGGCCAAGGGCTTCATGAAGCATTCCGGCATTAACGATGCCACGTTGCGTAACGTTACCGTGGGCAACGACTGTCTGATAGAAAAGGTGGGTAACTACATCAACAACTATTCCATAGGCAACGACTGTTACATCTCAAATATCTGCACGCTGGAGACCACTGACGACGCCACCTACGGCGAAGGCTCCGTCATTTCGGTGCTCAATGAGATGGGCGACGGCAATGTCGTCATTTTCCGTGAGCTGAACTCGCAGATGGCCTCTTTCATGGTGAAGCATAACAGGGACAAGGTGCTGAAGCAGACGCTGCAGCAGATGATTGAGGACGAGCTGCGCGTCAGTCGTCCGGAGCGTGGCCTCATTGGCAATAACGTGAAGATTATCAACGCCAAGGACATCTCCAACACCGTCATCAAGGGCTACTGCGAAATCAGCGGTGCCTCGCGCCTGTCGGAGTGTACGGTGATGTCGTCGATGGATGCGCCTGTGTTTATCGGCACTGGCGTTATCTGCGAGAACTCCATCATCTGCGACGGCTGCTCCATCAACAATTCCGTGAAGATGCAGGATTGCTTCGTGGGCGAGGCCTGCCAGATTACCAACGGTTTCACGGCTGAGGCCAGCCTGTTCTTTGCTAACTCCTACATGGCCAACGGTGAGGCCTGCGCCGCGTTCTGCGGCCCGTTCTCTGCCTCTCACCACAAGTCGAGCCTGCTCATCGGCGGTGAGTTCTCGTTCTATAATGCGGGTTCCAACACCAACTTCTCGAACCACGCCTACAAGATGGGCCCCTTGCACTACGGTACGTTGGAGCGCGGCACAAAGACCGCCTCGGGTTCCTATATCCTGATGCCTGCCACTATCGGCGCCTTCTCTGTTTGCTTCGGCAAGCTGATGCACCATCCCGATACGCGCAACCTGCCGTTCTCCTACCTGATGGCTTACGGCGACGACTGCTACTTGGTGCCAGGACGCAACATCACTACCGTTGGTCTCTACCGCGACATCAAGAAATGGCCGAAGCGTGACAAGCGTTCCAAGCAGTCGCGCAAGTCGATTATCAACTTCGACTGGCTCAGCCCCTTCACCGTAGGTGAAATCATGCAGGGCATCCAGATCCTGAAATCCCTTCGCGAGGCTTCGGGCGACAACGTGTCTACCTATAACTTCCACGAGTATGTCATCAATGCCTCTTCGTTGAAGAAGGGGCTGAAGTACTACGACATTGCTCTCCGTATCTACATGGGTGCCGTGCTGAAGCGTGCCCAGAAGGAAGGTTATATCGGCCAGCCCGTGAGCTCCGTTGGCAAGGGTAAGTGGGTAGACCTCAGTGGTTTGCTGCTGCCCGAGAGTGAGGAGAAGCGGCTGATCAGTGACATCAAGTCGGGGGCCATTGACAACATCCAGCAGGTGCTCGACCGCTTTACCGACATCAATAACCACTATTCCGACTACCGCTGGGCATGGAGCTACCAGATGATTCTGGACTACTACCACCTGGATGAGCTGGATGCTGCTGCCTGCGAACGCATTCGTGAGGACTATGTCCGTGCCCGCCGTGCCTGGATTGCCGAAATCCGCAAGGATGCCGAGAAGGAGTTTGCCATGGGCGACGTGGAGCAGGAGGTCTTCGATGACTTTGTGAGTAAGTTAGATCATGAGATAGACTATGAAAACTAAATTGTTATTATCCGTTTGTGCCTTGGTACTTGGGCTTGGTTCATGTAGCAAGTACAAGTATGAAAGTGTGGACAAAGACTTGTCGAAGACGCGTATCTACACGTTGGACAACGGTCTGAAGGTGTACCTCAGTGTGAACAAGGAGCAGCCGCGCATCCAAACCTTTATTGCGGTGCGTACGGGTTCGAAGAACGACCCTGCCGAGACCACGGGCTTGGCCCATTACCTGGAGCACCTGATGTTCAAGGGCACGGGTCAGTTTGGCGTGACGGACTCCACGAAGGAAGCTCCGCTGCTGGCCGACATTGAGCAGCGCTACGAACAGTACCGTAAACTGACCGACCCCGAGGAGCGTCGCGTGGCCTATGCAGGCATCGACAGCGTCAGTCAGGTGGCTGCACAGTACTTCATTCCCAATGAGTACGACAAGCTGATGGCTGCCATAGGTGCCGAGGGTACCAACGCCTACACCTCGAACGACGTGACCTGCTATACCGAGGATATCCCCTCGAACGAGGTCGAGAACTGGGCGAAAATCCAGTCCGATCGTTTCCAGCACATGGTGATTCGTGGCTTCCATACTGAGTTGGAGGCCGTCTATGAGGAGTACAACATCGGACTGACACAGGACGTGCGCAAGCTCTATGAGGCTTTGTGCCGCAAGCTCTGTCCGACGCATCCCTATGGTCTGCAGACCACCATCGGCACGCAGGAACACCTGAAGAATCCTTCGATTACGAACATCAAGAACTACTTCGCCAAGTGGTATGTGCCTAATAATGTGGCCATCTGCATGGCAGGCGACTTCGACCCCGACGAGGTGATTGCCACCATCGACAAGTATTTCGGACAGTGGCAGCCGGGCGACGACGTAGCCCAGCCCACGTTCCCTGCACAGCCCGTCTATAGCGAGCCGCAGGATACGGCCGTCGTCGGCCCCGAGGCTGAGCAGCTGTGGTTAGGCTGGCGCTTCGATCGCGGTGCCTCGTTGCAGGCTGACACGCTGCAGGTCATCGAGTCGATGCTCAGCAACGGTACTGCAGGCCTTATCGACCTCGACATCAACCAGCAGATGAAGATGCTCGGAGCATGGGGTGGGGTAGAGACGCTGATGGACTACTCGGCATTCATCCTTTCAGGCACACCCAAGGAGGGACAGACGCTCGACGAGGTACGCGCCCTGCTGCTGGAGGAAATCGACAAGCTGAAGAAGGGCGAGTTCTCCGACGACCTGCTGCCATCGGTTGTCAACAACCTGAAGCTGCAGTATTATAACTCGCTGGAGAACAACCGTGCCCGGGCCAGCATGTTTGTCGATGCCTTCATCCTCGGCACGCCGTGGGAACAACAGGCCACGCGCCTCGACCGTATTGCCGGCATGACCAAGGAGCAGATCGTGGACTTCGCCGCCCGTCACTTCAACGACGGTTATGCTGCCGTCTACAAGCGTCAGGGTGTAGACCCCAACGAGAAGAAGATAGACAAGCCGCAAATTACGCCGATTCCTGCCAACCGCGACGCAGTGAGCCAGTTTGTGAAGGACATACAGGAGGCTGAGGTGAAGCCCATTGAGCCGAAGTTCGTTGACTTCCAGCGCGACCTCACCTTCGGCACCGTGCGCGAAGTTTTGCCCTCCGTCTATGTCAAAAACACCGAAAACGGCCGTTTCCAGCTGGCTTTCCGCTATGAGTTCGGCAAGCAGGCCGACGTACGCTATGACTATGCGGCTGATTATCTGGACTATCTCGGCACCGACAAGCTGACGGCAGAGCAGGTGAAGCAGCAGTTCTACAAGCTGGCTTGCAACTTTGAGGTGAGTGTGGGCGACCGCAACATCAGCGTCACCCTGAACGGACTGAGCGAGAACATGGGCGAGGCTTTGGCACTGTTAGAGAACGTGCTGCAGAATGCCAAGGTCGATCAGGCAGCCTACGACCAGTATGTCAGCCTTATTGACAAGGCTCGTGCCGACGCCAAGCTCGACCAGCGCACTTGCTTCGAAAGTCTGTTCGACTATGGTGTCTACGGGACTTATAACCCCCAGCGCAACCTGCTGACCACGGATCAGTTGCGTCAGATTAATCCTCAGGAGCTGCTCGACCTGCTGAAGAACCTGTCGACGTATAAGCACACCTTATTATATTATGGACCGATGAGCGAGGGAGAACTGGAGACGGCGCTCGCCTCTCACCTTTCAATTCTCTCCTCTGAGCTCAAGCCCGTGCCGGAAAACAAGATGTATGTCTGTCAGCCCACTCCTCAGAACGAGATACTCATAGCTCCCTATGATGCCAAGAATATCTATATGCGCATGTACCATAACAGTCAGAAGGCGTGGAACCCCGACGAGATTGCCGTACAGTCGCTCTTTAACGAGTACTTTGGTGGAGGCATGAATACCGTGGTGTTCCAGGAGATGCGCGAGACCCGAGGACTGGCTTATAACGCATGGGCCGTCTACCGTCAACCTTCTATTAAGGGGGATACCGAGGATTTCTTCACGCATATCATCACCCAGAACGATAAGATGATGGACTGTGTGGGCCACTTCCATACCATCCTCGACACCATTCCGCAGAGCGATGCCTCGTTCAAGATTGCCAAGGAAGGACTTACCAAGCAATTGGCCAGTCGGCGTGTCACGAAGTTCGGACTCATCAACGCTTGGATTGCTGCACGCGACTTAGGCATTGACTACGATATCAACGAAAAGATATACGAGGCGCTGCCTAACCTGACGATGAAGGATATCGTTGATTTCGAACAGCAGCAGATTGCCCGCAAGCCCTATCACTACATCATTCTTGGCAATGAACGTGAACTCGATATGAAGGGACTTGAGCAGTATGGGCCTATCCGTCGCGTCTCGCTGAGTGAGATATTCGGATATTGATAATGTTCCTAAAGGTTTGGAGATGACGAGGTTAAGAGTACTTTTCTTGAGTGTGGCGGTGGCTTGCCTGGCTGCCTGTTCGGAGAATGCCGGTAGTCAGGCGGAGTTCGTGAAATGCAACGGTGCAGGATTCATCATCGGTGACGAGCCCTACACGTTTGTAGGCACCAACTTCTGGTATGGTCCCATACTTGGTTCGGAAGGTCAGGGCGGCGATCGCCAGCGACTGTGCCGTGAACTCGACCAGCTGCATGCCCTTGGGCTCGACAACCTGCGCATTCTGGTAGGTAGCGACGGCAAGCGGGGCGTGGCCACCAAGGTGGAACCCACGCTGCAAGAGGCGCCAGGCGTTTATAACGATACACTGCTGGCTGGACTCGACTACCTGCTGATGGAGATGGGCAAGCGCGATATGAAGGCCGTGCTCTATTTGAACAACTCGTGGGAGTGGAGTGGTGGCTACGGCTACTATCTGGAGCAGGCAGGAGCTGGGCGTCAGCCGCGTCCCGACGAGGTGGGCTATCCGGCCTTTATGCAGGCAATGAGCCAGTATTCCATGAACGAGCGGGCCCATGAACTGTTCTATGACTATGTGCGCTTCATCATAGGTCGTCAGAACCGCTATACCTCATTGAATTACATAGACGACCCAGCCATTATGGCATGGCAGATAGGCAATGAGCCGCGTGCGTTCAGTGAAGAGGCCAAGCAACCCTTTGCCAAGTGGCTTGCCGAGGCGTCGGCGCTGATACGCAGTCTTGACCCCAACCACCTCATCTCCGTCGGCTCGGAGGGTATCTGGGGCTGTGAGATGGACTCCGCCCTATACCGCCAGATCTCGGAAGACCCGAACATTGACTACCTGACAGCCCATGTGTGGCCCTACAACTGGGGTTGGGCACGTCAGGACTCGCTCAGCACTGACATCGAGAGTGCCTGCGAGAAGGTGCAGCACTACCTGAAGTCACACTTCCTGCTGGCTCAGGAACTGCAGAAGCCGCTGGTTATCGAGGAGTTTGGTTACCCACGCGACGGTTTCAGCTTTACTCCCGGCTCACCGACAGCTTCGCGCGATCGTTTCTACGATTTCATTTTCTCGTTCATACAGCGTGAGCCTTCTGTCGGAGGCTGCAACTTCTGGGCGTGGGGCGGTGACGTCATACCGCAGCATGAACAGTGGAAGGTGGGCGACCCCTACGTGGGTGATCCTGCCCAGGAACAACAGGGACTGAACTCTGTTTTCAGCTGTGACAGTACCACGTTGCAGGTCATTAAACGATACAACACCAGGCGGTAATTACGCCTGATCTTGGCTATACAATGATCCTTATAGCCACATTGCCATAAAAAAAAGCTGAAATCTTTTGCGTTTTCGGCTTTTTTTATGTACTTTTGCACGCATAAACTTCACTTGTTACACATAACTTATTATTATATGGCAAACGTAGTAGATTTCAAGTACGCCCCGATGTTTCAGTTGGGTGAAGACAAGACCGAGTACAGGCTTTTGACAAAGGAAGGTGTGAGCACCGCCACGTTTGAAGGCAAGGAAATAGTAAAGGTGTCGCCTGAGGCACTGACACTGTTGGCACAGCAGGCTTTCCACGATGTGGAGTTCATGCTCCGCCGCGAGCATAACCTGCAGGTAGCCAAGATTCTGACTGATCCCGAGGCTTCTGAGAACGACAAATATGTAGCCCTGCAGTTCCTGCGCAATGCCGAGGTAGCTGTCCGTGGCATCCTGCCTTTCTGCCAGGACACCGGTACTGCCATCATTCATGGCGAAAAGGGCCAGCAGGTTTGGACAGGCTTCGAGGATGAAGAGGCTCTGAGCCGTGGCGTCTATAATACCTTTACGCAGGACAACCTGCGCTATTCGCAGAATGCACCTCTGAATATGTACGACGAGGTGAATACCCGCTGCAACCTCCCCGCACAGATTGACATCGAGGCTACCGAGGGTGCCGAGTATCGTTTCGTGATGGTGGCCAAGGGTGGTGGCTCTGCCAACAAGACCTACTTCTATCCGATGACCAAGGCTACCATCCAGAACGAGGGTACGCTGATTCCGTTCCTCGTGGAGAAGATGAAGAGCCTCGGCACGGCAGCTTGTCCGCCTTACCACATTGCTTTTGTCATTGGCGGTACCTCAGCTGAGAAGAACCTGCTGACTGTGAAGCTCGCTTCCATCAAGTACTATGACTCGCTGCCTACCACTGGCGACGAGACGGGTCGTGCCTTCCGCGATATTGACCTTGAGCAGAAACTGCTCCTTGAGGCTCAGAAGATCGGACTCGGTGCACAATTTGGTGGAAAGTACCTGGCTCACGACATCCGCGTCATCCGTCTGCCGCGTCATGGTGCCTCTTGTCCCATTGGTATGGGTGTCAGCTGTTCGGCCGACCGCAATATCAAGGCTAAGATCAATGCCGATGGTATCTGGCTTGAGAAGATGGACACCAACCCATCAGAGCTGATTCCTGCTGAGTATGCCAAGGCTGGCGAGGGTCCTAACACCATTGAGATTGACCTGAACGAGGGTATCGATGCCGTTCGCAAGGAACTGTCGAAGTATCCCGTCTCTACCCGTGTCAACCTGAAGGGTACCATCATTGTGGCCCGCGATATTGCCCACGCTAAGCTGAAGGCTCGTATTGATGCTGGTGAGCCGATGCCTGAATACTTTAAGAAATATCCCGTGCTCTACGCCGGACCGGCCAAGACGCCGGAGGGCTATCCTTGTGGCTCAATGGGTCCGACCACGGCCAATCGTATGGATCCCTATGTGGATGAGTTCCAGTCGCTGGGTGCCAGCCTTGTGATGATTGCCAAGGGTAACCGTTCGCAGGTGGTTACCGATGCTTGCCAGAAGTATGGCGGCTTCTATCTCGGAAGTATCGGCGGTGTGGCTGCAGTCCTGTCGCAGTCGAGCATCAAGGGTATCGAATGTGTGGAATATCCCGAGCTCGGCATGGAGGCTATCTGGAAGATTGACGTGGAGGACTTCCCTGCCTTCATCCTCGTCGATGACAAGGGTAACGACTTCTTCAAGACACTTAAACCATGGACTCCATGCGCCAAGTAAAACTCCTGCGCTTGGGGCTTCTGTCCTGCCTCCTGTCGCTTCTGCCCCTGGGCACTCTTGCTCAGGAGGAAGAGGCATTCCAGGTGGTACGGGGCGGTTGTACTCCTGAACTTCAAGCGGGAGTGGACGATGCCAGAATGACCCGTGCCCCTCGGCGTATATTGCGTTCATATTTTAATCGATGGGATGCCTCAAAGATTTATCCTCAAATGGTCATTTTGATGGAGTTCTCAGATTCGGTATTCTCCAATGACCGCGATTATTACGACCGACTGTTAAATGAACCAGGCTTTAGTGATGGTAAACGGGCTAATGGCTCTGTGGCTGATTATTTCCGGACGCAGTCGAACGGACAGTTCAACCCGCGATTCGATGTCTATGGCCCAGTACGTATTAATCGCGCCGCAAAAGTAGGCCAAGAAACCAATCATGGCAATGACCTGTTTCACGATGCAGCAGAGCAGCTGCTTGATTCCTTGTCAATAGACCTTTCCCAGTACGACTGGGACGGTAACGGTAATGTTGATCAGGTGATTTTTATTTATGCTGGTTTATGCGGAAATGTCGTAGGTAACGAGGGCTTTGTGTGGCCTTCTACCGGTTCTTTCTCAACCATTAAGTCAAATGGCTATACCATCAACTATTTTTCGGCCAGCTCTGAGAAGATTACCAATAAATCATTTTCTGGCATAGGTACAATCTGTCATGAATACTCCCATTGCTTCGGACTTCCCGACATTTATCCTACATCTAAGAATGAAGGTTACTCCATTGTTGACGAGTGGGATCTGATGGACGGTGGCAACTTCACCAATCGTGGATGGTGTCCTCCTTCCTATACCTCGCTCGAGAAGATGTTGTTAGGATGGTACACGCCTTTAGAGCTTACCGAGCCTACCAGCGTGGTTGACATGAAAGCTATGACCGAGGGTGGCGATGCCTATATTATTCATCACACAAACAATGAATATCTGCTTTTGGAGAACCGCCAGCATTCAGGATGGGACTCTTATGTTCCTGGATGTGGCTTGTTGATTTTCCATGTCGATTACAATGAGACCGACTGGCATAATAATCAGGTCAACAATATGAGGCTGCAGCGACGTTTCTCTATTGTTTGCGCAGATAACAGGACTTATGAGGGATGGGAGGCCGCAGTTCCGGCTGAAGATCGGTATACCGACAGAAACAATTGCTCCTTGTACATGAGTACAGCACCTTATCCGTATGTGGCAGACGGCGTCATCAAGGATGCGCTCACTGAGACCACTACTCCAGCTGCAGTCATGCATACTAACAATGCCTCCGGTTCTCGTTCACTGTCCAAGCCCATTACCAATATCCGTATGTCGGAAGATGGTCTTATCTCCTTTGATTTCATGGGAGGTACCCAAACGGGCATCAGCAGTATCTCTTCATCAAAGCGCAGTACCGGATATTACAATATGCAAGGACAGCGTGTAGACGCCCCAGGTAAGGGTATATATATTAAGGAAGGAAAGAAAGTAATTATTAAATAACCACTTTAAACAAACACAGAATTATGAGAGTTATAATTGAACCAGATTATGATTTGATGTCCCAGTGGGCCGCCAATCATGTTGTTGAACGTATCAATGCCGCTAAACCAACGGCAGAAAAGCCCTTTGTACTCGGATTGCCTACCGGCTCTTCTCCTATCGGAATGTATAGGGCTTTGGTGAAGGCCTATCAGGAAGGAAAGGTATCTTTCAAGAATGTGGTCACCTTCAACATGGATGAATATGTAGATCTGCCTGTAGAGCATCCCGAAAGCTACCATTCATTCATGTTCACCAACCTTTTCAACCATATTGACTGTCCAAAGGAGAACATCCATATTCTCAACGGTAACGCTCCCGACCTTGCTGCCGAGTGTGCTGCCTACGAGAAGGAAATTGAGAAGTTCGGTGGCATCGACCTCTTCCTTGGTGGTATCGGCCCCGATGGTCATATTGCTTTCAATGAGCCCGGTTCGTCGCTTGGTAGCCGTACCCGTCAGAAGACCCTGACCACCGATACTATCATTGCCAACAGCCGCTTCTTCGAAGGCGATGTCAACAAAGTGCCTAAGACGGCTCTCACCGTTGGCGTGGCTACCGTGATGGCTGCCCGTGAGGTGATGATCCTGGTGAATGGTCACGCTAAGTGCCGTGCCCTGCAGGCTGCTATTGAAGGCTCCGTTAACCACATGTGGACAATCTCTGCTTTGCAGCTCCATCCTCACGGCATCATTGTCTGCGACGATGCAGCATGCGATGAACTGAAGGTAGGAACCTATCGCTACTTCAAGGATATAGAGCGTAAGAACCTGCTCTGATTCCTCAAAATAAGAAAGCCGTGTAACAACGGCTTTCTTCTTCATTAAAACTGACGACAGATGACATACATCAGGAAATGCATATTACTGCTATTGCTGTTGCCTCTGACGGCACTGGCCCAGACAATGAGTGACAGTCAGGTGCTGGAATTAGTCAAGCGTGAGGCGAGTGCCGGCACTTCCAGGTCACAGATAGTTACCAAACTGGTGCAGCGTGGCGTGAAAGTGGATCAGATACGACGTGTACGTGCTCTTTATGAAAAGCAGTTACGCAGTCGTACCATCGGTGGCACGGACGGTGAGCCGATCAAGGAGAACGGATCCCGTTTGCGTACCAGCAATTCTGTGCTTTCTGACGATGTCACTGCTGCTAAGCAGAATTCCCGTGTGAAGGCTCAGCAGGACAGCGAAGGCAATATTAGTCCGGACCTTTTGCTGTCGGAACAGCTGCCAGAAGACAGCCTGCCTGCTGAAAAGAAGATCTTCGGGCACGACATATTTAATAATAAGCTTCTGTCGTTTGAACCTAATATGAACATCGCTACTCCTGAGGATTATGTTCTGGGAGCTGGCGATGTGCTTGTTATCGATGTCTATGGTGCATCGCAAAAGTCATGGCAGCTGACGGTGTCACCAGAAGGAACGGTGACAGTGCCCGACTATGGTCCCGTTAATGTGGCAGGCCTGACAGTGGCTGCCGCAAACAGTCGCCTGCGCTCCAGCCTTGGCTCCCGCTATAGCAGTTCCAGCATGAAACTCAGTGTCGGCCAGACACGTACCATCCTTGTGAATGTGATGGGTGAGGTACGTTCGCCTGGTACCTATCATTTGAGTGCTTTCGCCAGTGTGTTTCATGCCTTGTATGCAGCCGGAGGTATCAATGAGTTAGGTACGCTTCGTAATATTCGCGTACTTCGCGGAGGTCGCCTGGTAACTGTAGTCGATGTCTATGAATTCATCCTTAATGGACGATTGGCAGGTAATATTAGGCTGAAGGAAGGAGATGTCGTTCAGGTTGGGGCCTACGATTGTCTGGTCTCTGTAGAAGGTAACGTCAAGCGTCCGATGTTTTACGAGATGCGTGAAGCTGAAAGCGTATCCACTTTATTGCGTTATGCTGGTGGATTTACAGGCGATGCCTATCGAAAGAATGTACAACTGGTGCGTTCTACGGGTGGTCGATATAGTGTCTATACCGTCGATGAGTTTGAACAGACCACGTTCAAAGTGGCTGATGGCGATGTCGTAACTGTAGAGGGAGTGCTCGACCGCTACGATAATATGGTGGAGGTGAGAGGAGCAGTGTTACGTCCTGGTCAGTATCAGCTTGGTGGTCAGGTGACTACCGTGCGCAGTCTCATAGAGAAGGCCGACGGGTTGATGGAAGATGCCTTTACGGCCCGTGGTGTATTGCACCGTCTGCGTGCTGACCGTTCTCTCGAGGTGATTGCTGTCGATGTGGCAGGCATCCTTGATGGTTCGGTGCCTGACATTGCATTGGCCAGCGAGGACATTTTATTCATACCCTCTCAAGCCGACCTCATCAACAGCCGCTATGTCACCATTGAGGGTGAGGTGCAGCAACCTGGTGAATATCCCTGGGCCGCCAATCTGACATTGGAGGACCTGGTGATGCAGGCAGGAGGCTTGACTGATGCTGCCTCGGTGGTGAAGGTCGATGTGTCGCGTCCGCTGATGGATACTAAAGCCACTACCGCTGGTCCGGAGCTGGCTACCACCCATTCCTTTGCGTTGAAGGAAGGGTTCGTGATTGACGGCACTCCGGGGTTTGTGCTCCAGCCCTACGATATCGTGCAAGTGCGCCGTAGTCCCGGTTTCCATGTTCCCCGTAGGGTAACCATCGAAGGAGAGGTGGCCTTTGCCGGAACCTATACATTGGAAAAGAAAAACCAACGTCTTTCCGACCTTGTCAATAGGGCAGGTGGAATCACCTCTGATGCCTATGTGGCTGGTGCACGTCTGGAACGCCGTATGAACGATGCAGACCGTGCACGTTTGAAAATGGCCCTGCAGACAGCCCGTCAGACGCAGGATAACAAAGACTCTGTTTCTATTGAAAAGCTGGCAAAGTCAGACGTCTTTGCCGTTGGTATACATTTGGATGAAGCTCTGCGCCATCCCGGTGGTGATGCCGATATCGTGATACGTGAAGGTGACCGTTTGATTATACCCGAGTATGAAGGTACTGTCAAGGTGAGCGGCGATGTCATGTACCCCAATACGGTTGCCTTTACTGAAGGAAAGGATTATAAGTGGTATGTGCGTCAGGCTGGTGGCTTCGGTGAACGTGCCAAGAAGCGGAAGTCGTACGTGGTTTATCCTAATGGCACGATGGCACAGGTGAATCATGGTGCAGAGATTACTCCCGGATGTGAAATCATTGTTCCTACAAAGGCTAAGCGTGAGCAACTGACCACTACTCAGTGGTTAGCTATTGGCTCCAGTGCCGCCTCTATTGCGACGATGATTGCCACCATCATCTATATGGTTACCAAATAACAGTCAGACATGGAACAGAACAATATAGAAAGCGGGACAAAGAAACAGAAACGCAAGGCTGTGGATTTTAGTGCATTGCGGCAGTCAATGAGTCGTCATCGTACAGCTTATTACCGGGTATTAGGTGTTACCTTTATCCTGGCCTGCATCTATGCTTTCAGTTTGCCGCGTCGCTATACCTGTAGGGTGATGCTGGCACCAGAACTGAGCAACACGGGGGGACGTAACTACCTGAGTGTGCTGGCTTCCAGTTTCGGCCTGACAATGGGTACGGCCCGTACTGGTAGCGAGGCTCTTTTCCCGACGCTCTATCCTGACTTGATGAAGTCTGTAGATTTCCGTACGAGTCTTTTTGAGGTTCCCGTGCACCGTGACGATGATTCTTTGACCATGACTTATTACGACTATCTTCTGCATGAGCAGAAACATCCTTGGTGGAGTGCTGCAGCCAGAAGTGTCATAGGTGGTGTTGCTTCCTTGTTGTCGTCAGATGACCAGAAACAGCCTGTTAATGGGGCCAAGGATGTGAACCCCTTCCGGCTGACTCGTCGCCAAACTGATGTTACAAAGATGATAGGTCGTCGCGTCCGGTGTCTTGTCGACAAGAAAACGTTGGTGATTACGATTCAGGTGACCGATCAGGATCCGTTGATCTGTGCGACTATGGCTGATACAGTTCAATCACGGTTGCAACAGTTTATCACGAACTACCGTACCAGTAAGGCACGTGAAGATTTGGAATATAGTCACAAGATTTATGCCGAGGCAAAGCATGATTATGACAAGGCACGTCAGTTGTACGCCTCGTTTAGTGACGCCAATCAGGACATTATCCTCCAGAGTGTGCGTACGAAGTTGACCGATTTGGAGAACGAGATGCAGTTGAAGTACAATGCCTATACGGCTGTGGCAACCCAGCTGCAAAGTGCCAAGGCCCGGGTGCAGGAGGAAACACCTGCCTTTACCACGATCCAGAGTGCCACGGTGCCTGTTCGTCCTTCGGCTCCCAATCGAATGGGAATTATTTTGTTATGGCTTTTTATGGCCTTTGTGGGAACCAGCCTTTGGGCGTTCTACAAGGACAAACAGCTAAAGTCATTTTTGGGAATCAGTTAATCAGCGTTTGTACTGTTGATACTTAAAGCAGAGCGTTGACGGAGATCATGACCCTATTGATAATTATTCTCAGCATATTGTTGGCTTGGTTGGCATGGCGTTTCTTGGAACCGTTTACGCCGGCATGGTTTTTTGCCTTCATGTGGGCTGTACAGCTGCTAATGGCTGCCACATTGCTGCAGGTGGTTATCTCATTCTACTTCATGGGCTTGCTATATATCGTCATACTCTGCTGCTTTATGATGGCAGGGACTATCGTAGTGCCACCTGTGACAGCTGAGTTTGATGCAGGCCGTACGTTGTCAGAATGGCGTGCAGGAGTCATCCTGGCTGTGCTGTTGCTTCTTGCGGCAGGCAATCCGTTGTTGGCTATTATCCAGAACGGCTTTGATCTTTCTGAGATGTTCAGCCTGGAGACACTGCTGGAAATGAGCAATGAAATGGCTGAGAGCCGCTATGATCAGACCTTGGAAGTCTCGCTATATTCACAGATACTATTGGTGTTCCTCTATTTGGCAGCACTCTATGGCGGCTATTGCTTTGTACTGGGCAATCGTCGGCTGAAAGCACTCTGCCTACTGACGTTGTTGCCTTCAGTCGTTGTGGCACTGACACAGGCAATGAAGATGAATTTCATGACCAGTGTCATGCTGTTCCTTACCGGAGCCCTTGTCTCGTGTGTGTCTAACGGCATTCCTGTTGTCATCAATCGCAGGAAATGGCTGTGGGGCATTGGTGGTTCAGTGGTGTTTCTGGCTTTCCTCTATCTGACAATGATGTTCCGCTTGGGCCAGATCAACGAAAAAGCCTCCACGATTGTCAGTCAGAAGTTTATCGCCTATGCAACGGGACACCTGCCTTGTTTCGATACTTGGTTCACGGAGATGCGATCGGACGAGGAACCGTTGTATTTCGGAGCCCATACGTTCTTTGCTTTGTCCAATACGTTAGGTATTGAGAAGCGCGAACAGGGCATCTACCAGGAGCGTTTGGTGATTGGGAAGAACGGTTTCGAAGGTGAGGCGAATGTCTATACAGCCTTCAGACCGTTGGTAGAGGACTTCGGCGTGTATGGCGCTCCTCTGTTGATGCTGCTCTTCGGCTATCTCTCTCAGCTGTGGTTCTGCCGTATTCGGCGATGGAAAAGGGCCTATCTGAGTGAGACGCTGCTCTGTTCGGCCTATGCTTATGTCTTATGGTCCTACGTGACGAGTTTTTATAGCTATCTGAGCTATATCGTGGCGTTCTTCCTTTTCTATGTTTTGTTGCATTTCACCTATGATGAAGTCCCCGTTGATACAGCAGATGAAGCATAGGTTGTGCGGTACGTCGGCCATCAGAAAGGATGTCGTGTGGACCTTCGTCACTCAGATTGTCACCATGATATCGGCATTTGTGGTGACCAAGTTGGTGAGTAATCTTTTCAGTATTGAGGAGTTTGGCATCTACAATGTAGTCAGACGCAGCGCCTCTGTCTTGTCGTTTGTCATGCTGGCTGGCATGGGTATCACATTGCCGCGTTACCTGGCCATGTATCGTAGCCAGGGCAATTTTTGGCGGGAGATCAGTCTGCAGCAGGTGGCTGTGGCTTATGTTGTGGCTGTAACACTGATGATCTTGGTGCCCGGCCTGTTGTTTGCCGGTAAACTCTCTTCGCTGCTGACGGGCGGCGACGACCGTCTGTTGTATATCCTCATGTTTGCCTATGCCTTTGGTCTTGCAGTGTCCTCATTGCTCTTTGCCTACTATCGGGGCATCAAGGACTTCAAACGTTATGCTGTCAGTCAGATAGTGCTCCAATTGCTGCTGATATCGGGTGTCGTCTTTGCCAGTGGCAGTTCTGTTCGTTTGCTGTTCTTTCTTTGGGCTGTGGCAGGAGTGCTGGTGGCACTGTGGTTCTTGATACGTGAAACCATCAGGAGCCGGGCCGTCTTACTGCGAGTTTTCCGCTCAGTCAGCTTCAGGCATGAAGCTAATACGGCTGTTCCTTATTCGATTCCTCGTCTGATAGGTGATTTCCTGCTGTTCTCGTTCTCGGCATTTCCTGTGGTCTATCTCTCAAATGTGATGACGATGACCGATGTGGCCTACTTTTCCGTGGGGCTTACCATCACTAATATGGTGACACCGCTGTTCTCCTTCCTTGGGGTTGTCCTTCTGCCTTATGTGTCGGGAGCCATCGCAGCAGGGACGTTTGCCAAGACGGCAAGGCACATCCGACAGCTATCGTGGCTATACCTGTTGCTGTCTACTGTCCTTACTGTGCTATTCTGTCTCTTGATGTCGCTTGTCATCAGGGTGTTCTTTTCGTCGCAGTATCTGGCGGCTCAGGAGTTGTGCTGCTATATGATGCTCTCTGTTGTTCCTCATTCCTTGTACCTTTTATATAGGAATCCTATTGATGCGGCTTCTGCCATTCCTTATAACATGTTGATACTGGCCCTCAGCTTTGCTGTGTTGGTGGTGTTGTTCCTACAGTCATCCCGATTGCAGGACTATGCCATAGCCTATGTGGTTGCTTCGGCAGTACAGGGCTTATTATCACTGATAGCCTGGCTATGGCTGAAACGTCAACTAAACTCTGGTTCGCATGCAGCATAGTGGGGTATATGATTTCGTCTTTGTGGTGCTGGTGTACCGTAACACGGCTGACCTCCACGACTTCTTTGCTGCTTTGAAGGTGGCGAATAGCAAGGTGGTGGTGGTCAACAGCTATTATGATGACGACACAGAGAAAGAATTCCGCAGGCTGGCAACAGAAAACGGTGCCGACTTCATTTCTGTACCCAATAAGGGCTATGGCTATGGTAACAACCGTGGTTGTGAATATGCGCTGCAGCATTACAGTTTCCGCTATCTGGTGATTGCCAATTCCGATGTCACCATTGAACGCCTTTGCATCGACGACATCCGTCAGTATACTGACGTCATCATCGCTCCAGAGATAAGAACGGGTAAAGGCAAGCGGCAGAATCCCAATATCCCCTATCGTGAGAGCCGACTCACAGAATGGCTGCGTTATCAGTCTTACAAAAGGGGCTGGCGTTGGCCAACACCTTGTTTTGATGCCCTGAGCCGCCTGAAGAAGATTTACTTCTTTGCTGTAAGCCGTTTCCAGAATCCCCGCTACGTCTATTCAGCACATGGCGCGTTTCTGGTCATGCCTTTCAACGTGCTCCAGTTGCTTCATCCGCTCTACAACGATGTCATGTTTATGTATAACGAGGAGCGTTTCTTGTCAAGAAAGGCCCGTCAGGCTCAGGTACGGACGGTCTATGTCCCGCAGGTCAGGGTGTTGCACAAGTGGCATGGCTCTGTGTCGATGGGGTCAATAGGGGAATATACCTTGAAACAGCAGTCGTTCATACGTTATTATCAGTACTGGTGCTTGGGTGGTGACGCTTTGCAAGGGGAAAACGATGCCAGTCAGCTTGTTTCCATTATCATGCCCGCCTATAATTGTGGAGCTTATATCGCCGAGGCAATACGAAGCATACAGGCCCAGACCTACCAACAGTGGGAATTGCTATTGGTCGACGACTGTTCAACAGACAATACAGAAGAGATCGTTAGGTCTTTTTGTGACGCGCGCGTACATTGTATAATTAATAGGAGCCGCATTGGAACGGCAGCCAGCCGTAATCTGGCACTGCGTATGGCACGTGGCCGATGGGTGGCATTCTTGGATAGTGACGATTTGTGGGAACCCTTTAAGTTGGAGCGACAGCTTGCGTTTATGCAGGAGCATGGCTATAGCTTCTCTTACACCTGTTATCGGGAGATGGATGAACAGGGAGTGGACACAGGACTGGAGATCAGGGGACCCCGCCATATCAATCGTAGGATGATGTCATGCTATAACTGGTTAGGATGCCTGACGGTGATGTATGATACTTGGAAGACGGGATTGGTGCAGGTTGTCGATATTGACCGCTGCAACGACTATGCCATCTGGTTGAAGGTGAGTAGCAGGGCCGACTGCTACCTGTTTGACGAATGTTTGGCACGTTATCGTCGGCGTCCCATGACAATGGGTAACTTTCAGAGACGTATTAAGTTCCACTATCGGCTGCGTCGTGAAGGTGAATACCTGTCTTTGCCTGAGGCATTGCTGATGACTGCGGTCACGCTGGCTTCTGGAGCCTTCAAGAAACTGATGTATGTAAGGCAGTCTTCGTCGTCGGTGTCGTTGCTACTGCAACTGCTGCGTAGTGCTTTATGGGGAGTCACTTTCAAAAGGACCTACTCGGAATCTGAACTACAACAGGTAATGGAACTTGCTGGTCAACAGACGGTTGACGGCTTGGCTGTCGCTGCTTTGTCTTCACAGCATGTCGATGCTGATCGGAAACTCATACTGGGCTATGTCGGCAAACTGTCAAAGGTACAGCGGACAAATATGTCTGTCAGTGTTGGATTAAACGACTTTGTCACTCGGATGGAACAAAACCACATTGAATTCCTGGTGGTGAAGGGACAGACTCTGGCTGTGGATTACCCTGAGCCGTTGCTGCGGGTTCCGGGCGATATCGATTTTGTTGTTCGGGGTGATTATGCCGATTGGCATCACCGTGTAGAGGAAACTCTTCATGTGGAGCTGCCTCCGAAACTGATACTGAAGGAAAAGACTTTTAAACGTAATGGCGTGTTCTACGACCTGCACCGCGAACTGCTCGTCTTTGGCAGTCGCAGGCATTCCTGCTATTGGGAAACCTTGATGGCTGAGGCTTGGAACAAGCCCTACTATGTGGAGACTGCTGGAGTCAGGGTCCCCACGCTGCCACCTACGCTAAACGTGGTTTACCTGTTCGTTCACCTGTTTTTCCATCTCGTCCGTGAGGGGGTCTCGCTTCGGCAGATGTGCGACTGGGCCGTATTCCTCCATGCCCATCATGCTGACATTGACCGTGACCAACTGACACAGATGCTCACTCGGCTGGATGTTCTGAAGGCTTTTCGTGCTTTTGGCTGTGTCATGGTTGATTGTCTGGGACTGAACTCCGCTGATTTCCCAGTAGTCCTGTTACCTGACGATGCACGATGGAAATCCCGCATCCTCAACGATATGATTAGTGGAGGAAATTTCGGCCGTCGCAACCATATTCGCTGCTTTAAACACATGCGAAAAGCAGAAACCTTATGGATTGCTTTCAGGAACACATTCCGCTACTATCACTTGGCACCAACAGAGGTGCGACTGCTGATTCCAAGGCTTTTGAAGCGCAATATTCGGCTATTGAAGGGGCGTTTCTACACTAATTATACATAAAATAATTATTTCCATCAATTTTTTTTTGTCTAAACGAAGAAAAAGTATTAACTTTGCACCGCAATTATAATATCCATTAGAATTTGAAATACAAGAAAACTATATGAAGTTAGAAGAAAAACAAGAAATTCTCGGGAATATCGAGGAGTTAATGGATGAGGAGCAGCAGTCGCTCTTTAGTTTTCAGAATATCTTTGCAATGCTTGTCCTAAACTGGCAGTGGTTCTTCTTATCGCTGTTTATCTTCCTGTGCGGAGCATTGCTTTATCTGCGCTATACAGAGCCGGTTTACCAGCTCTCGTCGCGTATGCTCATTAAGGATGACCAGAGAGGACGTCGTTCTTCTCAGATGTTAGCCAATATGCAGGATCTTGGATTTATCACCAATTCTGCAGGTATCGATAACGAAATCGAAGTGCTCCAGTCACGTGTTTTGCTTCGCGATGTCGTTCGTGAACTGAAGCTGTACACAGAGTATCGTACCAACGGCCGTATCCGTGACTTCATTGTTTATGGCAACCAGCCTGTAAATGTTGACCTTGACCCTGCCAGCCTCGACAGCCTGGACAAGGCGTTGTTGGAGGGCAGCATGATTGGTAGCCTTAATATGCAGATAACTCGGATAGATGAGGGTTATAAGATGGAGGGTAAGGTGTTCAACGGCGGTAGTGTACAGATAATTTCACGTATTGTGAAGGCCCTGCCAGCCAGTTTCAAGACGGCTATTGGTACGATGACGCTGACAGAGGCAGCTGGACGTACGATGGAAGTGGGTGAAGTGTCGAAAGTAACTTTGGTTCCTCCCATGCAGGTTGCTACCAGATACCTGGGCTCGCTGACTGTAAGTCCTACTTCCAAGATGACGGATATTGCAGAAATAACACTGAAGGACAAGAACGTTCGTCGTGGTATGGATTTCCTTCGCCATTTGGCTGAGTGCTATAACCGTCAGGCTAATGCCGATAAGAATGAGATAGCCCTTCGTACCGAGGAGTTCATCAACGACCGTATTGAAAAAATCAATGCTGAGCTGGGTACTACAGAAGACGAACTTGAAAGTTTCAAGCGTCGCAATGCTGTGACGAACATTTCTGTCGACGCTTCACAGTCGGTGCAGATGTCAAGCCAGTTCTCTACCCGCCTCTCGGAAGCCAACTCACAGATTCAGATGCTCGACTATCTGCGTGAGTTTGTCAATAATCCCAAGAACCATAATCAGATTATCCCCTCGAACGTCGGTCTTACTGATGCTGCTTCTACACGTCTGATTGCTGACTATAACCAGGCTGTTCAGAATCGTAACCGACTGTTGCAGGCTGCCAGTGAGATGGCACCGCAGGTACAGACGCTTAACGCTACCATTAGCGACCTGCAGGCCAGTATTCAGACGGCTCTGTTGCAGGCACGTCGTTCGGCTGACATTGCCCGTCAGGGTATTCAGTCAGAGTATTCTAAGTATCAGGGACGTATCTCAAGTGCACCTGTTCAGGAACGTGTGCTGACCCAGATTGGTCGTCAGCAGGACGTGAAGTCGGGCTTGTACCTCATGCTGCTTCAGAAACGTGAGGAGAACAGTATTTCGCTGGCTGCAACTGCCGATAAGGGTCGTCTGCTCGATGAGCCGCTCATTAATGGTAAGGTAAGTCCTAAGAATGCCATCATTCTGCTGGCTGCCTTGGTCATAGGCTTCCTGCTGCCCATGCTCGTGCTTTACCTCCTGGCCTTCTTCCGCTATAAGATTGAAGGACACGACGATGTGGCTCGCCTGACATCGATGCCTATCGTGGCCGACGTTGCCGTTGCAAGCGATAGCGTGAAGAGTGCTGCTGGTATTGTGGTACAGGCAAACAAGAATAATCAGATTGATGAGATATTCCGCTCCATGCGTACCAATATCCAGTTCATGCTCAAGGAAAATCAGAAGGTTATTCTCTTTACCTCGTCAACGGCAGGTGAGGGTAAGACTTTCAATGCGGCTAACCTCGCCGTATCCTTTGCTTTGCTGGGCAAGAAGGTTGTCCTTTGCGGTCTTGATATTCGTAAGCCGGCTTTGGGACGCCTCTTCGGAATCTCCGACCGTAAGGAAGGTATTACCCACCTGCTTAAAATGGATAAGGTGACTGAAGATGCCTTGAATAAGCAGTTATGTCCGTCGTTGGTAAATGAGAACCTTGACCTGCTGTTGGCTGGCGCCGTACCTCCCAACCCCGCTGAGCTGCTGGCACGCGACAGCTTTGAGCAGACAATCAACCTGCTCCGTGAGCGTTACGACTATGTGATTCTCGATACTGCTCCTGTGGGTCTGGTTACTGATACGCTGCAGATTGGTCGTGTGGCTGATGTCACCGTCTTCGTATGCCGTGCTGACTATACCCCGAAGTCGAGCTTCGGCTTACTGAATACGCTGGCTAAGGAGCAGAAATTGCCTAATCCTTGTGTCATACTTAACGGCGTTGATATGTCGAAGCGTAAGTACGGTTACTACTATGGCTACGGCAAGTACGGTAAGTATGGCCGTTATGGCTACGGTCGCTATGGCTATGGCCGTTATGGCTACGGTCGTTATGGCTATGGCAACTACGGCAACTACGGTCAGTATGGCCGCTATGCCGAGTCACACTATGGATCAAAGGACGACGATTCAATCAAGAAGTAAATGACAATTGCGGTAGACTTCGACGGTACTATTGTTACCCATAAGTATCCAGAGATAGGCGAGGAGATTCCCTTTGCCGTTGATACTCTGAAAATGCTGATTCGCGACCGCCACAAGATTATCCTGTGGTCGGTACGTGAAGGTAAGCTCTTGGAGGATGCCGTCAATTGGTGCCGCGAGCGCGGTATTGAGTTCTATGCCGTCAACCGCGACTACCCTGAAGAGACTTGGGACAATAATCCCCACTTCTCGCGAAAACTGAAAGTCGACGTTTTCATTGACGACCGTAACCTGGGAGGACTTCCCGACTGGGGAACTATCTACCACATGATTACCCGTCATCGTAAGTGGCATCACCTCATCGAAGAGGCTGCCAATGCTGATCATTACGAAGCCCCTAAGAGAAAATGGTGGCCCTTTTAAATAATAAAAATCAAACTTCAATTATGAAAAAGTTAAGTTCTTATGCCCTTTTGGCTCTAACTACATTACTGCTGGCTTCCTGCGGTAACACCAAGAACATTCCTTATTTCCAGAACAGTAAAGACTTTGTTCCAGAGGAATCAAGATACCTCTATGATGCTCGCATTATGCCAAAGGACCTGCTGACCATTACGGTAAGTACGGTTAATCCAGAGGCTGCTGCTCCTTTCAACCAGACGGTGCCGACCGCTTTAAACATGAATACGCGTACCTCATATTCACAGCCTGCCCTGCAGACTTATCTGGTCGACAATTACGGTTTTATCGAATTCCCCATCATTGGTTCACTCAATGTGAGTGGCCTTACGAAGTCGGCTTGTGAGAAAATGATCCACGACAAGATTCAGCCTTATATGAATGCAAATGAGAATCCTGTGGTGACCGTCCGCATGGCTAACTACAAGATTTCGGTTCTTGGTGAGGTGGCACGTCCGGGTATGTACCAGGTTGGTAACGAGAAAATCAATATCCTTGAGGCACTTGCCCAGGCTGGTGACCTTACTATCTACGGTGTGCGCGACAGTGTCAAGCTCATTCGTGAAGATGCTACAGGCAAAAAGGAGATTCATTCGCTTAACCTGAATGATGCTAATATCATCAGTTCGCCTTACTACTATCTTCAGCAGAACGATATTGTGTATGTGGAGCCCAATAAGGTAAAGGCTCGCAACTCTAACATCGGTACCTCTACCACGCTTTGGTTTACGGCTACGAGCATTCTGATTTCCCTTACCTCACTCATGTATAATATCCTGAAGTAAAAGCAATGGCAGAACAGAATCAAGAACACCAGCACCACCACCATCATCATCATCACAAGCGTGACGGTGCTTCGCTTTTTAAGGAAAAAAGTCTGAATGCCATTAAGCGGAATCGGATTATCGAGAAGTGGCTTAAAATAGCACTCTGTTGTGTGGCCGTATTTATGGGTTTGCTTGTTATCTTGGCTTACCTGTTTGGCTAATATGGTACCAGACGAGGGTGTGTCTAAGCCAAAGGTAAGACCTGCCACTCAGGCAGGCCGATTCTATGAGGCTAACCCTCAGGTACTTAGTCAGGAGGTAGACAGTTTCCTGAATCTTCACACCAGTCAGACAACTTTTGATCAGGTGGCGGCACTTATTGTGCCCCATGCAGGCTATTATTTCTCGGGCAATGTGGCTGCCTCAGCCTACGCCACAATCAATCCGGAACGGAAATACAAGCGTATTTTCCTGCTCGGTCCCAGTCACCACACTTGGATTGATGGTGCATCAGTCAATACTGAGGCCGACTATTATGCCACGCCATTGGGCAATGTGAAAGTGGATTGTGAGACGGCACGGCAGTTGATAGAGGCCGACCGCGTCTTTTCCTATCGTCCCGAAGCCCATCAACGTGAGCATTGCTTAGAAGTGCAGCTGCCCTTCTTGCAAAGGCATTTCCGTGAGGTGCCGCCCATCGTCCCTGTCATTATTTCCACTAATGACTACTCTAAGCTGCAGCGCATGGCTGAGGTGCTGAAGCCCTATTTCACAGACGATAATCTGTTTGTCATCAGCAGCGACTTCTCGCATTATCCCTCTTATAGCAATGCCTGTGCGGTGGATGCCAAGACAGGAAAGGCTATTGAGAGCGGCGATGTTGAGCAGTTTATCACTGCCATACAGGAAAACGCCAAGAGCAACATCCGCAATCTGGAAACGAGTGCCTGCGGTGCCTTTCCTATTATTACACTGATGCTCATGCTTGACAGCCAATATGAGGTCAAGCACCTGATGTACCAAAACTCTGGCGACATTGATAACCACGATCCAAGCCGTGTCGTGGGCTATCATTCGTTTGCTGTCCTGCGTAGTGAAAAGGGCTTTTCGCTGTCTGACGACGATAAGCGCATCTTGAAGAAGATAGCCCACGATAATATTCGCGACAGTCTTGACGGTAAGTCCGTCTCTTACCCTTCGCCTCTCACGCCTCAGCTTTTGGAGAAGTGCGGAGCCTTTGTCTCCCTTCATAAGAACGGACAGCTGCGAGGCTGTATCGGACATTTCGGCGAGGACGTTCCCCTCTACGAGATTGTAGCCGTGATGGCACGGGCAGCTGCTTTCGAGGATCCTCGTTTCCACCCGCTACGCCGGGAGGAACTGAGTGAGGTCGATATCGAGATTTCCGTCCTTACGCCGATGCGTCGCATCAAAAGCCTCGATGAGTTCAAGCTCCATCGTCATGGCATCTACATCCGCAAGGGCCGTCGCAGCGGAACTTTTTTGCCACAGGTGGCCGACGAGGTAAACTGGACCAAGGAAGAGTTCGTTGCCCACTGTTCTCGTGACAAGGCTGGTCTCGGTTGGGACGGCTGGCGCGATGCCGAACTCTACGTCTACGAAGCCATCGTATTCTGAGTTAAGAATTGTTTTATGGTGGAATGCAGGTATTATCAGAAACTCGAGGGTGGGGTAGTGGAGTGTCTGCTCTGTCCCCATCACTGTCGTATCGCCGATGGCAAGACGGGTATTTGCGGTAGTCGTCGTAATCAGGGGGGCGTGCTCTTCAGCGAGGTCTATGCCAAGCCTTGTGCGCTGGCCATCGACCCGGTAGAGAAAAAGCCGCTCTATCATTTCCACCCTGGCACCAAATGCCTGTCGATAGCCTGTACGGGCTGCAACTTCCGCTGCCTCAACTGCCAGAACCACGACATATCGCAGGCCTCTCCCAATGAGGTCGACCATTACGACCTGTCGCCAAACGATGTCGTTGCCCTCTGTCTGAAACACCAGTGTCCCGGCATTGCTTACACGTATACCGAACCCCTCACCTATATAGAATACATCACCGATACGGCCCGTCTGGCACACGATGCCGGGTTGTGGAACATCCTCGTCACGGCGGGCTATGTCTGTCAGCAGCCCTTAGCCGATCTCCTGCCTTTCATCGATGCTGCCAACATCGACCTGAAGTCGTTCAGCGACGAT